>ENA-UALO01000430-UALO01000430.1-human-gut-metagenome-genome-assembly--contig:-NODE-430-length-16797-cov-20.816450_pt1 | contig 16797 bp, 12 predicted proteins | sample MGYA00243701_ERZ654470 | MGnify/ENA primary metagenome ERZ654470 (study PRJEB26926, sample SAMN06164444) | human gut metagenome | biome: ENVO:00009003; feature: ENVO:2100002; material: ENVO:00002003...
CTAAGCAACGCAAAGCTCGCTATACCGAGGACCACGAAGGGCAAGCGGTAAAAGAGCGTGTGGATGAATATCTGATGAAGAAGACAGACAAGGCCATAGATATGGTCAAGTATGCCATCAAGCGAGGTGTTCGCTTTGATTACTTGCTCGTAGATAGCTGGTTTACAAACACTAAGCTTGTGCGTTTCATTTCCAGCAGACATATCAAGTGTCACCTGTTGGGCATGATTAAACTGGGCAAAACCAACTATGCAACGAAGCATGGTAAGATGAATGCCAAGCAAATCATCAAGCACCTGCAAAAGGAAAAGGCATGCAAACACAACAAAATACTTCGCTGTACCTATTGTACAATGGACGTTAAGTTGGATGGTGTGCCAGTCCGTTTGTTCTTTTGCAAACGAGGACGCAAGGGAAACTGGAATGGGTTGTTGACCACAGACCTTTCTCTTAGCTTCCTTGAAGCGTATCGTATTTATGCCAGACGATGGGCTACCGAAGTTGCATACAAGGATTGTAAGACCTTGCTGAACTTTGGCAAATGCCAGTCTGTACATTTTGCCGCTCAAATTGCTAGCTTCACTTTGACAATGATGCAGTATAACATCTTGTGTACAGTGAAGAGATTTGAAGCGTATGAAACCATCGGTGGTCTCTTTACAGAGGTTACCAATGACACTCTCGAGTTGTCCGTAACGGACAAGATATGGGCTATTATTTTGGACTTCGTTCTGGAAGCTGCAGAGCGTTATTCTATAGATGCTACAGAGTTGCTGGCAGATTTCATCGAAAGTAATCCTGTTGCCCATACGCTACGTAATATGTATATTTATAAACAAGCAAGTTGATATTTATTCACTTGCGAAACTTTAGTAAATAAAATCATAATTACTGTTTATTGAAAGTGGTTAATTACTATTAGCCTCCAATAAGGGCTGCGCGCTCGCCTTCGTTTTCAGCTAAGTCACTCTCTCTGAATGACAATGCAAAGATACAACATTCTGCCGACTCACTTATCCCTTTCTATCCTTTTCTATCCCTTTCTATCCCTTTCCGGAAGCCCTTTTTCTTCCTTCTGAGAGTTCATGTTCAGAGAATCTCCCACATGATCTTAGGGTTCGTCCAGATAATCCACTATCAGCTCCACCTGATGGCGACTGTAATATTTGGCAAATTTGCCCACCTTGCAGTCGTCGAGGGCCTCAGAGAGTTCAGGATTGTTTTTGATCCAGCGCTTCAGACGGTTGAGCGCCACTTTGGCTTCCGATCGTGGAAAGTAGAGTAAAGCCAATTCTGTCTTTTCATAAATACGTATTTCCATATCCGATTGATTTTTAGTATGATATAAGTCGTTTACTATCCCTAAACAAGTCATTTAGCCCCTGTAAACAAGTCATTTAGGAGAGGCAAACAAGTCATTCAGCACCCGTAAACAAGTCATTTACGATAGCCAAACAAGTCGTTTACAAGTCCTAAATGAGTCATTTCCTCATCGTATCAGAGTCATTCTGGCTCTCTGCTATCGTCAGTTTCGCCTCCTGATTGATATCATAGCCTTCCTTCTCGATTACGATCCAACCTCTGCCTTGTTTTCTGCGTAATTTCCGGAATCCCATTTTTTCCATGACGTTCTGAATGTCTCCACTGGTCACGTTGTTTCGTATGGCAGGGTTGAATCCTATCTTTTCCATGATGTCGGCAGAGGTGGCAAATTTCATATTCGGATTCATCAGGTCGCCTTCTGTCGGCACCCTGAAATACTTGGCTATGAGCTCCTCCAGGAAGCTGTTGGCAAGGAACATCTTGTTGTGCAGTCTTTGCTTCTCCATGTCATCGTAGGTGAGCCAAGGCACCCAGTCACCTTGCTTCAGTTTGCCCTCCTTGCGCTTTCTGATGAGTTCTTTCACGATATATATAGCCTGAGCATAGATATGATCGTGATCGATGGGATATTCGAAGGGACTCTGGATTTTCTCCACCTCCCATACCAGGCAGCGGCGGTCTTCCTCTTCGCATATCACGTGGCGATTGTTGCTCGTGCCGCAGAGAGAGGCATGGCGCAGCAGCTGACTGGGATATTTGTCGTAGGGCACACGGATGGTTACGCTGCGCTTCGTCACACAACTCTTGAAGGAATTGAGATTCTTGCCATGTGGGGCATCAAACTCGTCGAGACAGATGAGCGCCTTGCTGGTCGTTATCTGCAGGAAATCCTTGTTCTTGTAGTCGGCTGAAGAATCGTTGGCATAGTAGCTTCTGAGGCACTTGGGCAGGAGATTTTCCAGAAATTTGGTCTTGAAGATACCGCCACGACCCACGAGCACCAGCACCAGCTCGTTCACCATCTCCTTGCTGCCCCAGCCATATACCATGCTCACAAACCATTTGCGGAAGGCATACTTGAAGTACTTCTTGGTGTGATAGTATTCGGGCGCCTCCTTCACCGTGATACGTTCGCAGAGCTGGTCGATGTAGTCGGGATCGCCTTCCTTCCATTCTGGCAATCCCATGAGATAATCCTCGATGGGGTTGAACTTTTTCGTGAAATCCGACTTGATGGCGCTTTCCAATCTTTTCTTGTTGGTGCGCAGTCCGTCCATATCCATCAGCGTATAGATGGTATTCTCCACGGTCTCGGTCACCTCCGTCCATTTGTAGTAGAATTCGCTCTGGGTATCGTAGGCCCTGATTTCCACCATGCCGGTCACGGTGTTCAGATGCATCTCATATCGGGTGTTAAGCCACTGCATCAGCACCTTCATGCTCGGGTTGGATCCGTATTTCTCGCCCTTCGAATAGAGATGCCAGCAGCCCCAACCTTCCGTATGATTGAACACCCAGTCCACGATGCTTTTCACACCGTCATACTGGCTTCCATATTCCGCCGTCATCCAGTTGAGCAGTTCTTCCTTCCTGGCACCGTAGTTGAAGCAGAAGGTGGCAAATCGCATGCAGAACTCGTGATGGCTGCCAGGCTCAAATCGGCAGAACCAGCCCTCAGAGAGCTTTTTCACTTGCTCTATCACGTCCTCCGTACTCGCTTCCGTCTGCTTCTTGCCTTTTGCATTCCCTGAGGATGCGCTGGTCTGACTCTTTTTGGCGCTTCTACTGCCTTTCGATGAAGTACCGTTGGCTCTATCCGTCTCCAACTTTTTCTCCCTTTCCATCTCCGGTTTCAGCACGGTCTGGTAGAATTTCGTCACCTCCTCAGGCGAAAGGGGTAGGGGTTCCGCATCCCAGTTGAAGTAGGCTTTCTCATCGTGCGCCAGACCGCAGAGGCGGGTCATGTCGAGGCACTGTCTGTCGGCGTTGAGATTCAGCAGCTCATCATAGATTTTGATGGCCTTTGTGATGGCGAGGCGGTGCAGTTCTGTCTCAGTGAGCGTGCAGCCTGGGGGACGCGCATATTTCAGGAGGATTCTGAATCCCCTGCCGCTGATAGTGCGGTAACAAACCATGGTAGTAGGCTTTTTGATAGCCTTTTCCACGGCGTCTTCCAGGATGATGCTTGGCGTATGATCATAGTCGAGCATGGCCCAGTAGGTAGGTTTGCCGAAGTATTCGAGCGTTCTACCATCGGGTTTGAACTGGATAGATGGACAGATGGCAGCAGAGTTTCGCTTTTTGTTATCAGCAGCTTTTCTGTCGATATTTACCATTTGTCGGTAGTCATCCGTATGAATTTGGATGAATCTGTCTTGCATGATGAGCCATTCCAGTTCCTTCTTGCTTGACAGAGGTTTGTGGCTACTACTTCTGAGCGAAGTAAATAGCGAGGGCATGGTTTCTTCCATTAGCTTCCAAGTTAAATTGTTATTTTGGAAAAACAGTTAGCTACTTGTGTTTAGGCAGGTAGTTGATATTCAGATGAATCGCTTTGCATTGAATCAGTTCGTTGATGATGCTGACGAAGTTAGAATTTTGAATAATTTGATATTTCTGATTGACACTCTCTATATAATCATCCATTTCAGCTATCGACTTACTGAAAAGAAAATCTCTATAACTATCAAGAAATTCTTTCTCCCGATGACCCCTTGGATGCATATTTTCCTTTTCGCTCAAGTCCACCTCTCTGAGGATGAGTTGTATAGCCATGTGGATGACCTTCAGCTTATGTTCAGAGACTATTGAATACAGGAATCTCTCGTATAGCTCAGGTCCAATATGTGCAACTCTTTTCAGGTCATGGAAGTTGATATGATACCTCTCCATTTGCTGAAGATAGTATCTTTGCTCTTCTCTCATGTGATTTGCGATAATCTCCAAAAGTTTCAAATCCTTGGCTGAAAATTTGTAAGTTCTGGTTCTTATCTTCACTGTTTTTGAAATTTCCATCGTTCATTTTTGCTGCAAAGTTCGGGATTTTTTTTCTGTTGAATGTTCTGCGATATATCGCGATTTTGTTTGCATAACTTAACATTGATTAACATGGGAGTTTGATCATTCTATCTCCCTCTTGCATAATCGCTTTTCAATAACAGCCATTCCGATAATGGGAAAATAAAACTTTACAAAGAAATGCCAAAGGTGTCGGTGACACTTACTTTTCATCTTTTTTTTATGCATTGGAGCCACTACCCTCCAATTTGGATGTCTCCCTCTGATTATCAATCTTTTATCTATTTTCGCGCGGTAAGTCATAAAAAAAAGAGTATATAAAAGTGTCACCTGTCACCGTTTTCTGCTGCGCCCTTTATTGGAGCCTGTTTGTTGGGTGACGCTGGTGACACGAGTTTTCATTTTTTTTGTGGAGGGGTCTGTCACCCCTGTCACCCATCGACATTGCGAAAAAATTGGAAAAATGGGTGGTTCTTAGAAAGATTTGCATGAAAATTTCTCAGCTGAGTAGCAGTTTTTCGCCAAAATTTGTTATCTTTGCAAAAGAAATTTGTAATAAAAGAAAAATAGATATGCCAGTACAAAGTGAAGCAGCCCTCGAAAACGGACTTATAGATACTCTTCAAAAGATGAACTACGAGTATGTTCATATTGAAGAGGAGAAGAACCTGTCTGTCAATTTCAAGAAACAGTTGGAGAAACACAACAAGAAGAAGTTGGAAGAATTGGGTCGTACCGAATTTACAGAGTCTGAGTTTGAAAAGATACTTATCTATCTTGAAGGTGGCACTCGTTTTGAAAAGGCTAAGAAACTGAGGGACCTCTTTCCTCTTGAACTGGAAAGCGGTGAACGCCTATGGGTGGAGTTCTTGAACCGCACTCACTGGTGTCAGAACGAGTTTCAGGTTTCCAATCAGATTACGGTTGAGGGCAGAAAGAAATGCCGTTACGATGTAACGATACTTATCAATGGTCTGCCTTTGGTTCAAATAGAACTGAAGCGCAGAGGTGTGGAATTGAAACAGGCATACAACCAGATACAGCGTTATCACAAGACTTCTTTTCATGGCCTGTTTGATTACATCCAGTTGTTTGTCATATCTAATGGCGTGAACACTCGTTATTTTGCCAACAACCCGAATAGTGGCTATAAGTTCACATTCAACTGGACGGATGCCGCCAATGTGCCTTTCAACGACTTGGAGAAGTTTGCCACAGTGTTCTTCGACAAGTGTACATTGGGTAAGATTATTGGCAAGTACATAGTGTTGCATGAGGGTGACAAATGTCTGATGGTGCTTCGCCCTTATCAGTTCTATGCGGTGGAGAAGATTCTCGACCGTGTGGAAAACTCCAACGATAACGGTTATATATGGCATACAACTGGTGCAGGAAAGACCTTGACATCATTCAAGGCAGCCCAACTCGTATCAGAGTTGGACGATGTGGATAAGGTGATGTTTGTGGTTGACCGCCACGACCTTGACACGCAGACACAAGCCGAATACGAGGCTTTTGAGCCTGGTGCCGTTGACAGTACCGACAACACAGACGAGTTGGTGAAGCGTTTGCACAGCAATTCAAAGATTATCATAACAACCATACAGAAACTCAATGCCGCTGTCAGCAAGCAGTGGTATAGCAGTCGTATTGAGGAAATACGCCATTCTCGTATCGTGATGATCTTCGATGAATGTCATCGAAGCCATTTCGGAGAATGTCACAAGAATATCGTGAAGTTTTTCGACAACACGCAGATATTCGGTTTTACTGGCACACCTATCTTTGTTGAAAATGTGGTGGACGGACATACCACAAAGGAAATCTTTGGCAACTGTCTTCACAAGTATCTTATTAAGGATGCCATTGCTGACGAAAACGTGCTGGGTTTCCTTGTGGAGTATTATCACGGCAATGAAGATGTGGAATATGCCGACCAAGACCGCATGACGGAGATTGCCAAATTCATCCTTAATAATTTCAATAAGTCAACATTCGACGGTGAGTTTGACGCATTGTTTGCCGTGCAGTCAGTGCCTGTACTGATCCGTTATTACAAGATATTCAAGAGTCTGAATCCGAAGATCAGGATTGGAGCGGTCTTCACATACGCAGCCAATAATAGTCAGGATGATGACTTGACAGGTATGAATACAGGCAACTTTGTGAGTGACAGTATTGGCGAGGCAGACGAATTGCAAGCCATCATGGATGACTACAATGATATGTATGGTACGAGTTTTACTACTGAAAATTTCCGTGCCTACTATGATGATATCAACCTTCGAATGAAGAAAAAGAAGGGCGACATGAAGCCTCTTGATCTCTGTTTGGTTGTCGGAATGTTCCTTACTGGTTTTGACAGTAAGAAGCTCAACACTCTCTATGTTGACAAGAACATGGAGTATCATGGATTGTTGCAAGCGTTCAGTCGTACCAACCGTGTGTTGAATGAGAAGAAACGTTTCGGTAAGGTAGTTTGTTTCCGTGACTTGAAAAGCAAGGTGGATGAGTCTATCAAACTTTTCAGCAACAGCAATAATCTTGAAGAAATTGTGCGCCCACCATTTGATGATGTAAAGAAGAAATATCAGGAAATGACGAAAGATTTCCTGGAGCATTATCCAGAAGCTCATTTTGTGGATTATTTGCAAAGTGAGAACGATAAAAAGCAGTTTATCCTTGCTTTCCGTGACATCATAAAAAAACACGCAGAGATTCAAATCTATGATGAGTTTGAGGAGGATGCTCCCGACCTCGGAATGACAGAACAGCAGTTTATGGACTTCCGCAGCAAGTATCTTGACATATACGATACCTTTGCTGCCAAGGGAACTGAAAAACCAAGCGGTTATCAAGTTCCTGAGGAAGGTTCGGTTATGTTTGGTGAGCCTGATCCGATTCAGGAAGGAGCAACTGGGCTTGACGATGTGGATTTTTGTCTGGAATTGTTGCATAGTGATATTATCAATGTGGCTTATATCCTGGAACTCATTGCCGACCTCAATCCGTATAGTGAGGACTATTCGGAGAAGCGCAAGCACATCATCGACACAATGATTAAGGATGCCGAACTTCGCAGTAAAGCAAAACTCATTGACGGATTTATCCAGAAGAATGTGGATGATGACCGTGACAACTTCATGGCTCGCAAACAAAAGGCTGATGGTACAAGCGACCTTGAAGAACGGTTGAACAACTACATCGTCACCGAACGCAACAATGCTGTCAATACGCTTGCCAAGGATGAGGATTTGGATGCTTCCGTGCTCAATCATTACCTCTCGGAGTATGACTATCTGCAGAAAGAGCAGCCTGAAATCATACAAGAGGCATTGAAAGAGAAACACTTGGGACTGATAAAAAAACGCAAGGCATTGACAAGAATACTCGATAAATTGCGTTCTATTATAAGAACATTCAGTTGGGAATAAGATAATGAGTTCGATAAAAATAATAAATTCTATAAAGCTAAATTCCAAAGGTGTCCTTGCAAAGGATGCCAATGGAAAGTATGTAAAGTTGCATAAACGCCAAGGAGATATGGATGGAGCTTGCTCTGTCTATTCTTTGGCGATGGCATTGCTGTGCCTTGGCGTAGTAACTGAGGATGACTTATATATTTACAACAAACCAGACAGACGGACTCAAAAGGGAAAATTCCTAAGCCATTTCCTTGAAGAACAAGGCTTAATAAGGAACGGATATTACTTTTCCACACTTGCGAAAGAGATCAATGAACAAGACTTTGGTGTTGTGGCAACACGAAAGTATCGGAAAGATGCCAATGACATTATTGACATAATAGCCGATACACTTGATGAAGAAATGCCTGTTATTATATCAACCGATTTCCCAGATGGTGGGCATGCAATGCTTGCAGTTGGTTATGAAACGAATAATGAGGAAGATGCAATTACAAAAATTCTGTGCTTAGACCCAAGTGAAGAAGCACCTAATTTTTCATCGTGGAACTGCATCATTGATGTTGCACATAAATACAGCAAGTCTAAATATCCATTTGACAACATAACTAAATCCCAATCATATAAAGTTGCATTGGGAGACGTTTTAATAATCGAAAAAAGAAAATAAATGATATGAGCGAAGAATTACAACAGAAACTCCGTGACCAACTTTGGGAAGTCGCAAATAAGCTGCGTGGCAATATGTCTGCCAGTGACTTCATGTATTTCACCCTTGGCTTTATCTTCTACAAGTATTTGTCGGAGAAGATAGAGAAGCATGCCAATGACGCATTGGTGGACGATGAAGTTACGTTCAAGGAATTGTGGACAATGGAGAAAGACGAAGATATAGAAGAACTTCAGGAGGTTGTCAAGACCGAATGTCTGGAAAATATCGGCTACTTCATTGAACCAAACTTCCTGTTCTCGTCTGTCATTGAGAGCATTAAGAGAAAAGAGAATATCCTGCCGATGCTCGAACGCTCATTGAAGCGTATTGAGGACAGTACCCTCGGACAGGACAGCGAAGAGGATTTTGGCGGTCTATTCTCTGACATTGACCTTGCTTCACCAAAATTGGGTAAAACTGCAGATGACAAGAATACTTTGGTCAGCAATGTTCTTCTTGCACTTGATGATATTGACTTTGGTGTAGAAGCATCGCAAGAGATAGATATTCTCGGTGATGCCTACGAGTATATGATTAGCCAATTTGCCGCAGGTGCAGGCAAGAAAGCTGGTGAGTTCTATACTCCTCAGGAAGTGAGCCGTATCTTGGCAGAGATTGTAACCATCGGTCACGCTCGTCTGCGCAATGTCTATGACCCTACCTGTGGTAGTGGTTCGCTGTTGCTCCGTGCTGCAAGCATCGGTCATGCAAACGAGATTTTCGGACAGGAGAAGAATCCTACGACATACAACTTGGCTCGTATGAATATGCTTCTTCATGGCATCAAGTTTAGTAACTTCCGCATAGAAAATGGCGATACTTTGGAGGCTGATGCTTTTGGCGATACACAGTTTGACGCAGTGGTAGCAAATCCTCCATTCTCTGCCGAATGGAGTGCTGCCGATAAGTTCAACAACGATGATCGTTTCAGCAAGGCAGGACGCTTGGCACCTCGAAAGACTGCCGATTACGCCTTTATTCTTCACATGATTTATCATCTCAATGAGGGTGGTACAATGGCTTGTGTCGCTCCTCATGGCGTCTTGTTCCGTGGTAATGCCGAGGGGGTAATCCGCCGTTTCCTCATCGAGAAGAAAAATTATGTGGATGCTATTATCGGACTTCCTGCCAACATCTTCTATGGTACAAGTATCCCGACCTGTATCTTGGTGTTCAAGAAATGCCGTAAGGAGGACGACAACATTCTGTTTATTGATGCCAGCAAGGAGTTTGAAAAGGTCAAGACCCAGAACAAACTCCGTCCGCAGCATATCAAGAAGATTGTTGACACCTATCGTGAGCGCAAGGAGATAGAAAAATACAGTCATCTTGCCACACTGCAGGAAGTGGCTGAGAACGACTACAACCTCAACATTCCTCGCTATGTGGATACGTTCGAGGAAGAAGAACCTATCGACATCCATGCTGTCATGAAGGAAATCAAGGAGCTGGAAGCCAAACGTGCTGACCTTGACAAGGAGATTGAAGGGTATTTGAAAGAGTTAGGATTGGTTGAATAAACAAAAAAAGGACTTACAATGAAAGGTTACGCAAAACCATTACATGAATTTATAGAAGGTCATAAAATCCAATTTGTAATACCTGTGTATCAGCGTAATTACGATTGGTTGATTGACAACTGTGATCAATTGTTTAGTGACTTGGTAAAACTAAGCCGCTCAAACAGATGTTCGCATTTCTTTGGCTCTATTGTTACATCATCTGCGGATAGCAGCTACAATAGATTGGTGATTGATGGTCAACAGCGTTTGACCACCATTTCACTTCTTTTGTTGGCAGGTATAAAAGCAGTGAAAGCTGGTGCTATAGAGATTAGCGAAAAGTCAAAAATAGACGAAGCATACGAAGTCTTCTTAAAAGCTAAGTTCTGTAACTCTGAGCGTAAAATCAAGTTAGTTCCCATAGAGAATGACCGTATCGCTTACGATAAGATATTCAATGAAGAAGATTCTTTTGATGAAGATTCAAAGGTTACTCGCAACTACCGCCATTTCTATAATTTGTTGACGAGAAAACCGCAAGCACTCTCTTTCGACCAATTGCTTGATGCTATAGAACGATTGCAAATTATATCAATAGAATTGGATAGTGATGATGATGCCCAACTTATCTTCGAAAGTCTGAACTCTACCGGATTGGCTCTTACTGAAGCAGACAAGATACGCAACTATCTCTTGATGTCTTTGACACCAGAGGAGCAGCATATGTGTTTCAAAAACTACTGGCAAAAGATAGAACTGGCAACCGAGAACCAACCAACAAAGTTCTTGCGTGACTATCTCACCATTCAGCAACAGTTACAGCGTCCTGTCCGTCAGTCAAACATCTACTACGAATGGAAAAAGTATATGGACGGACATGAACGAAAGGAAGAATTAGTCAAGATGCTTGATTATGCGCACTACTATCAGCAAGTGACAGAGGCAAAGCTATCTACGGCAAAACTTTCAGAGAAGATGCGCCACATCTGTAATATAGAAACAGATGTGACTAATGTATTCTTTATACAATTTTTGAAATATGCCTCTGCCAATAGTCTTTCAGAAGATGAGATATTCAAGGTGATTGATTTGGTAGAAAACTATTTGGCAAGACGTATCGTGTGCAATATGCCTGGTAATGCTCTTACTCAGGTTTTCTGCGCTTTGCATAAAGATGTATTGAAAAGCATAGAGGAATATAGTTCTGCTAATGTTGAACTTGGCAATTCATATTCTGACATATTGGCTTACCATATCATGCGTCGTGATGGTAACTATCAATTGCCAAGAGATATGCAATTCGTGGAGTCAATCAAAACACGCGACGCTTATCACATGTTGAAGCCATTCCAGATTTTCCTCTTTGAACGATTAGAGAACTCTGTGCATGGTGAATATAACGATGTGGCAACCGACATGAAAAAGAAGGATGCCACTATTGAGCATATCATGCCTCAAACGCTCAATGGTGATTGGAAAGCGATGCTTGGAGACAACTTTGAGGAAATACAAGACAAGTATCTTCATACATTTGCAAACTTGACTCTGACAGGTATCAACAGCGAATTAAGTAATAAGCCATTTGAGATAAAGCGTGATGGCAAGAAAATTGGGAATGAAATATATCCCGGCTACAAGAATTCAAAGTATCGCCTGACAAAGAATGTTACGCTATGTGACAAATGGACTGAAATCGAGTTGCAGCACCGATGCAATGAGATAGTGGCTACATTCTTGCGACTTTATCCATTACCACAAACAACATTCAAACCATTGCCAAAACCCGTTGATGAAGTCTCTTTGGATAAAGAAACATTCTCTCCAACAAATAGAAATCTTAAAGGTTTCCGTTTGTTTGGTAATGAGTACAATGAAACTACTTGGAAAGGGATGCTTCTGCAAGTTGTAAAACTTGTGATGGAGCGATACACAGACATCGTAGATACGCTCTATGATGCCGAAGGTTTCTTCTGGTCTGCCAAGCAAGCAGATACAAGATACTGTACAATGATTGCTCCACAAAAATACTTGTGGACTTCAATGGATAATAGAAGTAAACTTCGTTGTTTACGCTTCTTGTTTGAGAAATGCGACATAGCCGAGTCTGAATTGGTGCTGTTGCTTGAACCAGTAAAAGAATAAAAATTATGGCAGACAAGAACAATATACCGCAGTTTGTGAATAGCGATTCTTTCATGGCAGACAAGAACTATGTGAAGTGGTTGTCTGACCTGAAGAAACGCTTCCACATAGCACAGCTCAAAGCAGCTGTCAAAGTGAATACGGAAATGCTCAAATTCTATTGGAGTTTGGGCGAGGATATTTGTGAGAAGCAGAAGCAATATAAGTGGGGCGCAAACTTCATGAAAAGATTGAGCCTTGATTTGCGTGCGGAATTTCCACAAGCAGAGGGATTTTCATGGTCTAATCTCTATAAAATACGAAAATGGTATTTGTTCTATTCTTCACAAATTGAATTTTTGTACCAAGCTGGTACAAAATTACAAAAGGTGGATAATGCAACAACCCCAATGCCAGACTTACTGCAATTTGTGCCTTGGAGACATCAAACAGTAATTGTTTCCAAATGCACTACAATAAACGCTGCTTTGTTCTATCTCAACAAGGTGATTGAAGACAACATGAGCCGTACAGAATTGGAGCATGTGATTAATGCTCAATTGTACGAGCACACCAGCAAGGCTTTGAATAACTTTGATGTTACACTGCCACAACCTCAAAACGCGCTGGCAACAGAGATTATAAAAGACCCTTACAAGTTGGATTTCTTCTCATTGCCAAGCAAGTTCAGCGAAATGGACTTGGAGAATAAGTTAGCAACCAATATCACTCGCTTCCTCTTGGAACTGGGTAAGGGCTTTGCGTATGTCGGTCGGCAGATGGAACTTGATACGCCAAGTGGTAAGTCTTACTTCCCAGACATGGTGTTCTATCATACTCGGCTGAAATGTTATGTCGTGGTGGAACTGAAGATTGTGGACTTTATACCAGAGTTTATTGGCAAACTGAACTTTTACGTTTCGGCAGCTGATGAGTTGCTTAGAGGTGAGGGAGATAATCCAAGTATTGGTATTCTTCTTTGCAAGGACAAAGATTCGTCTGTGGTAGAATGGTCGTTGCGTGGCATAACTACTCCTTTGGGGGTGGCAAGCTATCAGTTGCAAGAGGTCTATGAACGAACATTGCTTGAGATAAAGCAAGAAGCCTCTGAGGATGAATAGTAATATAGTTTAAATTCTGCCACAACTTGTGGAAGAAATTGTCTACCAAGTTGGTAGACAAATAAAACAATGTAACTGGTATGTAAGTACCATGTAAACTGGTATGTAACAGAGCCATATTGGTGAACTTAAATTAAGGATTAAAAATGACAACAACAATAAATAACGAACATAAGAAACTTAATGTCCCAAATCTCAGATTCCCTGAGTTTCAGGGGGAGTGGATAACGTATAAGATTAAAGATGTTCTAAGTATCGGCAATGGACGTGATTATAAGCATTTGAGCAATGGAGAAATTCCTGTTTTTGGAACAGGAGGGTACATGACATCTGTAGACGAATGTCTATATGATGGAGAAACGACATTTATAGGTAGAAAGGGTAGTATAAACAAACCTTTTTACTACAATGGCAAATTTTGGACTGTTGACACACTTTTCTATACGCATAGTTTTAATGGCATTACTCCGAAATTTACATATTGCCTATTTCAAACTATAAACTGGTTGAAATACAATGAAGCATCAGGCGTACCAAGCCTTTCAAAAGATACAATAGAAAAAATAAAAATCAAAATCCCTGGGCTTGAAGAACAGAATAAAATAGCCAAACTAATGTTTGCATTAGACGAGCGCATCTCTACCCAAAACAAAATCATTGAGGATTTGAAGAAGCTAAAGTCTGCGATTATTGAAAATGTATTTGATGATAAACATTCAGAAAGACTACAATTGGATAATGTTGGATCATATATTCGTGGATTAACTTATAGCAGTAACGATGTTGTTGAACATGGTGGCACACTTGTTATGCGCTCAAACAATATTGTTAATGGAAGTTTGCTTGATTACAATAACAATGTTGTATTCGTTAATAAGCAAATGTCAGCAAAACAGCAATTGCAAAATGGAGATATTGTTATCTGTATGGCAAACGGAAGTTCTTCTTTGGTTGGCAAATCTTCTTTCTATGACGGCAATTGGCATTCACCTATAACCGTTGGGGCATTTTGCGGTATATATCGTTCTAAAGAACCAATTGTAAAATGGTTGTTTCAAACAAACAAATACCGTAGATATATTTGGAACTCTTTGCAAGGTGGTAATGGTGCAATTGCAAATTTGAACGGAGAAGATATACTAAACATGTCATTTTCAATCCCTAATACCCCCATCAAGGACACTTGTGTAAAGATGCTAACATCGGTGGATTCTGCTCTCGAAAACAATATGTCGCTCTGTGCATTATATACTTTACAGAAGCAGCACCTGCTTCGCCAAATGTTTATATAAACATCTGGCGTAATAAGTATTGTTTCTGTGCATAGAATAATTTCAATATACTTTGTTCAAAATCGATCTTGGAACTTAGAGCGGATGGCATTTGAGCTATCTCCTGTTGCTTGCCTTTTGTTGGTATTGGACAACGTATGCTGTTTATATCTTTCAAGTAGGCTGTTTTCATCGTCCCCTCTGTTACTATGCGACTAACTGCCTTTTTGAAATAAGATGATGACATGAAGTAATACAAAAACTCCACATCAATATTTGATTTTGGTACAATGCCCAATATTCCTTGTTTAGTACAAACTGGATATGTGGTTATTGTGATTTCTCCAATGGTAGCACCATTTGAAAATAGGATGGAACGTGAAGGCACAAGCCAAGCAGATGATTTTTGCAAACCAAGTTCTGTTATAAAGTCTTTATTCTCAGTCAAATACTTCTTCTTCAAATCGTCAATTTTGATAAATGGTATCTTGCCATTATCGTAGAAACTGGCATTTGAAGTTGTTGGTGTTCCACCCTCACCAGCTATTTCATACAAAGAACTGAATTTTATAAAATCTGCATCAATTGAATTTATCGCATAATCAATAATCGCAGACCTACAAGCCACAAAATCCTTAATCAAGGGAATTAGTAGTAGAATTTTTACATCCATACAAGGAATTGAATATAGAATGGGTGATATAGTTACAATTACTAATGGAAATAGTAATGTGCAAGATGCTGTTACACAATCAAAGGATGGTTTGTATCCTTTCTTTGATCGGTCTGAGGATATAAAATATTTGCCTACATTCTTGTTTGACAAAGAAGCTATTATATATCCAGGTGAAGGAACAGAATTTATGCCACGATATTTCAAAGGGAAGTTCGCTTTACATCAAAGATGTTATGCCATTTTTGACTTCAACGAAATTATAAATGCTCGTTTCCTATATTTTTATCTAAAGACGCGAAATTCTTATTTCGTCAAAAATGCTGTGGGCTCAACAGTGCCTTCATTAAGACTTGACACGTTTCAAAAGCTAAAAGTTATTATTCCACCGAAGAAAATACAACATAGTGTATCTTTATGTCTTTCTTCTATGGAGCAGAAGTGTAATGTTGAAAAAAAGATTTTACACAAACTATTAAAGCAAAAGCAGTATCTGCTTCGCCAAATGTTCATATAAACATCTGGCGGAGCAAATATTGCTTCTGTTTCTGATATTGTTGTAATATATCTTGATGGTATTTTATCTTGTTGTTCAAAGAACGTAACAACTTTGAAATCTGCAGCAACTCATTTATATTTGTAGGCAGTAGAACACTGTTTTCCAAGAAACGTTGATTTGTGATATTGATGGTGTTCTTTGCTCCTTTCTGAATCAGTGGATGCAAATAGTTATGTGTATTTATTTCACTCATAAAATATTCATGAAGATATGCTCCAACAGCAAGACTTTTGGGTTTATAAACACCATACAATGGTGAAACAGCAACATTCTCAAGATTAAGACTTTGTTTTACTATGCCATAAGGGAATGATCCGGTTGGGCTTTTTGTATAAACTAAGTCACCATAATGCACGACATTATATTTGGATGTGTCTTTGGCTGCAAATGAACGTCCAAGGTAATCTACTTGATTTACAACACCTTGACTAGCAGAGACAGAAAACACTTGAAACAAATTAATATTGCGTTCGTTTCTTTCTGTGAGAACATCACTAAGAAATACCTTCTTCCAAGTTCCTTTATTAACCCCTTGTTTTTGCAGTTCTACCATAATTCCCTTGATTAAGGACTGTAATTTGTCAATGATTTTGTTTTGGGTTGCTATGCGTTCATCAATAAGATTGAGCAACTTTGCTATTTTCTTTTGTTCTTCTATTTTTGGAATAGACATTCTAATCCTTGCGAAATTAGGATAGAATAAATACACTCTTACACCACCTTCACCATTAACATTATAATAGTAATTCATTTTGGGTGTTTTAAGAAGTTGCATAAGCCATTCGTTGTTTACCTCTTTGGTAGTCTTAAAACAAACATACAAAGAACTTATCATGCAAGGCTTTTCACCTGTATACATGGCTATTGAGCCAACATTTATTCTTGCTGGATTATAGGCAAAATCATTTGTGTGTATTATTTTATATGCTTTAATGTCTTCACCGACCATATCTCTGCCTTCAAATTGTTCAGATTGAGGGACAAATCCCCTATCATTAGTTACAGAAAACATTGGATATTGTATCTTATCCCTGTCTCTTATACACATCTGACGCTGCCGACGATAAGGCTC
>ENA-UALO01000445-UALO01000445.1-human-gut-metagenome-genome-assembly--contig:-NODE-445-length-16374-cov-8.763160_pt1 | contig 16374 bp, 26 predicted proteins | sample MGYA00243701_ERZ654470 | MGnify/ENA primary metagenome ERZ654470 (study PRJEB26926, sample SAMN06164444) | human gut metagenome | biome: ENVO:00009003; feature: ENVO:2100002; material: ENVO:00002003...
GCAATTTCAGCACCCGTGCAAAGGCGCTGTCCTTGCTGTACATTCCCATCTGCTGCCTGGCCCCGTCTATCTTCTTGTCGCCCCGGCCCGCAGGCTGGCGCATATCCAACACGCTGTTCAAATACAGCTCGTCCTCCGGGGCCTGCTCATACTCGATGATCTTGGTGAGTATCCGGTGCTCGCGGAACTTGAGTATCTGCATCTCATGTTCCAGCGCTGCCCGGCTTCCCACCGGCGTATTCATCACCAGCTCCCGCTCGGCTTCGCTCAGCGTATCAAAAAAGATGGTGCTGTATGCCCCATCCTTCTCTGCATTGTGATTTCCCGCCGGTGCGCCCTTGTGGCTCCCGGCGGCATTTTTATGTCCGGCGCTGTTCCGGTTCCCAGGCTGTCCGCCGCGTTTCTTCTTCGGCTCCGCTTTCTCCCATTCATCCGCCGACTTCCAGTTGCGCAAGGTCTGATAGTTGACGCCCAGGCCCTCCGCAAGCTCCCGGAGGTCTACCAGTTCGCCCCGGCCTTTCCGGGCGAGGTATTCAGCCTTGGCGGCGTCTCGTTTCTCGCTCCGCTTCGGCATTTGCTCTCACCCCTGTCTATCCGGTATCCTTTCGCCTCCGCGTCCCTGTAATATTTCCGGGACCGGGGCGGGCTGCCTCGCAGCACCTCCCGTCCCGGTATGCAGCGTGTCCCGCTCCGCCTACCTCCGCCGCGCAGCGGATACTTCCGCGCATGAGCGCAGACCTCCGGCGGCAGCAGGACGTTTTCCATTCGGTGCCGCCTGCGGCCAGAGGGGACTTGAACCCTGACCCTTTCAGCGGTAAAGGATGCGAAACCCGCCTGGTTTTCCACGACCACAGCGGCCCCCGCCAATGAAAAAGGCCCATGGATTTCTCCATGAGCCATTACTGCACAATATCAATGTAACACGGAAAACCTGCGAAAGTTGCTAACTCCGAAAAATAATTTTCTCCGGCGTACCAAAGGCCCCACCCGCCGGAACAAAGCGTCCCGCCGCGTACCAGGTCGCCGCCCCAGCGTAACGCTCCGCCCGTCGGTCCGCCCCTCAGCCTCCGCCGCGTGCCGCTCTCTCCGACCATTTTCGTGACGCCGCGAAAATGATACCCGCCCCGATCTCACGCCCGCCCGCGTTCTTTCTTCCTCGCGCGCTCCCGCCCGCGTGCGCGTTCCATATTTTTTGACCCCCCTCCATTTTTTCGCCCGGACCCGCCGGAAATGGAAAAATTGCATCGCACCTAATCAATTTTTGCGCTCTCGAACCCGCAAAGGTCCTCGTCTGCGCCTGGAGGACCCGCCGCCTGGCTGGGGGAGGGTATAGGAGGGGGTGTATTGCTATCAATGGCGGTGAGTAGAAGTCGCGCGCGTTTGGTATCTTCGCGGGCGGGCGCGTTTGCTTGGCTGGCGCTCTGCTGGTGCTGGCGGCGCTGGCTGGTGGTGCCTGGTCTCTGCCTGGCTGGCGGTGCTGGCGGCCTGCTGCCTGCCTTGCGCATGGGCGGGCGCGTTTGCTTGGCTCGCTGGCGTTGGCGCTGGTGCTGTTCATCGGCTGGCGGCTCCGGCCTGCGCCGGGCCGGTATGCTCCGCCGCCGGTCAGCTACCCCTGCAGACACACACGGCCCACGCCGCCACGACCGGCCCCGGCTCCGGCGAGGGCCTGCCCATCATGCCGCCGCGCTCCGGCTCTGCCATCGCCGGACGCCCCGCCGAAAACGGCCACGGCCCGCCGCCGAGGGTATTTACCGCGCCCGGTCTCGTCTCCCGGTAAGCTATGCTAATATGCCCCCTATAATCCCCCAGCCTGTGCAATCTGCACAGAAAATCGCCACAGATTTTTGTGCAAAAATAATTCCCAGGCCCCCTAAAGGGGGGCCGTGGGAAGGGATTTCAGCCTATTGACGGCGCAAAAAATCGCCGCTATTATCCGGGGCAAGCGGACGGCCCAGCGGCCACCGCCCAGCGAACCGCCGACAGCGGCGACCAGAAAGGGGAGGTGAACATGACCACGCCGAACACAGGCGAATTGCTTGTACAGCAGGCCCAGGAGGCCGAACGGCTCCGGCTCTTGATACTCGCTGACGAGTGCAAGACCATCGAGGAGTTCCGCGAAAAGCTCCGCGAGCGGCTGAACAAGTAAAAACGCCGGGTCCCCCGTAGCAAGGCACGACCCGACGTTCTTTTCCCGGCATGGGCGGCGAGTTCGCCGCCGCCCGGCCACGGGTAAAGCATAGCACACTCGCACGGAAAAAGCAACGCCGCCGGGGCCGCTGAAAAAAATTTCCCCCGTAGGGGGAACACCCAGCCGCCGAAAAAACCGCTTGACAAATACACGGCACCGTGTTACATTCGAGCCACAGCAAACGACACGACACCGTGTAAAGGCCGAACAGGCCGGAAAGGAAAACGCCATGACTAACAACGAGATCATCTTCGAGACCGTCCGTAACACCTTCACCCCCGCCCAGCTCGCCGAGCTGGTGCAGGCCACCTACACCGCCGAGCAGATCGCCGCCCGCCGCGCCGCCGTCACGATCACCGTTGACGAGGGCAACGAGGACAACACCGAGAACATCTTCTCCGCCATGCTGGCCGCTGACACGTTCCACACCTTCGCCGAGTGGAAGCGCATGGGGTACAGCGTGAAGAAGGGCCAGCACGCCGCGCTCACCTGCCAGCTTTGGAAGTACACCGACAAGCCCGGCAAGGCCGCCCGCGAGGCCGCCGAGGCCGACGGCAAGGACGCCCCCGAAACCGACCCGCATTTCTACATGACGAAGGCCCATCTTTTCCACGCCTTGCAGGTCGAAAAGTCCAAGCGTTGACCCAGCACAAGCGGACACTTTAGCAGGGCTGCACCGCACAAAGCAACCCAGCCCCATACAGCAAACCCCAAAACAACACAACAGGAGGAACACCCCATGAAAAAGTTTACCGGACGTTACACCACCAACACCGCGAAGGCCCTGAAAGGCTCCGAGCGTATCTTCTGCCAGGTCTCCGAGGATGGCACGATCTACATTTGCAACGGCTTTCTTCTCTGCACCATGAACGCGCCGGAGTACGCCGCCACGGTCCAGCCGTTGACCTGCTGCGAGCCGGGCGCGTGGACCTTCGACAAGGACGGCAAGCACGAGGACGAGGCGCACAAGCTCGATCTTGTCAAGCTGTTCGCTGATACCGTCCGCACCGCCGCCGAGGCCGAGCCGCTGGCCCGCGCCCCGTTCACGGTCCAGGCGAAGAAGGCCCCCGCCGCCTGCTACTACAACGTCGCCGCCGATTTCGCCGCGATCTATGACACAAAGTTCATTGACGCGCTTCACCCCGCCGCCCAGCTCCGCACAACGTCCGCGATCTCCGCCGCCGTGGCCTACATCAACGACGAGCCGTTCGCCGTGGTCATGCCTATCAGGGCCGAGCCGAACGCGGCCCGCGCCATCCGGGCATTTTTCACCGAGGCCGCCGAGGACAACACCAAAAACGACGAGGCCGACAAGCTCCGCGCCGAGCTGGCCCAGGCTCAGGAAGAAGCCGCCGCGCTGCGCGGTGATCTGTACCGCGCCGCCAACGAGATCGACGAGCTGAAAAACAAGCTGGCCGAGCTGCACGAAACCAAGACGGAACAGCCCGCCGAGCAGAAGCCCGAACCCAAAACCGCCGCCGAGATCATCGCGGCCCGCTGGGCCGAGGTGGACGGCCTGACCGCCACCATCAAAGGCGCAACGACCGCCGCGCCGGTGGTCTGGCTGGCCGGAGACACGAAGCCCCACGAAAAAGAGATCGAGGCCGCAGGCGGCAAGTGGAGCGGCAAGAAGAACGCCTATTATTTCCGCGTCGCCTGACCCAAAACCCGCAAGGCCGACGGCACCCCGCCGCCGCTGGTGCAAGTCCAGCCGCCCCCGCCGGGGCGGGCGCTCATGGGTAAACCCAAAACCAAAACGCAGGAGGAACACAAAATGAAAACCGCCGGATACTGGCCTTGCAGAAATGAGATCATCGCCGCGCGCCTGTCCACCCCGCACAAATACGAGCCGTTCACCGAGCTTTTCGACGTGGACCAGCTCGACGCCATCCGCGACAAATACGGCGTGGACCTTTACCGCGAGTGCTACGCCGACGCGCTGCACGAGGTCACGGAGGCCGCCAACGTCACAACCCATCTTCGCACCCTGGGCGTTGAGTGCAAGCCGATCTTCACCCCGGACGACTGCCACGTGAACTTTATCGCCGTGCTTTCCCTCGGCAACACGACCGCCCAGCGCATCAACGAGATCGCCCGCAAGGCTGATCTTTGCGTCCTGTTCCAATGCCCCACCCACTAACCAAAACCACAAAACGGAGGTACAAACCATGAAAGCACTTGAACGCAAGATCAACGGCACATTTTCCGTTGTCCCCGGCGGCTACGCCCAGCAGATCAACGAGCAGACAACGCTTTTTGTCCCGGAGGCATCCGCCGCCCGCTATGACCCCAAAACCGGCGAGCTGTTCGGCTACGCTCCCGACTATGACGCGCTGGAAGCCGAGAAGGCCCCAGCCGTCCAGGCCACCGCCCCCGGCGAGTATGTCTACTGCTACGAAATGCAGAAGGCCCCCACGGGCTGCGACTTCGCCGCCGATCTTTCCTACTACGGCAAGCACTATTTCCTTCGCCCACTCCGCGACAATCTGCCCCAGCTCCACGGGCGCGGCATCAGCTACGACGAGGAACGCAATACCTACATGGTCACGTGCCGCGCCTATGACAAACTCAAGCAGCAATTCCGCATCCGCTATGAAACCTGCCTCGACTGACCGCCGCCGGACACCTTCGCGGGCCGCACCGGACAAAGCGACCCGACCCCATAAGCAAAACCCCAAAACCAAAACACAGGAGGAACCCAAAATGTACGAGCAAACAAGCATGATCGGCCCCCAGGCCGCCGAAGCGCCCGCCGTCCGCTACTACGAGATCAACGAGGAGACGGCCCGCAACGCTCACTACTGCGTCCACATGAGCGACTACCGCCCCGACAGCGCCACGGCGGAATACCGGCGCGCCGTGGACAAGGCCGCCGCCCTGGTGGAGGCCAAAAAGGCCCGCGTCAGCCCCTTCTACCACGACAAGCTCGACGCGCTTCTTGACCGCTACGCCCTCCGCCTTGCCGAGTGGACCAACGACTACAACCGCAACCAGGCCAGCTATCCCAGCCAGTTCATTTCCGGCGCGGGCGGCTACAATATGCGCAAGCACGAAAAGCAGATGTCCCGCGAAGGCACCCTCTGGAACGAGTACAACGAGATCAAGGCCATCTTGACCAAGATCGAGGCCGTCGGCTCCGGTCCGGTCGATCTGGCCGACCCTCACGCCCGTGAAATGCTCACGGACCAGCTCCAAAAGCTCCAAAACAAGCTCGACGAGAGCAAGGCGCTGAACGCCTACTACCGCAAGCACAAATCCTTCGACGGCTTCCCCGGCATGAGCGCCGAGGCCGCTGCCAAGCTCACCGCCAGCTTTGCCGACACACAAGAGCGCTGCCCCTGGGTAAAGTCCCCCGTCCCCGACTACGAATTGACCAGCCTTCGCGGCAAGATCAAGCGCGTACAGGCCCGCCTCGACGAGCTGGACAAGCGCGCGGAGCAGGCCGAGCAGCCCGCCGACGGCACAAAGTTCCCCGGCGGCGAGATCGTCCGCAACCTGGAAGCGGACCGGCTCCAAATCCTCTTTGACGAAAAGCCCGACGACGAGACCCGCGCCGCGCTGAAACAAAACGGCTTCCGCTGGTCTCCCCGCTACAGCGCGTGGCAGCGCCAGCTTACCCCCAACGCCGAAGCCGCCGCCCGGCGCGCCCTGGGCCTGACCGAATAACAAACCAAATCCCGCCCCGGAGGTCACGAGGGCAGAAGGAGCACAAAATGGAATGGAACATCCCCAGCGAGAACGCCATCATCACCCGCCTCGACGAGCTTTACGAAGCGCTTGACCGTTTCCCCGACAGCCCCATGGCCCCGGCCTGGCAGCACGAGATCGAGCACCTGAAAGAACAGCTCGCCTACGCTGGATAACGAAATGCGCCTGTCCTACCGGGCATACGGGGAGAAAGGACCACACTATGACCAAGACCATAGCCCCCACAAGATACACGATCAACCTCGACGGAACGCTGGAAAAATGGTATTTGGAATACGACGACGGCGCAATCATCTACCTCCGCAAGACCCCGCGCCCCAAGTTTAACTGCTGCTTGAAAGAGTTCCCCGCCGCCGAGGTGTTCCCCGACTACAAAACCGCCCGCGCCGCGCTCAAGGCCCGCTCCAACGCAAAATAACCCATAGACTTATACACGCCAGCGTGTTATAATGCACCCAAATCCAAAGGAGGCTCCCATGGACCAAAACGCCGACATTTTCCCCGCCTACCGCCTCGTGGCCCAGTTCGCCGACGGCCAGCGCCTCACCTTCGACGGCCTGACCGAGCAGCAGGCACAAGCCCGCATGGAGGCCGCACAGGCGCTCCACGGGGATATTTGCTGGTACGACGGCGTGACCGACCAGCACTACGAAAACGGCCATTTCTACAAGCTCACGCCCCCGCCGCCGACGATCAACATGATTGACCTGACGGACTACCGCGAAAAGGAGGAATGACCGTGCCCATTCCAGAAAGCAAGCGCCGCAACAACGACATCTACAACGCCAAATGCGACCGCATCAGCGCCCGGCCCGTCAAGCCTGTCGGCAACGCCATCCGCGCCGCCGCCAAAGCCGCCGGGCAGAGCGTCCAGGCGTATGTTCTCCAAGCCTGCGCCGAGCGCATGACCCGCGATGGCCAGCCGCTCACGCTTGACGCGCCCGCCGATAACAAATAAGCCGCCCATGATCACAAAAACGGCGGTCTCGATCACAAAAACCGCCACAAAACGAACGCCACCCCGACAGGCTGCGACCAACAGCCCGCCGGGGTGCTTTTTATGCCATTCGCAAATTGTTTTCCCACGGGCCATTCGTTCCCGCCGGAAACAGTCTTTGCGCACGCGATTTCACTGACAGAAAAACACAGGAAATTGAAACAGCTCGTCCCACAGCCGCCGGGCCGCCGCCCTCACCAAAAACCAGGTGAAAAAGCAGCTCCCGTCAGCCCTCAATTTTTTCGGCGCTTAATATGTACGCGCGCGTGAAGCGCGCTCCAAAAGCTCCTCCGCCATGGGCACCTCGTCCAGCGCTTCGCCCAGGCACAAAACGGCCTTGTCGTGCCAGCTCCGCACGGTGCTGTCCGGCGCTCCCATGCGTACCGAGATATTTGCCCAGCTATGGTGACATTTGTGCCGCAGTTGAAGGATGCTTTTGTACTTACCGGAAAGACCGTCCAAACAGCCCCGCACGGCAGCGGCGTCGCCCTCCAAAACCAGCAGCCGCACGTGTATCTCCTGCAGGCGCTCATACACGCCCCGCTCGTCCAGCCGTATCACAGCGGCCTCCACCGGCTTCCCAGGGCCTCCGCCGCCGGGCATCCCGTCGCCGCCGGTGCCCTTCAACGTGTCGTACAAGCTCTCCTGCTCCCGCTGCTCCGTCTTGAGCAGGCGCACCATCTCCGGTATCTCGTAGTAATATCGGACGATCTCTTTCACATTTTTCTCGCGCATCTGTCAGCCTCGTTTCTGTTGCTTATTCCTCCCGCCGGGTCTCCTGTGTGCGGTCCGGCGCTTTATCCAGTTCATCCGCGATCAGGATACGGTCGCTTTTCTTCCGGTGCTCCGCCTCCCATCGGGCCAAAAATCGCCGCTGGGCGTGCTGGGCGATGTTCTTCCCGTAGAATGACGGCATGGGCCGCTTACGTTTCCCCATCGCCGCCTCCGAAGACGTTTTCCTGGCCCTCGTCTTCCTCCTCAGTCACCGGCGGCGCGGCCAGATGCTTGTCCAACTCCCGCCGCGTCATTGACGCCAGTTCTTCCAGCTTGTCGCAAAATCCCTCGTTCACGGCCTGCACCGGGAAGATCACGCCCGCGACCAGCATACCCGTCTTTGCCACCACATAGCGCCCGCCGCTGTCCGACCGGCGCACGTAGAGTTCCAGAAAATCCATCTGGTCTTCCAGTGGTCCAAGGTATTTACTCTGGATGAACAGCAGCCCGCCGGGGAAGCGCAGCGGCATCAGCACCTTCCCGCCGGAGGAGATCGTCACGTCCATATCCTCCGCGCGGACCTCAGAGCGGCACCAGTCCTCCACGTTCAGCCCCTCCGGCAGCGCACTGTGATTGAAATATATCTTGTCTTGCTTCTTCTCCGACACGTCGAACATCCGGTAAAGCTCCGGTTCCGACAGCACCGGCAGGCCATGGAGGGGAAAGGCGCAGCACCCGTCCCCAAGCCACTGTGTCACAACTCCGTCGCCGTCCACACGGTCGAACAGGCAGAACGCATTTGCGCTGCTGCACAGCGCCGCGACCTTTTTCAGCTTCATCGGCCAGTCCTCCCGCTTTCCGCTCCGTTGATGGCGCGCACGGCCCGGTCCACATCCGCCGCCGTGGCGTTGTCGATCTGCACGATGCTGGTGCCGTCGGAATAGCTGGTCCGGCGCACGGAGCGCTCCGGCTTGCGCATGGCCGCGATCACGTTCGCCAGGCCGTCCAGCAGCGTCGCCACCAGGACGACCGTGCCCGCCCAGGTCCAGAAGTTCGCAAAGATGATCTCCATAATGCTCATGTTATTTACTCCTTCTCCATCGTTCGATTTCACAGTCGGCCCCGGTTATCCACCGGCCCCCGATCTTGTGTACATAGTCCAGGAACAGGACCGCCCCGGTGAAGCGCACGCGGAAGTCTTCCAGCTCCGCCGCCGAAACGCTCATGTGCCCAAAGGCTTCCTTCATGTCCCGCCACACCGGCCACGGTACGAAGAAAAAGCGGTCCTGGATGCCCACGCACACCGCCGCCAGCGCGCCGCAGCGGTGGTGCCGTTCCAAGGTCTCCATCTGTGTCTCCGTCAGCACGTCCCGTTTCATGGCGTCCGTGGTGGTATACTTCGCCTCGAAAATGATACTGCGCCCGCCGTCCAACGTGCCTTGAAAGTCCGGCTGGGCGTGTGCGGTGAAGCGGCCCACGAAAATACCGCCTTCCCGCTTTTCCAGCACCCGGAACGGTTCCGGCGTCTTCTCCACCTTCGCCCGGCCCTGGTTCGCGTACAGAAGGCACGCCTGACGGATGGCCTCCTCGAAGTCATGGCCCCGGTTGTTGCTCATGCTGGCGTGATACTGGCCCAGCGCTCCGCGTCGTCCCTTCATGCCATACCAGCCTCCACGATATGCGTGGCCCGCATATCCGCCGCGTGCAGCTCGTACACGATGCGGTGCAGCTTCATTGCCTCGTTCAGGCCACGGCTCCCGCCGCGCACGGCGTCGTCCCACGCGCCCATGTGCCAGCGGATAGCCAGGGCCTCCTCGTCTTCCAGCTTCATAAACCGCGCGATCAGGTAGACAGACTTTTCCCCGTGTCCCATGGGGAAGCGGTCCTTTTTCACGTAGGAATAGACCTCGCCCGGTCCCGCGTGATGCTCCCGCACGTATGTATTCGCCTTGCACAGGTCATGGAGCAGCGCGCAGATGGCGACGGCCTCCATCGTCGGCTCGTTGTCGATCACGACCTTCCGCAGCTCCCGGAACACGTTGACGCTGTGCTCCACCAGTCCGCCGGGGTAGGCCAGGTGATGCTTTGTGCTGGCTGGCGCGGTGAAAAAATCCGTCTCCCGCTCCATCCATTCCAAAAGCTCCTCCGCGCCCTCCCGGTGGATATACCGCCGGTAAAGCTCTTTGAACTGTTCTTCTCCTGTCATTTCAGCCCTCCGTTCTGTTTTATATGCGCTCGCCGCATGGTCAGGTAGAAATACCATCCTGTTTGCTCGTTGAATGACTTCTCGCACTCCACCAGCTCCCAGCCGCGATACTGCTTTTCCCAAAAACGCACGAACTCCTCGCTGTCCTCCGGCAGCTTGGCGATCTTGTCCAACTGGCGGCGCGTGTACTTCCGGTCATTCGGTGCCCGGTGCCACGGCTTTTCCAGATTTTGCGATTGCGTCCAGTGCTTTTTCCCGGCACTGTCCTGGACCATGTACCCGGCCATGCTGGCGATGCCCTTTGCGTTCGGTCTCAGGCGGTCAGCGTTTGCCCATCCGTACATGACCGGCTCCCGCTCCTTTGTGCCCTTGGTCTCCCACCACAGGTTTTCCACCTCGTCGCGGTCCAGTCCGCCGTTCATCAGAATGTGATGGTGGATGCGGTGGGTCCCATCCTTCTTCCGTCCGATCTGTGTCACAAGCAGATACTTGAGAGGGGGAAGGCCCCGCTTCTTCCGCAGGTATGCTACCCGGCGCAGATACTTGGCGACGATCTTCGCGGCCTCCTCCTCACTCTCCGGCAGAAACTCCGGGGCGTAGGTCAGATGGACCACCAGATCACCCACGCCGAAATTGCTGTTGGCGAGCTGAATGAAATAGCGCTTGGCTCTCCGGTCATTGAGGTTCTTCTGCTTCGGCGCAGAGACGTTGACTTTCTTCCCGCGCTTCCGTCCGACCGCCTGCTGCTGTTGTCCGCTGTACGGATAGATTTCCGGTGAAAGGAAGTTCTTACCACAGTGAACGACCTTTTCCCGTATGAAAGACCTGTTTATCATCCGTGTACCCCTTTGCATCGTCTCCTGGTCCTTCCTCGATGCTTTTCGCAAGAAGGATAATACCCATTACAAGCCCGTCCGCCGCCTCCCGGCGGCGTTGCGGCGCGCCTCTCTGCATCCTGCGTCGAGGCCGCTATCTTGACTTTATCCGTGCATTGTGGTACAATATGTAGTAGGAAATGACCCCACGCACAGCAAAATCTTGAAGATTTCTCCCCCGGTTTTCGCTTCCCACAGCGAGCGCCGGGGGAGAATGTTTTTTTAGAACAGATATGGATTTCTTGTGATGCGGACGATCTCGTCGATCTGCTCACCGCCCATCTGGCTCGGATACGGCGAGCGGAGCCACCACAGATTTTCTTTCTTCGGAATGGGGATGCCCCGTCCGCCTTCGTAGTTGATGTGGGACACGATCTCCTCCATGCTCATGCACTCCATGTTGACCAATGCCTGCTCCACATCACGGTCGCAGCAGTCATTCCAGAGCATATACAACTTGTCCCCGGTGATGCCGTTGTTCTGCATACGCCGGAACGCTGCCTCGGCGCGATACGGATTGTACTCATAGGCCAGCATCACGAACGTCAGCGCGCCCGGATTGCCTTTGCAAATATCTAATGTGACCATGGCTGTCTCCTTTGCTCTCCGGCGCTTACGCACCGGAGATTTTTTCGATTTCCGATCAGATGTCAAAGCCCGGCGCGAAGCCACGCGAAAAGTAGGCGAGGTAGTTGCCCGCAGACCCGTCCGTGTACACAAAGCAGAAGGTGCCCGCGACGCTCGCACGCACGGAGCGGAGCCACCAGGGATACGTTCCTTTGTCGCCGCACTCCTTCACGCGGTCGCGCTCACGTGCGAAGACCGGGAGCTGGAAGTCGTCGTCTCCGTCCTTCCACCAGGCCCCGTCCGGCGTGCCGAACACATCCGTCGCCGAGGGCAGCCACAGCGGGTCCGAATACTCTACCCGCTCGCCCTCGATGGTCTCCACGAAGGTCCGGGGCACGATGATCTCCCGCCATTCCGCCGCGATGTGCGGGTAGATGTCCTCCAAAATGTGCTTGCGGCCCTTGCTCTTGAAATACCCGGTCTTGTTTGTCGCCTCGTCGTTCATCACGCCCTCGTCCCAGCAGTCCTTGAAGACGAAGCGGGCCGTGGTTGGCGTCACGTAGCAACAGACCACGGTGACGGTCCCGCCGGTGTCCAGCGGCACCTCGATCTCGTCGCGCTGGGCAAGCAGGTGGTCCAGCTTGCCCTCGGCCTTTGCCCGTTTCAACTGGGACGGGCTGATGAAGCCGACGTGGATGCTCCGCAGCCTGCATAAGTCGTCCTGCGCCACACTCTTTTCCTCCGCCGGTTCCTCCGGCTCTGCCTTCTTGCTCACAGGCCCCTCGGCCTTTTCCGGGGCGTGCCCGGCCCGGAGCAGCACGGCCAGCAGTTCACCGGCCTTCTCGCTCTGGCGGTCCAGTCGGCCCAGGTGTTCCAGGAACGCCGCCCGCTCACGCGCCACCAGATCGGCGTCGCCCTCCACGTGCAGCCGGGCCTCCCCAAATCGCAGCGTCAATTCGCTCATGTGCTTGTCCTCCTTTAATTTATATAGGTATGTGCCACACACGCGCTCAGGTATCGGCCTTCCCGCATTGATGGCGCATCCAGTTCCGAATGTACTGGGTGATGTCTCCGACGAAGCCCGTGCAGAGATGGATGTCGTGCACAGGTTTTCCCTCGTAGCGGCAGTCCGAGCAGTTCAGACCGTTGTTGCACTGAGCCTCGCAAAACTGGCACATACAGTTCCCGTTGTCGAATGGACACGGGCTGACCGCCTCCACCTCAATCTCATGGCCGCAGCCGGGGCAGAAGTTCCAGCCGTTTTCCACCGGCCCGTCTGCCTCGAAGGTCTCGATGTACCCGCATCCCCGGCAGTTCCAGGTGTTGTGCTCTTGGTCCACGCATGAATAGATCACTTTCTCGTCCATCACAGCACCTCCGCCGGTTTCTTGAGCCATTCCAAGAGGTCTTGATAATTACCGGAAAAGTCAAAATCCGTATCAAGGCCAAGTCCTTCAACAAGGAGCAGGAATATTTTCTTTTGCATCCCGTATAGCTCCTTTGCCAGCTCCTCGTCGTCCATCTCTCTGAGCTTGTCCGCGTTGGTGAACACCACGTCCGGGCACTCCTGTTTTCTGGCCTCCTGGCATGCTTTCCCGCCGTAGTTCAGCAGGCAGCCGGGCACCCGGCACCTATCGCACAGTTTCATACGCTTTCCCTCCCGTTTCCGGTTCGTAATTCAGCCACACCGTTTCCATTCTGGCCGCGCCGCCTTCCGCCTGCGCCTGCCGATGCAGCTTTTTCCACCCCTGCAGGTGTTCGTTGTACAGGTCGTTGTCATAGCCGGACAGAATGACCGGCCCCGGATGCTCCTTCAATGCGTCCAGAAGCTCGATGTGCTGGGCCTCCTCAGCCATCTCTACGATGTACTGCTTGCCCTTGCGCGTGTGCAGCATATAAGGCGGGTCCGCATAGATCAGCACGTCCGGGTGCCGGAAGCGTCTGATCACATCGACCGCCGGGGCCTGCTCGATCTGCGCATCTTTCAGGCGCTCTGCCACGGCGGCGATACGCTCCGGGAGCTGCCGCCAGTAGCGCACATCGTAGGCGTACTCGCGCCCGGCACGGTCATTTTTCCAACCGCCCTTGTAAACAACGGTGCTCCCGTGGGCCTGCCAGTACCGCACCAGCGTCAGCCGGGCCGCTTCGATGCCGTCCGGCCGGACCTGGCCGCCTGCCTTGAAATGCTCCCATGCCTGTTCATACTCGCCCCGGCTGTACGGCGTACAGGCCACGGCCCGCATCAGCTCCTCCGGCTGTTCCCGGATGCAGCGGAACAGGTTGATGATCTCACCGTCCAGGTCGTTGATGGTCTCGATACGGCTCGGCGACTTTTTGAAGAACACGGCCCCGCTCCCGAAGAACGGTTCCAAGTAGCTCTTGTGCGGCGGCATGAGGGATACAATCCAGTCAGCCAGCCGCCACTTGCTCCCCGGATATTTCAGCACGGGCTTCATCTTGCCTGCCGCCTTGGCGGCCTTCGTGTTCCAGTCGATGGCCTGTCCGCACCAGCCACAGAAGCAGCATCGGCTCCCGTCCTCGTTGTAGAGATATTCGCCGCTCTCACAGTTCGGGCAGGCCAGTATGCTTTCGTCCCCGTCCGGGTACGGCAATCCTGGCATTCGCCGGAACAGAGCCTCCCGGCCTATCCGGCAAGCCTCGTCCACGATTTCAAGGCTCTCGTATGTCTCCCGGTGCTCCGGGTCTAAAATCTCAGCAGCTCTTTCATAAGTCATGGTGTTCCTCCACATAGCACCAGCTTTGCGGCGGGCGTTCAAGCGTCCGCAGTTCAAAGCCGTTTTCTTCTGTCCGAAGTCCAGTAAACTCACTCAGCTCACGCGGCGCGTCGTAAATCACCAAATCGGTGATACGCCAGCCGATGGGATTGCCTTGCGGCGCGTACTCCCATATTTCTTTGCGCGTCAGACAGGCCATCCGCTCGATCTCCTCCGGCGTCCCTGCCACAAAGCACGGGCGACCGTTGCTGAATGGGATAAAGCCCTTGCACATAAACTCGCCGATGATTTTTCCGTTCCCCATGAAGCCGCCGACCGGGATTGCCGTCTCCGCGTCCATGCAGGCTATCAGGTTTGCGCCCGTCTGGTTCTGCATAAATGCGAGGTGCTTATCTCGTGTGCAGTAGATATAGCACTTGAAGGGCGGGGCCAGCTTGGGCCGGTTCTTTCTGACCTCGATGGTCTTTTCGCCGGATGCGATCTTTTGACACCACTCCGGGCGGATGCTGATAAGCACGGCCTTTTTCATGTGTGCCTCCTTTTCAATTCTGGTCCATCTGCGGGCACCAAGCCGGAATGTAGGGCAGGAGCCGTTCAATTCCGACGATGTACCCCTTGCATCTTCCATCTGCGCCGCAGCGGAAGGACGGAATATCTTTTAGCCACGGCTCCGTAATGAGGAAGCGGCAGCCCTCGCACGTGCGGGAGTAATCCGCCTTCACCGTGCGCTTCATTCCGCCGCCTCCGGGGTCCCGCCGGTAAGTCCTGCATAGGTCCAGCTATCTTCCCGGACCTGAAAGGCGTCTCCGAGCTGCACCACATCAGGGAAATTCGCCTGCGTGGTTTGAATGGCGAACTTGTCGATCTCTGTGGCGTGGTAGCTGGCGATCTCTACGCCCAGCTTGTCCAGGGCGATATGCCCACAGCTCATGCCATCGTACATAGACAGGACTTTCACCGGCCCCGCCGTCAGCCCCTCAAAGTGGCCCATGATGTGTGCGATCACATCCACGGTCCAGCCGTTACCCAACATCTTGTAGGCTTGACTGGGGCTTACAGGGAAAACATAGGTCTCCGGCACCGTTTGGAGGCGCATACACTCGCGGACCGTCAGATTGCGGATGATATAGCAGCCGTCCCTCAGCTTGATAGGGTACTCTTTCCCTTTGACCGTGATCATTCCGTCGCGCACCTGATAGATCGGCGCGTCCAGGGTCCCGCAGTATTCATAGAACTCGCACGAGGTCGTCAGGCAATTCGTCTTGTCCTTCATGGCCCGGCCCCGCCGCGCCTTGCTCTGCGGCATGGCAAGGTCCACACATTCGCCCGGCTGAATGATTGTATATCCCAGTTTTGTCGCCTCGTTCACCTGCATGGGAGGAGCGACCGGCGTTGCATAAAGGCCCGTCTTGGCTCCCAGCCCTCCGCCGTTGCCGCAGAGCGTCACGCTCTTTCCGTCCGGTGAATAGACGCGGTACTGCTGGCTATCGTGGTCCGGGTTCTTCGCGTCATTCTCGATGGTCCCGATGCGTATCGGCTCGGCTATGCAGTCATATTGTTGCTTTGCTGGGTTCGGATTGTTTATTCTCGGCACAAGGTTGTTTTCGAGCTTTCCCATGTGCGCGTCAACGGTTCGTGACTTTCCGTTTTCCGTTCCATTGACGATTATCGGCTCCGCCAGTACGTTATAGGGGACGCCCTTGTGCGTGTTCGCTGTCACGCAGGCGCTCTTGTCCTTGGTGGCGTCGTGAAAATAGTCGAAGTCAAAATGGTTGCGCCCATCCTTGGTCTCGCGCACCATGTATTCCATCTCTTTTTCAGACAGTGGCTTAATCTTGACTGGCTCCGCCGCCGCGTTCCGCTGCCTGCGTGCAATAGCGTCCTCCGCCGTTGCGCCGTGTCCTGTTTGGAGCGCATAGCCCTTCTCGCGCAGCGGGAAGCCAGTCTCCAAAATATCCCGTAGTAGGATGCCCCGGTCCTCTGGCAGCTCGACCGGCACTTGGCTGTATGTACCATCTGGGTTACGCTTCCCGGCCCAGTAGAGCCGCTGGCGGTTCTGCGCGCTCACCAGCGCAGAGTTGATAAGCACGGGTTCCACGCCCAGCTCCGCCGTGATCTGCGCCCGGATTGCGGAGGACATGGATTTGTTATTCTCATAGAGGAAATAGTCCGGCTGGTATTTATCGCGGGCGATGCGGTAATTCAGGAACAGCTCCCAGCCGATGCCGCTGGCCTCGGTCTCGCGGTTCTTGGTCTGCGCGATGCTCCAATGGGTGCACGGGCTTCCGCCAATCAGTAGTTTCATTCTGTTCTCCACCTTTCCGCCGCTGCCATGACTTTCTCGGCATACTCACGGTTCCCCGTGTCGTGCCCGGCGTTGTAGG
>ENA-UALO01000460-UALO01000460.1-human-gut-metagenome-genome-assembly--contig:-NODE-460-length-15955-cov-5.119560_pt1 | contig 15955 bp, 13 predicted proteins | sample MGYA00243701_ERZ654470 | MGnify/ENA primary metagenome ERZ654470 (study PRJEB26926, sample SAMN06164444) | human gut metagenome | biome: ENVO:00009003; feature: ENVO:2100002; material: ENVO:00002003...
GCGGCGGCGCGCGCCAAGCAGGGCGTTCGCGCAAAGCGCCTCGCAAAATTTGCATGAGCAGTCGATCCGCAGTAGCCCAGCGCGCAGCACGCCACCAAACCGCCGGTAATTACCACCTCAACCTGAACCGCCATAATCAACAGCAGCAATGCCGCCACCAGCAAAACGCCCGTGACGTCACTCGTCGCGTCAATGGCATGGGGACGGCGATAGTACAGAATGGGACGCACAAAAAAGCCAATCACGCTCGCGCCGATGACAAGGCTCTCATAAATAACGACCTCGTTCGGAGACACGAACTCGGCCATGCGCACATCAAAAAGATACTCGCACGCCAAAAACGTGAAGAAGAACAGCACCAGGCATATAATCTCCCGAATGCCCCGACGCAAATATGCGGTTGTGTCTCCCATGCCCCTCATGGTTAACCCCCAGCCGCTCAATTGTCTGGAAATCTATTTTAATAAAGAACCAGTCTCAATATCGAAGCCAGGCTTGAAATGCTGCAAATTTGACCCCAGCCGTTCACGTCACACCGCGGTTTTGAGCCTCATGGACCAGAAGGGGCACGCGCGGCCTCTAGCTCGGCAAGGAGTGTCTCCAACTGCCACTCATTTAAGTACGTCCCCAATGAGTGCCCAATGACTACCCGCGGCAAGGAGTGTCCCTATGTGTCGGATGAAAAATGGGCCATGTGTCCCAGTTGTGGAGACTCCTTGAGCCGTCTGGGTATCGCGAAGGATCGCGCACTCCCCCATCATCAAAAGTGACACACGCTACCTGTTGATGGGAGGCAGCCATGGGCTTCTTTGACAAGATGTTCGAGAAGAAAGAGTGCGCGATCTGCGGTACTGAGCTGGGACTTTTGGGGAAAACCAAGATCAACGAAGGTTACCTATGCAAAGAGTGCGTCGGCAAGCTCTCCCCCTTCTTTGGCGGCTATCGCTCCAGCACTGCAGACGATATCCGCGAGCAGCTCGCCTATCGCGAGGCCAATGCCGAGCGCCTGTCTTCGTTCAACCCCACGCGCACGCTTTCTGCCGGGCGCACCAATATTATGCTCGATGAAGACGCGGGCCTGCTGATCATCACTTCGCAGAGCCGCTGGCGCGACGCCAATCCCGACATCATCGAGTTCTCGCAGGTACTCGGCTGCGATATGGATATCGACGAGCATCGCACCGAGATCTATCGCGAGACCAAGGACGGCGAGCGCGAGAGCTACAATCCGCCGCGCTATGACCTGGATTACGACTTTAACCTGACCATCCACGTCAATACGCCGTACTTTACCGAGATAAACCTGCGCGTGAACGACTCCACCATCGATCAGCGCGGTTCCATCGAATACCGCGAGGCCAAGCGCCAGGCAACCGAAGTCCGCGATGCGCTGGTGCAGTTGCGTCAGGAGACACGCGACAGCGTCGTGGCCGCCAAGGCCCCCAAGACCGCGGTCACCTGCCCCTTCTGCGGAGCCACCACCATTCCCGATGCCAGCGGGCGCTGCGAATACTGCGGCGGCGCCATCGGCGCATAGCCTCCGGCAGCGAAAGGACCGATCATGGCCTTCGAGAGCGTCAACTATCAATGCCCCGCGTGTGGCGGCCCCCTTCACTTTGCCAGTGCCGAGCAAAAGCTCGTCTGCGACTACTGTGACTCGCGCTTTGAAGTCGAAGAAGTCGAGGCCCTCTATCGCGAGCGCCAGGACAAGGCCGACGCCAAAGCCGATGCGGCAGCCGCAACGCCCAAGCCCGTCGCCGACGACGCGGTGCAGGATACATATCTGCGGTACTGTTCCTATGACAAGGAATTTACCGACGAGGATCACATCCGCGCATGGCTTTTGCGGGTCGCCATCAACCGGGCCAGAGATCAGAAGCGTTCCTTCTGGGAAAAGCACCGGGTCTCATGGGAGGACTATATGGAAACGCTGGTCTTTGAAGCGCCGGAGGATAAGTCCCTCTTTGAGGCGGTCATGTCCCTGCCCGCAAAATACCGGACGGTGATCCACCTGTTTTACTACGAGGACTACAGCGTCGCCCGGATCGCGGAGATTCTCCACTCGCGGGAAGGCACCGTCAAAAGCCAGCTGAACCGGGGACGGCAGCTCCTGAAAACCAAACTGATGGAGGCGTGGAACGATGACGAATAAGGAAAAATACCGGCGTGCCTTCGGCGTGCTTCATGCCTCCGAGGACATTTTGACGGAGGTAATCCATATGGAAACGAAAAAGCATTTTTCCCTGCGGAAGGCGGTGCTGCTGTGCGCCGCGGTGATTGCGGTATTTGCCATGGCGGGCGTCTGCTATGCGGAAGACGTGGGCGGCATTCAGCGAACCATCCAGCTCTGGTGCTACGGCGATCAGACCGACGCCGTTCTGGAAATTCAGGACGGCAGCTACGAGCTGACCTACGAAGCTGCCGACGGGGTACACAGCGAAGGGGGCGGCGGTGTAGCCATCGACGCCTTTGGCCGGGAGCGCCCTCTGACGGAGGAAGAGCTTCTGGAAGACCTTCAGAACAGAATCGATGTGACCTACCGGGAGGACGGAACGGTGTGGGTCTACTACAAAGATCAGAGCATGGAAATCACCGATCTCTTTGACGAAAACGGCGTGTGCTTCGTCCAGCTGAAGGACGGCAAGAAGACCGTCTATCTGACCGTCGAGTACGATAACGGTTTCAGCTGGAGCACAGAATGCTACCTCCAGCCCACCCAGCGCCATTCCTGACTGCAAAAATTCCTCTGTTGCCACCGCAGCAGAGGAATTTTTTACTCCCGTTCCTTCACCAGCATGGGGGTGAACATGGGCTTGCCGAAGCGGGTGACGAAGCGCTGGCATTTTACCAGAAACGCATAGTACACATTGTACCCGCAGCCCAGCATCGTCTCCGCGTTGGCCATGCCCTTGGCGAGGATCACGTCCGCGCCGGACAGCGCAGCGGCGGCTTCCTCGCTGAGCATATCCAGCTGGGTGCCCGCCACCCGGTTGCCGTTGTCGATCACCGGGAAGGGAATTCCCACGGCGGCAGCGTCCTCCCGGGTCGCGTCGTTCTGGGCGATGGCGCCCCGGACGCAGAAGGTGACGGAAATATCCGGATACGCCGCCGCGATGGCCTCGGCCAGCACCCGGTCAAAGCCGATCTCTCCGGCATTGTCCGTCAGGTACACCAGCTTCCCGCCCCGGCGTAAATCCCGGCAAAAGTAAGCGTACACCTGCTCGTCCAGCTCCATTTCCAGCGCCTTATCCAGCATTTCCTCCAGCTTTTCAAAGCTGACCTGCCCCTGTAAGGCGGAAAAATCCAGGTAATTTCCCAGAATGGCGAATTGCAACCCCGCAAGAACCGGGTCCTTGGCTTCCGTCACCCTTTTCCGGATCATGGGGAGCCGCTCCAGCACGAAGCGGTTGGAATCCAGTTTTTCCTGACGGAAACGGTCATAGTCAAGGCCGTATATATCGTGAAGCAGGTCGGCGATCTGCGGCCCGAACCACGGGGAGGACACCCCCTCCGGCGCATTAATGCACAGCTTCATGATCTCTTTGGCAAAGGCCATTGCCTGCGCCTCCGTCCCCAGCGTCTGGGCAAGGGCGATGTTCCGCCGCAGAAGGCATTGCAGGCAGTAAGTGTCGATTGGGATACTCATGGAACCTCCATAATGTTTATAACTTCAGCAAATCCTCAAAGGAATCGATTTTCCCGGCGTACCCCGCCGGGGTGCCGAAGCCGTAGCTTGCCCAGAGGAAGGGGACGCCCGCTTCCACCGTGGCCTCATAATCCCCCTGGGTGTCGCCGATGTAGGCGCAGGAGGTGATGTTGTATTTCTCCATCAGTGTGCGGATGGTCTTTCCCTTGCTGGTGCCGGTGTCGCCGAAGCACAGATGGCCGGTGATGCAGCCGGTCAGCCCCAGCTTGGAAATGCACAGCTCCGGATAGCCCTGCTGACTGTTGCTGACGATGAACAGGCGGTGCGTCTTCGCCAACTCTTCCATCGTCTCCCGGACGCCGGGGTAGCCGATATGGCAGGGGTTTTCGTGGAGATGGCGGTTTTCCGTCTCCATGCACCGCGCCATCAGGGCGTAGCGCTCTTTTTCCGGAAAGTCGGCAAACAGAACATCGGCGATTTCCGTCATCACCCGGCCGAACAGGGGTTTCAGGGTTTCCGCCGTGATGCAGTACCGGGAAAGTCCCTCTTTGTTAAGCTGGATGTTGTAGCCCTCCGCCACCAGCGCCCGGGAATCCCACAGGGTGCCGTCAATGTCAAAAATCAGGCTCTCGTAATTCATGTTTCCTCCAGATGCCGCTGGATGCGGCCGATGATCATGTCCAGCGCCACCAGATTTTTTCCGCCCTCGGGGACGACGATGTTGGCGTACTTCTTGCTCGGCTCCACGTACCGCTCGTGCATGGGCTTGACCGTGTCCTGATACTGCTTCAGTACGCTTTCCAAAGTTCTTCCCCGCTTGTTCACGTCCCGCTTGATCCGGCGGCACAGGCGGATGTCCGCGTCGGTGTCCACGAAAATCCGGATGTCCATGAGGTTGCGCAGCTCCTCGTTCTCGAAGATCAGAATGCCCTCCACGATGATGACCTTTTTCGGCACGATGTGAATGGTCTGCTCCGACCGGTTATGGATGGTGAAGTCGTACACCGGGCATTCGATGGCGTGTCCCCGGCGCAGTTCTTCCAGATGATAGACCATCAGGCTGGTGTCGAAGGCGGCAGGCTCGTCGTAATTGAGCTGACTGCGCTCCTCGTAGGTCATGTCGTCGTGGCGCTTATAGTAGTTGTCGTGGCTGATGACCGTGACCATGCCCTCAAAGCGGGAGATCAGATTGTTCATCAGGGTGGTTTTGCCGCTGCCCGTGCCGCCCGCAATGCCGATGACCAGAATGTTGTCGTCCATAATCTTTTCCTCCATATCTATTTCTCATCCAACAGCTTCCGGGACAATTCGAGAATTGACTCGTCCGGGAGACTGTTGGTGAGGATGACCTCGCCTGTTCCGTTTTCCAGAAGACCTGCCTCCGCCAGACGGCGGCGGGTCTCCCGGGCGGTGCCGTCGCCCCCGTCCAAAAGGGCGACGCCGCTTCCCAGCACCCGGGAAATGGCCTTCGCCGCGAAGGGATAATGGGTACACCCCAGCACCACCTCGTCCAGCTTTCCCTGATAGGGGGCGAACAGCTCCCGCAGAAGGGATTCGGCTTCCGGGGAATCCGCCTGCCCCCGCTCCACCAGCTCCACCAGCCCCGGTGCGGGGATTTTATAGATCCGGCAGCTTTGGTCGTAGCGGTGCATCAGCGCTTCAAATTTTTCCTCCCGCAGGGTCATGGGCGTGGCCATCACGCCGATGCCGCCGCCGTGATACCGGTCGTAGGCCAGCTTGAGGGCAGGCTCAATGCCGATGACGATGGTATCCGGATAGGCTTCCCGCAGGTCGTGAATGGCGGCGGAGGTCGCGGTGTTGCAGGCCACCACCAGCGCCTTGACCCCCCGGGCCATCAGCCGCCGCGCTGCAGCGAAGGTAAGCGCTTCCACCTCGTCCTTGGTTTTTGTGCCGTAGGGGGCGTTGGCGGAGTCGCCGAAATAGAGGTACCGCTCCCCGGGCATCACTCGCCGCAGGTGCCGCAGTACGCTGATGCCGCCCACGCCGGAGTCGAAGACGGCGATATAATCCTGTTTGGTGTTCATGGTTTCACCTGATCGTTTTTCGGGGCGGGCGCGTGGCCGCCCCATGTTTTCTATATAGTATCAAATTTCCGCCGTTCTTTCAATGGCTCGTTGCTTTTTTCGTGGATTTTTTGGAAGCGAATGCTCCCCCGGCTGCTGATGCAGCCGGGGGAAGAAAACACTATTTTGTAACGGGAATGCTGACCCGCTTGCTTTCCAGCAAAAGCTCATCGGTGTCATGATCCAGGACACCCAGCACCAGCTCCAGGGAGGTGATGTCCCGAACCCGCTCCACGTCCGCGTCATACAGCCACATTTCGCACTTGCCCCAGGCGTCCGGCGCAAGCTCGTCGAACAGGAACAGATCAGCGGATTCGCCGTTCACATAGGTTTCCATCGTGTAGAGCCAGATATTCCGCTCGGAATGATTCTCTACCCGGAACCGGAAGGCGCCGTCCTCGCAAAGCTCACCCTCGCTGCCCGTGTAGGTAAGGGTGATGCCCGCCTCCTCCAGAACCGTCGTGCCGCCGCTCTCCACCGACCGGACATTGTTCTTGTCTGCGCGCAGGGTAATGGGGGGCGTAGAATCCAGCGGATTGTAGTCGCTGGCATCCGTCACTTCCAAGCAGAACGAGAGTTCGCCGATCGTTTCAATATTTCCGTTTTCAAGGTCGGTATCGTTGACCCAGATCGAGGTCATTTCCTCCTGTCCCGCTTCCACCTCGCCCAAAAAGAGGCGGTACTCCGTCATGTAGCCGTTGACGCAGTCCATGCTGCTCATGAGCATAACGTCCCGGTCTGAATCGTTGCGCAGGTAGACGGGAATCTCGTCCGTGTATGTGTCCCCGTCCTTCCAGTCGGCCACGGCCAGGATGCCGTCCTTGTCGTACAGGACGGTCTGGTGGTGGAAATCCTCCGGGCGAATCACCGCTTCCGTCTCCCAGGTGTCCTCGTCGTCGCTCCACAGGGAGGACATGCTGCTCACTTTTTCGGTAATGAACTCCGTCAGCACGTACTGCGCCACCATGAACGCGGTTACGATCAGAATCGGCCAGAGCCACTTGGGGCCAGTCTTCTTCCGCTTTCCGGAATACTGCCCGCACTCTCCATGCCGGGTGGGGGCACTCCGGCGGATGGGCCTGTCCTCCGGGTGCTCAATGACCAGCGGTTCCCCCTCGTGGGTGTGCAGGCCGTGGGCGATTTCTTCGGTAAACGGCTCGTAGTAGCATTCCCGGCAACGCTTGCCGTTGTATGGCGCGCCGCAGCAGGGGCATCTTTTCATTTGGGTTCACACTTCCGCACCATCCGGTGCCGCCTTCCTTTTGGTTTCCAACTTTAATTGTAACATAGGGGTCAACCCTCCGCAACAGCATGAACACGGGATTTTTTGCCGCTTCACGGGAAACCTCCCTCTTTATGGCAAAACCGTTGCATTCTTCCGTCCGAAACGGTATAATGTCAAAAAAACACTCGGGAGGAATTTTTATGGATTTGAACATCGGCCGTATGCCCCACGGGCCGCGGAACTCCATCGCGGACGTGTCAGGCGTCCGCGTCGGCCACTGCACCGTGGACGATGAACGGCACAAAACCGGCGTGACGGTGATCCTGCCCTGCGAGGACGACATTTTCCGCAATAAAATGCCCGCGGCTTACCACGTTCTCAACGGCTTCGGGAAGACCGCCGGTCTGATGCAGATCGGGGAGCTGGGGACGCTGGAGACCCCCATCGCCCTGACGAACACCCTGAACGTGGGGCTGGTTCACGACGCCATGGTGGAATATATGTGCCGTCAGGGGGAGCGCCGGGGGTATGCGGTTTCCTCCGTGAACCCCGTGGTGTGCGAGTGCAACGACGCGTCCCTGAATGACATCCGTCACCGGGCGGTGGGGCAGGCGGAGGTGTTCACCGCCATTGCCGCCGCGTCGGCGGACTTTGCGCAGGGCGACGTGGGCGCGGGCAAGGGCATGACCTGCCACGACCTGAAGGGCGGCATCGGTTCCTCCTCCCGGCTTGTGGAGATCGGCGGTGAGACCTTCACCGTGGGCGTGCTGGTTCTGACGAACCACGGGTGCCTGCATGACCTGACCATCGGCGGGGAAAACGTCGGCAAAGCGATTGAGCAGCGCATCCGGGAGGACACTCCGGACGAGGGCAGCTGCATCATGATCGTCGGCACCGACCTGCCCGTCACCTCCCGCCAGCTGGGACGGATCATCCGTCGGTGCAGCGTGGGTCTTGCCCGGCTGGGCAGCTACATCGGCCACGGCAGCGGCGAAGTCATGGTAGGCTTTTCCACCGCCAACCGCATTCCCGCGCAGGGCGATTGCCTGAACTTCCGCTGCATCCACGAGTCCCACATAGACGACGCCTTCCGCGCCGTGGCGGAGGCCACCGAAGAAGCGGTGCTGCGCTCCATGCTGGAAGCCCACCCGGTAACGGGCTATACCGGCAAGGTGCGCCGGAGCCTTGGCGAATTCTGGCAGCCCTGAACAGCGAAAAATCCCCGCGGCACTTTGGGTGCCGCGGGGAATCTTACATTATCCGAACCGGGATTACAGCAGGGTAGCGAAGTGCTTGATGGTGCGGACCATCTGAGAAACATAGGAGTTCTCGTTGTCGTACCAGGAAACGACCTGCACCTGGCTGGTGCCGTTGCCCAGATTGATGACCATGGTCTGGGTGGCATCGAACAGGGAGCCGAAACGCATGCCAACGATGTCGGAGGAAACGATCTCATCGGTGTTGTAGCCGAAGGACTCGGTGGCCTGAGACTTCATCTGAGCGTTGATCTCTTCCTTGGTGGGGTTGCCCTCAACAACGGCGTTCAGGATGGTGGTGGAGCCGGTGGGGGTGGGAACACGCTGAGCAGCGCCGATCAGCTTGCCGTTCAGCTCGGGGATGACCAGACCGATGGCCTTGGCAGCGCCGGTGGAGTTGGGAACGATGTTCACAGCACCCGCACGGGAACGACGCAGGTCGCCCTTGCGCTGGGGGCCGTCCAGAATCATCTGGTCGCCGGTGTAGGCGTGGATGGTGCACATAATGCCGGACTGGATCTTCCAGCCGTCGTTCAGAGCCTTGGCCATGGGAGCCAGGCAGTTGGTGGTGCAGGAAGCGGCGGAGATGATGTTGTCTTCCTTGGTCAGGGTGTTGTGGTTAACGTTGTAAACGATGGTGGGCAGGTCATTGCCGGCAGGAGCGGAAATGACGACCTTCTTGGCGCCGGCGTCGATGTGCGCCTGAGCCTTGGCCTTGGAAGTGTAGAAACCGGTGCACTCCAGAACAACGTCAACACCCAGCTCGCCCCAGGGCAGCTCGGCAGCGTTGGCCTTGGCGTAAATGGTGATCTTCTTGCCGTCCACAGTGATGAAGTCCTCGCCGGCCTCAACGACGTGACCCTGAGCAGCGTAGTTGCCCTGAGTGGAATCGTACTTCAGCAGGTGAGCCAGCATCTTGGGAGAGGTCAGGTCGTTGATCGCGACGACTTCAAAACCCTCAGCACCGAACATCTGACGGAAAGCCAGACGGCCGATACGGCCAAAACCATTGATTGCAACTTTAACAGACATGGTAATTCCTCCATTTTTATTACTGCCGGAAGGCAGTATTTTACTTTTCAGGTACGGCATTCGATATCTCCGTACGGAATCCATTATACAATAATCCCACTGCGTTGTAAAGTGTAATTTTCGTAAAATTCCGATCAGTTTTTGCTATTTTTCGGTGCATGTTGCTCATTCGCGCAAAAGCGCCCGCCGCGTGACGCTGCGGGCGCTTTTCATTTCCCGGAATATCCGCCCCAAACTCAGGACGCGGCCGTGGTTTCGGCGGGCTGCTCCGGCATTCCTTCGCAGACGACGGGGGACTGAGGCGTGCAGATGGCCATGTAGGTGTTGCCCCGGCCAAGCTCCAGCGGCTCGCCGCTTTCCGTGAAGAAACGGAACGGCTCCTTATCGCCGCCGCACATCCAGACGATGGGGATGAGCTTGCCGCCGCAGGCAAAGTAGCCCTTGCCGCCGGCATTGAAATCCGCGATGTGGTAAATGCCGGTGGTGGTGATGTCCGCGTACATGACGATGACGTTCCGGAACGCTTCGACTTCCTCAGTCTTCAGGTCGGTCATGACCTTGCCGTACTGGTTGAAGGCGTATTTGCCCGTGCTCTCGTCATAGACCATCCGGGTTTCCTTTCTGGCTTTTTCGTAGACCAGCGTGATGCTGATGTCCTTGGCCTCAACACCGTCCGCCGGGGTGCCGTCGTCGGTGAAGTCGAAGCCGTAGTCCCGCTCCAGCGTCATGGGGTAGCCCTGAGATTCGGCGTAGGCTTTGATGCCGGAACCGATGCCGTAGAGGGTGTTCTCCAGCGCGCCCTTGCGCTCGGTGTCCCGATAGGAAGCGCCGGTGGAGGCCACCACCCATTCGTCAATGTTGAAATTCTCCACGCCCCGCTCCTTGGCGTCTGCCAGCGCCTGCGCGGAGCCGCCCGCGTGGGACAGGATCAGGTCATAGTGCTGGGCAATGCTGTTGAACATGGGCCGGGTGGAACGGGTGGAGCCGATGGCGTCCACGGAGTCGATGTCGGTAAACAGCGCCAGACAGCGCACCACGCTGTCCATGTTGACGTAGCACTCGATCAGCATGTCCGCCTTCACCACGCCCACATGGGGAATGTTGTCCGCCAGATTGCTCACGGTGTTGGCAAAAATACGGCCGGTGAAGGGCGCATCCAGAACTTCGCCGTTCAGGGGGTTGACATAAACCTCCGGTTCCGTGGTCGGCACGGTGGTCGGTTCCACCGTGGGTTCCGCGGTGGGTTCGGCGGTCGGCGCGGCGGTGGTCTCCGGCACCGTCGCGGGGGTCGCGGCAGGCGCGCTCCTGGCACCGCAGCCGCACAGCAGCAGCGCCAAGGTAAGCGTCAGGGCAATAACTCTTTTCATAATCTTCTTCCTTTCCCGTTGGTAGATATTTTTCCGCAGATCTGCGGTCTCTCTCAGCTGAACTGCGTGGCAACCTTACTGCTCTCCATGGTCTTGCCCAGCGTGTAGTAGAACACGTTGTCCCGGGCGGGGTTCAGGTCGCTCAGCACGCCGCGCTTGGCGTAGATGGCGTAGTAACCGGCCATCACGGGGATGATCCGGCCGTCGTCCGCCACCAGCTTGTGCAGGTTATAGTAGTTGCCTCTGTCCGCCAGAGACTGATTGACCATGTTGTAGATCGTCTCGTTGGCGAGGCCGCCCCAGCTCATTTCGCCCCACGGCCGGTAGAATTCCGACAGGTCCGCCGTTGTGGGCAGCTTCGTGATGCCGAGGTAAATGTCGTAGTTGGCCGCCTGAAGCCGGGCTTCGTAGACGCTGGTGGGACTTTCCACCGTCTCGCAGGCAAGACCCAGCTCCGTCAGCGTGGCCGCGATGTTCCGGGCGCAGCGCAGGCGGGCGGAATCGTCGCTGTTGACCAGCAGCTGCAGCGTCCTCGGCACGCCCTTGTCGTTGGTGGGAACGCGGAATTTGCTGGCCGCGTCGATGAAGCGCATCTCGTCGTAATCATAATTTGTTGCCAGACTTTTGCTGTAATACGGCGACATGGGGGAAATGGGCAGGGTCGTGGGCAGCGCCAGTCCGCCGTAGTTGTCGTCCACCAGCGTCTGCCGGTCGATGCCGTAGGTCAGGAAGGTACGCAGGGTGCCGTCGTCGAAAAATTTACTGTAGGTGACGTTGCAGCCGATATACATCATGAAGCCGCTGTCCACTTCCCACAGCTCGAAGTCGCAGCGGTAGTCGGCGTAGGAATCCGTCTGGGGGTTGGTGCAGACCACGCTCAGGCCGGAAAACTCAAACTCGTCCCGGATCTGGGAAGGGGATTCCGCTTCCACAAGGGCGATGGAGGAATCCTTCGCCACTAAGTCGTCGCTGCTGCACCACCAGTTCACCACCCGCTGCAAATGCTTGCCGCCGATGCCCTCTTCCAGAGAGTAGGGGCCGGTTCCAAGGGGGTTGTCCACGGTCACTTCCGAAGCCTTGACGATGGGGATATCCAGCAGCAGTGCCAGATTCTGGTACGGCGTGTCAAGGAAAAAGTCCACGCCGCCGTCGCTGGACAGCTCCACACGGGCAATGTGGGTGAAGCGTCCCTTGTAATACACGTTCTGCCGCGCCTGCTCGTAGCTCGCGACCACGTCCTGCACCGTGACCCGGGTGCCGTCGGAGAAGGTCGCGTTGGGTTCCAGATAGATCGTCCATGTACGGTTATCCGGGGTGACCTGATACTGAGAGCACAGAATGGGGGTCGTATTGTTCTTGGAGTCCACCGCGAACAGCCCCTGATACATCAGGGACATGACCACGCGGTTGGTGTAGTCGCTGCCGTACAGGGGGTTCATGGAGCGGTCGGGATAGTAAGCCAGCGTCAGATCCTGAGAGTCAGGCGCGATGGTTTCCTCCGCCGGGTCCTCCCCCTCCATCAGGAGGGCGTCTCCCGTGGGGACGTAGGCGGAATTGTCGATGCTCCCGACGCAGCCGGTGAAGCACCCCAGACAGAGGATAAGCGCCAGCAGCACGGATATTCCCTTTTTCATCCCGTCACCTCCTGACAGACGATCACCGCGCCCTGGGACCCGCGCTCCCCGCCGGTCGCCCGGTGGGACCAGAAGCGGTCGCAGCTGCACACGGTGCAGTCGTCACTGATATCAATATGCTCCACGCCGCAGCGGCGCAGAACCATGGCGTTGATCTGCTTTAAGTCCAGATGGTATTTTTCGCCCCGTTTTTCAATGTAGGCGTCCACCTCCGGGCCGAAGGCGGCGCGCATGGCATCGGGGACGTCGTGGTCGGTCTCAAAATGGCACATGCCGATGTTGGGGCCGATGGCCGCGCGGATGTTCTCCGGCTTCGCGCCGAAGTTCTCCGCCATGGCGTGAACCACCTTTGCGCCGATGGCCTGGGCAGTCCCCCGCCAACCGGCGTGTGCCGCGCCCACCACCCCGGTCACGGGGTCGAAAAACAGCAGCGGCGTGCAGTCGGCGGTGAACACCAGCAGCGCAACGCCCGGGGTGTTCGTCACCAGGGCGTCGCACTTGGGATAGTCCCGGTGGCACAGGCCGATATGGTCTTTTTCCGTCACCACCCGGACGATGTCCGAATGGATCTGCAATGTCATCACCAGTTTTTCCGGGTCGAAGCCCACGGCGCGGCCGAGGCGGCGGAGGTTTTCCTCCACGTTTTCCAGAGAGTCCCCCCGGCCTACGGCCAGATTCAGGCTGCTCTGGGTGCCGGTGCTGACGCCGCCCAGGCGGGTGGTGAACCCGTGGGGGACGGTGATGCCGTCGGCGGTCAGATATTGGAGTGTCTCGTATTTCTGTGTTCGTATCATAATCTCGTTTTCGCGCGTCGGAAGTAAGGCGTAAAGCGCCTTACTTCCGATTCTCTGTTATCTTAACTTTCGAGTTTGTCCTTCTGCATGCAGCACTTCTTGTACTTCTTGCCGCTGCCGCAGGGGCAGGGGTCGTTGGGGCCGACCTTATGCTCCTTACGCACCGGCGCACGCTTGACCTGAGACTTGTCCGGGGCGGAGGTGCCGGTCTCCTTGGCCACCTTCTCCCGCTTGACTTCCTGCGCGGGACGCAGCTGCACCAGGAACATCCGGCGGATGGTCTCCTCCTTGATGGCGGTGATCATGGCCTCGAACATCTGGTAGCCCTCTTCCTTGTAGGCCACCACCGGGTCGTGCTGGCCGTAAGCCCGCAGACCGATGCCCTGCTTCAGATCGTCCATGGCGTCGATGTTGTCCATCCAGTATTCGTCCACCACCCGGAGCATGACCACACGCTCCAGCTCCCGCATGATCTTGGGGGTGTAGGCGGCCTCCTTGGCCTCGTAGGTGTGCTTGGCAATTTCAAAAACGGTGTCCGTCAGCTGGTCGGCATTCATGGCCAGCAGCTGCTCCCGGCGGGATGCCAGGGTGCCTTTGGCGAAGTAGATGCCCTCCATGGCGTTGGCCAGCCCCTTCAGGCCGTCCTCGTTCACCACGCCGCCGTGTCCGCTGAGGGCGGTGGAAACATCGCTCTCCACAAGGGAGCGGAGCATCTGCATCATGTTCTCCCGCAGGTCTTCCCCATCCAGCACCTTCTGCCGCTGGGCGTAGATGACCTCACGCTGGGTGTTCATGACGTTATCGTATTCCAGAACGTTCTTTCTTGCGCGGAAGTTCCGGGATTCTACGCTCTTCTGGGCGTTTTCCACGGCGTTGCTGAGGATTTTCGCGTCAATGGGTGTGTCCTCGTCCAGACCCAGGGAGTCCATCATGCTCATCACCCGGTCGGTGGAGAACAGGCGCATCAGATCGTCCTGTAAGCTCAGATAGAAGCGGCTTTCGCCGGGGTCGCCCTGACGGCCGGAACGGCCGCACAGCTGATTGTCGATCCGCCGGGACTCATGGCGCTCGGTGCCGATGATGAACAGGCCGCCGGCGGCACGAACCTGCTCCGCCTCCTGGGCGATGGCGGCCTTGTGCTTTTTCAGCAGCTCTTCGTAGGTATGGCGAACCTTCAGGATTTCCGGGTCGCTGGTCTCGGCGTAGGAGTCGGCCTCCTGTAAAAGCTCCTCCGGGAAATCCATTCTCGCAAGCTCCGCTTTCGCAAGGAAATCGGCGTTGCCGCCCAGCATGATGTCGGTACCACGGCCCGCCATGTTGGTGGCGATGGTCACGGCGCCCAGCTTGCCCGCCTGCGCCACGATCTGGGCTTCCTGCTCATGATGCTTGGCGTTCAGGACGCTGTGGGGGATGCCCTCCCGCTTCAGCAGCTTGCTGAGGATTTCGCTCTTTTCAATGGAGATTGTACCAACCAGCACGGGCTGACCCTTTTCGTGGCACGCCATCACCTGCCGGATGATGGCGCGGAACTTGCCCGCTTCGGTCTTGTACACCACATCGGGGTGGTCGATACGGATGACGGGACGGTTGGTGGGAATCTCCACCACGTCCAGATTGTAGATGGCGCTGAATTCCTCTTCCTCCGTCAGGGCGGTGCCGGTCATGCCGGAGAGCTTGCCGTACAGCCGGAAGAAATTCTGGAAGGTGATGGTGGCGAGGGTCTTGCTCTCCCCGGCGACGGTCACGCCCTCCTTGGCCTCGATGGCCTGATGCAGACCCTCGTTGTACCGGCGGCCGTACATGAGACGGCCGGTGAACTCGTCCACGATGATGACCTGACCGTCCTTGATGACGTAGTCAATGTCCCGCTTCATAAGGCCGCGGGCCTTCATGGCCTGATTGATGTGGTGAGAGAGGGTGGCGTTCTCCGCGTCGGCCAGATTCTCCACGCCGAAGAACTTCTCCGCCTTGGCAATGCCGCTGGCGGTGAGGGACACGGTGCGCTGCTTTTCGTCCACGATGTAGTCGCAGTCGTAGTCGTCGTGGATCTCCTTCTCGTCGGTCTTGGCGAAGACCTGCCTGCGCAGGGTGGACACGAAGTGGTCGGCCATTTCGTAGAGCTTGGAGGAATCCTCCCCCTTGCCGGAGATGATCAGGGGGGTACGGGCTTCATCGATGAGGATGGAGTCCACCTCGTCCACGATGGCAAAGGCGTGTCCCCGCTGCACCAGCTCGGACTTGTAGATCGCCATGTTGTCCCGGAGGTAGTCAAAGCCCAGCTCGTTGTTGGTGCAGTAGGTGATGTCGGCGGCGTAGGCCACCCGGCGCTCCGCCGGGGACATGCCAGGGATCACCAGACCGACGGAAAGCCCCATGTAGCGGTAGACCTTGCCCATCCACTCCGAGTCGCGCTTGGCCAGGTACTCGTTGACGGTGACCACGTGAACGCCCTTGCCGGTCAGCGCGTTTAGGTAACAGGGCAGAATGGCGACCAAGGTCTTGCCTTCACCGGTTTTCATTTCGGCGATGCGCCCCTGATGGAGCACCACGCCGCCGATAAGCTGAACAGGGTAGGGGCGCATTCCCAGCACCCGGTCGGCCGCCTCCCGAACGGCGGCAAAAGCTTCCGGCAGAAGCTCGTCCAGGGTCTGCCCCTGCTCCAGCCGGTTTTTGAATTCGGCGGTTTTGGCCTTCAGGGCTTCCTCGGAAAGTGCCCTGTATTCCTCCTCCAGCGCCAGGATTTTATCCACCGTGGGCTGGATTTTCTTGATCTCCCGCTGGGAGCGGGTGCCGAAAATTTTGTCAAATACTCCCATATGTTTCTCCTTTTGCGTCTGCCTAGGGATTGGGAACCTCTGGAAAAATCGTCTTCGGCTGGCGGCGAATCTTTTGCCCCATCCGTGCAGTTCTGAAAGCG
>ENA-UALO01000468-UALO01000468.1-human-gut-metagenome-genome-assembly--contig:-NODE-468-length-15823-cov-11.876268_pt1 | contig 15823 bp, 10 predicted proteins | sample MGYA00243701_ERZ654470 | MGnify/ENA primary metagenome ERZ654470 (study PRJEB26926, sample SAMN06164444) | human gut metagenome | biome: ENVO:00009003; feature: ENVO:2100002; material: ENVO:00002003...
CCTTGATAAACCAGCTATCCAATGGATAATAGAGGATAGGCTTGTCGGTACGCCAGCAGTGAGGATAGTTGTGCACGTGCTTCTCACTCTTGAAAGCCTTGCCCTCCTGCTTCAACTCGTAGCAGATTACGATGTTCAGGTCTTCAGCCTTATCAGAAGCCTTCTTATCCCAAACACCATCCACATTAAACTGTGGATCGTAGGCATTCTTCACGTAGTCGCCTGCGTGATGAGCGTATGCCTCCTTGTTGACGCAAGCGCTTACGAAGTTGGCATCGAGGTCTTCGATGAGATAGAACTTACCCTGGAGGTCAACCATAGGGCGGGTCTCGCCCTTCTTATTAATAAGGTAGAGCGCAGGGATGTTGGCATCCTTGGCTACCTTGGCGTCATCAGCACCGAATGTAGGAGCGATATGAACGATACCGGTACCATCATCGGTAGTAACGTAGTCGCCGAGGATGACACGGAAAGCCTCGCTGTCCATCTCAACAAACTTATCGCGACCATCCTCAGAAGCAAATACCTTCTCAGGATGAGCAGCAGCATATTCTGTTACGAACTGAGGTGCGAAAGCATCTACCTTCTCGCATGGCTTCACCCAAGGAAGGAGCTGCTCGTAGTGCAAACCTTCGAGGTCGGTACCCTTCATGTGGTCGATGATGCGCCATGGGCACTGCTTCTTCTCCTTGTCGAATGGAAGGAGATCGCCCTCCTTGCACTCCTGGTCAGCCTTCAGATAAGAACCTACCAAAGCCTCAGCCATCACGAGTGTCATAGGCTCGCCATTGTAGAGGTTGTAGGTCTCAATAGCTACATAGTCAATCTTAGGACCCACACAGAGAGCCACATTTGATGGCAATGTCCAAGGTGTAGTAGTCCATGCGATGAAATATGGTTTACCCCACTTGGTCCACTCAGCCTTAGGATCCTTGATGAGGAACTGTGCTGTGGTGGTGAGGTCCTTCACGTCACGGTAGCAGCCAGGCTGGTTCAACTCGTGAGAACTCAAACCGGTACCTGCACCTGGAGAATAAGGCTGGATGGTGTAACCCTTGTAGAGCAAGCCCTTGTTGTAGAGCTGCTTGAGGAGCCACCAGAGGGTCTCGATATACTTGTTATCGTAAGTGATATAAGGATGATCGAGATCTACGAAATAACCCATTTTCTCGGTCAGATCACGCCATTCAGCAGTGAACTTCATCACGTTCTCGCGACACTTATGGTTGTAGTCCTCTGTAGAGATATACTTCTCAGAAGCCTTGTTGTCAATATCCTTCTTGGTAATGCCGAGTTCCTTCTCGACACCGAGTTCAACAGGAAGTCCGTGAGTATCCCATCCCGCCTTGCGGTGTACCTGGAAACCCTTCATAGTCTTGTATCTGTTGAATGTATCCTTGATACTACGTGCCAACACGTGGTGAATACCCGGGTGGCCATTAGCTGATGGAGGTCCCTCGAAGAAGATAAACTGAGGGCAGCCTTCACGCTCGTCAATAGACTTGTGGAAGATATCATTCTTCTCCCACTCTGCTAAAACGTCATTGTTGGTCTTTGTCAAATTCAGACCATTGTGCTCGGCAAATTTCTTAGCCATATTATCTGTATATTTATTATTATTTTTACTTTTGGGCGCAAAGTTACGAAAAAAATATCTTTCTACCGAATAATCGCTTTTAAATTTATATAATTTTTCCATTAAAAATCCCGATTTAAACATCAGAATCGCTCTTGATGCTTAAATCGGGAAACAATATCATGTAGGGCTGGCAGCGGAAACCATCAGCCCAAATGCTAAAATCTAAAACGATTTTGGGGTTGAAAATCAGTCCAGACTATCCAACCACTTCTGACCCCACTTACTTTTCAGCCAAAGTAACATAATAGATGCAATCACTGCCAGAAAGCCATAAACAATAGTCATTCCTTCAGCGAATCCCATCAAAACTATAGTTAATGCAAAATCCATAACTCTTAACTCTGATTTAAAAATCAATATTCTGTTTGACTTTGCAAATATAAGAAAAGATTTGGCAAAGTGGGATGATTCTGTTCTATATTTAACAGTTTTTACACTAAACTACAGGCTTTCCGCTTCCTGCAACCAGATAGTAGAAGTAGCATCTGAAGGCATGCGCCAGTCGCCACGAGGACTCAGACTCACACTTCCCACTTTCGGTCCATCAGGCAGACAGCTGCGCTTGAACTGCTGGTTGAAGAAACGGCGCACAAAGGTCTTGAGCCACTTCTTGATGGTCTCCTCATCGTAGAAATCAGGATCATTATCACTGATCTTTACGCGCTCTCCTGTCGTCTCCAAGAAAGCCTTCTTGGCAAGCAGGAAGATCTTGCTCGGACGGAAACCGAAGCGCAGGAAATAGTAGAGAAAGAAATCATGCAACTCGTATGGTCCCACCAGATCTTCCGTCTTCTGCTTGATATTACCATTCTCGTCGGCAGGTATCAGCTCCGGACTGATCGGTGTGTCGATGATATCCTGCAGGGTAATGCGACTCTGCTCATCCACCCCACTCTCTGCCACGTAGTTCACCAAGTGACGAATCAGGGTCTTAGGGATGCTGGCATTCACACCATACATACTCATGTGGTCGCCATTATAGGTAGCCCAACCGAGCGCCAATTCAGAGAGGTCGCCCGTACCGATTACCATACCGCCACACTGGTTGGCAAGATCCATCAGTATTTGTGTACGCTCGCGCGCCTGCGAATTTTCATAGGTTACATCATGCACCTCCATATCATGCCCGATGTCCTCGAAATGTTGAGTTACAGCCTTGGCGATGCTGATTTCACGGATAGTGATGCCGAGACTCTCCATCAGCGTGATGGCATTGTTGTAGGTGCGGTCGGTGGTTCCGAATCCCGGCATGGTAACACCGATGATACCCTTGCGGTTCATGCCCAATTTATCGAATGTTTTCACGCAAACCAACAGGGCTAACGTAGAGTCAAGTCCTCCGCTGATGCCCACCACCACGGTCTTGGCGTGGGTATGCACGATTCGCTTCGCCAAACCCATCACCTGGATATTGAAGATCTCCTCGCAGGAAGCCTTCATATCGGCAGTAGCTGGGATGAAAGGATGTGGATTCACTTCTCGCTCCAATACGAAATCACGGACATTCTCGGCAGGATGTGTATCAACCACAGTGATACCAAACTGCTTGTTGAGCACGGAATATTTGATATTGCGCTGGGCATTCACGTAGGTAGAATTGGTGCGGCGTTCAGAACGAAGCTTCTCCACATCAATCTGAGCCACAACCATTTGGGCCTCTAAGCTAAAACGTTCACTTTCACCCAACAAAGCACCGTTTTCATAGATCAGAGCGTTGCCTCCATAGACCACATCCTGGGTACTCTCACCAAATCCGCAGGAACTGTAAACATAGCCCGTTATCGTGCGGGCACTCTGCTGGGAGAGCAGACTCTTCAGATAACTGTTCTTGCCAATCAGTTCATCTGTAGCCGAGAGGTTGAAGATGATGTCAGCACCCGCCAAAGCCAACTTGTTACTTGGAGGCGCAGGAGCCCATACATCCTCACAGATTTCCACACCAAACTGGAATCCGTCAAAGGTACGGAAGAGCTGCACGTCAGGAGTCAGTTTCACCTTATGTCCGGCAAAACGGATTTCCTGTTCACGGAGATCCTGAGCCGATGCAAACCATCGCTTCTCATAGAACTCACTGTAGTTAGGCAGGTAGGTCTTTGGCACGATGCCCAATATCTGTCCCTGCTGAATGACGATTGCACAGTTGAGCAACAGATCGCCAGCCACGACAGGAGCGCCCACGATGGCGATGATATCAAGTTTGCGGGTGAAATCGAGCAGCATCATCACGCTCTGTTCCGTTGCCTCCAACAGGATTTGCTGGCGGAAAAGGTCCTGACAGGTATATCCCGTGAGCGAAAGTTCAGGGAAAGTAATCACCTCCACGCCCTTGCCCTCAGCCAAGATAATCTGTTCCTCTATCTTCTGAGTATTGAAAATGACATCTCCCACACGTACTGCTGGGATTGCACTTGCCACCTTCATAAAGCCATATTTCATGTTCATAATTCTTCACTCTTCGTTCTTCACTTAATCGTAACCTGAGTTGCTCCATAACCATACTCCTGGAAGGAAGCATCCTGATAAGAGCAGGACTTATAACGGTAGTTCAGTTCATGGACGATGGCCTGACGGAGCACTCCCTCACCCTTTCCATGGATGAAGATAATCTTCTGACCTTTGCGGTTCTTGTATTCAGCCATAGTCTTCTTGAACACATCTACCTGGTAGTGCAGGATATCAGCAGTATTCATGCCGGCAGTCGTCTCCAGCACCTCGTCAGCATGCAGGTCGATCACCACGGTTCCGTCGTCCTTCTTCTGCTTCTTCTTGCTCTCGTTGGCGATAATCTTCTCGTCCTTATACATCTGCTCCTTCAATCTCTTGGAATCAACAACCAATGGTCTTGCCACCTCATCATTCTCCACGATAGTGAAGAGCAAGGCAGGTGTCTCGAAGAAATCATTCTCCTCGAAGAGATGCAACTTGTAGAACTTCACAGGATCCAGGCGGAACTGCACGTCGGTAGCAGGTTTGAGGAGGAAAGGCTTATCCTTCTTGTAGGCCACCATCTGGATGGCGATATGTCCCATCTCATTAAGCACGTCACGACCGAATTCCTCGATGAAGAGCTTCGTGTTCGGTTCTACCTCTCCACAGCCCTTCAGCGTCCAGGCATTACCCTCAGCTACGAGATAGGTATATTGGATAAAATAGTTGCTGTCGTTGACGAAGTAAGTCTCGAAACGGGTATTCGTGATTTCCTTGATATCCACCGGCACGAAGGCAAGATAAGCGCTGAGCTTGTTGCCACCATCACGTTCACGGGCAGGAGCCTGGAAGGTAATCTCACGGTCGGCAGCATCATATTCGTCCACATTCATATCCACCTCCACATCATGCTGGTTGAGGATAGACTTGATGCTTCGGCTATCGTTCTTCAGTTCCGTGTTGGAACGTTCCTCTGCAGCCTGTTTGGCATCCATTTTGGCAGAAATCATTTTACCCATGGCATAGTCGTCCTGTTCCACCACTACCACGTCGTGGATGGAAGTAGGAATCTCGAAGCCATCCTCGTCCATCACCATCACGATATCTTTACCCTGGAAGCCGGAGATCTTTCCGCCTCCCACTTCACTCAGGAATCTTACTTTATCACCTATTTTCATCTTTGTTTTCTATTTGTTTGGTGCAAAGATACAAAAGATATTGTAAATGGCGAAAAGATTTATCTTTTTTATCACAATTCGTGCAGATTTCGATGAATTTGACGAAAAACAATTCAGAGGAGGAAAACAAACGAAACAAAAAAACCGGTCAAGCTCTACCAAAGAGCCCGACCGGAAAACTTATTACTTTGATTAATTAAATATTGATATATTAGTATCTCTCAGAGAGAGAACGTATATCCCTAAGTATTTAAAGAGGGTTTATGATTACTTGATGACATACTTCTTGCCACCGCAAACATATACACCAGGAGCGAGGATGTACTCAGCATCTGCCATGCTACCTACCTCAGCTACCTTCTGACCGTTGATAGAGTAAATCTTCAACTTAGCAGGAGCCTTCTTGCTACCTACCTGGTTGATACCTGTTGAGATAGACTCGTTGGTCTTACCGTCACGGTTATAAACTGCACCGTTTTCGAATTTCAAGTCCTTTGTCTGCTGACCACTGCCGTTGTTGAAGATGATCATAGTAGGAGCAGTTGTCAAATCGCCATCATACTTCCACATCCAGACATCCAGACCATTCTTCTTCATGTCAGTCTTGGTACAGCTTACACCTGGCCAGTTACCACCGGTAAAGTTGTCTGTATCATTCCAAGCCCAGCAGACTACCTGACTCCAGTCTGAAGGAGCGAGGAAGTAAGCGAAGATACCTGTTGGAGTAGGAATAACCACCTCAGCCTTCTTGTTGAAGGTAGCAGTACCAGTCTTAGCCTTATCCTCTGCATTAGTTGCGCTCCAAGTTACAGTCTTGCTCTCGCCTTCCATCATGTCAGCACCGAGAGTGAAGGTAACTGGCTTACCAGGAGTCAGATTAACCTGCTCGCCATCGCCAATCTTATACCAACCGCTCTTGGCATTGTCGCTGAGGATTGCTGTTACAGTAATAGTCTTTTCGAAGTCACCACCGTTAGGACTCAAAGTAACCTTGGCTGTTGTGTTGACAGGAGCATCGAGCGTCTTGACATTTGAACCACCGTCATATTCCAAGTAGATATCACCTGTGATACCAGTGATGTCACTTGACTGCTTGTCATTACCATTATTCAGAATCACATTGAAGCTCTCTACTCCATCGAAAGTCTTGTACCAGTAGTTGACACCACCAATCTCTTCAGGACCATCCATAGTCCTACCGTGCCATGCACCTGTCAACTCCTTAGCTGGAGTACCAGGAACCCAAGCATAGATAGTTGGAGCCTTGTCTGCCTTTACATATACGGTGATAGATGCGTTAGGATCCACCTTGGTGAAGGATACAGAACCATTCTTCTCCTTTTTTTCGTTCTTAGCATACCATGTTACAGTCTTGGTCTGCTTGAAGTACATGTCTTCACCGATAGTGAATGTCTTGGTCTCGCCAGGAGCCAACTCTACCTTGTCCTTACCTTCTACCTGGAACCAACCAGAAGTTGCCTTACCGCTAAGGCTTACCTCTACAGTAACAGTATTGGTGCGGAATGTACCACCATTCTGAGAGAGTTTCAAACCAAACTCGTTACTCTGTGGCTCAACCCAAGTTGTACCATCTTCCTCATGACCATCGTAAGCCTGTTCAGCCTCTGGCTTAGACTTAGGAGTCTCATTATAGATGAAAGGACCATCCTCACCTATCTGACCGCCCTTCCAGTCCTTCACGAGAACACGGAGCTGACCCTGAGTAGCAGGAGCATCAACGGTGATAGTAGAACCTGTGTAAGTCTTGCCTGTTACCACGTCGGTATAAGTACCATCAGGGCAATCTGTGAATGTTGCACCACCATTGATGGCTACGAGTGCATAGCTGTCCTTATAAGCACGCTTGAAGGCGATACCGCCATCAGCAGGAGTACAACCATCGTCGGTCCACTGACCCTTACGCAAAGCAGGAACAGCCTGACGGATCTTGTTCAGACGGATGAGGTGCTGAGCGACATCATGATTCAATGTAGCAGCCACATTACCTGAAGCTGTGTAGTCACCGAAATCAGTTGCTTCTACATCACCAGTGAGGTAACCACCGAAGTAAGCACGACCAGTTTCTGAAAGAGGACCGTGAGGACCTCTGTCAATCGGAGCACCGCGACGGAAACCAACCTCAGAACCATAATAGAGACATGGAATACCACGGAAGGTAAACATCAGAGAGAGATTCTCTGCCCACTGAGCATCATCACCAGAGAAACGGAATTGGTCGTTGGTTTGCTGAGGACCGTAGTCGTGGCTATCTACATATACTACATTATAGGTAGCATCATTATATCTCTTGTCACCTGACTTTGCCAAACCGTATGCGGCGGCAGCATTACCGAAGTTGTAGTGCAATGGGAAGTCGATCACATGGAAACCGCTTGCCTGAGAATAGTCTGGCTCATGCCACTTACCATTCACCATAAAGGTATTGTCGCTTGTTGGTGTTGGGGCATTGTCTGACTCACAGAGAGCCATCTGATGGTCATCCACACCTGTACCGCCATTGGCTTTATCAAAGAGTACCTGTGTATCCCAGTAAGACTGGCTGCCATCCCATTTGTCGAGCAACTCCTTTGGAGCCTCCCATGTGTAATAATAGCAAGAGAGGTTATCCTGACCACGGTATGTGACATCACTGTAACGGGCGCAAACCTCACCATACATGAAGAAAGGTGCCTGGTTCAATCGCTTGTTCTTATACTTCTCACCAAGAGCTGTAAACTGAGGAATGAACTGCTTGCAGAATGTCAAACGTGAGATATGACCGGATGTATCGATACGGAAACCATCCACACCCATCTTGATGAAACTGCCATAGCACTTTACGAGATAATCTGCTACGTAGTCGTTCTCGGTGTTCAGGTCAACACAGTCACCTGCAATCTGAGCCCACCAGCGGTTAGGATAATCCCAGTTGAAGTCACCATAGTGGTGCCAGTAGTTGTGAACATCCTGGTTCTTGCCACGGATGTTCTTCATCAAGGCAAGACGACGCTGATACTGCTCATAAGCGACACTTGTAAGGTAGTCGGAACCCAACTTCTCCTCATTAGGAATCATACAGGCATCGATGAGTGCCTGAGTAGCCAAGTCGGTATCACGGTCGAACTCCTTGCAGAGTGTCTGCTCACCGAAGTTACCAGTGTGGTTGAGCACGACGTCGAGGATGATCTTGATACCCTTTTTGTGAGCCTTATCAATGAGTTCCTGGAACATGGCGTCACCGTCTTTGCTACCATCGCTGCTCTGATAACGGCAGTCAACATGCTGGAAATCCATGGCATGATAACCGTGGTAGTCATAACCGGATGCGTTCTGCACTACTGGTGTAATCCAGATGGCTGTAAAACCAAGCGCCTTGATGTAGTCGAGCTTATCGATGACACCCTGGAAGTCGCCTCGCCAGCAAGGGTCTTTTGTTTCAATCTGCGCTGACTGGTTATCCCAGCAGAGCACGTTGTTACCAGTATCACCATCATAAAAACGCGTAGTCATCATGAAGTAGATACTTTCGTCTCGGAAGTCCGTACGATTCGATGTAAAGACATCGGTCGCTACCGACTGCATAGAGACGAGAAGGAGCAATAAAGCTGCCCAAAACTTCTTAGTAAACCTTCTCATAAATTGTGTTGTTAAGTTAAGATATTTAGTTATTTATCATTTGTGTGCAAATGTAATAATAAAAGGTGTAAACAGCAAATAAACAAGCAATTAGCCCCCACTTTTTATGTGCAATCGATTGCATCAGAACGTAAAATACGATTGCGAAATCGTTTGCATAGAATCTTTCAAAGATTTCCGCCCAAAAGTTTGCATAATTAAAAACCTCTCTTAGACCATGAAGTAATGGTTTAAGAGAGGCTAAGTATTTTAACCGAAAATGCTTAAAGTAATTCTTTAAGTGCTTTCCTTACTTCAAAGTTAGGAATACCTAAAGTATAAACACCCTCGTCATAATCCTTGATGGTCAGATAACCGTATCTATAGAGTTCTTGACATCACGATAAGCCTTCAAACTATCCTCATATTCTTTCCTCATTTTTATATGATTTTCTGAAAGTTCAGCCAGATCAGGCTTGTTCCCTCAATTTCTGGATTACCTCCAGTGGAAGTTCGGTAGCTGTTGATACTTGCTCTTCAGAAAGACCCATTGAAAGAAGGCGGCGAGCTGTGGATAGCTTTTCTTCCGCCATTCCTTCCTCACGACCCTTTTCCAAAGCCGTATCTATAGAGTTTTTGACATCACGATAAGCCTTCAAACTATCCTTATATTCTTTCAGCTGTTCTTCTATCCGTTTCATATTCATCTCCTTTTAAAACGTTTAACTGAAATGTGATGCAAAAATAAGCTATTTTATCGAAAATACCAAAAAAAACAGCAAGAATCCTTCAAGTTATCAGCAAATTACTCAAAACCGTTTTTCCATATTCAATGAGTTATGATGTTTATGAATTATAGAAATCTGCCCCACCCCCTCACCAACAACCTGCTAAACGAAAAACGAGGATTGTATCCCTGCAATCCTCGCCTAACTTTAGTAAAAGATGATTAATAAAAGTTTGCATAATTAAAAACCTCTCTTAAACCATGAAGTAATGGTTTAAGAGAGGTGTAGTATTTTAACCGAAAGTCTATGGTAACATAGCATTCATGCTAATTAACTTCCTTCCAATCTATGAGTCCCTTGCCCATATCATCTAATTCAACAGCCAAAGCTATAACCTTTCGCCCATCAGCTTTAAATGGTTCAACATACTGTCTGTCTTTTATCTGATGTTCAGCAGCAGTAACCCCACCATTATTAGAAAGCTTAAGTTCAAGAACATAAATAATACGACGGGTAAAAACCACCATATCTATTCTTCCTGTAGAGATTTGCTTTTCTACTTCGACCTTGAAACCTATAGCATTAAAAATGGTACTAATGATAAGACGATAACGTTCTTCCATATCCATGCTTGCCAACTTTTTATTGCTATACGGCACATCAGCTATCAAAGCCTTCAGGGCTTTCTTGGCTTCATCAAGATTACCATCTTGCATCATCTTTAAAAGAATATTCTGTGTGGTAATAGCCTGAGCTTTTGTCTTCAAGGTCAAAGCTGGTACTACTATTTTGTAGAGTGCTTTCCTTACTTCAAAGTTAGGAATACCTAAAGTATAAACACCCTCGTCATAATCCTTGATGGTCAGATAACCGGATTGATAAAGGAAGAGTTCTGCTCCTCCATCAGAAACATCAGAAGTTTCCAAAGTATCACGGTCAATGTAGCAATGATCGAAATGCTCCAACTGAATTTCCATATCACTGACAAACTTCGGCAATAAAGACGTTGCCCCAGAAGCAGCCCAGTAGTTTTTCAGTTCTTTGTCAGCCAAAGCATTAAGCAGACTGAACGGATTGAAAATATCAACAGGACTGTTCTTACAGAAGTGATAACCGTCATAATAAGCCTTCAACTGCAAAATCGTTTCTTCCGGCGTCCAACCATTATGTACTCCCATAGCCTCAATTTCAGGCAAGAAATTGCTCACCACTTCCTCTTTCGTGATACCACAGATCGCAGCATAAGGAGGATCAAAACTGATATTACTCAAATTATTCAAGACTGAGAACAATGAGATTTGAGTAAACTTAGTAATACCCGTGATGAAGACAAATTTCTCATATACGTCATCAGCTTTGAGAATAGCAAAAACACTACGATAGATAGAGGTACAATCTTCATGATGAGAAGTCTTCCAAGAATGCTGCAAAGGCGAATCATATTCATCTATCAGAATAGCAACCTGCTGTCCCGTCTGTTCATAGGCAGACTGGATAATAATATCAAAACGATTGGATAAAGAGTCGGAAGCAGAAGCTTCTATTCCATATTTCCGTTCATATTCCTTGAAAGCCAGATTGAGATAAGCGTTGAGTTCATGAGCAGTGGATCCAGCCCGGCTCATATCAAGTCTGACAACAGGACGCTTTACCCATTCCTTTTCTAAATCCATGATTTTCAGTCCTTCGAACAGCTCCTTCCTACCCTCGAAATAAGCCTGCAAAGTATCCACCAACAATGATTTACCGAAACGTCTTGGACGGCTCAGGTAATTATATGTTTTATTGCTATTAACAAGATTCCAGATAATCTCTGTCTTGTCAACATAGAGCAGACCTTCCTTTCGAATTTTCTCAAAAGACTGTATGCCTACAGGTAATATTCTATTATTCGTTTCTCCCATAATTGATAAGATATGATGTAATACAGGATTTATCATTTAAGTTCCTGAAAGTTCAGCCAGTTCAGGCTTGTTCCCTCAATTTCTGGATTACCTCCAGTGGAAGCTCGGTGGCCGTTGATACTTGCTCTTCAGAAAGACCCATTGAAAGAAGGCGGCGAGCTGTGGATTGCTTTTCTTTTTCCATTCCTTCAGCAAGACCTTTTTCCATTCCTTTAGCCATTCCTTCCGCCATACCTTCCTCACGACCCTTTTCCAAAGCCGTATCTATAGAGTTTTTGACATCACGATAAGCCTTCAAACTATCCTCATATTCTTTCAACTCTGTTGGGGTGAACTTCGCAATCTCGGCCTCCTCAAAGAGTTTAGTAAACACTTTCTCTTTCAAGGCAGCAGGACGCTTATCCAATCGGGAAAGGTTTTTCAATACATACAACCACTTATCATAAAGCGTGTCAAGCTCCTCCTCTGTCTTGTTGAACTTTGCTATCTCAACATACTTGAAAGAAAGTTTGTCATTAAAAACCTTAAAAGTCTTCTTATCAAGCAAGCCTACATCATGGTTGATATCATTCTTGTCAAATGCCTCTTCTTCCAAGTCGAAGTTCAGCAGAGCAACTGTATATACATGTTCAAGTTTGAAGTTCCATTCTGCCCCTTTTGGAGCCTGCTCACGGATAGGAAAAGTAGAATAGAACAAAGAACGATCCTTGAAGTACTTCTGATAAGCATTCTGCATTTCAACGATGAACTTTTCACCATGCTCATTTTCGCAATAAACATCAAAGATGGCCTTGCGCTCGGCAAAGACATCACCAACGTGCTCACTATTCAAGTACTTCACATCCTTAATGACCTGAAAACCATCAAACAGTGAATTCAAGAAATTGATGAGCAAATCCTTGTTAGGCTTTGTTCCAAAGATACGCTTAAAACCGAAATCGGTAAGCAAGCTAATATATCGTTCTTCTATCCGTCTCATATCCATCTCCTTTTAAAACGTTTAACTGAAATGTGATGCAAGGTTATAAAAAGCGAAGTCCCATCTTGGTACACATCGTTGAGAGTCGTGGTGGGATTTGTTACTGCAAAAACACATTTAAAACAAAAAGTTCCGCCCTGGTACGCTGTTCTACGGGAAGCGTGGCGGATTCTAGTGCTGCAAAGTTACGATTTAAATTCGAATTCTCCAAATATTTTTCGAGAAATCTGCCCCATCCCCCTCACTAACAACCTACTAAACGAAAAACGAGGATTGCATCCCTGCAATCCTCGCCTAACTTTAGTAAAAGATGATTAATAAAAGTTTGTTATATAAACTCTGTATATTTTTGTTTCAAACTCATTTCATCTGAATTTTCACTTAATCCCAGAGCGACTTGCTGCTGGAATTAGATTCTGATTCATCCTCCTCATCGAAACCGTAATCCCAAGAAGAGAAGTCGTGCTTCTTGGAACCTCCACCCCAATCATCACCTTGATCTCTACCTATACCGCGAGAGGCAGACTGCAGTAGTGACTCCACAACTACAAGACTTACTGAAACATTCGGTTGTATATATTTCTTTTTCATTTTACTCTTTGCTTACTTGTTCTACAATGTTTATATTTACTTAACCACGAACTTTCTGCCGTTGTGGATATAGATACCACCTGCTGTAGGCTTCTCTACCTGCTGACCACTCAGGGTGTAGTATTTGCCGTCGTTCAACTTAGCGCTCTGATTTACCACCTCGTTGATACCTGTTGTACCGCCAACATTAGCAAAGTCAAATATGACTCCAGGAACCTTCTTAGCACTGCCACCAGATTCTAGAAATTCATAACTTACTCCCAAATTCATCTTCTCGGCAGTAGCCTTAGGGATTGGTAGATAAGCACTATTGTTATAGAAAGCGCCTTTTCCATTAGAGAGCCAGAAGCCCAAAAGGAAATCATTATCTTTATAGGGTTTATCCGAGACCTTATTGGCACGATAGAAGCCAAAGAGATAATTATACTCATCCGTAACCTTATTATAAGTTGGAACTACCTGAGCTTCGGTAAGAGACCTCAACCAGTTTTTACCAGTATAATCTGTAGTTGCTGTCGTAGAACCATATTCCTCAATCGGAATCACCAAGGTATTGTATGTTGTCAGCGAAGCACGCTCAAAGAATTCAGCACCTCCATCAATTTTCTCTGCATTCTTCTTTGTAGCAAGGATTACACCGGTATTAGAAGGAATCACGTTATCTGTTTCATCGGCAGAAATCTGTTTCAAAGAGACCTTCACGCAATCTCCATCCTTAGAAACATCATCCACTACGAAGATATCTACATCCTTAGAAATCTTCCACGCCTTAACTGCGCTCCAGGTTCTGAAGTACCTATATCCACCTCTCAAGTGAATGTTACGCTTATTATCTAAGCTTTTATAAACAACATCCTCAAAGTCGCGCAACTCCAACTCCCTGTTCGCAGAGATGGTGTAGTAGTAGTAAGTAACTGGTTCACCAGCAACGTTATATGTATAGAAGTAAAGACGTACTGTCCAGCGACCAGCAGGACGGTTCCAGATGATATTCCATTTTTCTTCTGGGTTTTCATTACCCTGTGTATAATTAACCTTATTAGGATCTTTGGCATCAGCGGTATGTCCTTTCGCTTTGGAATCTGTTAAAGGAGTCTTAGCCATCTTGTCAGGTTCTGTACCATCGGTATCCTCATACCAGTTTATATCCTTATTATGGTTACCTACAAATCTGAAATGCTTTTTGCCTTCACCAACTCTAGTTATTACAGTAGTCTTATAGCACTGCTCAACATCATCGTACGTCATATCTGCTGCGTTAGAGGTGTAATCCCAGACTTCTTTACCTGTTGTTTCATCAACTTTAAATGTACCAGGAATAGCATCACCTACCAGAGAAACAGAGGTAATTTTAAAGCCACCACGTAAGACCACCTGACCACGAATACCAAGGTGATTTGTAGTATTTGCAGATCCAAAATTACCCGCTTTAGCTTTATATTCAACGATTATAGTACCTAAATCTCTACCAAGCATTGGTTTCTCATTAGGAGAGAATTCGTTATGCTCATCACTTGTACCAAATTCGTAACCACCATTTCCTTGCAAGAACAGTTTGTTTGCTGTTGAAAGATAGTTCTTATTATTCTTAATAGTTCCATAATTATCTTTGGTATATGAAATAAGGCTATGATCAAGAACATAATTTGATATTACATAGTAATTACGACCTGCAGAAATATTTGCTGAAGCATAGAATCTATTACTAAAATATGTGCGATCCTTATCGTAAGCATCATAAAGAGGCATAGCAGTGGCATCAGGAGCATCACTGATAAAGTAAGCTACACGCTTGTCACTATCATGCTCAATCTTCCACTTCGCAACAGTATGATTTGGATCGACTGCAATATACAGATTATACATACCATCAGAATATTCATCTTCCGTTTCATTACGACTGACAAAATTCCAATAATTGGCATTCTCCAGAGTAATAGGGTCAGAAACACTAACCGGAGTAGCATCAAACCACCCTATAGACGTATCCGTTTTGGGGTTAGTATAACTGACACCATAAGCACTACCAGGGCCAAAGATATATTTTCTATTTCCGAACTCATCGACATACATTACCTGTGCAAGAGCTTTAAGAGAAGCAGGAATCTCTACCTTGTATACTTCATATACAGTTTTTGCACCTTTAGCATTTGAAATATCCTGATCCTTCTGCTGCTGGAACTTGAACACAGCATCATCATAATTTATCTCATTTTCTTTATCAAAGGTAAAGAAATTACCAGCGAGATAGAAACCCTGAGAATATTTTTTTCCTGTGAGACGATTAGTTGTCACTGTATTCCAATCAACGGTTGTGCTACCGCTACCACCTCCAGTGCCGCTACCAGTGCCGCTGCCACTACCTCCTGAAGAAGTCATATTACCATCTTTGTTATAGGAGGCACCGTCAACAACAGGCCAACCTGCAGAACCAGAAGAAGGATGCTGCTGGGCACCATTTTCTTTATTATTATTGAATATGACAACAGCATTCTTAAAAGATTTTAAGTCAATTTTCCATGTTACTTCTTTTTTATTACCATCGACTACCTTTATGTCCGTAGGATTAGCTGCTTGACCAGACCACGCACCTGTCACCGAATTAGAACCATCATATACATAAGCAGCATAATCATCCCTGTTATCACCATCATCGATGTAGTGGATAGTGACAATTTCAGCCATCATTTTAAGTGGTATGCTCATTAAGAAGCATAACACCATCATCATTAGTGCTGTCTCTTATACACATCTCCGAGCCC
>ENA-UALO01000477-UALO01000477.1-human-gut-metagenome-genome-assembly--contig:-NODE-477-length-15568-cov-6.436086_pt1 | contig 15568 bp, 13 predicted proteins | sample MGYA00243701_ERZ654470 | MGnify/ENA primary metagenome ERZ654470 (study PRJEB26926, sample SAMN06164444) | human gut metagenome | biome: ENVO:00009003; feature: ENVO:2100002; material: ENVO:00002003...
GGTCTCGTGGGCTCGGAGATGTGTATAAGAGACAGTCAAAACACACTACGATGATTAATCATAAAAATAAAAGAATAACAAACTTTCCTCCGGGGCATACTGGTTCCGGAGGAATTTTTATATGAAAGATCAGATTAAGTCTTACTTACAACGTTTGAATCACGGAGAAGCTCTGGAAAATGTCCAGGCGGATTTCGTCCGGGAATGTAAGGATGTGGATCCTTCCGCAATTATGCAGGCCGAACAGGAGCTGCTACGGGAGGGTACTTCCATCGAAGAATTGCAGCGGCTCTGTGATGTACATTCCGCCCTGTTCCATGGTTCCGCGACAGAAGAGAAAATTGCCAATGCCGAAAAAACAGCAGCCCCTTCTCTAGCTGCCCAGAAACTACACTCTAAAGACATAAAGGACCAACGGCTCTCCGCCGCTGCCGCCCTGATCCAGATCTCCGGACATCCCCTGCAAACTTTTACGCTGGAAAATGCAGCACTGGAAAAGCTGATTGCCCGTGCGAGGCAGGCATTGGAAAATAATGGAATTACCAATGAACTGCTTGACGAGCTGCGCCAGATTGCTATCCACTATGCCCGGAAGGGAGACTTACTTTATCCACATTTGAAGGTGCAATATGGGATCAGCGGTCCCTCTGCGGTCATGTGGACAGTGGATGATGAGATCCGGGATGAACTGAATGCCCTTGCAAAACAAAAAGACCAAAAAGAAACCGATGCATGGAAACAACGTTTGAATGCCGTATTGACCCGCATGGAAGAAATGATCTACAAGGAATCCAATATCCTCTTCCCCAACTGCGCACTGAATTTCTCGGAGGAGGAATGGTATCACATTTACCGGGATGCCAAAGATTATGCGGAATGCTTCGGTATCCGGGGTGATAGTTGGGAGGCTGCGGAAGCACATCTGACCGACACTGCCTCTACGGCTGACACCATGTCTGCGGAACACGCTTTTACAGGTAGTGAGACCAGAATCCACCTCCCCAGCGGCAGTCTGACCCTGTCGCAGCTGACCGCCATGTTGAATACGATTCCTTTGGAGATCTCTTTCGTAGATATCGATAATATCAATCGCTACTTCAACGAAGGTCCCAAGGTATTCAAGCGTCCCGGTATGGCATTGGGCCGGGAGGTCTTCACCTGTCACCCGCCTAAGATTGAGCAGAAAGTACGCCGGATCATCGAAGAGTTCCGTGCCGGAACGTTAGACCAGGTACCGGTCTGGATGGACAAGAACGGCCGAACTTTTCTCGTAACCTATTATGCCATCCGGGATAAGCAGGAGCAATATCTGGGAACACTGGAACTGGTACAGGATATGGAATTCGCAAAAGAGCACTTCCGCTAGGACAGTGCTCTTTTCTCTTCTTGTGCTTCCTCTACATAAATACGTGCATTTTCCAGATTCCACCGGATCTCTTCTTCGGTAACAGCACGTTTTACTTTCCCGGGATTACCGATGACCAGGGAATTATCTGGGATCTCCACATTCTGCGTCACCAGTGCTCCGGCACCGATGATGCAGTTTTTCCCGATCTTACAGCCGTTCATCAGAATGGCTCCCATACCGATCATGGTATTGTCGCCGATCTTACAGCCGTGGACGATCGCACCGTGTCCAATGGTCACATGATCTCCGATCTCCACCGGATATCCACTGCCCAGATGCACTACCGCATTGTCCTGAATATTGCTCTCTCTGCCGATGACAATGGAGTCCCGGTCGCCCCGGACCACCGCATTGTACCAGATTCCGCTGTTTTCTCCGATCGTCACATCTCCCAGCACCACCGCACCGGGAGCTATAAATGCTGTATCATGGATCTGCATATATTCTCTGCTCCTGTTCTGTTCTTATTTTGTTACAATACTCTTCTTCGTAACATATAGTTTATCACATTTTTTCTGACCATATTTTATATCTTACTACATTTTTTCCAATCAAAAAGGAACATTCCTCCGAATTTTCCTCAGAATTGTTCCTTTTACAGTCTTACGATTCTTTCCAGTGCAGTCTGTGCAGCTCTCCATCCCTCTGCATGCTCTCGAATCCCTGCTGTCTCAGTGCCTCGTAGAGCACGATGGCTACGGAATTGGACAGATTCAGGGAACGAATCTCGGGAAGCATAGGGATACGGATGCAGGTCTCTTCATGCTCTACCAGGATCTCTTCCGGGATTCCGGCGCTCTCCTTGCCAAACATGATATAGTCGTCCGGTCCGAATTTCACATCGGTGTAGGTCTGGTGTGCTTTCGTGGTTGCCATCCAGATCTTCGCTCCGGGATGCATTTCCTGGAACTCCTGAAAATTCATATACCTAGTGACATCCAGATGCTGCCAGTAGTCCATACCGGCTCTCTTAATCTCTTTTTCATTTAAACGGAAGCCTAACGGCTCGATCAGATGCAGGCTGGTGCCGGTAGCCACACAGGTTCTTCCAATATTTCCGGTGTTTGCCGGGATCTCCGGCTGGTGTAATATAATATGCATAATTTATCCTCTACAGCATAGTAACTATTCAGCGCCACTTACAACCTGTGGTTCCGAATAGTTACTTAGAATGCCTTATTTATTATTTTGTTCTGCTCTCAGTTTCTCTACAAAATGTCCCAGTCTGCCGATGGCGGTCTTCAGCTTCTCCAGGGAGTACGCATAGGAGATTCTAAGATACCCCTCGCCACTGTCACCAAATGCAGTTCCGGGCACAGCAGCTACTTTTTCCTCCTCCAGGAATCTGGTGGCGAACTCTTCACTGGTCATGCCGAATTCCTTGATGCAGGGGAATACATAGAATGCACCGTAAGGTTCAAAGCACTCCAGCCCCATCTCGCGGAACGCATTCATCAAAAAGCGTCTTCTCTGATTATAGGCCGTACGCATCTCCTCGATGTCGGGATCTCCGTTTTTCAAAGCTTCCACTGCCGCATACTGGCTGGTGGTGGGAGCACACATGATAGCAAACTGATGAATCTTCGTCATCTGCTGAATGATGGCTGCAGGCCCACAACAATATCCCAGCCTCCATCCGGTCATGGCATACGCCTTGGAGAAACCGTTGATATAAACGGTTCTCTCCTTCATGCCGGGAAGACTGATAATGGAAACATGCTTCTCTTTATAGGTAAGCTCTGAATAGATCTCATCGGACATGACAAAAATGTCATGCTCCTCAATGATCTTCGCAATAGCCTCGAGATCAGACTTTTCCATAATGGCTCCCGTGGGATTGTTGGGAAACGGAAGGATCAGTACCTTCGTCTTGTCCGTAATGGCTGCCTCCAGCTCCTCTGCTGTCAGGCGGAATTCATTCTCTGCCTTCAGGTCAATGATCACCGGAGTCGCTCCTGCCAGGATCGCACAGGGCTCATAAGATACGTAGCTGGGCTGGGGAATCAGGACTTCATCTCCCGGATTGCACATGGCACGCAGTCCGATATCGATTGCCTCAGAGCCACCGACTGTCACCAGCACTTCATGCTGCCAGTCATAGGATACGCCCTGTTTTCTCCGGATCGTATTGCAGATCTCCTGACGCAGATCCTTCAGACCGGCATTGGAGGTATAAAAGGTTCTTCCTTTTTCCAGGGAATAGATACCCTCGTCCCGGATGTGCCAGGGAGTATCAAAATCCGGTTCTCCCACACCCAGAGAGATGGCATCCTGCATCTCGCTTACAATGTCAAAAAATTTGCGGATACCCGATGGCTTGATATCCACTACTTTATCTGCTAATGGATTTCTCATGGAGTGATCATCTCTCTTTCATCTTCTTTTTTCGTAGCAAATGCAGTTCCGTGATCCTTGTATTTCTTCAGGATAAAATGCGTTGCTGTACTCAGCACGGAATCCAGTGTGGACAGCTTGTCAGATACAAAATTAGATACCTCCCGCAGGGTCTTACCCTCCAGAATGACCATCAGATCGTACGCTCCGGACATCAGATACACACTGCGCACTTCAGGATATTTGTAGATACGCTCTGCAATACTGTCAAAGCCCTGGCCTCTCTGGGGAGTTACACGTACCTCGATCAGAGCGCTTACCTTTTCAATGTCTGTTTTCTCCCAGTTGATCAGAGTATGATAACCACAGATGATCCCCTCTGCCTCCAGTGCTGCCAGTTCATTTACCACATCGATCTCTTCCACTCCCAGGATCACTGCCAGTTCCTTCAGATCGATCCTGCTGTTCTTCTCTATGATCGCTAATAATTCTTCTCTCATGCCACTATCTCCTTTATAACTTTTATATTGCATTTTCCCTTACATAAGGGGTGGATTCAGAATTTTACACGCTTTTATAAATCTCATCTCTCTGAGGACGATCCATATAACGGACTTCGTCCTCATTCAGGATCAGTCGTTCATTACTGTCTGTAAATCTTCCTACGATCACTGCCGGAATTCCCTCTGCCGCCAGTGCTTCCACCACTGCAGTTCCTTCCGGACTAGCAATGATCAGGCTGCCGCCGGATCTGAGTTCATAAGGATTTACATTACAGAATTCACATACCTCCACTGTCTCCTGTCTGAGAGGAAGTTTCTTCATATCTATTGTCAGTCCAACACCTGCACCCTCTGCCATCTCCCACAGCGCTGCAAATACACCGCCCTCGGAGACATCATGCATGGTACAACCGCCGGACTTCACGGCGGTAGCGGCCTCCGGCAAAATAGAATAATACCGGTCAAATGCCGCCGCCTCTTCTACCAGATACGCCGGGTATCTCACAAGGAGCTTCTCCTGGTTCCGGACCGCCAGATCCGCAGTACCCTCCAGACCGATCCACTTGGTAATAATGATATCCTGACCCGCCAGATTTTTCCCTGCGGATACCTGCGTCACTGCAGTTTCACTCAGGATACCGTATCCCGTTGCCGTAGCAATCGGCTGTCTTACCGCAGAGCTTACTCTGGTCTGCCCGCCGATGATCTGGATATTTAGATCTGTGGCTGCTTTCTCCGCCTCTTCCATCAGTGCCTTCAGCTCCGGCTCCTCCACCGTCTCCGGCAGGAAGATCACCAGCTCTGCCGCCACAGGCTCTGCGCCCGCCGCTGCCAGATTGTTTGCACACTTTTGGAAAATACGACGCATCGGCATCACGGACAGATCCTCTCTCTCCGCCTCTGCCAGGTCGTTCTCACACTGAAGTTCTACGACACCTTCCTGAACGCAGGTTACCAGCTGCCCCTCCGAAAAAGGCTCAAAAATAGCGCAGTCTGCCCCCAGACCTGCGCTATTTGCTATTTCTGTCCTTTTATTTTTCAATTGTCTGAGAACGGAACGTTTCAGGACGTTCACGGGTACCTTGCCGCTGTTCATTGTCTCACCTTTAGTCGTCTACGATTTCTGTCTGCCCAGCAGCCGCTGCTGCTCTTGCATTTAACGCTGCTGCCACATTTTTCACATGGTCAATATTCGCTGTACTGATAGCTGCCATGATCTCTTCATACGCCTGGGGATCCGAGGTAGCGGTTCCCACGGTAGCACTTCGGGGCACCATCTTATAAGTACTGCTGTTGACCTGCTCTCTGCTGACCTCTACACCGTTTTCCATCGTGATTTTCCACAATCTTGCCTTATAACCGATATGCGCACTCTCGGTTACGATATAACCGATGGGTTGACCGGCATCGGCATAGATCTGATCCGCAGGGGGTGTGATTGTCTCCAGCACTTCACTTTCATAACGTACCGAATGTCCGGCAGCTCTGGTCTCCTTGCCATAGATGTTGAACGTGATCTGCTTGTCATGCGTATAGCCTTCTATGTAGATCGGTGCATCTGTATTGTTTACAAACTTAAAATCTTTGCCGGAGCTCTCTGCGATCGCTGCATCTGCGGAAGGATCCACATAGCCTACGATCATGGAATGATTATAACGTTCCGTTACTTCCAGCTCCGCACGTAATACTGCATTGTACAGGGTCGTAGATACCTGACAGATACCGCCGCCCAGACTGTCTACCACTTTTCCGCTGACATAAGAGCCAGCCATGTAATAGCCGTTCGCCACGGAAAAAGGAGATACTGTCTTATAAGTAGAGAATTCTTCTCCCGGATACAGGGTCGTTCCGTTGATCAGACTACAACCGTTCGCCACATTTGCACTTCTGGAGGATCCGGATGTCTTATAAGATGTGGTAAAGCTTCCCAGTACATCCGTTACCTGTGCCAGTTCCTCAGCACTTCCCTTCGGCTCATCCACTACGATCTCCAAAGGAATACTGCAGGCCTCATGATTCCACTCTTCTGTCAGATAGTCATATACCGCATCGATAGATTTCTCTACATCCAGCACATATCCGGTCTGACCTTCCACCACGGTAAATTTACCGCCGTCCCGCTTCAGAGAGACATTGATGGCTTCCTGATCATACTTAGTGCATCTGGTCAACAGATCGTTGATCGCCTGTAAGTCAAAATCCAGTTCAATGGGATATACGTAATTTTCATGCTGCAGATCCATCAAGATCTTGTAACGCTCAATGACATTTCCATGTGTCCCCAGCTCCAATGCTTCCTGCACCAGCTCAGGATTCTTCCAGGTCACACCCAGATCTCCGGCTGTGGTGGTCACATCATGATCATTTGCCGCAAGCAGTGTGATCTCCACATTCTTCAGGCTTTCGATATGTTCTTCGATAACCGCTGTTGCTTCCTGTGCCGTCATTCCGGACAGTTCCACATCCCCGGCATAAATTCCTGTCTTAATAGTATCATCTGTCTTGGCCTGCGCTGTCATTCCGAACAACATCGTCAAAGTCAATAACAGAATGCCGTAAAATCCCTTACGATATTTTTTCATAATACTCCTCTGCCCTTCCTTCGGGCACGTCTACTGTTCCATCCGCAGTTGAATTAGTAAAAAATAGATGTTATAGTAGGTACGATCATAGCAATCACAAGCAGCACGATGATAGCTGCGGAGATTCGCTGTTTTACTTTTTTATTATTCATATTAAACATGGTAAAAACCTCCATAAATGCTTCAAAAATCACTTTTACTCTGAAAGGATATTATATATGAGTTTAAAGATTTTGGCAAGTTTAATCATACTGATTGCCGTAGTGGCACATGCTACCAAACGCCAACAGCGCATCGCGGAAAACAGGGAAAAAGAGTTCTGGGCCAGAGAGCGGAAAGCCAACTCCGTCCGCAAAAAGCCTCTGGATGATCTGGACTATGTAAAAATCCCCCTGGATAAGCTTCCCGTGGATGCCCTTCCGGACAACGAAAGAGCCGAAGAATACCGTAGTCTCCTTACTTCTCTGTCTACACAGCCGATCGTAAATCTCACAGGATTCACTAACACGGATCTGAAGCTGGAATACGGCACTGCGAACATTACACCGCTGTCCCAATACGATCAGAATTACACTGTATTAGTACGTACTCTGCAGCAATGGGCCGATCTGCTTCTGGATTCCGGTCTGACAGATGATGCGGAAACGGTTCTCGCGTATGCCGTCTCCATCGGCACCGACGTCAGCCATACTTACTATGCGCTGGCTAAAATCTATGACGGCCGGAAGGAATATGACAAAATTGCCGATCTGATCCACCGTGCGGAAGGACTGCGTTCCGCTTTGCGTAATTCTATCGTCCGTACTTTGCAAGAATCTTATCCGCAAGCCTGCTCGCCTCACTGCGGGTAAGCTTTTCCACATCGACCTCCAAAGTTATCTTATGCTGCTCTGCCAGACGATATAACCGCTCTTTTTGCGGTTTCGTCGCAGGCGTATCTCTTTTTACCTGAAAATGTAATGGCTGCGGCTCAAATAAATTCTTCTTTGCCAATTTTCCGACAGCTTCTGTCGATGCCTGTCCACCGGTTTCCTCCCTGTAAAACTGCTCTACCAGCTTTCGGAACAACCGGTCCGTTGCTTTCGCATCCTCCAGAGCCCGGTGTGCATGATGCGGGATCTCATAATACTGACACAGATACCCCAGATTACGATGAGGCAGTTCCTGCAGATATCTCCGGGCAATCTGCAAAGTGTCCACCGCCGATCTCTCAAAAGTAATCTTCCTGTCCACTGCTGCTTTTTTCAAAAAAGAATAATCAAACAAAATGCTGTGTCCCAGCAACGGTAATTCTCCCATAAATTCCAATAATTTTGGGAAAACCTCATCCAGCTGAGGTGCATCCGCAAGGTCTTCATCCCGGATTCCCGTAAGTTCTGTGATCCGTTCTTCCAATTTCCGCCCCGGATCCACAAACGTAGAAAATTCTTCCACAATCTGTCCCTGCTCCACACGGATTGCTCCGATCTCTATGATCCGATCTCTCTTGGGATTCAGGCCCGTGGTCTCCAAATCTATACTGACATAAGTGTCATACATACTATTTTCTTATCCTTCCGCAATACTTCCGATATATTCTGACTGCCTACCTCAATTCTTATGAACCGGTCTTCTCCTGTACTTATAATATTGGATTCGCGATCACTTGTACCTTGGCTTCATAATTGAGCGGATTCCGTTCTTGATAATCAAACAGAACATAATGAGGTTCCGGATAGCGGAACGGTTCTAAGTGTGTCATTCGGCTTAACTGTTTCCAGTCATACTGATCATAGGCAGGAAGATAATGTCTCTCCTGCTCTTCCGTCTGGTAAAAACGGCGGATATTCTGTTTTTCCTCTTCCGTGATCTCTGCCGCAAACGCAGGCCTGCTCTTCAGGTTCTCCCGAAGGTACATATCATACGTCAGAAGTTCTCTGTAAATCTCACGGTTGGCCGGATCTTTCATCGCTGCGAACTCCAATAAGATCTGATACCGGTAAGCTCTGGCCGGACTGTTCGTAAAATATCCCTGTTCCTGATAATAATCCGCCAGTGCCTCATACATGGCAAACGGACCGGAAAATGCTTTTTCCAATACAGGCAGGGTATGAGTGAACTGGCCACTGTTATAATACAGCTCTACCATCTCTTCGATCCGTTTCAGTCTCCGGATCTCTCCATAGCTGATCCAGTTCGTGTACAACACTTCATAGGGCGGCAGTTCCAGATAGCGAATTCCATACTCCTGTGCGTGCTCATGCATATCGGATCCCTTTAATACCTTCAGGAAGCCTAACTGTAACTGCTCCGGCTGCATTGCATACACCCTGTCAAAGGATCTGCCGAAGCTCTCATAATCTTCATAAGGAAGACCCGCGATCAGATCCAAATGCTGATGTATATTCTGTCCTCTGTGAATGGCCGCAACAATTTTCTCCAGCTTGTCCACATCCATGACACGGTGAATGGCTCGTATCGTCTCCGGATTCGTAGACTGTACCCCGATCTCCAGCTGTGCCAGTCCCGGACGGAAGCGGTTCAGCAGTGCAATCTCTTCTTCGCGCAAAATGTCCGCGGAAATCTCGAAATGGAAGTTGGTGACGCCATTGTCATGTTCATAAATATACCGCCAGATCTCCATGGCATGCTTGTGGTCACAATTGAACGTCCGGTCAATGAACTTCACCTGTTTTACGTTTTGATCCAGAAAAAACTGCAGTTCTCTTTTTACGACATCTATGTCACGTAGTCTCACTTTTTTATCTATGGAGGACAGGCAATAGCTGCACCGGTAAGGGCATCCTCTACTGGTCTCATAATAGATGATACGATTCGTAAAAGGCTCCATATCCTCATAGAGAAAAGGAAGTGTGGTCAAGTCCGTCAGTTCTCGGGGTGCCGTATAACCGGAGGCAAGACACAGACCGGGGATCTGTCCAAAGCGCTCTGCCACAGACTTTCCTGCAAGCGTTCCCGTTCGATCTGCTGCCTGCTGTTCTATGCTGTCGGGTTCGGGTTGCTGTTCGGACTGTCCGGTGCTTTCTGCTTCCCGCACATATTGGCTCAGTACCTCCCGGAAGGTAACTTCTCCTTCTCCCACCATGATTCCGGTAACCTGAGGGAACTCGCTTAAAAGCCCCGGTCCATCATAAGTCACCTCTGGTCCTCCCAGCCAGATCTCCGTATCCGGCAGGATCTTCGGCAATTCCGTCAGAATTTCCCGGATCAGCTTCCAGTTCCAGATATAACAGGAAAATCCTATTACCTTGGGCTGACGCTTCCAGATCCCCTCCAGAATACTTTCCAGAGATTCATTGATGGTGAATTCCGCCAGTTCCACATAAGGCTGTAACTTTTCTCCCACACCTGCCTGCAGGCTGTAAATAGCAGGATTGGAATGTATGAATTTTGCATTAATAGCTGTTAATAAGAATTTCATGGGATTATTATACTAAGAAAAAAGAATTGTGTCACCACAATTCCTTTTCCTCGCAACAAATGTACAACAAACATTCAACAAAAATATGATTATAAGCTCTTTACAAAACGATCGAACGCCTTCTGGCCTTCTTCAGTTCTCTTATAGACACCGGCATCTTCCAATACCTGCATGAATACCAGACCGATCTCCTTCTCTACGATACCGTCGATGATCTCAGCAGTGATGGCATCGTATTTCGGACGGAACTCGTCTACCCAGTCTGCATGCTTTGCCAGTTCCTCATCAGCTCTTAAGTCTTTACCAGCGAGGATTGCTTCCTTCAGATGCGCCATCTCGCCCTTCAGGCGGGCAGGCAGTACTGCCAGACCCATAACCTCGATCAGGCCGATATTCTCTTTTTTGATATGATGCAGCTTTGCATGGGGATGATAGACTCCCAGCGGATGCTCCTCTGTGGTGATATTGTTACGCAGCACCAGATCCAGTTCGAACTTGTCTCCGCGCTTTCTGGCAATGGGAGTGATGGTGTTATGAGGCTCGTTATCGGTGTAGGCATAGATAAATGCCTCTTCATCCGTATATTCTCTCCACTTGTTCAGGATTACATCTGCCAGTGCAATGATACGGTCAGTATCCGTACCGCTAAGACGGATCACGGACATAGGCCATGCCACGATACCGGCATCCACATCCTCGAAACCGGCTACGGAGAACGTTCTCTCTACCGGAGCTTTCGCCATGGCAAACTCGTAATGGCCACCCTGGAAATGATCGTGGCTTAAGATGGAACCGCCTACGATGGGCAGATCCGCATTGGAACCTACAAAATAATGAGGGAACTGCTTTACGAAATCAAACAGCTTACAGAAGGTCGCATGCTCGATCTTCATAGGCACATGCTGAGAGTTAAATACGATGCAGTGCTCATTATAATATACATACGGAGAATACTGGAATCCCCACTGGCTGCCGTTAATGGTCACCGGAATGATACGGTGGTTCTGACGGGCAGGATGGTTCACACGGCCTGCATAACCCTCATTTTCACGGCACAACAGGCATTTCGGATAACCGGACTGCTTTGCCAGCTTTGCTGCGGCGATAGCTTTGGGATCCTTCTCGGGCTTGGACAGGTTGATGGTAATATCCAGATCGCCATATTTGGTGGGAGCCACCCATTTCATATCCTTGCAGATACGATAGCGGCGGATATAATCGGAATCTCTGCTCAATTTATAATAATAGTCGGTAGCTGCCTCAGGAGATACCTGCTCGTACAGCTCATGGAAATGACGGATCACTTCACTGGGTCTTGGCATCAGCAGTCCCATGATCTTCGTATCGAACAGATCGCGGTATACCACGCTGTTCTCCTTGAGAATACCTTTTTCATAAGCGTAATCCAGCATGCCCTTCAGAACCTCTTCCAGTTCATCCTCGCGCATGGTCACATTGTCACGGTCTTCCAGCTCATCCAGTTCAAACAGCTCCAACAGACGGTTGGTGGTATAGATCACATCTTCCTCCGGAACCAGTCCTGTCTGTACTCCGTAGGATACTAATTTACGAATTAATACCTGAATATCCATTTTCTTTTCTCCTTACAGTGTCTGAGGGCCGTCACCGATCTCTACTACATAGAAATCAGCCGCATAGCCGATCTTTTCCTTGTATGCCTTGCCTACCCGCTCGATAAAGGTATCAATAGCTTCATCCTTCACAATACTTACGGTACATCCGCCGAAGCCTGCACCGGTCATACGGGATCCAATGACACCATCTACCTTCCATGCTTCCTCTACTAGAGTATCCAGCTCAATACCGGTTACTTCATAATCATCCCGCAGGGATACGTGGGATGCATTCATCAGCTCACCAAACAGCTTCACATCATTATTCTTCAGCGCTTCAACCGCACGGATCGTTCTCTGATTCTCATATACCGCATGCTTTGCACGCTTTCTGCGGACATCACTCTTGATAATAGCCTTGAACTTCTCAAAGGTCTCCTCATCCAGGTCGCCCAGCGTCTTGATCTTCACTACCTGCTGAAGCTCTGCCAGTGCGGTCTCACACTCACTGCGGCGCTCATTGTACTTGGAATCTCCCAGGCCTCTCTTTTTATTACTGCATGCGATCACGATCTTCGCATTCTCCAGATGGATCGGTGCATACTCATACTCCAGTGTCGCAGTATCCAGAAAAATAGCGTTGTCCTTTTTACCCATGGCAATGGCAAACTGATCCATGATACCACAGTTTACCTTGTTGTATTTGTTCTCAGAGAACTGTCCGATCAGCGCCAGATCCTGATTGGTCACATCAAAGCCGAAGAAATCCCTCAGAATGTAGCCGGTCAGCACTTCTACGGAAGCGGAAGAAGAAAGTCCGGAACCGTTAGGAATATTGCCGTTTAACAGCAGATCCATACCGGAAGTCACTTTCATGCCCTTCTCACCGAAAGCCCAGATCACTCCCTTGGGATAATTGGTCCAATTCGCTTCCTTGCTGGGTACCAGGTCATCCAGAGAAGACTCGATCACGCCCAGCTGATCGAAATTCATGGAATAGAAACGCAGTTTATTGTCGTTTCTTTTTCTTGCCACGCCGTAAGTACCAATGGTCAGTGCACAGGGGAATACATGTCCGCCGTTATAGTCGGTATGTTCACCGATCAGATTCACACGTCCTGGTGCAAAATAAGCCTTGGCACCCTCTGCATCTCCAAATACTTCTGCGAAAGTCTTCAGAATCGTCTCTTTCATTTCCATTTTCTGCTCCTATCTGCTTACTGTGTAAGCCCCGTCCATTTATATGTTCTTACTCTTGTCGCTCCGGCCGATGCCGCGATACGAATTCTCTTGCTCTATGTTTTCATCATAATCGAAAAAAACAAATATTTCTACCTATTTTTGTTCTTAAGACCTGTCATTATGTTAAAAGCTACAAGCCATGCAAAGACAAAAAGAAAGATACACCGTGGGAGCTTGCTCACAAAGGTGTATCTTTCTTTTTGGATTTATACGGCGACAGCCGTACATGAAGCAGGTGCTTTAGCGCCTGCGAATGCGCATGGCGTAATTCCCGGGCGTACTTTATTCCGCACTCTGTTTCCGATACTGTACCGGAGTCATATCATAAGCCTTTTTGAACAGGCGGTTGAAGTGTTCTACATTCTCGTAACCAACGTTAGCCGCTATGGTCTCCACCGTCTGGTTGGTCTCCTTCAAGAGCATTCTTGCCTTCTTCATGCGTTCTTCCCTTACAACCTCCTGGAAGGTCATGCCGGCCTTTTCCTTAATGTATTTGGACAAATACGGCTTGGAGAGATGGAAGGTATCTACCAGCATATCCAGTGTTACATCCACGTAGTTCTTCTGGATGAAACTGATGATCTCCACGATCCGCTCCTCTCTGCCGGAAGTGATATGCTGCTCTGCTGCCAGCTTGTTCACAGCGGATACCAATGCTGCGATGGAACTCTTGATGATATCTTCATCCACGCCGACACCCCAGTAGAACTTACCGTCATGGACGATGCCCACATAAGTAGCTGCCTTAGAGTTGGAACCTCTGGAAATCGCATGTTCTTCGTAAACAGACAGTTCATAGGTAATACCGAAGTATGTCTTAATAGCATTGCTGACTGCGTCGAGACGTCCGTTACCCATGGTGGTAATGGTTCTGGAAGCTCCGCCCTGATCGATAGTCACTTCTGCCTGAATACCATTCTCCTGCTTGAAGTGGCACTCCGGAACATTGAAGATGCTGCGGGGATAAATATAATTTTCCTCGAAGATCGCATAAATCTCCTTGGGAAGTAATTCCTGATGGCGCCTGTCGGAGATACCCTTTACCAGGTAGCCGACTTCTTCCTTCATGGCTGCAGGCAATGAGAAACCAAACTGCTGCTTCAATACGAATGCTACGCCGCCCTTACCGGATACGCTGTTGATACGGATAACATCGGATTCGTACTCTCTTCCCACATCCGCAGGATCGATGGGCAGATAAGGGATATCCCAACGCTTGCCGGTCTTGCCTTCCTTCTGCCATGCCATACCTTTGCTGATGGCATCCTGATGGGAACCGGAAAATGCGGTAAATACCAGATCTCCCGCATAAGGAACTCTCTCATGCACCTTCATACCGGTGAAATTCTCATAAGCTTCACGGATCTCCATAATATGAGAGAAATCCAGTCCACTGTCCACACCGTGACACATCATATTAAGTGCAACGGTTACCAGATCCACATTACCGGTACGCTCACCGTTGCCGAACAAAGTACCTTCCACACGGTCTGCTCCGGCCAGTACGCCGAACTCCGCATCGCTGATGCCGCAGCCTCTGTCATTATGGGGATGTACGCTGAGTACTACATTTTCACGATATTTCAAATGCTTGTGCATATATTCTACCTGACACGCAAATACGTGAGGCATTGCTACCTGCACGGTGGTAGGCAGATTGATGATAGCCTTGCGGTCAGCGGTGGGTTTCCATACCTCCAGTACCGCATTGCAGACTTCCAGCGCATAATCCACCTCTGTCTGGGAAAAACTCTCCGGACTGTACTCAAAGGTGAAGTTACCTTCGGTCTCATCTGCCAGATTCTTTAACATCCGGGCACCGTCTACTGCCAGCTTCTTGATGGCTTCCTTATCCTTTTTAAATACCTGTTCTCTCTGTTCTACGGAAGTAGAATTATACAGATGGATCACTGCGTGGGGCGCACCCTTGACTGCTTCGAAGGTCTTGCGGATGATATGCTCTCTCGCCTGCGTCAATACCTGAATAGTCACATCCTCCGGGATCATGTCGCGCTCGATCAATGCACGGATAAAATTGTACTCCGTATCGGAGGAAGCGGGAAAACCAACCTCGATCTCCTTGAAACCGATCTTTACCAACATCTTGAAGAATTCCAGCTTATCTTCCAGACTCATGGGATCGATCAATGCCTGGTTGCCGTCTCTTAAGTCAACGCTGCACCAGATAGGGGGCTTGGTAATACTGTCCTTTTTTACCCAGTCGTAGGTCACCTCGGGGGGCATAAAATAAGTTTTCTGATATTTTGCTGCAATGTCTGCGCTGTTCATGGAAATCCTCCTGCCGTATGATTACTTTTTATTTTCAAAACCTGCTGTTTTTACTATTTTCACTTATCTGATTGCATTATCTTAACACTCATAATTTCTGTAAGCAAGATATATTCTTATCTTGTTAATTGATGTATTTTAATGTGACATTTTTGTCATATATCTATAAATTCAAGAAAAAGGTCATTTTATTCGGTGATTATTCCGTTTTATTA
>ENA-UALO01000482-UALO01000482.1-human-gut-metagenome-genome-assembly--contig:-NODE-482-length-15473-cov-5.749578_pt1 | contig 15473 bp, 14 predicted proteins | sample MGYA00243701_ERZ654470 | MGnify/ENA primary metagenome ERZ654470 (study PRJEB26926, sample SAMN06164444) | human gut metagenome | biome: ENVO:00009003; feature: ENVO:2100002; material: ENVO:00002003...
GAGATGTCTTAGGGTCTCGTGGGCTCGGAGATGTGTATAAGAGACAGCCGCAGAAAGGATATAAAACCTACGATGGAAGGACAGAATAAGTCATTATTTCAATTATTTGTACCACTGTGTCTGGAGACGATCTTTTACATGTTGTCCGGAATGGTGGATACCTTAATGCTTTCTTCTGTGGGAGATCAGGCAGTCGGAGCAGTCGGAACAGCAAATACTTATATTGGTGTATTTATTATTATGTATTCGGTAGTTTCTATGGGAATGCTGGCTGTGATGACACAGAATATCGGTGCGGGCAGACCGGGGATCGCCTGTCAGGCAAAGACTCTGGGATTATGGTTTAATGGGATCCTGGGTGTTGTGATGTCTGTGTTTTTGTTTTTCTGTTCCGATGGGATTTTGTATGTGGTAGGTATTGCACCGGCATTGAAGGAGCCTGCCGTACAATACCTGCGGATCGTCGGAGGCGGAAGCATACTGAACGCGATGATTCCCATACTGGCAGGATATCTGCGTGCATTTGGATATACGAAACAGCCTCTGATCGCAACTGTGACAGGTAATATTTTGAACTTTATATTAAATGCCGTGTTTCTGTTTCGATTCCACCTCGGCGTGCAGGGGGTTGCATCCGCAACAGTGATTTCCAAAGTAGTGAATCTGATATTGATAGTGATCTTTGTACGGCGGCTGATCCCTGCAAAAAAATATTCGGAGAGGGTAAATTCCGGAGAGATTTTGCGGAAGATCATCCGGATCGGATTACCTTCCGCTTTGGAGAATATTATTTATAATGTAGCGATGACACTGGTGATCCGTTTTCTGAACCAGATGGATACAGAAGGAATCAATGTGGCAGCCCGCTCCTATACGGTACAGATCACGAATTTATCCTTCTGTGTGGGAAGTGCACTTGCCCAGGCGAATGCCATTATGACCGGATGGTACATGGGTGCGGGAAAATATGAAATATGTGATAAGCAGACTAAAAAATCTGCGGCGATCGGAGCGGTACTGGCGATGGGAACAGAATTTCTGTTTGCAGTCAGTGCCCCGGTTGTGATCTCTTTTTTCACGCAGGATAAGAGTATGGTAGAACTAGTGCAGAAGCTGATGTTTATTGACATTGCCCTGGAAGCCGGACGAGTCACAAATCTGGTATACGGAAATGCACTGAAAACCAGTGGAGATGCTGTATTTCCGGTGATCCTCGGAGCTGTTTTCATGTTTTTGTGTGCAGCGGGAGGAACGTATCTGCTGGGGATACAGCTGCATTTGGCAGTAGTGGGTGCTTATATCGGTCTGACAGCAGATGAATGCAGCCGTGCGGTCGGCATGATGTTGCGTTGGCGGAGCGGAGCATGGAAGAAAAAAGGATTGATCGAAGATTGATCGAAGTGCAATAATAAGACGGTATACCGGCTGGCTTTTGCCCGGATGGGCATTCTCTTGCTTTTCGTAGCTTGTCATAGCATAGCGCATTTTTTATAATTAAAATATTGACAATATGAAAAAATGTGTTATAGTTCTAAATGCAAATGCAACTCATTTGCATTTAGAACAAATATATGATTAAGTATTCATTTGATAAAGAAAGTATGGAAAGGTAAGAGTTATGTCGGAAGTTATTTTAGATACCTTAATAGATAGTATAAAGCTGGTGCCGTTTTTGTTCCTGACCTATCTGGCTATGGAATATCTGGAGCATAAGGCTGGCGAGAAGACCACACATATGGTGCGTAAAGCAGGTAAAATGGGACCGTTGATCGGTGGCGTGGCAGGTGTGCTGCCTCAGTGTGGGTTCTCGGCAGCAGCATCCAACTTATATGCAGGCAGAGTGATCACCCTGGGAACACTGATAGCCATTTATCTGTCCACTTCTGATGAGATGCTGCCGATCCTGATTTCGGAGAAAATGGATATCCGCTTTGTACTGGGCGTGCTGGGAGCGAAAGCAGCCATTGGTGCCGCAGCCGGATTTGTGATCGATCTGTTGGTCCGGGAGAGGAAGATGCATCCTCATGACCATGTTCACGGGCATGGAGAAAATGACCATGAAGAGGAAGAGCACATTCATGAAATCTGTGAGCATGAGAACTGCCATTGTGAAGAGGATGGCATTTTTCTATCTGCGGTAAAGCATACGCTTCACATTACCTTTTTCATTATAGTCATTGGATTTGTTCTGAACACAGCACTGCATTTTGTGGGAGAAGATGTTCTGGCCGGCCTGATCCTGAACCGTCCCGTACTGGGACCTGTGCTGGCAGGATTGGTGGGACTGATCCCCAACTGTGCAGCATCTGTGACCATAACGCAATTGTATATCAGTGGTGTGATCAGCCTTGGAGCCATGATGTCCGGATTGCTGGTAGGAGCGGGAGTAGGACTGCTGGTGTTGTTCCGCGTGAACCCGGATAAAAAGGAAAATCTGAAAATCGTGGGAATTTTATATGTGATTGGTGTTTTGACAGGAATTGTGATAAACTGGTTGTAGGCACGAGCAGTGCCAAAATTGAGAGCTGACTCTTTGACTGCTTGCAGGCATAAGAGGCAGATCCAATTTTGATAGGGCGACGCCCGTCCAGTGAGGGAACGCAGGGCGTTACCGAGCTGAGCAGCACTGCAGATGCCCCGGATCGCAATATAAAAGGACAGATATCTATGGAAGAGCATAAATGTGAACACAATGATATTTCTTATCCCAAGGGATTAAAATGGACCAAACAGAGAAAATGCGTGTATCAGGTGCTGGAGGAAGCGACCGAGCCTCTCAGCGCCGTGCAGATTTACAATCGTATTGAGAAAGAACACGAAGGCAGCGATTATGCTGTATCCACAATCTACCGGATCCTGGCAACATTTGAAGAACATGGAATGGTAGAGAAGACAACGTTCATGGGAGACGGTACCGTAGTATACGAATTGAACCGCGGGGAACATACCCATTATGCGGTCTGCCTGGAATGTCATAAGCGGATTCCGCTGCCCAGCTGCCCCTTTGCACATGTGCATTTAGAGCAGGATACCGGAGATTTCACTGTCACCGGACACAAATTAGAGCTGTACGGCTACTGCAAAAAGTGCCAGGAAGCCCGTAAAAAACAGTAATTTCACTTATTGTACAAATAAATCGAAAAAAATATTTAAATTTTTTTCAAAAAGTACTTGCATTCTTGAAAACCATGTGATAATATATGTCTTGTCGTTGCGGGAGACGCAACAACGACACAGAAAATGCACCGCTAGCTCAGTTGGTAGAGCACCTGACTCTTAATCAGGGTGTCCAGGGTTCGAGCCCCTGGCGGTGCACTCGAGAGAATCGTTTTTGGAGACATAGGAGCTCTGGGGACGGTTCTTTTTTTGCATAGATATGCTGTGAGGAAATTTTATATGACTGCGATATTTGATACACATGCGCATTATGATGATGATGCATTCAACGAAGACAGAGAACAACTGCTAGCGGATCTGCCGGGGCAGGGCATTGCCCGGGTGGTGGATGTGGGTGCGAGCCTGGCATCCTGCCGGAAAGTGTTAGAGCTGATGGAGCAGTACGATTATATCTACGGAGCCATCGGCGTGCATCCCAGCGAGACAGCGGAACTGAACGAGGAAACCTATTCCTGGTTAAAAGAGCAGTGCCAGAAGGAGAAATGTCTGGCGGTGGGAGAGATCGGACTGGATTATTATTGGCCGGAGCCGGACCACGAGACACAGAAAAAGTGGTTCCTGCGGCAGCTGGAACTGGCGCGTGAGATCAAAAAGCCTGTTATCATTCACTCCCGGGATGCAGCGAAGGATACCGTGGATCTCATGACGGAGGCGCACGCAGAAGAGATCGGCGGTGTAATTCACTGCTATTCCTATACGAAGGAGACGGCGAAGATTTTTCTGGATATGGGATTCTACTTTGGAATCGGCGGCGTGCTGACTTTTAAAAATGCAAAGAAGCTGAAGGAAGCGGTAGAATATATTCCTATGGACCGCATCGTGTTGGAGACGGACTGCCCATATCTGGCGCCGGAACCGAACCGCGGCAAACGCAATAGCTCCCTGAACATTCCTTATGTGATCGCTGCCATGGCGCAGATCAAGGGGATCACAGAGGAAGAAGTGCGCAAGGCGGCATGGGACAATTCCCTGAAATTGTATCGCATGGATAAATAACCGGGTAAAAAGCAATGGAAGCAATAAAAGAAATGGAAGAAAGCAAGACAAAACAGCAACTATTTTCAAAAGATGATCTGAAAAAACTGATCATTCCACTCTTATTTGAACAGGCACTGGCAATCACTGTGGGCATGGCAGATACCGTCATGATCTCTTCGGCGGGCGAGGCGGCGGTCTCCGGCGTATCCCTGATCGATATGTTCAATAATCTGATCATCAGTGTGCTGGCGGCACTGGCTACCGGCGGCGCCGTGGTGACCTCCCAGTTTCTCGGAGCCGGGAAAAAAGAGGATGCATGCAAATCTGCAAAACAGTTGATCGTGTCATCGGTATGCATTACGATCGGTATATCGATTTTGGTCATGGTGTTCTGTAACGGCATCATTTCCCTGTTTTTCGGTAAAATTGAAGCGGACGTATTTCATAATGCTGTGATCTATATGATGATCTCTGCACTGTCCTTCCCGGTCCTTGCCCTGTACAATTCCTGTGCGGCGCTGTTCCGCTCCATGGGAAATTCCCAGATCACGCTGAAGGTCTCCGTGGTGGAAAATATCATTAACATCGGCGGTAATGCTTTGGGCGTTTATGTACTGGGACTGGGCGTGGCAGGTGTGGCGATTCCTTCCCTGATCTCCCGTGCAGTGGCAGGATTCATCCTATATCGTTTGCTGAAAAACCCGTCCAACGAAGTGCATTTATTAAAAGAAAGCTTCCACATCGACTGGCCGGTGATCCATAAGATTTTTTACATAGGTATCCCCAGCGGGATTGAAAATGGTATTTTCCAGCTGGGACGTGTCATTGTGGTAAGCATTATCGCGGGTTTCGGAACTGTGCAGATTGCTGCCAACGGTGTGGCGAACAGCTTGGACAGCATGGGTTGTATTGTGGGACAGGCTATGAATCTGGCAATGATCACGGTAATTGGCCGTTGTGTCGGCGCCGGAGATTCCGGTCAGGTGCGGTATTATACGAAAAAATTATTGAAGATTACCTACTTGTGTACCTTTATGGTAAACAGCGTCATCCTGCTGTGTCTGTCGTGGATCCTGAAATGCTATGGATTAAGTCCGGAGACCACGCAGTTATCCTATATTCTGGTCATGATCCACAACGGTATGGCGATGTTTTTGTGGCCGGCGTCTTTTGTTCTGCCGAATATGCTTCGTGCCTGCAATGACGTACGGTTTACTATGGTGCTGTCTATTTTTTCCATGTTCGTGTTCCGTATCGGATTCAGCTATATCATCGGTGTGAACATGGGTTACGGAGCCATCGGTGTCTGGATCGCCATGGTACTGGACTGGATCTTCCGAGTGATCTGTTTTGTGGGCAGATATTTGTCCGGACATTGGCTGAAGACAGCCGGATTACAGGATAACAGATAGCAACAGTTCATCTCGTGAACATATGCGGACACAAAATCATGCGAGCATGATTTTGTGTGCCCGGATATATTCACGGATGAACTGTTATGAGGTATAATGTGGGAAAAAGAGAGAGAGGTATGCAATATGCAGGTAGTATTGGAAAATGAAGCTTTAAAAGTAACCATCAACAGCTTTGGTGCAGAGCTTGCAAGCATTCGGGGGAAAGCAACTGATACCGAGTATCTGTGGAATGCGGATGCAAAATTCTGGAAGAGAACTGCCCCGGTACTGTTCCCCTTTGTAGGAAGTCTGAAAAATAAGGAATATCATTATGAAGGAAAGACCTATTCCATGGGTCAGCACGGCTTTGCCAGAGACATGGAGTTTGCCGTGGATGTACAGACGGCGACAGAAGCATGGTTTTCCCTGCAATCCAATGACGAAACAAAAGCAAAATTCCCGCTGGAGTTTATCCTGAAGATCGGTTATGAATTGGAAGGAAAAGAACTGAAGGTCATCTGGCAGGTGGAAAATCCGGATACGAAAATACTGTACTTTTCCATCGGAGGACACCCCGCATTTATGTGCCCTGTGGATGAAAAAGGAAAGCAGTCGGAATATTATTTCAAGTTTGATACGGACAAAGATCTGACTTACGGATTGGTGGCAGATGACGGACAAGGACTCATGGGACAGCAAAAGGATGTATTACCGGTGAAAAACGGTTATGCGCAGATCACAGAGCACTTATTTGACCGGGATGCCCTGATCGTGGAGGATCGTCAGGCTTCCGCAGTGAGCCTGTGCACTCCGGACAAAAAGCCGTATATTACTTTAAGCTTTGATGCTCCGTTATTCGGTCTATGGTCTCCCGCAGGCAAGGGAGCACCGTTTATCTGCATCGAGCCATGGTATGGCAGATGCGACAAGACGACCTTTGACGGCAGTTTAGAGCAACGGGAGTACAGTAATACCCTGCAGGCAGGCGAGGTATTCCGCAAGGAGTACACTATCACAATAGAATAATTGCGAGAAAGCAAAAAAGCTTCTGAAAAAAGCTTCGGGCACAGAAAAAGAGTGTGTCCGGAGCTTTTTTTATGCTGCTATTCAATATAAATTTATCGAATATCAATAAATTTATATTGACATTCGTATCATAGAGTGATATGTTAAGACTACCAAGAAGGAAAGAGGTATTCATTATGGAGAAGAGAGAGTTGTCGGAAAAGGAACTGCGGGAGAAAAAGTTATCTTTGGCGAAGGGGACAAAGTACCTGCTGGATTTCATGTTCTATGCGGGAATCCTGGTGACGATAAGTCTGCCGCTTAGTCTCAAATACATAGGAAAGTATCTGGAGGCGGTGGAGGAGCATTACCTTCCGGCGGTGATCATATTCGCCATCCTGGGTGTGCTGGCATTATTGTTGGTCAATGAACTGCGCAAGATGTTTGGCACGGTGCTTGCGGAGAACTGCTTTGTACCGGAAAATGTGGCGAGCCTTAGGAGAATGGGAGACTTAAGCTTTTTCATCGCGGCCATGAGCGCTGTGAGATGTGTGGTGTACCTGACCATTGCCATGCTGGTGATAATTCTGGTATTTATCATTGCAGGCATGTTCAGCAAAGTGCTGGCGATGGTATTTGAAGAAGCCGTGCGCTACAAGGAAGAAAACGACTTAACAATCTAAAAATTCAGTCACGAAGTGATAGAGCGTGTGATACGCGACTATGTAAATGACGCCGGCTGAACGGAGATTCAAAATTAGAAAGGCATCTATTATGGGAATCATTGTAAATCTGGATGTAATGATGGCAAAGCGGAAGATCAGCCTGACAGAACTGGCGAATCAGGTGGATCTGACACAGGCAAATTTATCCATCCTGAAAAATAATAAAGCAAAAGCCATACGTTTCTCTACACTGGAATCCATTTGTGAGGTGCTGCATTGCCAGCCCGGAGACATTCTGGAGTACGTAGAAGACACAAAAGAAGAGGAAACCAAATAAAACCTGAGAGGGGGAGATCATAATGCAGGAAAATACAGCAGTACAGGAAACAAATACAATAAATCAGGAACAGATTTCCGGGCAGAGCGTAGTCCGGGTAGTGGAAAAAACAGAGACTGTGGAGACAAAGCGCTTGCAGGAGCACTATAATTTCTTTGGACCAGTGACTTTTCTCTATGCCGTATTCTATGCATTTTGTATGTTCCGGAACGGCTCGGGGATCACTTTCCCTTTTTTTCTCGCAGGCACTTTACTGTATTTTGTCTTCTCGCTGTCAAAACTGGAGATTACCTTGAAAAAAGGAAGCACCTTTTACATGATCAGCATTCTGCTGTTGGGGATATCCACCTTCTGCACGGACGGATGGGCAATCATCAGCCTGAATAAGCTGGCGGTCTTTTTGCTGGTAATGTGTCTGCTGCTGAATCAATATTTTGATACGAAAAAGTGGAATCTTGGGAAATATGTGGGAAGCATCTGTCAATTGGTGGTTATGAGCTTCGGGGAACTGGGGAAGCCTTTTTCCGATGGCAAAGCCTATTTTCGTGAAAAGGGAAAAGTAAATAAGAAGGTATGGTACGGTCTGCTGGGAGTGGTGATCGCACTGCCCATTCTGCTCATTGCCGCCGGACTGTTAAGCTCTGCCGATGCGGTATTCCGTAAGATGACAACGGATTTCATGAACTGGATCCGTCCGGACAATATATTCAACGTAGTCATCCGGGTAACGTTTCTGTTCTTTACTTCCTATGCACTGACTTCCTACCTGTGTAAGCGAAGCATCCCGGAAGAAGTGAAGGATCGCAGAAAGGGTGAGCCGGTACTGGCAATTACGATTATGTCACTGCTGTCACTATTGTATCTGCTGTTTTCCGGTATTCAGATCTTCGGATTGTTCTTAGGAAAAATGCAGCTGCCGGAGGGCTATACTTACGCACAGTATGCAAGAGAGGGCTTTTTCCAGCTGCTGGCTGTCAGCATTCTGAACCTGATCCTGGTATTGATGTGCCTTAGCTTTTTTAGGGAGAGTAGGATACTGAAAGTGATTATGACGATTATGTCATTATGTACTTTTATCATGATCGCGTCCAGCGTAATGCGAATGATCATTTACATCCGGTATTATTATCTGACTTTCCTGCGGATCTTCGTATTGTGGATGCTGGCGGTATTATTCGTCATGTTTATCGGAGTACTGATCAACATTTACAGGGAAAGCTTCCCTCTGTTCCGCTATGGTGTCGTGATGGTGACAGTTCTGTACCTGGCATTGTCCTTCAGCCATCCCGACTATATTATAGCCAGAGTGAATATTGCCAATGCACCCGGCGGAGACTTCTCTTATCTGAGTGATCTCAGTGCGGATGCGGCACCGGTCATTATTCCTTATATGGAGAGCCTTGGGTATGATTTTGGCGCCTATGAACTGGAGAGACCCACAGATATTATGAGCGAAGATACGCAGGCTCAGTGGTGGGGGAGTTATCAACCGAAGGGATTCGGATATTATTACCTGAACCATAATAAGAAGCGTCTGGATCAGACATCTCTGCGGACATTTAATATTTCCAGATATATGGCACGGAAACAGATAGAGGCAAGAATCGATGGAAAATAAAGAAATGAATACGGAAAAAATAAAGTTTTATAAAAAGCATCCGGTGTTGCTTGCATGGCTGATTTCTATATTTATCGGACTGGGCTATGCGCTTTTTATGATCATAGCCTCTGTTATTCATTATGAGCAAAGAGATTATGTATGGGAGATCATTAAGGCTTTTACAGAAATGTTTACCTGGGCAATTTTAATGGGAGCGGTACTGGTATTTCCTGTGGTGCTGACGATCAGCGAAGGAATCTGCCTGATCAGTGAAGCATGGGAACGTCCGGTGAAGGGAGCCTGGCTGTTTGACCAGCATGTATTTTGGCTGGGCGGATTCTATGAACTTTGTTATTTGGGGTTGATTATGGATGTGACATCCGCTGACTGGCAGACGCAGTTAAGCAATTCCAATCAACATACACCGATTTACAGTGGTTCCATGGTTACTTTTATAGTACTCCTGCTGCTGGCATTTATAGGGTATGAGATTCTGCAGAGCATTCCGCTTCGGAAGCTGCCGCCTCTTGTGACAGTCCTGTCGATTTCCGCAATGTACCTGGGACTGCTGGAGCTGATCCTGTTCACAGTACAGATATTCAAGCCGACGATTTTGCTTGATGGATATTTGCTATTATTTCCACTGTGCTGTGTGCTGCTAGTGGTGCGACTGCTTCTGAAGAAAATACGGGAGTGGAATGCACTGATGCAGAATGCGGAGGCGGAACACTTTGGGACGGGGAAGATTTATCAGAATCCCATGCTGCGTTGGTGTGACAGCATTTTGCGGAAGGCTGCATGGTGGCCGGTGCTGGGACTGGTATTGATGTTCCCACTGTTGGGAATCCTGATCGCAATCCTCATGCTGTTTGGGCAGGCACCGGATTCTGTGATTAAAGCATTCACGGAGACCAGCGACTGGAATCTGTCACTAAGACAGGCACCGCAGAATGTCATGTATGATGAACATTATCTCTGCACGGTAGCTGCCGGCGGTCATGAAAAGGTCGTAAAGCCTATCCGTCTGGGGAGGCGGCATGGGCATGAAGTCATTGTAAACCGTCAGCTGTGCATTGCGAACGCTTTTGAACAGGTGTTGGAAGAACGGACTCCCGGCTTCCACCGGGCACTGCGTCATTTTTATGACACTTACGGGTTCCCTGTGGCGAGACTGATCCACAGTAAATACACGGCGGATCTGGTGTATTTTATCATGAAACCTTTAGAATGGATCTTCCTGTGCGTGCTGTACCTGACAGACGCCCATCCCGAGAACCGCATTGCTGTGCAGTACACCGGCAAGACGGCAGCGCAGGTGGAAAAATAGTAAAATATTAATGGAAAAAGCTCTCCCTTTTGGATATAATAATATTTGAAAGGGAGGCTTTTTTATATGATAAAAGTGAATTGAACCAAATCGGAATTGTGCGCCCAGACAAGGGCGAGTAGTCTAGCAGGTGGAATGCCTGTCTGGTAAGGTCTAACCAACCGCCAGTAGCGAGTCTTGGGTGACTGCCAGTAATGGTAGTTGCTAAGCGTAGACAGCGAGAAAATAGAGAGTGTGATTGAGCCTCGAAATTTTGATATCTGGAAGGCTGACGTTCTAATTTCGACGGAAAGCAATACAAATCAATTCGCATTGGTGAGAAATGGTTTGCTTCTGCGGGGTCAAAGAGCACTTTATGTTTTACATTGTGACTATTCAGTCAACTGGGGAGAGCCTGTTGTTTCTTGTCATTGCAAGTATGGCAAACAACTGCAAAAGGGAGAATGCCAAAAGGACAGCAGGCAGTCGGATAGCTTCATAGTACTGAAGAAGTTGGGTAATGCCAATGAGGGAAGGGAGCTACATAATAATGGTCTTTCTGAGGACACATCAACCGTACTCAGGGACGGAGGTATTGATGGAAACAAAATTGGAAAGAATAGCAGAAATATCGGCAAGTTCGCCGAGACCAGAGTTCACATCGTTGTATCATCTAATCAATAAAGAAATGCTTCTGCAATGTCACCAAGAATTAGACGGAAGTAAGGCAGTTGGTATGGATGAGATTACGAAGAGAGAATACGAGAGGAATCTGGAACAAAACATAGATGACTTGGTAGAAAGATTGAAAAGAAAATCATATAAACCACAGCCATCAATTAGGGTATATATCCCTAAAAGCAATGGAAAACTTCGACCATTAGGAATTGCATGCTACGAGGATAAAATAGTCCAATTAGCATTAAAGAAGATACTGGAAGCTATCTATGAACCGAGATTTCTGAATTGCATGTACGGATTCAGACCAAATCGAGGATGTCATAACGCAATAAAAGAACTGTATAAGAGCTTAAACAATACGAAAATCTGCTATATTGTGGACGCTGACATCAAAGGCTTCTTCGACCATATGAAGCATGAATGGATTATCAAGTTTCTCAAACTTTATATTAAAGACCCCAACATAATCGGTCTTGTCAAGAAGTATCTTAAAGTGGGAGTGCTGGATAATGGTGAACTTATGGTGAATGAGGAAGGTTCAGCCCAAGGCAATATCATAAGTCCAATCCTAGCAAACATATATATGCACAATGTATTGACACTATGGTATAAGTTTATTATTACCAAAGAATGCAAGGGAGATAACTTTCTAATTGTATATGCAGATGATTTTGTTGCAGGATTTCAATATAAATGGGAAGCAGAGAATTACTATAAGCTTCTTAAAGAACGAATGGAAAAGTTCGGTTTGCAATTAGAAGATAGTAAAAGTCGTCTCTTACAAAGCGGTGCTTATATTGCAAGGGCAAAGCAAAAGAGCGGTGAGTGTATCAGATTACAAACATTTGATTTTCTGGGATTCACATTCTATTGTGGGCGTTCACGCAAAGGCATGCCATATATAATGCCAAAGACAAGCTCTAAGAAATTCAGACAGAAAATTCGAGACATCAAGGTATGGTTATATGCGAATAGAGACCAACCGCTAAAGAAACTAATGGGTACGCTAAATCTGAAACTAATAGGTCATTATAGGTACTATGGCATAAGTTTTAATGGCAGAATGATTTCAAACTACAAACAACAAGTGAGAGAACTTCTGTTTAAGGTGCTGAATAGACGAAGTGACAGAAAGAGTTATACAAGAGAAGGATTCATTGAAATGCTGAAATATTATCCATTGGCAATGCCAAAGATTTATGTCAGCTTGTTTTGAAACTGTAAATATTATTATGAAGAGCCGTATGCGGGAAAGCCGCACGTACGGTTCTGTGAGGGGCTTACATTGTGAGGTGTAAGTCTACTCGACTGAGGGAGGAAACAGTATGAAAAAGATTATTGCAATGGTTCTTTGTCTTGTGTTGGTTTTTTCATTGGCTGGTTGTGGAAATAATGATCAAAGTTCAGATACGCATGATGCGAACTACGAAGAAGGTTATACGGCTGGCTACGAGGTTGGATATAATGATGGGAAGCAGCAAATGACCGCCCCCCAAAAGTGCTATGCACAGTTTTCGGGGTCTTTTACAGCTTCCGTTGAACAACTCTTGCCGGATTACTTTGCGCTTCCGGGAAAAACGATTGCCGTAGTTCACTTCTTTCAGGATAAACCATTTTTACTTCGCTTTCAGGAAGATATGACCGGAAAGCTTGTTGAAGGAACGGTTTATGTGTTTGAGTTCAAGACATTTGAAGTTGAACTTCCGGCGGATGAGAAAAATCCAGATATTTCGGACTATATGTATTCAATAGAGGTTACTAATTATAGAGTTGCGGAAGATAGCGAACTCGGGTTGGACAGCATAACGCCCACTGTTGAAATAATATCGAAATAAGTAACCGGATTATTTAATAAGCAATCACCGTGGTAAATTATCATTTATAGGATTGTCTTTTAAGGGGTAATTATACTATTACACTTAAAAGACAATTCTATTTAGATATTAAAATATATTTATTGTCTAATTAGGAATTATAAGTTATACTTTGCGTATAAGTACATTTCACTTATGAAAATTTCTATGTCAGCGAAAGCTGATGTCCCATCCGATTCCCTAAATCATAGAACCAGGAAGAAGGGAAGAGGAAAACCCACACAGAAAGAAAATCAGTTGTATCAGAAAAACAGGTAAGTTATAATGTAGATATGGCGAAATCCTTTTATTTTCGGCGGTATCTATAATTACCTGACACAAAAGGAGGAAACCATTGAATACGGAATTAAAGAGTGCAGTAATGGCAACAGACAGAGACGCCCAATACGATAACAGCGCAAAACGCCTGATAGCACATAAGATCATCCTGGCGCGGATCCTGGTGAAGACCGTGGAGGAATTTAAGGGGATGGATCCGCTCGAGGTAGCAGCACTGATAGAGGGACTTCCTTATATCAGCGCCGTGCCGGTGGAGCCGGGACTGACGAATGCGGTGCATTTTCAGAATGGTCAACGCCTTGTTGGTTTTAATACAGAGAATCAGGAACTGAACGAAGGCCTGGTGCGTTTTGACATTGTATTTTATGTGCGGATGAAGGATGGCCTTTCGCAGATCATCATCAATGTGGAAGCGCAAAAGGACGAACCTAGCGACTATGAGATCCTGAACCGGGCAGTATTCTATGTAAGCAGACTGGTTTCTTCCCAGAAGGAACGAGATTTCGAGAATTCGAGTTACGATGACATTAAAAGTGTCTATTCTATTTGGATTTGTATGAATATGGAGGAAAACACCATGAGCCATATTCATCTGACCAAAGAAGACCTGATCGGTTCTTATGAATGGAAAGGTAATCTGGATCTGTTGAATATCATTATGATAGGTCTTGCAAAGGAACTGCCGGAACATGATGAGACCTACGAGTTACATCGTCTGTTGGGAGCATTATTGTCCAGAGAGCTTACTATAGATGAGAAGCTGGATATTATTGGAAAGGAATATGATATTCCATTAGAAGAGAATTTCAGAAAGGATATGAGTACTATGTGTAATTTGAGCCAGGGAGTTAAGGAAGAAGGTATCGCAATTGGGCGTGCAGAGGGTGAGGCAGGACTCATTACAAAAATGTATAAAAACGGTCTTTCAATAGAACTGATTGCATCTGCAACAGATAAAACAATAGAAGAGGTAAAGACGATTATTGAGGGAAAAGAAAAATCCCAAGAGGCTTGAGAATTATTACCGGAAAAAACGCGGGGATGTGTAATTCATGTTTATACATTTCTGCGTTTTTTATGAAATGATAATTGAATAATAAATCGGAAGAGTTGCACGTGATGCAACTATGATATTATAATATGTTAAGCTTATGCTTGTAATGGACGGGGGAAGCGTTCGGTTACAATAAAATACATAAGGAGAGATACAAAATGAGGGGAAAATTAATAGTTATCACAGGAGTTATGGCACTGGGGTTGTCTGCCTGCGGAGCACAGGGGAGTGATCCGGTGGGAGGGAGTAGTAGTTCAGAGGTTATCGGATCCGCAGAGGCTGCGGTGACGGAAGAGAGCACTTCAGAGACTGGTGGAGCCATGGAAGCGACGGCATCTACGGAGACAATTTCCGATACAGCGGCATCCACAACAGGTCCTTCCTACGAAGATGAGGATGCGTGGCTTTCCTGGGAAGACTACGGAGAATGTTCCAACACTGTAAAAGACTTCTACAATGACGATGAGAAAAAGACCTATTACTACGAAATGGATGAGTTCTATTTTTCCGATGAGAAGTATGCAAAAGTGAATGATTATCTACAGCAGATGTATGAGGAATACAGAGCGCAGTATGAGGAAGAAGGGGAGAATCACACCGGAGCGTATGAGCTGGTCGATGAAACTCTTTCCGAGGGACAGCGGTACGATGATAATTATCTGGTATTCAATGGTATTACTTTAGCGGATGACGAGTATGTCAGCCTGCATTTTAATGACACGGTTTATTATGCAGGAGCAGCGCATCCATTATCTTATTACATACCCGTGACGATCTCCGTTGCCACCGGCGAAGAAGTCACCCCGGAAGAAGTTTTGGGGAAGACCTGGGATGAGATCCGGGCAGCAGGCTCTATTGAAGAAGAAAACGAAGAAAATTTTAATGCCGATTACGGCTTTTACATCACGGAGAAGGAACTGTGCTATCTCTATCGCACTAATTTCTTTGTAGAAGAGATCCGGATTCCCCGGTAAAAGAACCGGATTGAACTGACAGGGCAGAAGAGGTATACTTATTTTCAGAAACGGACGGAGGTACCGGGATGGAAAAGTTTAACCCTTCAGAGCTTTGCGCCTGTCTCTTATACACATCTCCGAGCCCACGAGACCCTAAGACATCTCGT
>ENA-UALO01000486-UALO01000486.1-human-gut-metagenome-genome-assembly--contig:-NODE-486-length-15382-cov-4.126770_pt1 | contig 15382 bp, 8 predicted proteins | sample MGYA00243701_ERZ654470 | MGnify/ENA primary metagenome ERZ654470 (study PRJEB26926, sample SAMN06164444) | human gut metagenome | biome: ENVO:00009003; feature: ENVO:2100002; material: ENVO:00002003...
GAGATGTCTTAGGGTCTCGTGGGCTCGGAGATGTGTATAAGAGACAGATGATATTGCTGACGGCCGCGCTGATGCCCAGCAGATTGTAAAGCGGCAGATAAACCAGATAATTCACCGCAGTCGTCAGCACGCCGAAAAAGAGATAGCTGACCATGTCCCAATGCTTTTCCACAAAAGCGCGGATTTTTTCGATCATGTTTTTCCTCCTCACAGGCCCAGATCTTCCCCTACCAGGATAAATTTGATCCGCCCGGAGGGATTGCAGTTGCGGGTGATGAGGATCTGGTTGCAGATGCAGCCGTCGCTCTTGCAGTCGGCGCAGGCGCCTGTCACCTCGCAGGGCGTTTTGGAGTCGAAGCGCTGCTTGTTCTGGGGCGCGGCAACCGTTCTTGCCCGCTCCACGGCGGCGTCCAGAGAATCCATCACCTTGTTCATTCCCGCAATGACGATCACGGATTCCGGCCCATAGACGATGGCCGCCACCCGGTTGCCGTTGCCGTCGATGTTCACCATCTGGCCGTCCAGACTCAGCGCGTTCGCGCCGGTGATGAACACGTCCGTGCCAAGGCACTGCTTCATGATTGCTTTCCGCTCCTCCGGGGTCGCAGCCCGCTCCCGGTCGAGGGCGCGGTAGTCCCCTGTCCGTACGGTGTCTAACAAGCCGATCTGCTGGGCCGACATCGCGCCGCCCCAGCCCACGCTGGAACCGGCGGGAATCCATTCCAGCGCCTTTTTCAGCGCTTCGGCTTTGTCTGCGCAGTAGCAGGCTTCAAAATGGCGGCTGTGGAGATTCTTGATCAGCACATTGGCGCGTTTTTCATAGTATTTCCGTTTCGGGTCGGTCACAGTAACCACTCCTTTTTCTTTTTATCATACCTCACAAGCAGGAAAAAGTAAAGTCTACAGATAAAGAGAGGACACCATCATGCAGAATATGATTTTCAAGCGCAAACTGCCCATTCCCAAGGAGATCAAGGAGCAGTACCCCCTGACCGCCGAACTTTCTCAGGTCAAAGCCCGCCGGGACAAGGAAATTGCCGACGTTTTCACCGGAAAAAGCGGCAAAATGGTGCTGATCATCGGCCCCTGCTCCGCCGATCGGGAAGACGCGGTGCTGGAATACTGCGAGCGGCTGGCAAAATTGCAGGAGGCGGTGTCGGACAAGCTGGTTCTGATCCCCCGGGTCTACACCAACAAGCCACGCACCACCGGCGACGGCTATAAGGGGCTTCTGCACCAGCCCGACCCCCGAAAAACCTCCGATATGCTGGAGGGCGTCATCGCCATCCGCCGCCTGCACACCAATGTGCTGGCCAACACCGGCCTTCCCACCGCCGACGAAATGCTCTACCCCGACAATTACCGCTATCTTTCCGACCTGCTCTCTTACGTGGCGGTGGGTGCGCGGAGCGTCGAAAACCAGGAGCACCGGCTGACCTCCAGCGGCATTGACATTCCCGTAGGCATGAAAAATCCCACCAGCGGGGATATTTCCGTCATGCTCAATTCCATCATGGCCGCCCAGCACCCCCACACCTTCATTTACCGGGGCTGGGAGGTGGATACCACCGGCAATCCCCTTGCCCACGCCATTCTTCGGGGCTACGTGAACAAGCACGGCGAGTCCATGCCCAACTACCACTTTGAGGAGCTGGAACGGCTGTACAACGCCTACACCGCCAAGGGATTACAGAACATGGCGCTGATCGTGGACGCCAACCACGCCAATTCCGGCAAAAAGTATCAGGAGCAGCCCCGCATCTGCAAGGAAGTGCTCCACTCCTGCCGCCACAGCGGAGAAATCAAGTCCATGGTCAAGGGCTTCATGGTGGAATCCTACTTAGAACCCGGCTGTCAGAAAATCGGCGACGGCGTTTACGGCAAGTCCATCACCGACCCCTGTCTCGGCTGGGAGGAAACAATTCGCTTGGTTCAGGATATTGCGGATTTGATCTGAATGTGCTATACTGGGTGCCATCGAGCCTAAAAATGGAGTGATGCAATATGACAGCAGAACAAATGGTACAATATGCCTACGAGGAAGGCTTTTCCGCCGCCGCGGTAGTGGATACCGCCGACATTGTTTTTGACCCCTCTTTCCGGCCTTACTGCGAGGAAAACCTTTGCGGGCAGTACGGCGCGAACCATTCCTGTCCCCCGGACTGCGGCACGCCGGAGGAAATGAAGCAGAAAATCCTTGCCCACAAAAGGGCGCTGGTGCTGCAAAGCATCTGGCAGCTGGAAAGCTACACCGACACTCCCGCCATCAAGAAGGGGAAATCCGGCCACAACACCGCCGCCATCCGCCTGATGAAGCGTTGCCGTGACGAAGGGTGCGACGGATTTCTGGTGGGCGCCAGCGGCTGCGCCCTGTGTTCCCCCTGCACAAGAAAAAATAACGAGCCATGCCGGTTCCCCGACCTGAAATATTCCTGCATGTCCGCATACTGCATTTTCGTCAAGAAGCTGGCAGACCTGTGCGGTATGGAATATACCTGCGGCGACGGTCTGATCGCGTTTTTCGGTATGTACGTATTTGAATGAGTTCTATAACAAAGCTCCCCGTTTTCGATGGAAAACGGGGAGTTTTTTTGCTAATTACAGATTAGTATAGCCCATCAGGCTTTCGTCCACTACGGCGGCGGTGTCCCGGCCTTCCCGCAGTGCCCACACCACAAGGCTCTGTCCCCGGCGCATATCGCCGCAGACAAATACCTTGGGTTGACTGGTCGCGTACTTCACATCCGCCACATTGCCCCGGGGCGTCATATCCACGCCGAAGGCTTCGGCGACATAGCTCTCGCAGCCCAGGAATCCCGCCGCGATAAGCACCAGATCGCACTCCACGGAGAATTCCTCCCCGGTGGGAACCATCATCCGCCGCCCGTCCACCACCTTGCTTTCCAGGCGGGCAATAAGCGCCCCGCAGACCTGCCCGGCTTCGTTCTTGTAGAACTCCTTAACGGTGGTCTGGTATTCTCGGGGGTCGTGGCCGAACACGGCAATGGCCTCCTGCTGGCCGTAGTCGGTTTTCAGCACCCGCGGCCACTCCGGCCATGCGTTGCCGGGAGCGCGGGTTTCCGGCGGGCAAGGCATCATTTCCAGCTGCATGATACCCGTGCAGCCCTGACGGATGGCAGTGCCTACGCAGTCGTTGCCCGTGTCGCCGCCGCCGATGACCAGCACCTTCTTGCCCTTGGCCGTGACGGCCTTGCCGTCGGCAAAATCCGAGTCAAGCAGACTTTTTGTCACGCTGGTCAGGTAGTCCACGGCGAAGTAGATTCCCTCAGCATCCCGTCCGGGTACACCGATGTCCCGGGGCTTTTTCGCGCCGCAGCACAGAACCACTGCGTCGTAATTCTCTTTCAGCTCCTCGGCGGAGACGTCACGCCCCACGTCGGCGTTGGTGATAAACTCGATGCCCTCGTCTTTCAGAATCTTCACCCGGCGGTCAATGACCCACTTTTCCAGCTTCATGTTGGGAATGCCGTACATCAGCAGGCCGCCAACCCGGTCGGCGCGCTCATACATGGTCACCTTGTGACCGCGCTTGTTCAGCAGGTCGGCAACAGACAGCCCGGAGGGGCCGGTGCCGACCACCGCCACCCGCTTTCCGGTGCGCGCCGGTGGCGGAACGGCGTGGATCGTGCCGCTTTCGTAGCCGTACTCCACGATCGCCCGCTCGTTCTCCTTCACCGCCACGGGCGACCCCGTCGCCATGCCGCAGGTGCAGGCGGCCTCGCACAGCGCCGGGCAGACCCGGCTGGTGAATTCCGGATAGCGGTTGGTGGCAATGAGCCGCTTCGCCGCCAAGTCCCACCGCCCCTGATATACCAGATCGTTCCATTCGGGGATGAGGTTATTTAAGGGGCAGCCGCTTGCCATGCCGCCGATCATCATGCCGCTCTGGCAGAAGGGTACGCCGCAGTCCATGCACCGCGCACCCTGCGCCTGCTGTTCGTCGCAGTGCAGCGGAATATGAAATTCATTGAAATTCTTGATACGTTCCTCAGGAGCGATCTCCCGGCTGGTCTGCCGGTCGATCTCCATAAATCCGGTGGGTTTTCCCATATTCCCGCCTCCTTATTTCCCGTTTTTCATGGCGTAAAACGCCTCGATCTGCGCCTGCTCGCTGTCCTCGCCCTTTTCCTCCATCTTGGCGATGAGACGGAGCATCTTATCATAGTCGTGGGGCAGAACCTTCTTGAATTTCGGCAGATATTCGCCGAAGTTTTCCAGAATTTCCTTACCCCGGGGCGAGCCTGTGGCCTCCACATGCTCCCGGATCAGGTCTTTCAGCAGGGACACATCGTACTTATGCTCCACGCTTTCCAGCGTGACCATGTCCTTGTTCACCCGCTGGTAGAAGTCCCAGTCCTCATCCAGCACGTAGGCGATGCCGCCGCTCATGCCTGCGGCAAAGTTCTTGCCGGTCTTGCCCAGCACCACCACCGTGCCGCCGGTCATGTACTCGCAGCCGTGGTCGCCCACGCCCTCCACCACGGCGACAGCGCCGGAGTTGCGGACGCAGAACCGTTCTCCGGCCACGCCGTTGATGAACGCCTTGCCGCCGGTGGCGCCGTAGAAGGCCACGTTGCCGATGAGGATATTTTCACTGCGGTCATAGGTCACGTTTTTCGGCGGGTAGACGATGATTTTGCCGCCGGAAAGTCCCTTGCCCAGATAGTCGTTGCTGTCGCCGATCAGTTCCAGCGTCAGCCCCTTGGGAATGAACGCGCCGAAGCTCTGGCCGCCGTAGCCGGTGCAGACCACGCGGAAGGTGTCGTCCGGGAGGGTGTTGCCGAATTTCGCCGTAATCTCGCTGCCGAAAATGCTGCCGAAGGTACGGTCGGTGTTGCCAACCTCCATCTGAACGGTCGCGGGTTTAGGCTCGGCCATATCGAAGCTCTTTTTGAACTTCTTCATCAGCACCTTCATGTCCGGGGTCTGTTCCAGCTTGAAATCGTAAACTGCCTTGGGATCAAAGTGGACGTTGGTGTTCTCCACCAGCGGATTTTTCAGCAGTCCCGACAAGTCCATTTCGCTGGCGCGGGAACCGGCGGGGGCGGGACGAACTTTCAGCAAGTCCGTGCGGCCTACCAGCTCGTCAACCCTGCGCACACCCAGCTTCGCCATATATTCCCGCAGCTCCTGTGCCATGAACTTCATGAAGTTCATCACGTACTCGGGCTTGCCCATGAACTTCTTTCTCAGCTCGGGGTTCTGGGTGCAGATGCCCATGGGGCAGGTGTCCAGATTGCACACCCGCATCATCACGCAGCCCATAGCTACCAGCGGTCCGGTACCGAAGCCGAATTCCTCCGCGCCCAGCATGGCGGCGATGGCCACGTCCCGACCGCTCATGAGCTTGCTGTCGGACTCGATGCGGACGCGGGAACGCAGACCGTTCATGATGAGGCACTGGTGCGCCTCAGCGATGCCCAGCTCCCAGGGAAGTCCGGCGTTGTGGATGGAGGAATTGATGGACGCCGCGCCCGTGCCGCCGTCAAAGCCGGAGATCAGGATGACCTCCGCGCCGGCCTTGGCCACGCCGGCGGCAATGGTGCCGACGCCCGCTTCGCTCACCAGCTTGACGTTGATGGCGGCATTCCGGTTGGCGCATTTCAAGTCATAGATCAGCTGCGCCAGATCCTCGATGGAATAAATATCGTGATGGGGCGGCGGGGAGATCAGTCCCACGCCGGTGGTGGAGTGGCGGCACTTTGCCACCCATGGATAAACCTTGCCGCCGGGCAGCTGGCCGCCCTCGCCGGGCTTCGCGCCCTGCGCCATCTTGATCTGGATCTCCTTGGCGGAAACCAGATATTTACTGGTAACGCCGAACCGGGCGGAGGCGACCTGCTTGATGGCGGAATTCCGTTCGGTGCCGTAGCGTTCCTCGTCCTCGCCGCCCTCGCCGGTGTTGGACTTGCCGCCCAGACGGTTCATGGCAATGGCAAGACATTCATGGGCTTCCTTGGACAGCGCGCCGTAGCTCATGGCGGCGGTCTTGAAGCGCTTGACGATGGACTCAACACCCTCCACTTCCTCAATGGGGACGCCGGTTTCGGGGTAGTTGAATTCCAGCAGGCTGCGCAGGTGCATATCGTCGCCGCCCTCGTTGGCCGCGGCGGCGGTGTACTGCTTGAACTTGCCGTAGTCCCCCGTCCAGACCGCCTGCTGCAAAAGGTGGATAGTCTGGGGATTGTACAGGTGCTGCTCCGCCGCGCTTCCGCTGCGGAATTTGTGGGCACCCACGCTGGGCAAATCCATGTAAATGTCCAGCCCCAGCGGGTCAAACGCCTGTTGGTGGCGGTCTTCCATGTCCTTCTGGATATCGTCGATGGTGATGCCGCCCACCCGGCTGACGGTGTTGGTGAAGTATTTGTCAATGACCTCTTTGCTGATGCCCACCGCCTCGAAAATCTGGCTGCCCTGATAGGACTGGATGGTGGAAATGCCCATCTTGGAGGCGATCTTCACGATACCCGCCAGCACCGCCTTGTTGTAATCGTTGACGGCGGCGTAGAAATCCTTTTCCAGCAGCCCGTCGCTGATCAGATTGCCGATGCTCTCCTGCGCCAGATACGGGTTGATGGCGCAGGCGCCGAAGCCCAGAAGCGTGGCAAAATCATGGACAAGCCGGGGTTCGCCGCTTTCCAGAATCAGCGCCATGGCGGTGCGCTTGCGGGTGCGAACCAGATATTTGGACACCGCGCTGACGGCCAGCAGACTGGGAATGGCGACATGATACTCGTCAATGTCCCGGTCGGACAGAATCAGGATGTTCGTGCCGTCCCGGTACGCCCGGTCAACGGCCACGAACAGCCGGTCGATGGCCTTTTCCAGCGGGGTGTTTTTGTAGTAGCAGATGGACACGGTCTCCACCTTGAAACCGGGAACGTCCATGGTCTTGATTTTCAGCAAGTCCGTCTCCGTGAGGATGGGGTTGTTGATTTTTAAGACTTTGCAGTTTTCCGCGTTCTCTTCCAGCAGATTACCCTGTGCGCCCACGTATACAGTGGTGGAGGTAACGACTTTCTCCCGCAGCGCGTCGATGGGCGGGTTCGTGACCTGGGCAAACATCTGCTTGAAGTACTCGAACAGCGGCGGGCGGGTATGGCTGAGAACGGCCAGCGGGGTATCGCTGCCCATCGCGCCGGAGGGTTCCGCGCCGTTTTTCGCCATGGGGAGCATGATGGTCTTCAAATCCTCGTAGCGGTAGCCAAAGGCCTTCTGGAGCCGCACCATTTCTTCTCTGGTGTAGGAGGGTATCTTCCGGTTAGGCACCGTCAGGTCGGAGAGGTTCACCAGATTCCGGTCCAGCCATTCGCCGTAGGGCTGGCGGCTGGCGTATTCCGCTTTCAGGTGCTCGTCGTCCACCAGCTCGCCCTTCACCGTGTCCACCAGCAGCATCTTGCCGGGACGCAGGCGGTCCTTGCGGATGACGTGCTCCTGCGGGATGTCCAGAACGCCAACCTCGCTGGAAAGGATCAACCGTCCGTCGTCGGTAATGTAATAGCGGCTGGGACGCAGACCGTTGCGGTCAAGGACTGCGCCCATCACGTCGCCGTCGCTGAACAGAATGGACGCGGGGCCGTCCCAGGGCTCCAGCATGGTAGCATAATACTGGTAAAAGTCCTTCTTCTTTTGATCCATGTTCCGGTTGTTGCTCCACGGCTCCGGGATAGTGACCATCACCGCCAGAGGCAGATCCATGCCGTTCATGACCATGAATTCCAGCGTGTTATCCAGCATGGCGGAGTCGGAACCGCCCTGATTGACAATAGGCAGCACCTTGGTCATATCATCCTTCAGAAAGCGACTGGCAATGGTCTCTTCACGGGCGAGCATGGTGTCCACATTTCCCCGGATGGTGTTGATCTCGCCGTTGTGGAGAATGAACCGGTTGGGGTGCGCCCGGTTCCAGCTGGGAGAGGTGTTGGTGGAAAAGCGGCTGTGGACCATGCCGATGGCGGTCTCGTAGTCCTCGTCCTGCAAATCCGGGTAGAACTGCCGCAGCTCCTTGACCAGAAACATGCCCTTATACACGATGGTGCGGCTGGACAGGCTACACACGTAGGTCTCCTGACTGGACTGCTCGAACACCCGGCGAACCACATACAGCCGCCGGTCAAAGGCGATTCCAGCGACCATTCTCGGCGGCTTTCCCACAAACGCCTGCCAGATGCTGGGCATACAGTCCCGTGCCTTCTGCCCCAGATACTCGGGGCATACCGGCACCTGCCGCCAGCCAAGGAAGGGCAGCCCCTCCTTCTTGCAGATGATCTCAAACAGCTTCTTTGCCTGATTGCGCTGCAGCTCTTCCTGCGGGAAGAAGAACATGCCGACACCGTATTCCCGCTCCGCGCCCAGCGTAATGCCCGCAGCCGCGGCTGCTTTCACAAAAAACTTATGGCTGACCTGTAACAGAATGCCCACGCCGTCACCGGTTTTTCCCTCGGCGTCCTTGCCTGCCCGGTGTTCCAGATGCTCCACGATCTGCAGCGCGTCATCCAGCGTCCGATGGCTCTTGCGTCCCTTGATATCCACCACCGCGCCGATGCCGCAGTTGTCGTGTTCAAACCGGGAATCGTACAACCCGGCTGGAGCTGTGCGTTCTGTGAAATTTTCCATAGCTTTTTCTCCTTTGGGCTACAAAAAATAAACGGCGTTTCCGCTCAAAGGGCAAAAATGCCCTCTGCGGGAACGCCATTGTTCTCTGGGGTAATGATAGCACAAAGAGAAGCACTTTACAAGGCAGAAGAAATCCTGTTTTCTTCCGGTTTCTTTGTTCCATTTGCCCAAAATCCGGCAAAAAGCCGCCGCAAAAATCGCGGCGGCTTATGAAAAATCACTTGCGGCTGTCTCTCTGCTTTTCCAGCTTGAGATACATTTCCTTCAAATGCTCGGCAAGAGGACTGTCCGAACGGAAGGGGGAGAAAAAGTGATACTTGGCAGCGGCATTCTGGTTGAAATCCCGGATGTGGTCCTTGATGCTCTCGTATTTCACGACGACCTTGTTTTCCTCGGCGAACTTCTTCAGCTTGACAATGATCTGGCTGGAATGCACCACGTCAATGATGAACACGCCGAAGAACATACCAATGAAGAAGGAAAACGCCAGATTGTTGGACAGCCACGCCAGCGCATTCAGGATATAGGGATGCACCAGAAAATAGTACGCCGCGCCAAGCGCCGCCCAGAAGAAGGAGAACAGCGGGCAGATGATCCCCTGAATGTTGCCCCAAAGGTTTGAATAGTCCCACAGTCGGACTTTCAGATATTTCAGGCAGGCAAGACCCGCGATGTACTCGATCAGCGTCATGGCGACAGCCATGGCAAGAAACAGCGCCACCCGGTTCCAGACGGGGTCTGCGATCAGGTGCAGATCCTCCAGCGACGCCAGCAGGAACAGCGTACACAGGCCGAAGCCGTAAATCGGCAGATACGGGCCGGTACAGAAGCCGGGATTGATCCACTTTTTGTGGCGGTGGGTCAGGTTGCGGTACAGCAGCTCCAGCACCCATCCGAAGCACGAGCCGATAAAGAACAAAAACGCAAGTACCAGACTAAGCCTCATAAGGATTCTCCTTTTTCTATCTTGTTTCCAGTTTATTCATTTTTTCTAAACACTAACGAAATAATTCTTTACGAGACTGTAAACACGCTGAAAAAACGAGAATGTGCAATGTCCGATTTGGCATATCTTATCCATTTTATTGCTTGCACTTTTCCCGTATTTTGATTATAATAGTTGCAATCGAAAAAGTCAATATTCGCATTATTTTGCCTTTGGGGGCGGACTTTGCCCGAGGGCGCATACTAGGAGGATATTATGTCTGAAAAGAACCCGCCGGACAGTAATTTCATGACAAAGCTTGCCACGTTTATTGTGGACAAAAAGACTTTGTTCTTCCTTTTGTACATATTTGCCGTGATTTTCTGTGCGTTTTCCTCCGGATGGGTAAATGTGGAAAACGACGTCACCACCTATCTGCCCGAGGACACGGAGACCCGTCAGGGCATCGTGGCAATGAACGATAACTTCACCACCTTCGCCACCGCTCAGATCATGGTATCCAACGTCACCTACGAGACGGCGGAGGAACTGTCTCAGCAGATCGCGGATGTGGAAGGGGTCAGCATGGTCACCTTCGACGACACCCCCGACCACTACACCAACGCCTCGGCGCTGTTCGATATCAGCTTCGACGGCGTCGTCTCCGACGAGATCAGCGAGCAGGCGCTATCGGATGTGGAAGCGCTGATGGACGGCTACGACTACTGCGTGTACTCAGACGTCGGCTACGACGAAAACGCCACCCTGCAGGGGGAAATGTCCGTTATTCTGATCATAGCGGTGGTCATCATCATCGTCGTGCTTACCCTGACCTCCCGCTCCTACGCCGAGGTCCCTGTGCTGATGATCACCTTCGGCGTGGCGGCCATTCTGAACATGGGCACCAACTTCCAGTTGGGCACCATCAGCTTCATCTCCAACTCCGTGGCTGTGGTATTGCAGCTGGCGCTGGCCATTGACTACGCCATCATCCTGTGCCACCGCTTCACCGACGAGCGGGAGACCCGCACCGCCCGGGACGCCTGCATCACCGCCCTGAGCAAGGCCATCCCGGAGATCAGCGCTTCGTCCCTGACCACGGTGTCCGGCCTTGCGGCGCTGGGCTTCATGGAATTCAAAATCGGTCTGGACATGGCGCTGGTTCTGGTCAAGGCCATTCTGTTCAGCCTGCTGTCCGTGTTTACCCTGATGCCGGGACTTCTGATGCTGTTCAGCCCGCTGATGGACCGCACCCGCCACAAAAAACTACTGCCAAACATCACGCCTATCGGCAAGTTTGCGGTGAAGACCCGGCGCGTTGTGCCGCCGCTGTTTGCCATTCTTCTGGTCGGGGCATTCGTCCTGTCCAACCGCTGCCCCTTTGTTTACAGCTATAACAACATCGAGACCGCGAATATGAACGAACGTCAGGCGGCCTACTTTAAAATCCAGCATACCTTCGGCACGACCAACATGGTCGCGCTGGTGGTTCCCAGCGGAAACTACGACGCGGAAGCGAAAATTCTTAAGGAACTGGACGCCTGCCCGGAGGTCAAAAGCACCATGGGCCTTGCCAACATCGAGGCCATGGACGGCTACACCCTGACGGACAGCCTGAACCCCAGAGAGCTTTCCGAGCTGGTGGGCATGGATTACGAGGTAGCGCAGCTTCTCTATTCCGCCTACGCCATTGAGAACGACCAATACGGAGAATTCGTACAGGGGCTGGATAAGTACGACGTTCCCCTGTTCGATATGCTGATGTTCCTGAAAGACCAGCTGGATTCCCATAATATTTCTCTGGATGACATGGACGAAGCGTCTCTGAACGATATTTTCTCCCAGCTGGATATGGCTCAGAAGCAGCTGAAAAGCGACCGCTACAGCCGGATGGTGGTTTACCTGAATCTGCCGGAGGAAAGCGACGAAACCTTTGCATTCCTGACCGAAATGCGGAACATTGTGGGGAAATACTACGACGGCGATTACTACGTGGTTGGCAATTCCACCAGCTCCCGCGATCTGTCGTCCTCCTTTGTCAAGGACAATCTGGTAATCTCCATTCTGTCCTCCCTGTTCGTCATTCTGGTACTGCTGTTCACCTTCCAGTCGGCGGGACTGCCTATTCTGCTCATCGCCTGTATTCTGGGAAGTGTCTGGATCAACTTCTCCTTCCCCACTCTGGCCAATCAGCCGCTGTATTTCCTTGGCTACCTCATCGTGCAGTCCATTCAGATGGGCGCGAACATCGACTACGCCATCGTCATTTCCAGCCACTATCAGGAGCTGAAGGCCACGATGACCCATAAGGAAGCCATCGTGGAAGCGCTGAACGCCTCCTTCCCCACCATCTTCACCTCCGGCACCATCCTGTCTGCCGCCGCTCTGCTGATCGGCAACATTTCCACCAACCCCGTTATCTCCATTCTTGGCACCTGTCTGGGCCGCGGTACGATCATCTCCATTGTCATCGTTCTGGGTGTTCTGCCTGCCACGCTCGTGCTCAGCGACTCCATTATCAACCGCACCTCCTTCAAGATGAAGGGCATCGAGCTTCCCACCAGAACTGCCAGCGGCACCATGTATGTCAGTGGGCATCTGCGGGGTCAGGTCAGCGGCGTTCTGGACGGTGAATTCACCGGAACGATCCGCGGCGATATGCACGCCATCGTCTCCACCAATACCAAAGTCAAAAAGCTGGATGATTCCGACGCGGAAGGAGGAGAAGACAATGCGTAACCTGATAAAACGAATTTCCGCGCTTCTGCTGTGTCTGCTTCTCGTTCTCAGCCTGCCGGTAACGGCGCTGGCCGAGGAAGCCAAGGACACCGATGAGGCAGCGGCCGCCGAAGAAGGGACGACCTTGCGCATTCTGCGTCAGAAGCAGTTTCTGGACTTTGCGGAAAACTGCCGTCTGGACAGCTACAGCCGGAACCTGAGTGTGGTTCTGCTGACGGATATCGACCTCACCGGCGTAGATTTTGCAGGGATTCCCATTTTCTGCGGCAATTTTGACGGCAACGGTCACACCATCTCCGGCCTCAGCATCACCCGGGACGGCTCCAACATGGGTCTGTTTCGCTATGTTGACGCTTCCGCGCTCATTCAGAACCTCACGGTCTCGGGAGAAATCATCCCCGACGGGAGCCGCAGCGCCGTGGGCGGCATTGCCGGACACAATGCCGGTAAAATCCAGAACTGCTTCTTTGACGGCACGGTTTCCGGCTCGGATGACGTGGGCGGCATCGCCGGCATCAACGCCATCACCGGTATCATCGACGGCTGCCACTCCAAAGGCGTCATCACCGGCGACCACCGGGTCGGTGGCGTCGTGGGAAATAACCTTGGCGTTGTCCGCAGCTGCAACAACCGCTCTGCGGTCAACACCACCGCCGAGGAAAATCAGGTCAAGCTTTCCGACATTTCCTTCGACACCATCACCGGAAGTGAATCCGTCAGCACCGTAACGGACATCGGCGGTATCGCCGGTACCAGCAGCGGCGTCATCCGCCAGAGCAAAAACCGTGGCAACGTGGGCTATCAGCACATGGGCTACAACGTCGGCGGCATTGCCGGAACCCAGACCGGGTATCTCTACAAATGCGAAAACTTTGCTCAGGTTTATGGCCGCAAGGAAGTGGGCGGCATCGTCGGCCAGATGGAGCCGACCACCTTCATCGAGTACACCGAGGACACAATGCAGATTCTCCAGTCCCAGCTTGGCACCGTAAGCAATCTCACGGGGCAGGCGTTTTCCACCATTCAGGACGGCAATTCGGACATGGGCGTTCAGGTGGACGACCTCTACAATTCCCTCGTGGATGCCAAAGACGCTCTGGATACCCTGCTGCCCAACGGGGATGACCCCTATCCCCCCGACCGGGACACCATCGACGCGGCCATCAACAACGCCAACAGCAGCCTTGCCGCCGCCGGTTCCTCTCTGTACGCCATCATGGATTCCGTCAACGACACGGTGGATTCCCTCAGCCGCATCATGCGCTCCATTGCCGGGCAAATCAGCGCCATGAGCGCCACCGTTGGCAACGCCTCCCAGAATCTGGGCGGCACCATTGAGGACATTTCCGACCGGGACACCGCAGAAATTCTCTCCGGCAAGGTGGAAAAATGCACCAATTCCGGTGCGGTTCTGGGTGACCTGAACGCAGGCGGCGTCGTGGGTGCCATTGCCTATGAAAACCGCCTGGATCCGGAGAACGATCTGCAAATCGGCGGGGACAACTCCATGAACTTCGACACCCAGCTGCGCGCCGTGATCCTCGGCTGTGAAAACAGCGGACGCGTTACGGCGAAGCGCCAGAACGTGGGCGGCATCGTGGGCTGGATGGCGCTGGGGCTTACGAAGGACTGTCTCAGCACCGGCAGCATTGACGCGGAGGACGCCGACTATGTAGGCGGCGTCGTGGGCAAGAGCAGCGGCTATGTCCGCCAGTGCAGCGCCAAATCTGACATTACCGGAAACGCCTATGTAGGCGGCATTGCGGGCGAGGGTCTCACCGTCACCGACTGCCGCAGCATGGTGCAGCTCACCGGCTCCGAGAAAACCGGCGCGGTTCTGGGTATGCGGGGCGAACGTTCCGGATTCCTCAAGTCGGAATCCGACGACGACAGCGGGGAAACAGACGAAGGAACCGTCACTGGGAACTACTACTTTACCGTCGGCTCCGACATCGGCGCCATCGACGGCGTGAGCTATGCTGACACCGCCCAGCCCCTTTCCCATGACGATTTTGTCGCGCTGGAAGGTCTTGACCCGATCTTCAAAGTCATTTCCGTCCGCTTCGTCTATGACGACGGCATGATGCACACCGTCACCCTCACCCCCGGTGAGGCGCTGTCGCCGGACAGCATTCCCAAACTGCCCGAAAAGGCCGGTTATGTCGGTCGCTGGGACGGTCTCGCGGACGCCGATCTGTCCGACATCCGCTTCGATGTTTCGTTTCCGGCGGTGTACACCGCAGAGCTGGAAACGGTGCAGAGCGAAGCCCTTGGCGAAAGCAAACTGCCCACGCTGCTGGCACAGGGCCACTTCTCCGGCGATACGCCCATCCAGCTGACCCAAATGACCAAAGGCCCCGCTCCGGGTGTCCACGACAAATTCCTGGAGGGCTACGCCTTTACCCTCCCCACCGGTACAGCCGATACGCTGCGCTACTTGCCGGAAACTGAACAGGAAAATGTCCGGGTCATGGTAAAGGGCGCGGACGGAAGCTGGCGGGAGGTTTCCCACACCCAGGACGGCAGCTATCTGGTCTTTGCCATCGAGGATGGCGATCAAAGCTTCTGCCTGATCGGGTCAGTGAAAAAGTCGATCTCATGGCTGCCCATCATCGGTGCCGGCGGCGCGGCCATGGTCGTGCTGCTGGTGGTCATTCTTCTGGTTCACCATCGCCGCAAGAAGAAAGCCGCGAAGCCGGAAGCGCCCGCTGTAAACGAAACTACCTGACGTTAAGGTCGGTCACCAGAATCTGGTGGCCGACCCTTTCTTTTTGCAAAGAAGCGGTTAAAATTTTTTCACAATTAACACTTTGTTTACAACATATTTGCTATAATGTCAAATATCGTTTTGTAGAATTGTTACAAAAAAACAGAAGATGGAGAAGTGTGCTATGAATACATACCGCGCCGGTATTGATATCGGCTCAACCACCGTCAAGCTCGTTCTGCTGGACGAAAACGGGAAAATCCTGTTCGGACAGTACCGCCGCCACTGTGCCCACACCCAGCAGACGCTGCGGCAGCTCCTTGCCGAAGCCCGGGAACAGGTCGGCTCCTGCCTTTTGCAGGTGAAGATCACAG
>ENA-UALO01000507-UALO01000507.1-human-gut-metagenome-genome-assembly--contig:-NODE-507-length-14935-cov-10.174798_pt1 | contig 14935 bp, 17 predicted proteins | sample MGYA00243701_ERZ654470 | MGnify/ENA primary metagenome ERZ654470 (study PRJEB26926, sample SAMN06164444) | human gut metagenome | biome: ENVO:00009003; feature: ENVO:2100002; material: ENVO:00002003...
GAGATGTCTTAGGGTCTCGTGGGCTCGGAGATGTGTATAAGAGACAGGGTGAAGAAGGGGAGAAAGAACGAGCGGACGGCGTCGCTGCTGGACGCGGTGGCCGTGGGTGTTGGCCAGGCCATCGCCACGGTGCCGGGCATCTCCCGGTCCGGCATGACCATCACCTCCGGGTGCTTCGTGGGCTTTGAGCGGAAGTTCGCGGTGCGGTTTTCCTTCCTGCTGTCCATTCCGGCGGTGCTGGGGGCCAATATCCTCAGCCTGAAGGATGCCATTTCCGCAGGCGTGGACTGGGGCCAGGTGCCGGTGTATCTGGTGGGCGTGCTGACGGCGGCGGTGTCCGGGTATCTGTGCATCGGCCTGCTGCGGCGGATCGCCAACAAGGGAAAATTCGGCGCGTTTGCGTATTACTGCTGGGCCATGGGTCTGCTGACCATCGTGCTGCAGCTGATCAAGTAAGAGAAAGGATTCGTTATGGCGTCTGGACAGAAGAAAAAAACAACTGGAAAGGCCCGGCAGGGCGGCGGTCAAAGCCGCCAGACCGGCCGCAGCCCGCAGAAAACCCCCCGCCCGCCTATCCGGCGGGAGGTGGGCGGCGGCGTGTGTCTGCTGCTGGCCCTGTGCGTGGTGGTCAGCTATTTCCAGGCGGACGCCATCGTTCTGAACCTGCTGGGGGATCTGCTGAAGGGGCTGACGGGGTATGGCTATTGGCTGGCGGCCCCGGCCCTGGCCCTGGCGGGGGTGAACCTGCTGGCCCACCGGGGACGGCCTGTGGCGCTGCGGACCGTCTGCACCCTGGTGACGCCGGTGCTGCTGGGGGCGATCCTGCATTTGTTTTTGTATCAGGGGGAGACCGTTACGGGCCTGGGCCCCATGATGAAGAGCCTGTGGGCCGACGGGCTGCTGCTGAAAAGCGGCGGAGCGGTGGCCGGAGGGCTGGCCGCAGGCATGAAGCGGCTGGTGGGCACGATGGTGTCCGTCATTGTGCTGCTGCTGCTTTTGGCGGCGGCGTTGTTGGCGGCGCTGCGGGTATCGCCCCGGGAGCTGGTGCAGCGGGCCAGGGACCGGGTCCCCTACGAGCCCCAGCCGGAGCCGGAGCGCCCGGCGCGGCCGGAGCGTCCCCGGCGGCAGCGTCCGTCGGTGGACGTGCCTCTGGATGACGCTCCTGCGCCCCGGGAAAAGACGGCGGACCGGAGGTCGGAGCCGCCGGAGGAGCCGCTGCCCCGGAAGAAGGGAAAGGGCTTTTTTGCCCGCAAGGGCGACGACGTGATGACTCCGGACCAGGTGCTGCGGCCTCAGACCCCTGCGCCGCAGACGGAAGCGCCCACGGTGCAGGAGCCTGCGGCAGAGCCGGTGCAGACACCGGCCCAGGCACCGGCCCAGGAGCCTGTGCCGGAGAAGAAGTCCCGCCGGGGGCAGGCTGCCGCCCAGGAGGTGGAGCAGCATGCCCAGGAGGTGGGACAGGCCATCGAGGAGGAGCTGGCGGAGCCGGAGGAGGCGTATCAGTATCCCCCGGTGACGCTGCTGGACCAGAATACCGACGACAATTATACCGAGGTGGGGGCGGAGCTGCGGAACAACTCCCGCCGCCTGGCCCAGACCATCACCAGCTTCGGCGTGGATGCCAAGCCCGGCGACGTGGTCCACGGACCCAGCGTCACCCGGTATGAGTTCACCCTGGACCAGGGTGTGAAGCTGTCCAAGCTGACGAACCTGGCCGATGACATCGCCCTGGCCCTGGGCAGCGGCGGCGTGCGCATTGCGCCCATCCCCAACAAAAGCTCCGTGGTGGGCATCGAGGTGCCCAACCGGGTGGTGACGGCGGTGCGCATCCGGGACGTCATCGACTCCCGGGCCTTTGCCGAGCACCGGTCCCGGGTGGCCTTTGCCGTGGGCAAGGACATCGGCGGCAACGCCATCGTGGGGGATATTGCCAAGCTGCCCCATGTGCTGATCGCCGGCACCACCGGCTCCGGTAAATCCGTGTGCACCAACTCGCTGATCGTGAGTCTGCTGTACAAGTCCACGCCGGAGGAGGTCCGGTTCATCATGGTGGACCCCAAAATGGTGGAGCTTGCCCCGTACAACGGCATCCCGCACCTGCTGATCCCGGTGGTGACGGACCCCAAGAAGGCCGCCGGGGCCCTGCAGTGGGCGGTGTATGAGATGATGAAGCGCTATAAGCTGTTTTCGGAGAACGGCGTGAAGGACCTGGCCGGGTTCAACGCCCTGGCCGGACGCAGCCAGGAGCTGAAAAAAATGCCCACCGTGGTGGTGGTCATCGACGAGCTGGCGGACCTGATGCTGGTGGCCGCCAAGGAGGTGGAGGAATCCATCTGCCGGGTGGCCCAGATGGGCCGCGCCGCAGGGATGCACCTGGTCATCGCCACCCAGCGGCCCTCCTCCGACGTGATCACCGGCCTGATGAAGGCCAATATCCCCAGCCGCATTGCCTTCGCCGTGGCCTCGTCCCTGGAGTCCCGGATCATCCTGGACACCACCGGCGCGGAGAAGCTGGTGGGCAAGGGCGACATGCTGTACGCCCCGCTGGGGGCCGGGAAGCCCACCCGGGTCCAGGGCTGCTTCATCACCCCGGAGGAGATCGAGCGGGTGGTGGACTATGTGAAGCAGAGCGGCGAGGCGGAGTATTCCCAGGACGTGATGGACAAGATCGAGCAGGCGGTGAAGGAGAAGGAAAAGGGCGGCGGCAAGTCCGCCGGCGCGCCGGAGCCTGCCGGGGAGAGCCCCGACGACGAGCTGCTCAGCGCCGCCGTGGACGTGGTGCTGGAGACGGGGCAGGCCTCCGTGTCCATGCTGCAGCGGCGGCTGAAGCTGGGCTATGCCCGGGCGGCCCGCCTGGTGGATCAGATGGAGGAGCGGGGCTATGTGGGTCCCTTCGAGGGGTCCAAGCCCCGGCAGCTGCTGATCGACAAGGCCAAGTGGCAGGAGCTGAAGATGGCCAAGGCCCCGGCTCCGGAGCCGGAGATCGACCGGAACGGCTCTGTCCGCGACGTGTTTGAAAGCCGCGACGCGCTGGATTAACAGAAAACAACAGGGCACCCCGGATGGAAGGATGTCCTGGCGCATTTCGATGCGTAGCAATACGGAGCTCTCCTGGCGGAGAGCTCCGTATTGCTTGAGACTGTCAAAAAAGCAGGATCATCTCCGCCTTCGGAAAGGAAGATAGTTACGAAAGAAACCCATCAGGGGTGTCTTTCGTTTTCAATCACCGCATTTTCAGAACTTTTATGAAAGTTTTGAAAATGCTTGCTCAGCTTGTCAAAAAGGAATTTTGACAAGCTGAGCAATACGGAGCTCTCCTGGAGGAGAGCTCCGTATTGCTTATGATGGCTCACTTCCACAGCGAGCAGATCAGATCCGTGTACGCGGACGGGTTTTCAATGGGCAGACCCGCGATCAGGCAGGCCTGGTTGTAGAGGATCTGGGCGTATTTTTTCGCCTGGTCCGGGTCGGTGATCCGGGCAGTCTCGAAGGCGGCAAAGGCGGGATGATCCACATTGATCTCCAGAATGCGCTTGGCCTTCATGCCCAGCTCCGGCTGCACGGCGGTGAAATACTTCTCCATCTCGAAGGTGATGCCCTGGCCGCTGGACAGGCACACCGGGTGGGTCTTGAGCCTGGTGGATGCCTTCACCTGGTCCACCTTATCCCCCAGTGCTTCCTTCAGGAAGGCAAAGCTCTCCTGATGGCTGTCGGTCTCGTCGGGCTTCTGCTCATCGCCCAGCTCCAGATCCCCGTCAATGGCGGAGCGGAAGGGCTTATCCTGGTACTTTTGCAGCATGTCCGGCAGAAACTCGTCGGCCTTGTCGGTGAAGTACAGAATCTCCATATTGTGATCCTTCAGCAGCTCCGTCTGGGGCATGTGGTCGATGGCGTCCACGGTGTCGCCGGAGGCGAAATAGATGAACTTCTGCTCCGGCTGCATCCGGGAGACGTACTCTGCCAGGGTCACGGGCTTCTTCTCCGTGGAGGAGTAGAACAGCAGCAGGTCCTGGAGCTGCTCCTTCCTGGCCCCGTAGTTGTCCAGGGCGCACAGCTTCAGCTGGCGGCCAAAGCTGCGGTAGAAGGTCTCGTATTTCTCCCGATCGTCCCGGAGCATCCGCTCCAGCTCGGCCTTGATCTTCTTTTCCAGATTGGCGGAGATGATCTTCAGCTGCCGGTCGTGCTGCAGCAGCTCCCGGGAGATGTTCAGGCTCAGGTCCGGAGACTCCACCACACCCCGGACAAAGTTGAAATAGTCCGGCAGCAGGTCGGCGCAGCTGTCCATAATCATCACGCCGGAGGCGTACAGCTGGAGGCCGGGCTTATAGTCCTCGGTGTAGTACTGGCTGGGGGCCTGGGAGGGGATATACAGCAGCGCCTTATAGGTGACGGCGCCCTCGGCGGACACGGTGATAACGCTCAGGGGTGCGGCGGGATCGCCGAACCGCTCCTGATAGAACTTGTCGTATTCCTCCCGGGTGACATCGGCCTTCTTCCGCTGCCACAGGGGCACCATGCTGTTGAGGGTCTCCCACGCAAGGACCTCCTCGTATTCGGGCTTGTCCTGGGGGCTGCCCTCCTTGACCTGGGAGTGGGGCATCATCATCTTAATGGGAAAGCGGATGTAGTCGGAGTATTTCTTCACCAGCCGGCGCAGGGCGTATTCCTGGAGATACTGACCGTATTCGTCAGGCTCCTCGTCGCCGTCGGGCTTGATGTGCATGATGATGTCGGTGCCCACGGCGTCCCGGGTGCAGGGCTCGATGGTGTAGCCCTCCAGGCCGTCGGACTCCCAGCGGTACGCCTGCTCCTGGCCGTATTTCCGGGAGATAACGGTGATGTGGTCCGCCACCATAAAGGCGGAGTAGAAGCCCACGCCGAACTGGCCGATGACGTCGGCCTCGGCCTCCTTGTCCAGCCCCTGGCGGAATTGGTAGGTGCCGCTGGAGGCGATAACGCCCAGGTTGTTCTCCAGCTCGTCTGCGTCCATACCGATGCCGTTGTCGCTGACGGTAAGGGTGCGGTTTTCCTTGTCAACGGACAGGGTGATGGCGAAATCCTCCCGCTTGAGCCCCACGTTCTCGTCTGTCAGGGACAGATAACACAGCTTGTCGATGGCGTCGGAGGCGTTGGAGATGATTTCCCGCAGGAAGATCTCCTTATGGGTGTAGATGGAGTGGATCATCAGGTCCAGCAGCCGCTGAGACTCCGCCTTGAATGCCTTTTTTTCCATAAATTGACTCCTCTTTTCTGTCAGCAGCGGGGAGACGCACTGCGTCCCCCCGCTCTGTTATAAAATACGATAGGAAATTTACTTTTTCCGGCGCACCAGCCACAGGACCACAGAGCCCACGGCCAGAACGCCGGTGGCAGCGGCGGCGATGATCATCAGCATCCGGCGGTGCTCCTGGGACATGGTGCGGACCTTATCGCACACGAACTCCCAGGTGGTATTGGCCAGGCGGATGAACAGCTGCACCACGCTGCGGCCCAGCTCCACGGCGCTGTTCAGGGCGGCCTTGCCGCCGGTCAGCAGGACGTTTTTTACTTTTTCCATAAGCTCGCTCCTTACTTCACAGAATTGTACCAGTCGATGACCGGCCGGAGATTTTCGGAACACACGGCGCCGGCGCCCTTGGTGACCATGTCATACGTCAGCTGCTGGGCGGGATTCAGGGGAGCCTTTTCCTCCGGCTGCTTTTTGATCTGGCGGCACCTCGCCTGCATCACCAGGCGACAGGGGCCCCGCCGATCCTCTATCCTATACTAAATTATAGACACAATGTTGAAAAATGTCAATTGCTTTGGGAAAATGTTCACAAATTTTACCGCATAAACCGGTCAATGGCCTGGTTCAGGGACTCCACGGCCTCGTTGTCGCCGGACTCCACAGCGTCCACAATGCAGTGGGCAATGTGATCCTTGAGGATCACCCGGCCGGTGCTGTTCAGGGCGGAGATCACCGCCGCCAACTGCACCAGCACCTCGGCGCAGTCCTCGCCCCGCTCCACCATTTTGCGCACAGACTCCAGGTGCCCCTGGGCCCGGGACAGACGGTTCAGAACGGCCTTGGTCTGGGTATGGCTGTGGGTATGCGGATGGGAGTGGTCGTGGTCATGCGGGTGGGAATGGGTATGCTGGTCCATATTCCGTGTGTCATCTCCTTCTGGCGGGCGTGCCCGGAGCGCCCATGAGCCGGGGGTCCGCTTTCGGGTCGATGACCTTCCGCTTCGGCACCCGGTCAATGGCCTGCTTCAGCCTCGCGTTCCTGGCGCAGCCGCCGCAGTAGTTCATAGTCAAGTACTCCTTTTGCAGCGATTTCCTACTGAATTATACAGATATGCAAAATATTTGTCAATCAATTCGCTGATTTTATTCACTTGCCCAACATGTATTGCAGTTCTGCACTTTGAGCGTGCGGATCGACTACAAAACCATTGAAATTTCCAAAACACTCTGCTATAATATCTGCGCATGTCAGGCAGCATATCTTGGGAAGGGTGGGCTGTACCACCCGGCCATGAAGCCGCCGGACATGGACAAGAGGACGGACAAGCCCACCGAGGCTGCTCCTGCCGCACCGCTGCGGAGGAGCAGGCCAACTTTGCAAACGGCCAGGAAAAGCTGCATCTGCTGATGGCGGATGACCGCATCCCCGCCGGCGCAAAGCTCTATCGATGAACCCCGAAGCCCTCCGGCGAAAGTCGGGGGGTTTATATGAGAGAAGAAAGATGAAAATGGAGAGAGAACACATGAAAGTCCTTGATTTTGAAGCCGTCCGGGCCATTGCAGCCCAGACTCCGGACAGCGAGCTCATCCGCTGGGTGGACGAGGCCCTGCGGGAAAAGTCCGGCTACACCCTGCCCCCCAAAATCCACATCGCCCAGCAGGACGGCGACTATTACAATGTCATGCCCTGCATTTATGAGCGGGGCAACATCGCCATGGTGAAGATGATCGGCCGCCACAGCATCAAGCGGGGCGAGGACCGCTCCAGCATGATGGGCGATATCCTGCTCTATGAGTCCGACACCGGCATCCTCCGGGCCCTGATGGACGGCGAGTATATCACCACCCTCCGCACCGGCATCTCCGCTGCCCACTCCGCCCGCCTGTTCACCCGGCCGGACTTTGAAACGGTGGGCCTCATCGGCCTGGGGAACATCATGACCGTCTGCATCCGGGCGTTTATCGCCTCTCTGCGGGCGGAGGGGGACCGCCGGGACGTGACGCTGAAGCTCATCCGCTACCACGGCCACCAGCAGCGCATCATGGACCTGTTCCGGGAGGACCCCAACGTGCATTTTGTCCTGTGCGACACCTATGAGGAGGTCATCGGCGGCTCTGACCTGGTGATCTCCGCCATTACCAAGGTCACGGAGAACTTCGTCACCGACGAGTATTTCAAGGAGGGCTGCACGGTGATCCCCATCTGCACCATGGGGTTCCAGAACTGCGACCTGTTCTTCGACCGGGTGTTCACCGATGAAATGGAACAGATCCGCGGCTTCAAGTACTTTGACCACTTTGCCCCGGTCACCACCAACGTCACCGACGTGCTCAACGGCGCGGCCCCCGGCCGCACGGACAATGTCCAGCGCATCCTGGTGTATAATTACGGCATTGCCATCCATGACCTGGTCTTTGCCGCCAACATCTATGACCGGGCCACCGTTCCCGATACGCCGTACCGCTACTCCCGGGAGAAATACTTCATCTGACGCTGTTCTTGCGCTGTGCGCTCCGGCGTGGTATACTGAAAACAGTTCTGCTTTTGGCAGACATCAGGAAAATGCATTGGATTTTCGCCGCCTGCGTGATATGATAGTGCAAAACGAGAAATGGGAGGTTTTTACCATGGCAATGATCGGATATGTGGCCCGGGTGCTCACCGGCGTCCGCTTCAAGAAAATGAACCACATGATCGACGTGGTGCACCAGAAGTGCGGACAGAACAACGTGCGCACCTTCTTTGATATGCTGTGGTGCGCCGTGCGGTACGGCGCAGGGTATTATGACTACACCATGTTCGGCTTTTACAACATGACCGGCGCCCAGCGGGACACCTACCTCACCCGGGTGCGCAACAAGAAGGTCAGCAATCTCATGAATGATATGGCCCACGACGACGATTTTGACGATAAGCTGCTCTTTAACGTCCGCTTCGCCAAGTATCTCCGCCGGCCCACCCTCAACGGCGAGACCGCTACGGTGGAACAAATGGCTGGGTTCCTGGAGGGCCAGGAGGCCATTTTTGCCAAGATCAACCACGGTTCCTGCGGCAACGGCGTGGAAAAGCTGTATGTGAAGGATTTTGAATCCCCGGCGGCCATGCTGGACTATATCCGGGAGAAGAAGCTGGTGGTGCTGGAGCATGTCCAGGCCCAGCATCCCGATATGGCGCGGCTGCATCCCCAGTCCGTGAACACCATGCGCATCTGCACCGACCTGGTGGACGGCCAGGTGCACATCGCCTATATCACCCTGAAAATGGGACGGGGCGGCGGCGTGTGCGACAACTCCGGCCAGGGCGGCATCCTCTGCCGGGTGGATATCGACACCGGTAAGATCTGCTCCCCCGCCACCGACGACTATTTCAACGTCTATGACCGGCACCCCGACACCGGCATCCCCCTGGTGGGCTATCAGCTGCCCATGATCGAGGAGGCCAAGGCCATGGCCTGTGAGGCCGCCCGGGAGATCCCGGAGGTGGGCCATGTGGGCTGGGATATGGCCATCGGCCCCGACGGCCCGGCCATCATCGAGGGCAATGACTTCCCCGGCACGGACCTGTGCCAGCTGGCCCCCTTCTGCCCGGAGAAAACCGGCCTGTGGCCCTATTACAAGGAGCTGCTTCACCTGTAAAATGACTAACAGCAGCCCCGCCGGGTGACCGGCGGGGCTGCTGTTATCCAATGATCTTTTCCGGATTCTTCAGATCCCGGTCGAGCTGCTTGCGGTAGCGGTCCTCCTCGCTGAACACGCACCCGCAGTATTTCTGCATGTAAAAGCCGCGCTCCCGGGCCTCCTGCTGGCCTGCCCGGAATCCGGGACGGAAATCCCGGTACAGGAACTCCACCCCGTATGCCTCTGCCGCCGCCTGAGCCGTCTGCCGCAGCAGCTCGTGGTTCTGATAGGGGCTGACGAACAGGGTGCTGGTGAAGCTGGCATAGCCGTGCTCCGCCGCATACCGCGCCGTTTCCCACAGGCGGATATGGTAGCAGTGGCCGCACCGGTGGTCGATGTCGCCGCACACGGCCCGGCAGAAATCCCGCAGGCCGTAGTCCTCCCGGACGATGAGCTTCATGCCGATGGCCGGGGCATAGGCCATCAGCGTGTCCCGCCGGGCCTTGTACTCCTGATAGGGGTGGATATTGGGATTATACCAGAAGCTGACAGGCTCGATGCCCTCGCCCCGCAGCTGGCGGATGCAGGACACGGAGCACGGCGCGCAGCAGGTGTGCATCAGTGTTTCCATAAAATCACTTCTCCTTGGGATGCTTCAGCAGCTGACGCAGCCGCTCCAGGGGCTGGGGCAGGGGAGAGGCGGACAGAAACCGGTTGCGCACCTGCTGGAAGGGCTGCTGACAGAAGGCCGCGAAAAAGTCCTCCCGGCTGCCGGAGGCTTCCTGGGGAGCCGACAGAGCACCGGCGCAGGCTACCGCCTGGTCCAGGGTCAGCTTTTCCCGCTTCAGGGGCAGTGTGTCGAAATAGTGGGCGCCCTTGGCGCTGTTCACCAGCAGCAGGGAAATGCTGTACCGGGGTACCTCCGGGTGGAAGTCCTTGGGCGGGTCCCGGTATATGCCCAGGGTCAGGTCCGCCGGGCGGTCGGTGCTGGTATAGGGACACCGGTGGCATGCCGGGCGCAGAAACAGCCGCTGCCGCAGACCCCGGCCGAAATCGGACTTGCCGAGGGGGGCGTCATACTGGGCGCCTCCGGCGAAGCGGACACGGAATCGCCGGTCCTTTTCCCCGGGCAGCTTGCCGCAGAAGCACACGTCCACCGGCGGCTGCCGCTTGATATACGCCATAGACCGCACCAGCTGGCCCCACACCCCCGGGGAGGACACGCCGCTGCACACCACGTCGCAGGTCAGCAGCCGCTCCGGATGCTCGCCTAAGAAGTGATACAGGCCGTCCACCTGACAGGGGGTGCCGGAAAACAGCACCCGCCGCCCCTGGTCCAGATAGTGGCGCACCCGGCGGAAGCTGTCGCCCAGGTCGCTTTGCACGGGCTTGGCCCCCTGGAGCCGGGGCAGCTCCGCCTTGTCCTTTACGGCGATGTGCCGCACCCGCAGCTCCTGGTCCAGGGCCGCGCCGAACACCACGCCGCCCTCGTCCAGGATATACTCCGCCAGCAGGGGAAATACGCCGCCTGCGGTGGAGGTCTGGCGCACGGAGGCGTCGGGGTTCCAGGCGGCGAACACCGCCGGCTCCGGCCGGGGCTCCCGCTGCTTCAGAACGGGGCAGATATGGGCGCAGTGGCCGCATTGGATGCAGGCATCGGTGACGGTGGGGTACAGGAACCCCTCCCGGTCCGGCAGCATGTGGATGGCCCCCTTGGGGCAGCCGCTGGCGCAGGCGCCGCAGCCGGTGCATCTGCCGCGGTCCGGCAGCAGGGAAGTGGGATAGTCCGTCACGCACTCAGCTCCTTTTCGATGTTTTTGCCATTTTACCACATAGGGCAGGAAAAGACAAGAGGCGGCGGTTATGGGAGGAAATAGGCACTGATGCGCCGGGAAAACGGATCGCCGCACCAGCCTGCGGCTGACTCGAAATGACATATCAAGAAGATTTCCGGTAAATGGCTGCCGCGAAGGAGGATAAATACTAAATCGAAAATACTTTTTTTCGTTGACAATTGTGCATAAATATAGTAACATAATTGTACAGAGAATCACAGCTGCAACAGACGGAAATTCGCTGGAAAGGTGAGGGAATCCATCATGAAAAGCATCATCTGGAAAATCGAACTGGCCGCCGCGGTGCTCCTGGCGATCTCGGCCCTGGTGTGGGGCCTGCGCCCCGGCGTGTGGAACTACGGCGGCTTTTACCGCATGACCGCCGGGGAACAGAGCAGGACCTATACCCGCCCGGGCTGCTCCACGGTGGAGGTGACGGAGGACAACCACCTGCGCATTCAGTCCCCCGCGGGGCAGACGGCGGAGTTTACCCTGTCCCTGGCGGAAAACGGCTCCTATCGGGCGGCGGAAATGGCCATGGACGGTGTGGTCCGCAACGTCACCTACAACACCGCCACCGGAACGTTCATGACAGCGGGTGACAGCTGGTCCATCAGCACCCTGGTGCAGGAGAAGGCCGGGTTCAGCCCGGGACTGACCGACAACACGCTGTACAGCATGGCCCTGGGCAATCACCAGACCCGCATCGCCGGGCGGCCCGGGGAATTTCTCACGGCGGGGCTGTTCCTGCTGCTGGGCCTGGTGCTTCCCCTGCTGCTGAAGCCCGCCATCGCCCTGGACAAATTTCTGCTGGGCTTTTTCTATGACAACTCGGAAAAGCTTCAGGCCACGGACCTGGCCCGGGGCATCATGCTCCTGCTGGGACTGGTGGTATCTGTCATCGGCGCCATCTGGTGGTGCATCCTTTTGTTCGGATAAAGATCGGGGCGGGCGCCGGCGTCCGCCCTTTTTGCGGGCCGCCGGGGACGTCGGCCCCTACGAAGCGCCTATTGATAGAACACCCGTGGGGCGGGGCCCATGTCTGCCCACCGTCGTGCCAGCCGACAGGCAGGCATTGTCATGCCCGCCAGCCGGGGCACTTCCTCGAAATCGCCTTGCTTCTTCCGCCGCTGGCGGCGCTTCGGCGATTTCCCCGCCGTCAGCTACCGATAATCTTCTTGATATGTCATTCCGAGGAGACCCATCGGGCCGACGTGGGAATCCGTTTTCCCTGGGCCTGTCGAACGCATAAGGAACGGATTGCCACGTCGCTTCGCTCCTCGCAATGACACCGCAAGAATTACCCCCTGATAACGCGGCCCGCTGAGGGCAGCGGGCCCTACGGACTTGGCTCTCCCTCTGGGAGAGCTGTCACCGAAGGTGACTGAGAGGGCCTGTGGGGGCGTGGGCTCTGTGTCCGCCCTTTTTCCTGCGCCTGCCAAAATCTCCGTCTTGCCCCGGGGGGCGGGGTGTGATACAATAGCCTTACTTTATAGTGAAGGAGCGTGCCGGTATGATGCACCTGGAAGCGGACGTATTTACCAAATTCGACAAGCAGTGGGCCCTGGTCACGGCGGGGACCCCGGAGCATTACAACACCATGACCATCAGCTGGGGCGGCCTGGGCACCCTGTGGGAACGCCCGGTGGCCACAGTGTATGTGAAAAAGAACCGCCATACCTTTGCATTTATGGAGGAGAGCGACTACTTCACCGTCAGCTTTTACCCGAAGGAGCAGCGCAGGGCCCTGTCCCTGCTGGGCAGCACCTCCGGCCGGGACGGCGACAAGGTGGCGGCGGCGGGTCTGACCCCGGAGCTCCTGCCCCAGGGCATCACCTTCCGTCAGGCGGAGACTACCCTGGTCTGCCGCAAGATCTATTGCCAGGACCTGGACCTGGAGCAGATCCCCCAGGAGGCCCGGGACGCCTTTTATAAGGACGAGCCCGTCCACCGTATGTATATCGGCGAAGTGGTGGAGATCATCGAGGGGTAAGGGGGTACGCATGCAGGCGCTGCCCGGAAAAAAGGGCTTTTCATTCTGCGCCGTCTGCGGTATAATAGGTGCCAGTTTCTGAGCAAGGAGTGACACTATGAAGATCATGACCGACAGCCCCATCCGCTTTCCGGGGCTTTTTGGCGACTGGACTATTACCCTCAGCTCCAAGGCCATCAACATCGGCAACGGCATCTACTGGTACGGCATCCTCATCGCCCTGGGCATGCTGGTGGCCCTGTGGTGGTGCATGCGCCAGCGCACGAAATACGGCATCCGCGAGGATGACCTGATCGACGGGCTGCTGTGGGGCATTCCCTGCGGCATCATCGGCGCGCGGATCTATTACGTTCTGTTCTATCTCAGCCAGTTCAAGGACCACGAGGACCGGTTCAGCTGGTCCAAGGCCATCGCCATCTGGGACGGCGGCCTGGCCATCTACGGCGGCGTCATCGCTGTGGTCATCGTGGCCATTATCCTGTGCCGCAGCCGCCATATCAAGCTGGGGGCCATGATGGACCTGGTGGTCATGGGGCTGCTCATCGGCCAGGCCATCGGCCGCTGGGGCAATTTCCTGAACCGCGAGGCCTTTGGTGCGGAAACCACCCTGCCCTGGCGCATGCAGCTGACCACCACTGCCGGGGAGCTGGTGGAGGTACATCCTACCTTCCTGTACGAGAGCCTGTGGAACCTCATCGGCCTGCTGCTGATCGTTTTTGTGGTATCCAAGGCCAGGCGGTTCGACGGTGAGAACACCTGCTTCTACTTCCTGTGGTACGGCGTGGGCCGCTTCTGGATCGAGGGTCTGCGCACCGACAGCCTGTATCTGTTCAACTGGACCATCGCCGGCCAGCCCATCCGGGTGTCCCAGGTGCTGAGCCTGGTGCTGATGATCGCCGCTCTGGCGGTGCTGTTTTACAACATCAAGCTCCACCCCCACCGGCCTGAGGACCTGTATGTGAACCAGGTGGCTGCCCGGGAGGCTGCTGCCGCTGCGGCGGCTGAGGCCCCGGCAGAAACCGAAGCGGCGGGGTCCCAGGACGACGCCCCGGAGTCCGCACAGGCGGAGCCCCTGGACGATGAGCCTGCCGCCCCCAAAGACGAAAGCGGCGGGGAGTAAGCCGCGCCGGCCAAGAAAATGACCGGAAAACCTGTAATCGTTTATACCTATGTGCGCTGAAAGGCGGACGACCGCAAGGCCGTCCGCCTTTCAGCGCTGTTTTTGACGATTCCTCTTGTTACATAGGACCATCCCCTCCGGGCATAGGATTGCCGTGAAGGAGGGATGACCTATGTTATCGGCGGCATTGCTGCTGCTGTCCAACAGCCTGTTTTTGACCCTGCATTTGTCCGGTAATCCCGGCTCCTTTCCCCGTCCCCTGTCCCGGCAGGAGGAGCGGGAGTGCTTGGAGCAGTGGGCCCAGGGCGATCTGTCCGCCCGCAACCGCTTGGTGGAGCACAATCTCCGCCTGGTGGCGCACATCATCAAGAAGTATTATACCCAGGCCAGCAATCAGGAGGACCTGATCTCCATCGGCACCATCGGCCTGATCAAGGCGGTGAACACCTTTCGGCCCGATAAAAAGATCCGCCTGGCAACTTATGCGTCAAGATGTATCGAAAATGCTATACTAACCTAACGGAAGAAACGGCCTTGCAGGTGGCGGAACGGACGCCTTTTGAGGCAAAATGGCGTCTGCTGGCGCAAGTGGGAGTCCGCTGCTATATTCTGATTTCCAATGTATCAGGTGCAGTAAAAGTAGCCCCGCTGCAAATTCTTCAATTTCCGGTGATACTGCCGCACAAGTTTCAGGACGCGGAAAAGTTCAATTTGCAGTTCCCGGACTTCTCAGAAATCACCGAAACAGCGGACAAGCTGGGCGTCAGCCTCGGCAGCCTGAAACAGTGGGAGCGGAATCGGAAGCAGATTTTCAAATCCACATGGGAGAAGTATTTCAAACAGACATAACCATAGCAGTAAACGAGCAGACCGGCTGTTGAGGCTGGTCTGCTCGTCTGCTATGTATTATTGCTGCGCTTTCAGATGCTTCACGGCGGCGTCCACCAGTTCCAGCTTCTGCTCTGTGGAGCAGGGCAGCTTCTGGACATTTTTCAGCGCCTGCTCGGACTGGAACTTTGCCAGCTCCTGCCCAAGCTCTTGCTGCGCCTGCTTTGATTTCGGGAAGATCAGAAATACTTCCATGACTGCCCTCCTTTCCAGAGCGTTTTCTGCTTCAATCTATGCGTGTGTTCCGGCGGC
>ENA-UALO01000527-UALO01000527.1-human-gut-metagenome-genome-assembly--contig:-NODE-527-length-14639-cov-4.678072_pt1 | contig 14639 bp, 10 predicted proteins | sample MGYA00243701_ERZ654470 | MGnify/ENA primary metagenome ERZ654470 (study PRJEB26926, sample SAMN06164444) | human gut metagenome | biome: ENVO:00009003; feature: ENVO:2100002; material: ENVO:00002003...
GACCGGCAGCGAGGGATTTTTGTCCTGAGCAAGCCATTTTTCCACAGGAATACTCGCTGTATTTCAAGGGAAAATGGCGCGGCGCAGGGCAAAAGACCCGCTGATTGGGCATTTTGACAGTTTTCAGATGCACCCTAGTAACCCACGGACATACGCATCAGGCGGACAGAACCTTGCGGCCCTTCGCACGACGGCGGGCCAGAACCTTGCGGCCGTTGGAAGTAGCCATTCTCTGGCGGAAACCGTGAACCATGGAACGGTGACGCTTGCTGGGCTGGTAGGTACGCTTCATCTAAGATACACCTCCTGTCAAAATACAATATGCTCAACAGCCTTTCGGCCGCAGCAACACAAATTCAGACCGATACTACGGTCATACCCGTTTATTATAACCGAAGAACGCGGTTTGGTCAATCTTTTTTTCGTTCTTCCGTCAGTCAATTTTCAAATTCGGGCCGGAAAAGGTTTCATCCAGCTTGGAAAGGACGCGATTGTATTCTTCCGTCCCCGGCTCGTAGGGGGTCGGCTGGAAATTATTCCGTTCGGCGACGGAGCTGACGCTGGCGGGTACGATGGTCAGTTGGCCCAATCTGACCGTTCCCTCCGCGTCCCGGATGACCTCCTGCTGCACCAGCGCCGTGTCATAGTCTTTGGGAGCGCCGTTTCCGCCGAAGCTGAAATTCCCCAGAGAGTAGAAAATGATACCGCCGCCGTATTCCTCAATGGGCTGCAAAACATGGGGATGGGAACCGAACACGATGTCCGCACCGGCGTCAATGGCGGCGTGACCCACCTGCTTCTGTTCTTCGGTGGGGTGGTATGTACCCTCCACGCCCCAGTGGGGGGCGAAGATGATTAAGTCCACCCCCTGCTCCCGCAGGGCAGCAATCTTTGCGGTCATGTCCGCCACATCCAGCTTGTAGTACACGGCGGCATACAGCCCGATGGTCAGGCCGCTGCCCGTGGTGACCACGGCGGTGCTGTCCCGCTCCACGTAGGGGACGCCCGCCTGTTCCAGCACCGCCAGCGTGGACGCGTAGCCGTTTGCGCCGTAGTCCATGGAATGGTTGTTGGCCACAGTCACGGCCTCGATGGAATTCTCCGTCAGGCAGTTTACGTAAGCCGTGGGGCCATGGAACACATGCTTCTTCTGCATGGGGTTACCCTCGTCGCACAGGGGGCCTTCCAGATTCACCATGGAGAACTCGTCGCCCGCGAAATAGTCGATCACGTTGGCGAAGGGATAGGCGTAGTCATCGCCCACGGTCTTGATAAAGCCGGATTCCGCGTAATAGTTGGTCGGGTTGCTGCCGAACGTGCAGTCCCCCGCGAAGGTCAGAAGAAAGTGTTCCTCCGCGGGCTGCGTTTCCGTGGGAAGGGTCTCTGGCTGAGACGTTTGGGTCGGTTGCGTCGCAGCGGCCTGCGTTTCCGGCAACGTGGGCGCAGTGGTTTCAGGTGCGGCGTGGCCGCAGCCCGTCAGCAGCAGCGCCAGCAGAACGAAGGCCGGTAAAAATCGGATTTTCACCGGATTCAGGCGTTGTCCTGAGTGCGCTTCTTCATCAGATTGCGCATACGGGCCGCGTGATCCAGCTCCCGCTTACGGATGCGCAGGCTCTTGGGCGTGCATTCCAGCAGCTCGTCGTCCGCCAGGAATTCCAGGCACTGCTCCAGAGAGAGGATGCGGGGAGGCGTCAGCCGGAGGGCTTCGTCAGAACCGGCGGCGCGCATATTGGTCAGCTGCTTCTTCTTGCAGACGTTCACGGTCATATCCTCGTTGCGGCTGCAAACGCCCACGACCATACCGGCGTAAACCGGCGTGCCGGGGCCGATGAACAGTGCGCCCCGCTCCTGCGCCGCCGCGAGACCATAGGCCACGGCTTCGCCGGTCTCAAAGGCGACAAGGGAACCCACCTGCCGCCGCTCGATCTCGCCCTTCATGGGGGCGTAGGAATCCAGCACGGAGGACATGACGCCCTCGCCACGGGTATCGGTGAGGAATTCGTTGCGGTAGCCGAACAGGCCGCGGGAGGGAACCAGAAATTCCAGACGGTAGCGGCTGCCCATGGGGGTCATGCCCAGCAAATCGCCCTTCCGCTTGCCCATTTTCTCAATGACGGAACCCATGCATTCCTCCGGCACGTCGGCGACCATCCGCTCGATAGGCTCGCAGACCTTGCCGTCGATGACCTTGGTCAGCACACGGGGGGTGGACACGGAGAACTCGTAGCCCTCCCGGCGCATGGTCTCCATGAGGATGGACAGGTGCATTTCGCCCCGTCCGGCCACGTTGAAGGAATCCGTTCCCTGCTCGGTGACGTGGAGGGAAACATCCTTGAGAAGCTCCTTTTCCAGCCGGTCGCGGAGGTTCCGGGAGGTGACGAACTTGCCCTCCTTGCCCGCGAAGGGGGAATCGTTGACGGCGAAGGTCATTTCGATGGTGGGGTCGGAAATTTTCACGAAGGGCAGCGGCTCCACGCACTCCGGAGCGCACAGGGTGCGGCCGATGGTGATGTCCGCCATACCGGACAGCGCCACGATCTCACCGGCGTGAGCCTCCTGGACGGGGTTCTTGCTCAGGCCGTCGAACTCGTACAGCGCCACGACCTTGCCCTTTGTTTTCACGTTCGCGTCATGGAAGTCGCAGATGGTGACCTCCTGATTGACCTTGATGGTGCCCCGCTCCACACGGCCGACGGCGATACGGCCGACGTAGTCGTTATAGTCGATGGAAGAGACCAGCAGCTGCAGCGGCGCGGTGTCGTCACCCTCGGGGGCGGGAATATAGTTGACGATGGTCTCGAACAGGGGGGTCAGGTCGGTGCCTGCCTCGTCGGGGCTGTAGGAAGCCGTACCCTGACGGCCGGAGCAGAACACGGTGGGGCTGTTGAACTGCTCGTCGGTGGCGTTCAGATCCAGCAGCAGCTCCAGCACCTCGTCCATGACCTCATGCACCCGGGCGTCGGGCTTGTCGATCTTGTTCACGGCCACGATGACCTTGTGACCCAGCTCCAGCGCCTTCTGCAAGACGAAGCGGGTCTGGGGCATGGGGCCTTCGGCGGCGTCCACCAGCAGAATGACGCCGTTGACCATTTTCAGAATGCGCTCCACCTCGCCGCCGAAATCGGCGTGACCCGGGGTGTCCACGATGTTGATTTTGTAGTCCTTATAATGCACGGAAGTGTTCTTTGCCAGAATGGTGATGCCGCGCTCCCGCTCCAGATCGCCGGAGTCCATGACCCGTTCCACAGTGGCCTGATTTTCCCGGTAAATGCCGCCCTGCTTGAGCATTTCGTCCACCAGCGTGGTCTTGCCGTGGTCAACGTGGGCGATGATGGCAATGTTGCGAATTTTATCCTGAGGTACCATAAAAAGTCTCCCTTTCGAAACCGAATTACACAAAATATCGACTATAGAGTATAGCACATTGACGAAATAAATGCAATATTTTTGTTGGATTTTCCGAACAAAAATAAAGAAAACAAGGAAAAGCGCCGCGGCAATGCCGCGGCGCCGGGAAAATCAGGATTTATTCCGCTCTTGTGCCGAAGTTGACGGAGGTATCGCCCTGCTCGTTGGTGCCGAACTCGTAGTCCTTGCCGGGGAGTACGGCGTTCATCAGGATGCCCACCAGAGCGGCCACGGCCAGACCGGACAGGCTGATGGTCACGCCGCCGACGGGAATGACGATGGCGCCGTTGTAGGTCACGCCAACGGCCAGACCCATGATCATGGCGGCGACCAGAACATTGCGGCTCTTGGTGAAGTCCACGTTGTTCTCAACCACGTTCCGCACGCCCACGGCGGAGATCATACCGTACAGCACCAGACTCACGCCGCCCATGGTAGCGGCAGGCATGGCAACGATCAGCGCGGCAAACTTGGGGCAGAAGGAGAGGATGATGGCAAACAGCGCGGCCAGACGGATGACCTTGGGGTCATAGACCTTGGACAGCGCCAGAACGCCGGTGTTCTCGCCGTAGGTGGTGTTGGCCGGTGCGCCGAAGAGGGCAGCCACGGTGGTTGCGAGGCCGTCGCCCACCAGCGTGCGGTGCAGGCCGGGGTCAGCCACGTAATTCTTTTCCACGGTGGAGGAAATGGCGCAGATGTCGCCGATGTGCTCCACGACAGTCGCCAGAGAGATGGGAGCGATGGTGATAATGGCGGTCAGCAGCATACCGCTGTCAAAATCCTTGCCGAAGATGGAGAAGGCGGTGTTGCCCCAAATCACGGGCAGACCGACCCAATCGGCCTCGGCCACGGTCTTGGCAACGTTGGCACGGGCGGCGGGATCCACGATCATGGCGAACAGGTAGGAGCCGAGAACGCCCAGCAGAATGGGAACGATCTTCACCATGCCCTTTCCCCAGATGTTGCAGACCACGACCACGAGGATCGCGACCAGCGCGACCCACCAGTTGCCGCGGCAGTTATTGATGGCGGAACCGGCCAGAGATAAGCCGATGCAGATGATGATGGGGCCGGTGACGATGGGCGGGAAGAAGCGCATGACCTTCTTCGCGCCGAAGAGCTTGAAGAAGAGCGCCAGAACCAGATATACAAGACCCGCCACGGCAACGCCGAAGCAGGAGTAGGTCAGCGGAATGTCCTGTCCGGAAGCGGTGACCAGACCGTAAGCACCCAGAAACGCGAAGGAGGAGCCCAGGAATGCGGGAACCTTCCGTCCGGTGATGAGGTGGAACAGCAGCGTGCCGAGACCGGCAAAGAGCAGGGTAGTGGATACGTTCAGTCCGGTGATTGCGGGAACCAAAACCGTCGCACCAAACATTGCGAACAGGTGCTGCAGGCCCAGAACCAGCATTTTGGGGGTACCCAGAGTACTTGCGTCATAAACCGCGTCGGTATTCTTTTCGGGAGTAGCCATAAAAATCATCCTTTCTGGTTTTTGCAAATCTACGTGTTTTCATGAAAAAAGAGGCCCTAGGGCTGACCCAAGACCTCCTTTTCGCACACTTCTGTGACAGTATACCTCTTTTTTTCCGATATTGCAAGGAAATATGCCGGATCCCGCCGCCAAAATATGAACGATTTGTAAAGCGGTTTTTGTGGATTCTGCCATTGGGGGGCAAAACCGGCAGCGCCATTAGGCGATGCCTTCCTGATTAAAATCTTTGATTTTAATCAGGAAATAGTATCAGTGTATCAGGAAGCCCCGCGGAGTTCGCCGCTCGCAAACGGCAAAACAACATCCGGCTGCCGCACGACAGCCGGATGTTGTTCGCTTATTTTGTATCCCGCGGGGGATTTTTCGGCTTTCCCGCTTTGTGGCGGTACTCGCCCTTGGCGTCGAAATTCGCCATGGCGATCAGGTTGATGGCGATGGTGCCGATCAGCAGAAGGACTGCTTCCCATATCAGACAGTTTACCGCGCTCCACACCATGTCCATCGAATCCATACTGCCGTAACCGGCGGTGACGATGGCCATGATAACGGTGAGGATCAGCCCCAGCCCGCCGAGGATCATCCCTGCGATTCGCTGGGTGAACCGCCATGCGCGGACGCTGCCCATGCCGAAATAGCAGCGGTAGCCGAAGTAGTAGTTGGCCTCCTTCGGCGCGAGAAACAGATACGCCAGTCCAAGGATCAGCGCGATGACCGGGCCGATCATCACGGCGACGCGGCACACGCCCACCAGACTGCCGAAAACCTTGCTCAGGTCAGGCAGCAGCGAGGCAGGGTCAAAGCCGTCCATCACGCTTTTGATGGAGGCAATGTCCAGCGAGCCTTCCGTGGCGGCGGTGATTTCAGTTGGGATCGTGCTCATTATTTTTCCTCCAGGAATTTGCTGATCTCCCGCATAAAGCTGCCCGCATCCTGGAACCGGTGGTAGATGGAGGCAAAGCGGATGTAGGCCACCTCGTCCAGAGGCTTCAGACGCTCCATGACCATCTCGCCGATCTTGTCGGTGCTGATCTCCCGCTCCAGCGTGTTCTGGATGGTCTGCTCGATCTCGGTGGTGATGCGGTCGAGGTCAGTGACGTCCACTTTCCGCTTGTCAAAGGCGCGGATCATGGAATTGAGAATTTTGTTGCGGTCAAAGTTCTGGCGGGAGCCGTCCCGCTTCACAACGATGATGGGCAGGCTTTCCACGATCTCATAGGTGGTGAACCGGCGCTGGCAGCCCATACACTCCCGGCGGCGGCGGATGCTCAGGCCGTCCTCCGAGTGGCGGGAATCGACGACCTTGCTTTCCTGATCGCCGCAAAACGGACATTTCATGGGAAAAACACTCCCTTCCCCAATACTATTCCTGACATTATAGCAGATGTTGGCAGAACTGTCCAGTTTTTTTTCACCGGCGGGGTTCGACGGGATTCGCTGTTGCCTTTTGCGCCGGTTTCGGTTAAAATGGGAACACTACATCTACCTGAAAAGGAGAACCTTATGTCTAAAAAGCTGCTGTTTGCCCTGTGGGGCGGTCTGTTTATTTTGTGCGCGGGGCTGGGATTTATCCCCGGCTTTTCTCAGAATGTCAGCGCGGGAGCGCAGGCTGTGCTGACGGTGCTGGCTGTGGCATTTTTCGCGCCGCCCGCGTGCCTGATTTACGGTGCGAAAAAGGAGAAAGACGCACGCACACTGAAGCTGGTGCGCGGCATTTCGCTGCTGTCGCTGGGGCTGACGCTGCTGGCACTGGTGCTGAACGTGCTGTCCGCCATGGGGACGGTGACCATGGGAAACGTGTTGTTCGCCGTGCTGATCGTGGTGTCCAGCCCCATGGTCTGCAGCGGCTATTGGGCGCTGAGCCTGTTCCTGTGGGCGTGTCTTCTGATCGTCAGCCACTCGCTGCTGAGGAAGAATTTTAACTGAATCTTTACTACATCTTGTGTATACAAGCGGAAGAAAACCACTACCTGTAGTGCGCTAACTCAAAAGAGGTAAAACGTCGAAAAATGGCTGTGCTATATTCCCAAACGGATAAGGGAACCTCTGATACAAACGGCAGATCGTTGACAGCTGGTTGAATACTATCCGCAGCCAAGCCGGCGATGATTTTTCGGGGGTTCCGGGAGGAAACTCTGAAAAAATCGGGAGGGTTTGGTATGATAAGAAGGTTGGTAGCCAGAGGGTTGCTGTCAGTTGTATTGGCGGCAGCTCTTTTTTCGTTGTTCCGGCTTCCCGCCGGAGCGGCGACGGTGTATCAGGAGATCACCGGCATGGAGGAACTGACCAGCGGGCAATACGTGCTGGTGACGCCCTTTGACGACGCGCCGGGTATCCTGCTGGGAGAAGATTTTGTGATTTCCGCCACGAAACCCACCTTCACCGGCGACACGGTTGCCGCCGGTGCGGAATGGAACCTGACGGTGACGGAGAACAGGGTCATCCTGACGGACGCTCACGGCGTGTCCGCTGCACCCATGGAAGACGACAGAAACGGCATCGCTTCCGGGACATACGAATGGCAGGTTCTCTGGGATGGCGAATATTTTTCCTTTCACGGCTGCAACGGAAGCGAGCCGGTGACGCTGGTCTCCGATACGCTTCGTGAGAATGACTTCCTTGCATGCAGGGACGTCGATATTGAGGAAGCACCGGACTCCTACGTCAGCATCTTTACGCTGTACCGGCGCATGGAGGTGCAGGACGACCCGGAGCCGGAGGAGCTGGAGGAGCCGGGAGAAGTGGTGGAAACGTCGCCCAGTGTGACCGTTTTGCCCGAGGGCGGCACGATCCGCGCCGGGGAGGAAATTACCCTGACCTGCGAGGACGAAAGCGCCGACATTTATTACGCAGTCTCCGCCGACGGGGTGAATTACCAGCCCGATGCGCTGTATGCCGGGCCAATTTGCTTTGAAAAGGACTTCGGAACGGCGTATCTCAAGACATATTCCATCGCCGGGGGCTGCGAACCCGGGGAAGTGACCCAGGTCATTTTCACGGAAGAATTTGACCTTGACTGGAATCTGTACTTCGGTCAGCTCCACGCCCACACCGATATTTCCAACGGCGCCGGGAGCGTGGAGGAAGCGTTCCAATATGCGTCGCAGGTGGATGGTCTGGACTTTTTCGCCGTGACCGACTACAGCGATTCCTTTGACAACGCTGATATGGGCGCCATCGATGCAGATGGCGCGGACATCAGCGCTGACTGGGCGGCTGGGAAGCAGGCGGCCGCTTCCGTGACCAACGGGGATTTTGTGGGGCTTTTCGGCTTTGAGATGACCTGGCCGGAGGACAAGCAGCTGGGGCATATCTCCACCTTCAACACCCCCGGCTGGCAGACCCGGGATCAGGCGGATTTTGAAAATGTGCCCACAGCACTGGAAAATTACTATAAGGCGCTGGCTTCCGTCCCCGGTTCCGTCAGCCAGTTCAACCATCCGGATACCGTTCATGGGGATTTTGAGCGGTTCGACCACTACAGCCCCCAATATGACGCGGTAGTCTCCCTGCTGGAGGTGGCCGGGGAGGACGGCGTGGTGGACTGCGAGTATTATGATCTGGCGCTGGACAAGGGCTGGCACGTCGCGCCCACCAACAACCAGAACAACCACAACGGGCAGTGGGGCGACGCCAGCGAAGCGCGGACTGTGGTACTGGCGAAAAGTCTGACGGAGGAAGCGCTGTACGCTGCCATGAAGAACCGCCGGGTCTACGCCACGCAGGACAGTGACCTTGCCATTTATTATGAGCTGAACGGTACGGTCATGGGCAGCATCCTCCCCAAATCGGAGGAAGCGGAAATCACCGTTTTCCTGAGCGACCCCACGGACGAGGCCATCGGCAATGTGGAGGTGGTGACGGACGGCGGGGCAGTGCTTGTGAGCGAGTATGTCGAAACGCCTTCGCAGGTGCTGGAACTGTCCGCCTCCAGCGGACACAGCTACTACTATCTCCGTATCACCCAGCCGGATGGGGATGTGGCCGTAACCGCGCCCGTGTGGATGGACGGGTATGACGATATCGGCATCGGGAGCTTCACGTCGGATACCCTCACCCCTGTCCGGGACGAGGAGATCGGGCTGACGGTGGAGCTGTACAATGATGAGTCGGTGGAATTTGATCTGGACGCGCTGTCGCTTTATGCCGACGAGACGCTTGTCAGCACAGTCTCCGATCTGGGAGAAGTTGCGGGGATGAGCACGCTGGACTACACCTTCTCCTACGCCCACCCGGAACTGGGCGTGACGGAGTTCCGGGTCGAGGCGGCCGGCAGCGTGAACGGAGAAGACCGCACCTACGAGGACACGCTAAGCCTGAGCTTCCATGTTCCGGAGCAGGTGAAGCGTATCGCCGTGGACGCTTCCCACGGCAATTCCGGCGTTGATAAGCTGAACCGGCTGGCGGAAATTGCCGCCCAGAACAGCATTTCGGTGAAGAAATTTAAGACGGAACTGCCCAAGGACAGCGACATCCTGTTGATAACCGCTCCGTCAAAGCCCTTTGACGAGGCATTTGTGGAGAAAGTCAGGACGTTTGCCGAAAGCGGCGGCACGGTCATTCTCTGCGGGCAGGCGGATAAGGGGCACACCTCCGGCGAGATGAACAAACTGCTGGAAGCCATGGGCGCGACGATGCGCCTGAACGACGACACTGCGAGCAGTATATCCACCAACGTGTTCAACCCTGACAGCGGCCTGACGAAATCCCTGACGCAGGAGCAGACCTACACCCAGCGCGCCGGCTGCACCGTAAATCCGGGGAACGGCACCTGGCTGGTGAAGGGGCGTGATACCACCCACGGCATAGACGCGGACGCCGACGGGCAGGAAACCGGCGAAGACACGGTGCTGCTTGCCGGTGAGGAACTCCCGGGCGACGGCAAAGTGTACGTCAGCGGCGGACTGTTCCTGGAAGACAGCGCCATGAAGGAACCGGACAATATCTGGAAACCCGTCAGCGGGAATCAGAGAATCGTGGAAGCGCTGCTGAAAATTGAGCGGGCGGCGTATCCGGAGCTGGTCACCATCGGCGAAATGCGCTCCGGCAAGGCCGGGGAGGTGTACCACATCCGCGGCTGGGCGACCTCCGGAACCTCCCATCCCGGCAACACTTTCTCCAAAACCATTTACCTACAGGACGATACCGGCGGTGTTGCGCTGGTGCCCTTCACGAAGAAAGAGAAAGAGAAAGACATCGAAGTCGGCACGCCCATCGAAGTGGTCGGGCGGAAGGAAATCCGCGGCGGCAACGTGGTGCTGAAGATTATCGACTACGAAGTGCAGGACGAACCGCTTTACAACTACACGCCGGAAACCTCCTCGAATAAGGACGCCATGGACTACGATGCCAACGGCGGCCGCCTGATGCAGGTGGAGGGAAAGGTGACGGAGGTGACCTACACTGACGACAGAAAAGTCGTTTCCCGCATCACGTTAAAGGACGGAAACGGCGATCTTGCGGAAATTCTGATTGAGAACGGCATCGTATCCGGCGCAGACGGGAAAAACAACCTTGCGTCTCAGGTGAAAAGGGGCCGCACCGTGCGGGCGATCGGCATTCTCCATCTGGACGGCGACGGCACGCCGGTTCTCCGGGTGCGCAATTGCGACGAGGTGGTCTATGTGCCGCCCGTCCCGGTTTCCCTGGGTTCCCGCAGAAATCCCCGTACCGGCGATTTGATCTGGATTGCTGTCGGGGTGATGGTTCTGTCCGGAATCGGGCTTGCGGTGCTGCTGAGAAAGAGAAAAAGGTAAAAATAGTGCCGGGGGCGGTCAGCCCCCGGCATTCTTAATATTTAAATGTGTATGTACTGCTTATTCAGCTTGTCCGCCTTGCAGAACAGGACGAAGCCGATGGCGAAGATGACGACCAGCGTACCCACGGCGATGTTTTCGTTTTGCAGCTCCAGCCCGAAGACATGGAACGACTGCCCGTCGGTGAGCTGACTGACCATGGCGATCAGGGTCGTACCAAGGAAGGACGCGCCCTTGCCGCAAATGTCCATGAGACCGAAGTATTCGCCGCTGCGCTCCGCCGGGATGATTTTCCCGAGGTAGCTGCGGCTCAGCGCCTGAATGCCGCCCTGAAACATACCCACCAGAACCGCCAGTACCCAGAACTGCCACTGGGACACAAGAAATACCGCGAACAGGGTAATGCCGGTGTAGCAGAGGATGCAGATCTTAATGAGCAGCCCCGTATCGTACTTGGCGGAGAACCGGCCGAAGGCGATGGAGCAGGGGAAGGCCACGAACTGGGTCAGCAGCAGCGCCAGCAGCAGCCCGGTGGTGTTCAGACCCAGAGCGGTGCCGTAGGCCGTTGCCATGTCGATGATGGTGTAAACGCCGTCAATGAAGAAGAAAAAGGCCAGCAGGTACAGGAAAATATGCTTCTGCTGCCGAACCTCCCGGAAGGTGTCTCTCAACCGACGGAAGGTGGAAGAAACGGGATTGCCGCCGTGCTCCACGAAGGCGGTCTGGCGGTAACGCTTCAGCAGCGGCTGGGTGCATACGAACCACCACACGGCGGTAATGAGGAAGGAAACGACCATGGCCGTTCCCGTGCCAATGCCGATTTTGCCGCCGAACAGCACCAGCAGCAGACAGAGGATGAAGGGAATCACGGAACCGATGTAGCCGTAGGCGTAGCCCATGGAGGATACCGTGTCCATCCGCTCGTCGGTGGTGACCTCCGGGAGCATGGCGTCGTAGAACACCAGACTGGAGGAATACCCCACTTTGGCGAGAACGAACACCACCAGAAATGCCAGCCATCCCGCAGTCACGCCCATGGCGGCGCAGCCGAGAACGCCCAGAAGCATACAGGCCATGAAAATCGGCTTCTTGAAGCCCCGGTGGTCAGCCAGCGTGCCGCAGATGGGGCCGATGACGGCCACCAGCAGCGTGGAGACGGAACCGGCGTAGCCCCAATAGGACAAATACAATGACTCGTTCAGCCCGCCGGTAGTCGCCAGAGCGTTGAAATAAATGGGAATCAGAGTCGAAACCAGCAAAATGAACGCGGAATTGCCGATGTCATAGAGAATCCAGCTCCGCTCCAATGCGGTGAGTTTGATTTTTTTCACTTCTACCACTCCTTGTTTCCTATCACCCGAAGGCCGGGGCGAAATCCTCGCCCAGGGGTTCGCCGGTGCGCATGTATTCGTCCAGCTGGCTAAGCAAAACGGGATAGCGCTTGAGGGCGCGGTTGTACAGCACCAGCATTTCGCTGTCCATCCACAGCCAGCGGTCGTCGCCATGTTCCGGCATGAGCTGATCCTCAATGGCCGGGCTGCGGGTCAGGCGCAGCAGACGCTGGACGCGCTTGCGGTTCTTGCCCACCAGAAACCGGGTGGCGCGGGCCATGTTGCGGACGCAGGTGTTGACGTTCGCCGGGGTGGCGGGGGGATAAAAGAGGGCAACCGTGACGCACTCTCCCCGGGTCAGCCGCATGTGGGCGCTGCCGTCGTAGGTGTGGGGCAGGACGACGCCGTCGGCTTCCAGCAGATACCGGTCAAATTCCGATTCCAGCTCCACGTGGCGGGCGCTGCCGTCGGCTTCCTTTTTCTCCACATAGGGGTGGCACAGGGAGTCCAGGCAGTAATGCCCCAGAAGCCCCAGCAGATAGACCCGCCCGGCCTCGCTGCCCGCCTGGGCGCAGACCCGGGCGAAAAATTCCTGCCCGGACTGGGCGTGGAAGACGCCGCCCAGCTGTCCCGTGGCGGTTTTGATCAGGGGGTTATAGTAAAAGAAAATATCCGGCCCGTGCAGACCCATATCGTAAAGCCGCCGGAACCGCTGGATACTTCGGCGGTCGTTGGGACACATCCCGGAGAGCAGCTGCTTTCCGAAGCGGTAATGGGCGTAATTTGCTGGCATGATCGGTCACCTCGTTGTTTTTTCTCACGTTTTCTCATTCTACATGATAATTCGGCAAAAGAGAAGTCCTTTTTTCAAAAATGCACTTCAAATTTCTGTAAAGCCAAAACGTTGCAATGCTTACGGCACCGTGGTATAATGAGCAAAATTGCCATTTTTCGAGGTGCGATATGGAAACACGCAAGCTTTATTATGAAGATTCTCACCTTTCCCGCTTTACATCGGAGGTGCTTTCCTGCACGAAGGCTTCGGACGGGTGGGAGGTCACGCTGTCCGCTACCGCCTTTTACCCCGAGGGCGGCGGTCAGGCGGGGGACTCGGGAACCCTGAACGGCGTCCGGGTGCGCAGTACCCGGGAGCGGGAGGGGGCGGTGATTCACCTGTGCGAAGCGCCCCTGGAAGCGGGCGCGGAGGTCACGGGGGTGATCGACTACGACCTGCGCTTTGCGCGGATGCAGCAGCATTCCGGGGAGCATATCGTCTCCGGCATCCTGAACCGCCGCTACGGCTGCCACAACACCGGCTTTCACATGGGCGCGGACGTCATCACCATCGACTTTGACGGGGTGATTCCGCCCCGGGTGCTGCCGGAAATCGAAGAGGAGGCCAACGGGGCGGTGTGGCAGAATCTGCCCGTGGGGTGCCGGTATCCCAGCCCCGAAGAGCTGCCCGCCATCCCCTACCGCTCGAAAAAAGCCCTTGCATGGCCGGTGCGGATTGTGGAGATTCCCGGCTACGACTGCTGCGCCTGCTGCGGCACCCACGTGGCGGCCACGGGGGAGATCGGGCTCATCAAGCTCCTAAGCGCGGTGAGCTTCCGGGGCGGCACCCGGATCGAGATGGCCTGCGGCGCCCAGGCGCTGGCGCTATTAAACGCGGCGTATGACCAGAACCGACAGGTTTCCCAGGCGTTTTCCGCGAAAATCACGGAGACCGGCGAAGCCGCCCGGCGGATGAACGAGCTGCTTTCGGCGCAGAAGTACCGCATGGCTGGTCTGGAAAAGCGGGTCTTTGCCGGAATCGCGGAAAGTTATGGAAACCGCGGCAATGTCCTGCACTTTGAGGAAGGCTTAAGTGCCGACGGCGTCCGGGAACTGGCGGATGCTATCGCGGACAAGTGCGGCGGCACGGCGGCAGTGTTCAGCGGCAGCGACGGCGGTTACGCCTACTGCCTGATCGCCCGCCAGGGCGACCTGCGGCAGCTGGGTCGGGACATGACCGCCGCGCTCCATGGCCGCGGCGGCGGAAAACCCCTCTGCCAGCAGGGGCGGGTACAGGCGGCGAAGGGCGAAATCGAAGCCTTTTTCGCCGGCCGGAAGTGAATTTGGGGATTTGTTGAGGAAAAAGAGGGCGCGAAGCCGCTTTTTGTTCATAAATTCGACTTTTATTCTCTTTGCGCTTATGCTATAATACCCAAAATGACCTGTGCCGCCGGAATTCCCCGGCAGGTGCAAAAGGAGAAACATATGGGAGTATTTGAAAAAATTTTCGGCACCCGTTCCCAGCGGGAAATTAAGAAAATCCAGCCCACGGTGGATAAAATTCTGGCGCTGGAGGACGAATACAAGGCGCTTCCCGAGGAAGCCCTGAAGGCCAAAACCGCCGAGTTCAAGAACCGGCTGGATCAGGGGGAGACGCTGGACGACCTCCTGCCGGAAGCCTTCGCCGCCGTTCGGGAAGCGGCCGACCGGGTGCTGGGAATGCGCCCCTATCCCGTTCAGCTCATCGGCGGCATCGTGCTCCATCAGGGGCGCATCGCCGAGATGAAGACCGGTGAGGGCAAGACGCTGGTGGCCACGCTGCCTGCCTATCTGAACGCTCTGACCGGCGAGGGCGTCCATATCGTCACCGTCAACGAC
>ENA-UALO01000538-UALO01000538.1-human-gut-metagenome-genome-assembly--contig:-NODE-538-length-14523-cov-5.927288_pt1 | contig 14523 bp, 10 predicted proteins | sample MGYA00243701_ERZ654470 | MGnify/ENA primary metagenome ERZ654470 (study PRJEB26926, sample SAMN06164444) | human gut metagenome | biome: ENVO:00009003; feature: ENVO:2100002; material: ENVO:00002003...
CTTATCGTCGGCAGCGTCAGATGTGTATAAGAGACAGCATTTAATGTGAAAAAAATCAATACTATAGTTTCACATATGGTGAGTAAGGATAATATGCCAGATTGGTATAATGACTCTACAAATAAAGCATGTAGAATTTTGCAAGCACTAATAGATACAAATGGTGAAAAAGGCATAGAGAAATTTAATGATTTGAAGGTTTTTTGGGATATTCAACGTTTCTTTCAAGGAATAGTAGAGTTAAATTCAAAAGATGCAATATATAGTATTGTTTTATCCAATAGGACAATTACGGTGCAAATGCGTACTTATATAGTGATTGATTTCATTCGTAATGCTTTAAAAAAGTTGGGATATGAAATTAATGGCAAAGTACTAAATGCGGCTTCATTTGGCGTGCCACAAAATAGAGAACGCTTTATTATGATAGGGGTGAAGAAAGGAAAAGCGAAAACAGAAATTGAGCTTCCAGATGAATTGATTAGAAATCCACAGGATTATGTAACGGTCAAGCAGGCAATTTCAGATTTATCAAAATATGAACCTACAGTTGGGAGCATGGATGAAATACAAAAACGTCAATATATTCCGGTAATAAACTCATTTTATAGAAAGTTAGTTTTGAATGATAGTAAAGAGATATTTAATCATGTTTGTACTGAGACAAGAGATACAGCAAAAAAGCGTTTTGAAATGATAGAACAGGGAAATAATTTCCATTCGTTGCCAGATGAATTAAAAAGTACATACGAAAATCCAGCAAGAACACAAAATACTATATATAAGAGATTGGTATATGACTTGCCGTCTGATACTGTTGTAAACGTTAGAAAATCAATGTGGATACATCCTGAGTTGAATAGAGCAGTTAGTGCCAGAGAAGCAGCACGCTTGCAAAGTTTTCCTGATAATTATATATTTTTTGGCACTAAGGATTCGGTATACCAACAAATAGGTAACGCTGTTCCACCAGTATTGGGAAGAGCTGTTGCAGAAAAAGTATTAGAAATATTAGGTTGCAGAGAAGAATATAAAAAATTGAGAGATATATATGAAGAAATGAAATAATGATATGGACGTGAAGTTCACTTTTACGTCCATATCATTAGGAGGGTGTGTCATGAACAAATATACATTTTCAACACAAAGTGGAAAAGCATATTATTGCAATTCTATTCCAGGATTTATCAAAGATAAATCTACATCGATAATAGGACAACTAGTTAGGCATTCTTTTGAGATAAACAAAGAACAGTCTGATGCTTGGGAAAATCAAATTTGTGAGTTGCAGAGACGATTAGAAGAATGTGGTATGGAGGGGGATATCATTTTTGAATATGATATCGTTCGTCTTGGAAAGCGCATAGATATTATTTTGCTTATTCGCCATATGGTGTTTTCACTTGAGTTCAAGAATGGAAAGAATGCTTTTACAGCTCAAGATGCACAACAAGCAGAAGATTATGCAATAGATATTAAAAATTTCCATAAGGAATCAGAGGATTTGTATGTTTGCCCCATTTTGATAGCTACTGATGCACCAAAATATAGCAAACCACAAGTTATAAATCATTATGATGACAAACAAGTTTTTTTGCAGAGAGAGAATATAGATACTTTGATCCCAAAGATAATGGAAATAATTGATGTGTATGGTTCTGATGATGAGATTGATTTTGAAAAGTGGTTTAATTCACCTTATTATCCAACACCAACGATTATTTCAGCGGCAATAGAAGCCTATAACACACATGATATTAGCCAAATTGCACAGTCGGAAGCAGGACAAGATAATATTAATGAATGCGAGAGCGTAATTGATCGAATCGTATGTTATGCAAGAGAGAAAAAGAAAAAATGTATTTGTTTTGTGACAGGAGTCCCAGGGGCTGGAAAAACTTTGGTTGGATTGGATGTTGTCGCTAAGAATTTGGAAAAAGGACGAGATAGTCTTAGTGTATATTTGTCAGGTAATGGACCATTGGTAGAAGTGCTGAGAGAGGCATTAAAAAAGAGCGTAGCCGATAAAAATATAAATAAAAGGGAAACAGAAGCTGCCATAAATGCACTTATTCAAAGCAGTTATTCTTTTAAGCTGGATAATGCTAAACATAATGAACCTACAGCGGAGAATATTTTGATTTTTGACGAAGCGCAAAGGGTGTGGAATGTGGAAAAAATGCGTAGAAAACATGATGATCCCACAATGGCGGTAAGTGAGCCTCACTTATTATATAGTATTATGGATAGACATAAGGATTGGGCAGTGATGATTTGTTTGGTTGGTTTGGGGCAAGATATATATGATGGTGAAGTTGGAATAAATGAATGGTTTAGGTGTGGAATCGAGGATTTTGGCGAATGGGAAATGTATTATTCTCCGGATATTTTTTCGCAAGTCGAAGATAAAAACATTGATAAAGAAATGATTATTTCATGTGATAGATGTCATGCAGAGAAGGCATTGCATCTAAAGACATCGATAAGATCTTTTAGGGCTGATAAACAATGTCAATTTGTAGATGCATTACTTAATAATGAGCCGGAAACTGCAAAAGAAATATATCAGTACATATTTGAAAAATATCCAGTATACATAACGAGGGATGCAAATGTGGCAAAAAAATGGGCAAAAGGAAAAGTACGCGGTTCACAAAGATGTGGAATGTTGGCTTGTAGTAGTGCTCAAAGACTTAAACCGGAAGGTATATATGTATCAACTGAGATTGATGTGAAAAACTGGTTTTTGGCACCGCCTGATGATTTGCGTTCTTCAAACATGATGGAAATTGTTGCTAGTGAGTTTAAAGTTCAGGGATTGGAAATTGATTGGGCTGTTGTCTGCTGGGATGCAGATTTACGAAGAAATGATGATAATACAGACTGGTTATTTTATTCATTTAGAGGAACCAAGTGGCAGCGGAGAAATAAGCCTGAACAACAAAGATATTTGGTAAATTCTTATAGAGTTTTATTGACTAGAGCAAGACAAGGTATGGTTATATTTGTTCCACGCGGAGTGGAAGAAGAGGAAGATGCGACAAGAGATTATAGGAATTATGATAAAATATATGAGTACCTGATTTCTTGTGGAATAAAAGAATTACGAAATATGAGATATTGTAGATAATTATGGAATTAGAGAAAATATAGGATAGAGATGGAAAATCAGCCTTTGTAAAATGTTATTACAATTTTAACAGTACCGGAAAGAATGTATAATAGGATTTTATATGAACTATTTTGCCAGTTCTAAAAGTACAAAAATACTTTGTGATAACTTTTTAGTTTTGTGTTAGATGGCGGAGACACAGTATAAGAAGGTGATATATATGGCGGATAATTTAACTAAAGAACAAAGACATAAAAACATGAAAAATATTCATGGAAAAGATACTAAAATTGAAATTATCCTTAGAAAAGCTTTATGGGCAAAAGGTTATCGGTACCGGAAGAATTATAAAAAGTTACCGGGAAATCCGGATATTGTGTTGACAAAATATAAGATAGCAATTTTTTGTGACGGAGAATTTTTCCATGGAAAGGACTGGGAAGTATTAAAACCCAGGTTGGAGAAGAGTAATAACAGTGAGTTTTGGATAAGCAAGATATCCCGCAACAGAGAGCGGGATGATGAGGTAAACAAAAGATTGTTGTTTGAAGGGTGGACTGTTATCCGATTTTGGGGTGATGATATTAAGAAGCATACGGATGAGTGTGTGAAGGTTGTGGAAGAAGCAATACAGGATATGGTACTTGAGGATATGGAATTGTAAATGGTAATAGTAGTATATATAAATGAAACAGATAGTTTGGTGTGTGGGGGCGAAGATGAATAGAACAGATAAACCAAAGATGACATCAAAAGCATTAGTAGATAAATTACGTGATGAAAAGGGCGTCTCATTCAAATATGTAACAGAAGATAATGCAGAAAAATATTTAGCGCAAATAAATAATTATTTGCGTACTGCGTCATATAGAAAAAATTATCAGAAATACTTAAATGGTCCGTCAAAAGGAAAATACATTGATTTAGATTTTGCATATTTACAGGAATTGTCGACGGTGGATATGCATCTGAGAAATTTGGTTACAAAGATGTGCATTGATATAGAACATGATCTAAAGGTGCTGCTTTTGGAGAATCTTGAAAATGATTCCGGGGAAGATGGTTATGATATAGTTGATAATTTCTTGAGTAATAATCCATATATTGTTGGTAGAATAGAAGCTGCAAGTGCATCTCCGTTTACTGGAAACTTAATCAATAAGTACTTTACAATTCAAAGAGTGTATAATGCTCAGAATGGAAAATCGGAAAATAAAATAACGGCGTTTGATTGTCCAGCCTGGGTATTGATGGAATTATTGAGCTTTGGAGATTTTATTCGTTTTTATGAATACTATTATGGATTAAAGGGTGGTATGCCAGTTGATATATCTATGATTAATCTGGTAAAGAGTTTACGAAATGGATGTGCACATAATAATTGTATCATTGCGGATTTGAATCCGGGAAGTTCTATAGCTCCGGCAGCCATATATCGAATAATCAAAACAATGCCAGATATAAATAAAAATCAGAGGCAAAAGAAATTGTCCTGTCGTGCGGTTTTAGAGTTCGTTAGTATGCTTTGTGTATATAATATGGTCGTATCCGAAAAAGTAAAAAAACACCGAATTAATGAACTTAAGCAATTGTTTGATGTTCGTATTAGAGAAAAAAAGGGATTTTTCCAAAAGAATCAGCTGATAACAAGCACTTTTGATTTTGTTTACAAAGTTATAAAAAATTTGTTTGGATAAATTTGGACAAGCAGATTTTGAGGAAAAGTATTGACTTTTTCAAAAAATCTACATATACTATGGATAGAATCATAAAACACTTATGTGTTTTTGTAAGGGCGGCGTTGCGACGGCGCTCTATTTTTTTGTTTAAATACAAGCACTAAAACACCAGATTCTGGTGTAAATCCCCGAAAAAACACCAACCCTGTCCATAGACAAACACAAAAACCCATCGTATAATGAATACACGATTTGCAAATTTCATACTTTGCCGAAGTGTACAATCACGACGGAAGGCAGTATGATATTTTTGCATAAATCAGAAAAGGTCACAAACTGACACCTTTTTCGAGAAAATAAACCATGATAGTACCTTGTGGACGACACCGGATTGGTTTATACTATATCCAGGCTTGAGACAAGCCAATGAGAAAATGAAAATTGACAACTGAATATCAGTTACAGATTTGAGTAAAATTACGGATCATATACCCGCAGGATGAAAGTCACAGTTATCATATTAGTAGGCTGACGGATTGAGAGATGAAGGCCAAGAGGCTGGACGGAAGTTCGGGCAATGCGGGAGCAGGTATGTTGCGTAAGGATAATAACCCATGAGGGGCGAGAAGTTCGTCCCGATCCCCGCAATGCAGGTAGGGGAGATAGTACTTCTCCGGAATGGAGGAGGGCGTCGTGAACACAGCTAGTGGCTCATCTGTAATTCCCGGAGGTGAGTACACCTTTACGTATACGGGGCGATGAGGGGTCAGAAAGACCGGCGTATACCTTCATAGGACGTTAAGAGAAGTCCAAAACAGAATAAGTGATAACCAGAATCGTTATCCATAGTTTATGCATTTTCAAATGAGCTATGGGTAGCGATTTTTTTAATGGAGGTAACGCAGATGGAGGAAAAAATAGATATTAAAGCAAAGACAATTAAGGTGTAAACGCTCCAACCCATGTACCTTGACTTTTAAAAGACCGCTAACCACGGTCTTTTTGTTTTCTGATATATTCTGGCAGCTTTGATGACCATGGAAGAAGATCTTCCAGAAATGAGTGGTCTGTATCATCCATATGTGCCGGTATCTGGGTCAGCAGATATTCAAAGTACTCATAAGGCTTTAAGTTATTAGCTTTAGCTGTCTCTGCTATGCTGTATATTATTGCTGAGGATGTAGCTCCATTGATTGTATCTATCATTTCCCAGTTCTTCTTGCCTATACAAAAGCCTCTTATTGCACGTTCCGATGCATTGTTATCCATTGGGACTTCACCATCTTCAAGAAATACTCTCAGATATTTTTCCTGATTGAGTGCATAAGTGACAGCCTGTTTCAGTTTAGCTGTGCTGGCTTTTCTTTCGTTTGATTTAAGGTACGCAAATAAAGCATCAACCAGTGGCTTTATTACCACCTGACGCTGTCTGAGTCTGTCTTTTGGCTTAAGCTCTTTCAGCTTATCCTCTTCACGGTAGACTGCCTGTATCTGTTTTATTACCAGATATGAAAGGCTTTCTTTCTGGGCAGCCTTTGGAACTGCCTTTAATGCCTCATCAAATTTTCGCCTGCAGTGTACCCAGCATCCGGCTATCTTAAGATCTTCCAGTTCCTTTTCTACTGTATGGTATACCTGATAACCATCGGTTACACATACCCCGGAATAATCTTTAAGAAACTGCCTTGGATGTGAAGCATTTCTTGTCCGCTGGTATTCATACAGGACTATCTGCTCATCTGAATACATATATCCTGAACGGTATACCCACATAAAGCTCTTGGAACCGGCTGGTCTGCCGTCTTTGTTTACAAGCACAGGAGTCTCATCTGCCTGGATTACATGAAATCCATAAAGCTTCATATGAAGATAATCATACATTACTCCTAGATATTCATCTGCAAGACGTATCATCCAGTTAGCCATGTTCTGGCGTGTTATGGCAAGTCCGTATCTCTCAAACTCTTTTTCAAGCCTGTATAAAGGTACAGCATTTACATATTTGCCATTCATGACTGCCGCTGCAAGTGATGGCGTTACAGGACTTGATGGCAGTAATCCCTTTGGATGTGGTGCACGCTTCATATGTCCATCTTCTTTGCCGGCATATACACCTATATGGTGCTCGTCAACTGTTATCTTAGCAGGTGTGAAGTGGTACCTTTTAACGACTGTATCCGGAAGCTGTTTCCATCCCTTTTCACCGAATTCTGCTTTTAATTCTTCTTCGGTCATGTAATGGTCTATTCTCTCAACAGGAAGTCCTTCCATATCCATGGCACGTTTGCCGGCTGTCTTCTTTCCATGTATGGCATTTATTTCCAGTTCTTCCGGCTCATTTGCATCAAGATCAGACACTGCTTCCGCTTCATTAAAGAATACTATCTTTCCATCTACTTCCATAAAACATATCTGGTTTGTATCAGACATTTTTTCTGTCTTTCTTCCAAACCTGTTATTATTGGCAAGCACCAGCTGTTCCATCATTTTCTGCATCTTATCATTAAGTGCTTTCATTTCTACTGTAAGAGTTTCCATCTGGTTCTGAAGATTAAGAAACATCTTTATAAGAAGTGTCTTATCTATGCTATTCAGTTCTTGCTCTGTATACTTAATCTCCATAACCACATACTCCTTTTCATGGTATTAAGTATAGCAGAAATCGTGTTATTATGCCACTCTTGGCATTTGTCTGATTCGTCATTATGACGGTGGATAACACTTCTAAAAAGCCGGTATTTCTGGTTCTTTAGAACTATTATCCACATAAGGCAGGACACAGGGATGTATTAATTCGTTTATGTCCTGCATTTAGTGGATAATCCATATATTTGCTGTCACGATTATAGTTTTGAAAACTTTTTATATTATAAAAAATCTACTTTCTGCACAATGTTTACATCAGTGTTCCAGGATTATCCTGTGGCTTAATCGGGCGTTTTGCTATAATCTCAAAGCCTTTCATTAACTGTTCAAACTGATGCTCATTTATCTCCAATGCTTCTGTTACATTTCTTGGCCATTTGAAACTGCCTTCTTCAACCCTTTTATACATAAGCAGAAATCCATCACCTTCCCATAGAAGTGCTTTTATCCTGTCATTCTTTCTTCCGCAGAATAAAAAGATTGTATCTTTATCGTGTGGATCAAGTTCAAACTGATACTGTACGATTCCTGCAAGTCCGTCTATTCCTCTCCGTAAATCCGTGTAGCCGGCTGCTATAAATATGCGTTTAAAACCGGCTGCATCATTAAGCATGGTTAAATGCCTCTATAAGATTTTTTATAAAATCAGGTGTAGCAGTATTAGTGATTTCAAATGTAACTCCATTGGTTTTTATTACAGCAGCTATTGTATTATCTTTAAAAGAACAGCCATCATTTTTGTTTTCACATATAGTATGTGTAACAGTTAATTCTGTTGATGCCGGGACTTCTTTAGTTACAGGAAGTTCCACAAATGTAGCTGCCTGTCTTTCAAAAGTATCAATACATGTTTCTTTAAGCTTTCTCTGCCAGTAGTAATACTGGTCTTTTGATATGTTGTTTATCTCAAGCCACTGAAGTATCTTCATGCCGCTTGAGCGACATTCCTTTATTATAGCTGCCCACTTTTTAAGATTGTGCTGTGTTTCCAGCTCCCTAGCATTCAATAATTATAACCTCCTGAAAAATTTGTGATAATTGTACGAATTGTACAATTTGTTAAAATAGTACAACTTGTGCAACTGGATTATTATGGTTATATCAAATTTTTCGGGGGATTTGTAGGTACATGGGTTGGAGCGTTTACATTAAGGTGGATACGGGTAAAGGGAATACCATAAAAGCAACCATGTCATACGGTGAACAGTCAACTCTGGAAGAGTTGTTGATAGCATATCTGGGACAGGAAATAGCAGGTGGAAGTGCAGCATAATAGTGGCTACCTGATGATTCAGAAGGGCTCGTGTGATGGTTGTGACTGGTAAAAATGCTGAAAATCATATTTTGTCAAAAAAGGTGGAAAAAAGTGGTAGACAAATATTTGTTCGGGATGTAACATAAACATGTGGCAAACAAATGAATTTGAAAAAATAGCCACAATACCTGTAAAACATTGTGAACGTCCAGCCAACGTAATGACCAATGTTAAGTTTTTCTAATTGAATAGTTGACATCAAGACAGCTTGAAAATGTCGGTGCAGATGAGACACCATGAAATAATAACCGCTGTCCATGGTCAACAAAGTAAGCGCAAGCTTACATACATATTTACATACGGAAACATCGTATGGATGCAGAGTATGACGTCAGAGATTATAAAAATATATGACGTCAAAACAGTTTAAGTTGAAATGAATATCGAACCAAAATGAAGAAAAGATGTAAGTTATTTAGCTTTTCTTCATGGTTTGTGCTTTTCGGCTTTCGTGTGTAAATGTGATATGTAGCGCAGTTGTTACAGCAGATGTAACAAGAGACTTTGTTAACTATGGAGAGCGGTTTTTGTGTCTCATGATTTAGCCATAAGGAGGACATTTTCAGGCTGTTTTTCATTTTTGAAGGGAAGGAGAAGAGTGTATTTTGCAGGAAACAGATACGAAAGAGCGGAATGTGACGGAGTGTTCGCAGCATGATGCAAAACAACAGGGAAAGGCGAAACGGTATGGAAAATATACTGTTCAGTCCACCTTTGTAGGAAGCTGTAGCATTACGGATGTTATGAATTGCTATATAGAACGGAAAGCGTCACTTAGATACCAATAGAAGCTGTTTTTACAGCAGTTGAAAAACGACAGGAGGAATTGTAATGAGTAAGAAACAGATTGATGTATACAGAACAGGAATTTATCTGAGATTGTCTCAGGGAGATGAAGATATTGATGGACTGGAGAAGAAGGAAAGTAACAGTATTTCCAACCAGAAGCTTTTGCTGGAGGGATTTATAGATGCCCATGATGATTTGAAGCTGGTGGATATTTTTATTGATGATGGTTACAGCGGAAGTAATTTTGACAGACCGGAGTTTCAGAGGATGATGACATCCATGAAAGCGGGGAATCTTGACTGCATTATTGTAAAAGATTTATCCCGACTTGCCAGGGAGCGTATTGGTGCGGATGAGCTGATACAGAAAACTTTTAAGAAATATAATGTGCGTTTTATTGCGGTATCGGAAGGGTACGATAGCCTGACTGCCAGTAGCAGTGAGACGCATACGATCATTCCTTTCAAGAACCTGCTGAATGAGCAGTATAACGGTGATACGTCCATAAAGGTTCGTACCAGTCAGGACATTTTGAGAAGAAATGGATTGTTTATCGGTGCATTTGCACCATATGGTTATCAAAAGGCAGAGGATAATAAGAATCATCTGGTGCCGGATTCCTATGCCGCCGGTGTGGTTCAGGGGATATTTGCAAAGAAGCTTTCTGGAATGAGTGCATCAGGAATTGCAAGGATTCTTAACAAGAATGGTGTGCTTGCACCATCGGAATATAAGGCAAAATGTGGAGAGAAATACAGTACCAGTTTTAAAGGCGCAGGACAGTCAAAATGGTCTGCCCAGACAGTATCCAGAATTCTTAAAAATGTGGTGTATATCGGAACATTGGCACAGGGGAAACGAACAACTGTCAGTCACAAGGTTAAGAAGGAAATAGAAGTACCAGAACGTGACTGGGTGATAGTGGAGAATGCACATGAAGCAATTATCAGCAGGATGGATTTTGATGCAGTACAGGTTCTGATGAGTCGGGATACCATAGCAGTTGCTGGAAAAAACGAATCATATATGTATGCGGGGATCTTATATTGTGGTGATTGTGGTAGCAGCATGGTTCATCGCAAGGAGTCTTACAAGGGCAGGGAATATATCAACTATATCTGTTCTAATTATAACCGGAACGGTAAAGATGCCTGCAGTCGTCACTGCATCCGTGAGGAGGACCTGAATCAGATTGTGCTGGGAGAATTGCAGGGATATATCAACAGTATGTGTGACTGTGAAAAGGTACTGGCGCATTTGGATGAGCTGAATGTGAATTATGATGAGGCCGTTGCCCATGATAAAGAGATTGTTGCCCTGAAGCAGGAGCTTACAAAATGTTCTGCATTTAAGGCTTCCCTGTATCAGGATTTGCGTGATGAGATTATCAGCAAGGAGCAGTTTACAAGGTACCGCGAGGAGTTTTCGGCAAAAGAGAGGGAGCTTGAACAGGCAATCAGGGAGCAGGAGACAATCATCCGCAATATATATGAAAATGGAATTGGTGTGGCAAAGGACCTGGAGCGATTCCGTGAAGGTCTGGTGATTGGAAATCTGGATCGTGTGGCACTTGTTTCATTTATTGACAGGATTCTGATTTATGATGATTTCAGGGTGGAAATTGTGTTCAAGTATCGTCAGGAGATGGAAAAGGTTGCCGGACTGTATGATGTCGCTAATGAGAAAGATGCGGAACCTGTGTACACCATGGTAGATGGTTTGCCAGTGCTTGGACTTAAGGAGGCGGTGTAAATGGCAAGAACAAAGAACAGATTTAATGCAGTTCAGATACCAGAACCGGTAACAGCTGGTGTACCTATAAAGCAGGGAAAATCCTTTCGTGTTGCACTTTATGCCAGATTGTCGGTGGAACTGAAATCCAGACCGTCAGAGTCCATAGCCAACCAGTTGAGCATTTTAAGAGAATTTATTAGGGATAAGGCTGAATTTGCAGAATACCATGAGTATGTTGACAGTGCAGTGTCAGGAACAAGTTTTGATAGACCTGCTTTTAAACAGATGATGGATGATGTCAGAGAAGGGAAAATTAGCTGCATTATTGTAAAGGATATGTCTCGTTTTGGCAGGGATTATATCGAAGCCAGTAACTATATTGAGACGATATTTCCGTTTCTTGGGGTGCGTTTTATATCGGTAAGTGATCATTTTGATACAGAGGCAGAATTTAACCAGAATAAGGCACTGGAAATTGCATTGAAAAATCTGGTGAATGATATGTATGCCAAGGATATTTCAAAGCGTGTTTCAGTCAGTCGCAGGCTTGATATGGAAAGGGGTAAGTTTACCGGAAGCAATGCACCATATGGTTATAAAGTGGATAGTGGGGATGCACTTCGCAAGTATGTGATAGACAGGGACGCAGCGGCAGTTGTCCGTCAGATTTTTGAACTGGCAGCAGATGGAGTGACACTTAGGGAGATTGCGAAAGCACTTCAGGAGTATCGCCTTGCATTACCGGGAGATTATCTGAAAACAGGGAATCTCTATGTGGAGGAAGGTGCAGAGGCAAAGGCATGGTATCCCGGTACGATTTCCAACATCCTGAAAAATCAGGCTTATATTGGAAATATGGTACAGGGGAAAAGGCGTATCAGTCTGTATGATAATGAGGCAAGGCATGCTACGGATGAAAACGATTGGATTGTGGTTGAAAATACCCATGAAGCAATTGTGGATAAGGAACTGTTTAACAAGGTAAGAGCTGTTATGGATAAGAAGGTGGAAGAAAGCATTTTTACCTCTGACAGGGGAAAGAATCTGCCTATAAAAGAAGATATTTTTGCAGGAATTTTATTCTGTGGAAATTGTGGCAGAAGAATTCCTTTAGCTTCCAGGATCCTGGAGAAGGATGGAGTGTTGGAGCGCCAGTATTTTTATTCCTGCAGATACAATTATGATTTTGGAGGGAAACAGTGTGGCTGTACCATTATGGAGCAGGAGCTTATAAAGGTGGTGAATAACCTGCTTACAACTCAAATTGCAGTACTTACAGACAGTGACAGGACGGAGGCTTCCATGCGAGGCGTGATGGACAGGGAACTGAAAGAGCGTGACATGCGGATTCAGAAGATTCAGAAGCAGATTGACATGAAGAATTACGAAGAAAGCAAAGAGTATCAGTCTTATGTTACCGGAGAGATTACTAAGGCTGATTTCAAGTGCAGGCAGGAGAAAAACGCTGATGCCATAATGAGACTTCGGGGACAGATAGCGGATGAGGAAGCAAGCCGCAGGCGTGTGAAGAGATTCTGTGAGAAGAAGATACAGTGGCTGAAAGCGATTTATCGTTTTCAAAGTGAGGTCTCCCTGGATAGAAATATGATTAAAATGCTGGTCGACAGTATTTACCTGTATCCGGATAAGAGGCTGGTAATTAATCTGAATTTTAAAGATGAGTATGCCAGAATGGCAGACGGAGAGGAGATTTAGAATGGAGCAGATAGCAATATATTTGAGATTGTCAAAGGAAGATAAATTTGTAAAAGATGAGAGCAACAGTATTACCAATCAGCGTGCTTTTATCCGTGGATTTATCAATAAAAATATGGAACTTCGGAAAATGAGTGTGATGGAGTTTGTGGATGATGGCTATTCGGGTAAAAATATGGATCGTCCGGATATGCAGAGAATGCTGGAACTGGTGAAAAGAAAGCAGATTTCATGCGTTATTGTAAAGGATTTCTCCAGATTTTCCAGAGATCATATCGAGCAGGGAAAATATATTGAACAGATATTTCCTTTTATGGGTGTGCGTTTTATTGCTATAAACGATAATTATGACAGCGCAGATTATGTGGGTGGTATTGGTGAGATTGATGTTGCATTTAAGGGGATTCTGTATGATTTCTTCAGTGAGGAGCAGTCTTCCAAAGTATCATTGACACTTGATACAAAGCGAGGCAGCGGTAAATACATAGCTACCTATGCGCCTTACGGCTACATGAAAAGTCCGGAGGACAAGCATAAGTTGGTTGTGGATGAGTTTGCCAGTCAGATTGTAAAGCGCATTTTCAAAGAGTTCCTATCTGGAAAATCTATGTACAAAATTTCAGAAGGACTGAACCGGGATGGAATAGATACGCCGGGAGTGTATATTGCCATGCAGTCTGGAAGTGAAAAGCAACTTGCCAGATATTGTGAGAAAAAGCCTCTCTGGAATAATGTTGCGATAGGAAGAATCCTCGGAAATGAGCAGTATACCGGCACGATGGTTTACAGCCGTTTCAAGAGTGAGAATGTTGGCGATAAACATGCAAAAGCACTTCCAGAGGATGAATGGAAGCGTGTGGAAAATTGTCACGAAGCAATTATAAGCAAGGAGGATTTTGAAAAAGCCGCTGCCATGCGAAAAGAAAATACATGTGCCAGTGCCAAAAGAAAGCATGAAACACATTGCCTGATCGGAAAAATGATCTGTGGTAACTGTGGACATCGCCTGTCTCATACTTATGCCGGTCGACCGAAGTATTACTGTGCAAATCATTATCTGGACAAGACTGATGAAAAATGCAATATCAGCGTGCTGGATGCCGATATGGAAAGTGTTGTGAAGAAAGCACTTCAGATGATGATTGATGTGCTGGTAGATTCCAGAAGGGTTGTGGATATGCAACGGGAGAAACAGGCAGAGCGATTAAAGCAGGCAGAAAAGCATCTTTCAGATATGGAGCATAGCCGTGAACTGATCGAAAAGGATCTGCGTGAAGCGTATGAAAGCTACAAGCTGGAAATGACAGATAAAGAAACATATCAGGAACAGCGCAAGACATATGAGCAGATGCTGGCGAGCTTGCAGGAGAATATCGAAAAGCAGAGGGCAGCAGTCACCAGGATGACAGATGTGGATGTGCCGGAAGTGGCAGGTCTGGAGATGTTGGAAGGGCAGATGAAGCTGACGGAACTTAACAGGGAAATGGTGGATGCTTTTGTGGAGGAGATTGTCGTGTATGCAAAGGATAGGG
>ENA-UALO01000540-UALO01000540.1-human-gut-metagenome-genome-assembly--contig:-NODE-540-length-14511-cov-4.563711_pt1 | contig 14511 bp, 23 predicted proteins | sample MGYA00243701_ERZ654470 | MGnify/ENA primary metagenome ERZ654470 (study PRJEB26926, sample SAMN06164444) | human gut metagenome | biome: ENVO:00009003; feature: ENVO:2100002; material: ENVO:00002003...
CGAGATGTCTTAGGGTCCGTGGGCTCGGAGATGTGTATAAGAGACAGGGCATGGCAAGAGGCATTGGTTCAGACTTAATGGAGACAAGCCAGGCGGCAATCGATTTCGAGAGCAGCATGGCGGATGTCAAAAAAGTGGTAGACTTCGACACACCGCAACAGTTCAAGGAAATGGGAAATGACATCCTGGAAATGACAAAGACCATCCCTATGGCCGCACAGGATTTAGCACAAATCGTAGCGGCTGGAGGGCAGTCGGGAATCGCGAGAGAAGGCCTTACCGGTTTTGCCGAATCGGCAGCCAAGATGGGCGTTGCCTTTGATATTTCTGCAGGACAGGCCGGAGATATGATGGCAAAGTGGCGAACGGCTTTCAAAATGAACCAGACGGAAGTCGTTGACTTGGCAGATAAGATCAATTACTTGGGCAACACCACGGCAGCCAGCGCACCGCTAATTTCCGATGTCGTGACGCGCATTGGTCCATTAGGTGAAGTAGGAGGCGTCGCAGCCGGGGAAATCGCCGCGCTCGGCGCTTCGATGGTCGGCTCCGGCATCCAGTCAGATGTAGCAGCGACCGGCCTGAAGAATATGATCCTCGCACTGACGGCGGGCGAAAGCGCAACGAAGTCACAGGTCGGAGCATTGAACGAATTGGGGCTTAGTGCCGAAGATGTAGCCCAGGGAATGCAGGACAACGCAAAGGAAACTATCCTGAAGGTATTGAACGCGATTCGCGGACTAGACAAAGTCAAGCAGGCGTCCGTATTAAGCGATCTCTTCGGAAAGGAATCACTGGGGGCCATTGCACCGCTTTTGTCAAATCTGGATGGCGTGCAAGACAATTTAAATAAAGTGGCCGATTCGTCTAAGTATGCAGGAAGCATGGAGGGCGAATTTTCCGCGCGCTCGGAAACGACGGCCAACTCATTGCAACTTGCCAAGAACAATATGGAGGCGTTCAAGATCGCAATAGGAAACGGACTCATACCGGCCATGACGCCCATGATCTCCTTGCTGACGCAGGGGGTGAAATGGGTATCGGGAATCGCGCAGGAGTTCCCCGGTGCGGCATCCGTCCTTGGTACAGCAGCCGTCTCGATAGCTATATTTTGCGGGGCAGTCGGCGCACTTAGTACATTAGCCGGAACCGTGCAAACGGTCGCCACGTTTGTCCAGTGGGCAAAAGAAGCCGGACTTGCAACAAGAATTTGGACGGGGATCCAGTGGGCGTGGAACGCAGCCATGACAGCAAATCCCGTAGGCGTTGTTATTATGGGGATTGCGGCTTTAATTGCGATTGGTTATGTGCTTTACCAGAATTGGGATGCCATCAGTTCTTTTGCTGCCACCATGTGGGAAGGCGGAAGGCAGGCTATTGCTGACTTCTGCGGCACCATCAGCAATAAAGTGGCGGAGGTATGCGATTGGGTGCAGGGGAAATGGCAGGCTTTGAAAGACTTTCTCTCCCATCCTATCGACGCACTGGTCAATTACAATCAGAGCATAGGAAGCGCGCCCGACGTGGCGGCGAATGCGGCCGGCGGTATCTATAACCAGGGATCTTTCCTGACGACATTCGCTGAAGATAGCCCGGAGGCAGCTATTCCGATCGATGGAAGCCGGAATGCGCTGGGACTGTGGCAGGAGACAGGGCGGCGTCTCGGAGCGCTGAATGCTTCAGGCATCGCGCCGCAAAAGAGTGGGACACGAAGCACCACCATCAATTTCGCCCCGCAGATCACGATTCAGGGCAACGCAGACAAGAGCATCATGGAGAGCGCGATGAAAGACGCCATGAGCGACCTGAGGCGCATGCTCAAGGATATACAGAGAGACGAAAGGCGGCTTTCTTATGGCTAAGACATACCGCACTGTGCAGGGCGACATGTGGGACAGCATCGCGAAAATACTCTACGGTAGCGAGAGCGGCATGACAAAGCTCCTCGAAGCCAATGGGGACTATGCGGACATCGTCGTATTTCCGGCAGGCATCACGCTCGTGGTGCCAGACTGGGAAGCACCGAAGACCAGCCGCCTGCCGCCGTGGAGGCGTTCATGACGCCGCGTCAGGTCGTGCCCCTTGTGAAGTATGAAGGGGCGGACATTTCCGAAAACCTCGCGCCGCACCTGAAGTCGATTTCCTTCACGGACAACATGTCAGGCTATGCGGATGACCTCACCATCAGGCTTGAAGATCGAAACGGCCTGTGGGAATCGGACTGGTTCCCAGACCGCGGGGCGACGCTTGATGTGTCCTATGTCACGCTGAACTGGAAAAACCTCGCGGACGGCCTGCAGATCATGGTGGCGGGGCTCTTCGCTATCGACACCATAGAGGGCAGCGCGCCGCCGAGGGAAATCGAACTCAAAGCGACATCCATTCCGGAAAGCAACGAGCTTCGCGGCGTCGATCGTACACGCTCGTGGGAAAAAGCGGAGCTGAAGACCATCGCAAACGACGTGGCAACCGGAGCAGGGCTCTCGCTTGTCTATGACAGCGAAGAGAATCCGACACTGGATAGGGCAGAGCAGACGGAGCAGTCCGACCTCTCTTTCCTGCTGAAGCTCTGCGAGGACAATGGCCTCGCGCTGAAAATCACCAATGAGCAGGTTGTCATCTTCAATGAAACCGATTATGAGCAAGTAGAGCCCGCTGCCACGATCGTGAAGCCTGGCACGATCTACGAAGTCCAGGAAGGCATGGAGTACGTGCAGAACATTACAGGTTACCGGATGCACGCCGTGACAAGAGACATTTACAAAGCCTGTCACGTGAAGAACAGCGACAGCGACACCGGCGAGACCATCGAGGCAACGTTCGCCGATCCGGGAAAGACGGAAGGGAAGACACTCGAAGTCAAAGAGCAGGTGAAGACTGTTTCTGAAGCCGAAAAGCTCGCCAAGAAGCGTCTTCGTGAAAAGAACAAAGACGAATGGACGATGTCCGTCGATATGCTGGGAGATTTCCGCATGCTGGCAGCTACCACGGTAAATGTATTGGGCTTCGGGAAATTCGATGGGAAGTACATCATCACATCGGCGAAGCATCAGATTTCCGGCGGCTATACCACGAGCGTCGAAATGAGGAGGTGCCTCAATGGGTACTAACCAGCTGAAGAACCTGATCCGCGTCGGGAAAGTATCCTCCGTGAACGGAAAGACATGCCGCGCGCGGGTTACATTTCCCGACAAAGACGACCTCGTAAGCGATGAACTGGCGGTGCTGCAGATCGGAGCAAACGGGACGGAAGGATACTGGGTGCCTGAAGTCAATACGCAGGTGCTCTGCCTCTTCCTGCCGAATGCATCCGGGAACGGGCTCAATGCCGGATTCATCCTAGGCGCATACTACTCGAAGGCAAAGCCGCCGCCCGAGGAGAATGCCAACGTGAGGGCAATCCATTTTCCTGACGGGAGCCTCATCAAGTGGGATGGCGGCACTATTACCATCAAGGCCGCGAGTGCCATCAAGATCGAAGCTCCGCGGGTAGATATCAACTAAGGAGGAGCTATGCCGGCTGCACACAGACTAGGTGATAATGACACCGGGCACGACGCCTGCCCGCCCACAGCGCTTTCTTCGGCCAGCGGCGATGTATTCATCAACGGCAAGGGCGCAGGGCGCGTGGGGGACACCTACGCGCCGCATGGGTGCAAGGCGCACCCATCGCATGCGGGGGCCGTCGCCAGCGGGAGCAGCACCGTCTTCATCAATGGGTGCCCTGCTGCTCGTGTAAGCGACCCCGTCACGTGCGGCGGTTCGGCAGCGGCGGGCTCATCCGATGTTTTCATAGGAGGGTGATATGTTCGTAGGATTTTTGGGGACCATCCCCTTTGTTGCGTCGCGTGGTTACGTCCGTACATTCGACGACTACAAACGTCAAGGAGAAGCCCGGTGGGCGGAGCATGAAATCCTGGGCGAGAAACCACTTTCGGAGTTTTTGGGAGAAAATCTGGAGGAGATTTCCTTCACCATGCTCTTCCGAAAAGACCAGGGCGTAAACCCGCAGAGTGAAGTCAACACACTGAAAGAGCTCCGGGATGGCGGCACGCCCGTGCCGCTGGTACTAGGGTTCAAAGTCATCGGAGACGGCTTGTGGACCGTGCGAGGGCTATCCTATGGCGTTGATTTCTGGGATAAGTGGGGCCACCCACAGGCCATCACGGCGAATGTCTCCCTGAAGGAATATTCAGACGGAAAGACTGCGCTGAAAGAAGCGTTCAAGGGGTTGATTGGTTTATGAATTACTCCATCGGAATCGAGAATATTGTAGATTTCTCGCCGCAGGATGAAATCACGGAAATTCTGCAGAACGTGCGGACCATCATGGCGACCACAAAGGGGAGCGTACCACTTGACCGAGACTTCGGTGTGAGCGCGGATTACGTAGACAAACCCATGGCGAAAGCAAAGGCCATGTTGGCGGCGGAAATCATTCAGGCGGTGCGAAAGTACGAGCCGAGAGTTACCATCACCGGGATTTCCTTCACGGAGTCCATGGATGGGAAACTAGAGCCAAGAATCGAGGTGAGACTCAATGGAATTAAAGAATCTTCCTGATATTTCCTTTGCTGAGACAGACGCGGAGATCGTGAAAAAAGAAATCATCGCCCGGTATGAAACAATCGCCGGGCGTACACTGGCCGACGGAGACCCCGTTCGGCTTTTCCTTTTGTCCATCGCCGAACTCCTTATCCTGCAGAGAAACCTCATCGATTACACGGGGAAGATGAACCTGCTCGCCTATTCCAAAGGCGATTATTTGGATCACCTGGGCGCGCTCCTCGACGTCGAGCGGATCTCCGCGAAGAGGGCGGAAACCACGCTGACCTTCGTCCTGTCGACCGCAGAAACCGGTGCCATCATCCCGGAAGGGACACGCGTCACCACGCAGGACGAACGGGCGTATTTCGCCACGGCGGAAGCCCTCTCCATTCCGGCGGGGCAGTTGACCGCGCAGGTGGCCGCCATCTGCACGGAGCCGGGGGATGCCGGAAATCATTTGGCCATTGCCTCATTGACGAAGCTGGTCGATCCGCTGCCTTATGTGGACAGCGTGCAGAATGCGACCGTCACCGCGGGTGGCGCAGACAAGGAAAGCGACGAATCCTACAGAGAACGCATTCACGAAGCCCCGGAGTCCTTTTCGGACGCAGGCTCCTATGGGGCATACACATTTTTTGCCAAGTCTGCGAACCCGGGCATTGCGGATGTTTTCATCACATCCCCCTCTCCGGGCGAGGTGAAGATCGTGCCGCTGATGACGGGCGGAGAAATCCCGGAAGAGGAAGTACTGAAGGATGTGCTCGAAGCGTGCAATGATAAAACGGTGCGGCCTCTGACAGATCAGGTGAGCGTACAAGCTCCGACTGTGAAAAATTATGATATTCAGGTTACTTATTACATCGGAGCAGATAGTGAAAGTTTTTCTGCAACCATCCAGCAGGCCGTCACGGAAGTGGTCAATCAATACGTTGAATGGCAGAAGGAGAAGCTGGGCAGAGACATCAATCCGTCACAGCTGATGAAGAATATCATCGAAGCGGGAGCCAAACGGGCGGAAATCACAGAGCCTGTATTTACGAAAGTAGAAAACACAGAGGTGGCTGTAGCGGATCAGATATCAGTGGCCATGGGAGGGATTGAAAGTGAGTAACCTGTCTGAGCAGAAGCTGATTACCATTGTCCCGTCTTCCATTTCCGGAGATAAGACGATCCGGAACATTTCCGCGGCTACTGATCCGGGGCTCCGGAAAATCTCCAGAGATACACTTCTTCTTTTACTTCTTCCTAGGCTGGATGAACTTCCGGGGAAAATCGTCGATGCCCTGGCATGGCAGTACCATGTTGATTTCTATGATGACGCAGCAACGTTGGAGAAAAAACGGGCGCTGGTGAAGCAGAGTATAAAATGGCACCGCCGAAAGGGGACCCCATCTGTGGTAGAAGAAGTCTGTACGGCGATATTCAAATCCGCAAAGATTGAAGAAAACTGGGAGTATGGTGGGGAACCCTATCACTTCAAGGTTGTGATGATTACCGAAGCGGTCCCCGACATTTCCGTGATCAACAGCCTGTACCGCGCCATCGAGCACACGAAAAATGTTCGCTCCTGGCTGGACGGGGTGTCTTTTCACAGAGACTTGCCGGAAACGATTTACTACGCACTTCCTGTTGCCTCTGCAAAAGTTATCAGTATTTATCCTGCGGCTTTCAGGATGTCGGATATATCCGGTACTGTACATGAAGCTGCAGGAGTGAGAGTTCAGAGAAAGGTGGAAATTCAATAATGCCAAACTGGAACGGGCTTGTATTGACCAAGAAAGGACAGCTCTTGCAGGCAAAAGTAGGAACCGGCGTTGTGCTTGCACTGACTAAAATGAAGCTGGGATCCGGGGTTTTGCCTAAGGGGACTTCGCTTGAAGACCTGACAGACCTTGTGACGCCGGAACAGAATGTAGGAATTGCAGCTAAGGAAGTTCTGACGGATCAGAAGATGTGTAAAATCAGTGCGACAATCACCAATGTCGGACTTTCCACGGGATACTATGTGCGGGAGCTTGGCGTTTTTGCCAATGATCCGGACGATGGGGAAATCCTGTATGCTGTTACCTCTGATTCCGCGCCGGACTACCTTCCGCCGAGAGGAGGCTCTACAGCGGTATCTCAGGAATTTGCCGTATATATTTCGGCATCTAATGCGTCTGATGTTAAGGTTTCTATCGATCCGGGGGCCCTGGCAACGATGGGCTATGTCGAATTAGCTCTCCGTGAATACCTGAAAATCGTGGATAAGGAAACAGATATATCAAAAACTTCCGGGGCTCTTGTTGAACTTTATTAAGGGGGGAGGGAAGTGCTTCAGATTGACAGTAAGAACAGAATAACACTGACGAGAGGAGATACCGCAGTCCTGAAATTGTATTTAAAAGATGCAAGAAATAAATCCGTGAATATTGGTGGAAATTGTTCCTGCATTATGACCGTTAAAGAGAACACAGACACGGATTTAGCCCTGATCCAGATTAAGGCAAAGGACGGCAACTTTACATTCCTCCCAGAACATACAAAACACATGAAGTACGGCAATTATGTGTACGATGTCCAAGTCACTATGGATGAGGGCAATGTCTATACGGTTATCCCTCCCAGTCGGTTCACGATAGGAGAGGAAGTAACATGGTAGCACTTCATCAGGACAGTATCATTATAGGATCTCTGGAAAAAGAGAAGGTATTGAACGGGGTGCTGGGAGTAGGCCTCCGGCAGGTTGAAAGTGACGCGGTAGTCCGGGTAAACAATCGGGTGGATTTACCGACTGTTGGGAATTCGCAGAATATTTATTTTGTAATCGGCGAGAATGCAGTTTATCGCTGGGATGAAGAAAAACTATTGTATTTTTGTGTTGGCAGAGATTATGAGGAAATCAGTTTGATTAATGGAGGTACAGCCAATGAATAAGGAACTGAAGGTAAAAATTACTCTGAGAGCGGACAGCTCTTCCGCATGGGCGAGTGTAAACCCCGTGCTCTTGAAAGGGGAAGCCGGCTATGAAGTTGATACGGGGAAATTAAAATTCGGTGATGGTACTACAAAATGGTCCGATTTAACGTATTTTGTCGGGAATGTAGATTTATCCGGATACATGACACTGGCAGAATATAAAGGCTCCGGGGCCGGTGTTGTAAAGGCTGCAGATAAGCTGCAGACGGCCAGAAAAATCAATGGTGTTGGCTTTGATGGTACTGCGGATATTACTATCAAGGACAATACCAAAATCACGACCTCTGAAAAGGGAGCAAAAAACGGGGTAGCAACCTTGGATAACAATGGATTAGTCCCGTCGACACAGCTCCCGAGTTATGCTGATGATGTTATAGAAGGCTACTACAGCGAGGGCAAATTTTATAAAGAACAGAGCCATACGACTCTTATTAAAGGGGAATCCGGAAAAATCTACGTTGACCTGGATCCCTCCGCAAAATTTGAGCAGTATAGATGGTCCGGTTCTTCGTTTGTCTGCATAACCAAGCCTTTGGATATAGCAAGCACGGCGGAGGCAAAGTCCGGCACCGATGATACCAAGGTCATGACACCTCTGAAAGTTAGCCAGGCTATCGAGAATAAAGGATATATTACCGAAGAGAATGCGGATAATAAATATGAAGCGAAGATTACAAATAAGAAATCCGCTTTTAACGTAGACTTTGGCACTACCGCCGGCACTGCTGCGGAAGGTAATGATGCAAGACTTTCCGATGCGCGTATTCCTAAAGGAACCGCGGGGGGGTGATTTGACCGGAAATTATCCAAATCCTACCATCAAAAATTCCGCAATCACGAATGAAAAAATTGCTGACGGAGCTCTGTCTACGTCCAAACTGTTTACTCCCTCCGGAGATACATTGATTCTTAATGGCGGTAATTCTCAGGGGTGATAGAAGGGAGGATGTCTCATGCCGATCACATACCTAAATGTAAGAATGAAGCAACGGATCGGACTGGCATCAGAATGGAAAGCAGACAATCCCTTACTTCTAAAAGGAGAACTGGGCATTGAAAGCGATACCGGATATGTAAAGTCCGGCGACGGAAGTACCCGATATAATGACCTTCCTTATCTCACGTCCCCTCAGGCCGAAACCGGAGGAAAAGTGGTAGCAAGTATCTATCAGCCGGAAAGTGAAATGTGGATTGATGTCGATATGGAAGATATTACTATCGGTGCAGAAAGCGATGCCTTTATAGAATTTAAATAGGAGGTTCAATGATGGCCAACAGAAAAGGAAAATTCAAAGTAAAGAATGGCAGCGGGAGTTACGATCAGGTAATGCTTGAAACGCAGCTTGGTCAGGTCGTAGACAGTCCGATAAAAAGTTTGGAGAGAAGTACCCACTATGAACAGAACGACGTTGTGGCGGAACAAACATGCAAAGGGGCTTTCTTGGTATGTACTAAAGCAGGGACTACAGCCGCATCGGCTCCTTCCGGGTATTCCAGTGTGGCAGAAGGCGGTTCTGTAACTGATGGGACCGCTGTATTTACTGCACATCGTTTTAATAACTTGGCAAATATAGCGGCTATTATTGCGCATAATGCTCTTGAAACTGCTCACCCATCCCTTGATTTTATTAAATCTCTGTCTGCCGCATCCGATGGTATCCACTACCGCACAAGAAATGGAAAATCGGATCAGGTTCTTGATCTTATCAACCAGCTCCAGGCAACACTTTCTCAGGGAACAGTACCGAGCGGCAATACCGGATCTTTGGCTGCTCTGCTTTCCGGCATCGTGCATCAGATCAAGGCGCTTTCCGGTAAATCTAACTGGTGGGAAACACCAAAAGATAGCCTTGAAACACTGTCTGCCGGCGTAGTTGCCGGTGACGTTTCCAATCCGGATAGCTGGTGGGTAAAGCTCGGAGGAACGATCCCGCTAATTATACAGGGTGGAATTGGTAGTTCCGGTTTCACATATCCGCTTGCCCTGTCTAGGGTTTTGACGGTTGCGTTTTCGCTCAATAGCGACGTCTGGGGTTATAACTGGTATACGCAAGATTCGAAGGTGAATATCACGAATACGTATGTATCAAACCCCAAAGGTTTTCCGTACAATTGGCTTGTATTAGGTCTAGCCTAATCCTATTGCAACCCAATGTGCCCATCTGTCGCCATATCTTTGATGAAGGTAGAAATCGGTCGCAGTATAATTCCATGTTTGAGCCGCTTCTTCATCGCCTCTTGCCAATGTGGCCACTACAGAATAAGCGATAGACTTGAACGCAACAGGAAACGTTACTGTCTTTGGGACTCTGTCATATCCACCCTGTTTACTTGCCTATGGCGATATATCTACTATCCCATTCATCTTTTTTGAAATATGTCTTGGTGATAGACTTCACATTGCCATAATGGTCACTTCGCCCGCTATAAATTTGACCTAAAGTAACAGCGCCACAAAACGATGGAAATGCAATAGGAAAATAAACAGTAGACTTTATGTTACAGTTTCCACCCTGTCTAATGACCAATAAACAAGCAATTCCCGACAACGAGGTCTCCATACAGGTGGGCTTCAGAATTGGAGAGATATTTAAGACCACGTGCGCCTGACCCCTCATTATCTGTGATGAATGCCGCCAAAGGAGCCGTAGGGAATGCAATGGGTAGTGTGATCGTGCGGTAATTAAACCTATCACTTACACCCTGTGTCTATATACCAACTGCCAGCCATGTTAACCATTTATTAGCTATATCGAAACCCGAGTAATATATGAAAGATGATCCAGAAAACGTCTTGATATGTTCGAGCCCGCGACCGGAAGGATTCTGATTATTTACCACTGCAAGCCCCGCAATGCCGAGCACCTTCGAAAACGAGATAGGATAATTGACCGTGATATCACTCCTTGAACCTACCCACGTATATCCACCCTGTCTACACGCCAATGGCAATATACCAAACCTTAGCGTTTCTACGGTCTTCGTTTATGTTTGTTCCGAATCCCGTTTGCGTTACATACGAAGTGCTTCTGCTTGAAAGATAGTCGCATGTCCATGCCAGTCCGGGAACAGAAGAAAAGGATATTGCAAATGCAACGGGGTCCCTAGATATGCCTTTAGCTGTATCAACGTATCCACCCTGTAGAAAATGATTTTTACAGAAGGACGGGAAAGTCGATAATTACGGATAACCTAGAATTGTCTATTCGCCCGAGATCCTAGAAATCACAAGAATCCCAGCAACAAAAAAGTATCACGATGCATACAGTGCTCGTGGTACTTTTCAAATGGGGGAATTATTCTGTTAGCAGCAGGTTGGCATCAAATCTTTTCGATAGCTTTACGTAGTTGCCTTAGGGTTTTGTGAGTATACACCCCGTTGGTTACATCATGCCTGGCGTGACCAAGGATCATTTTCCGAGCGTTATCGTTGATGTCTACGGCATCCAGCAGAGTGGCGCATGTGTGACGAGTGTCATGGGGCTTGTATTTTTCACCGTGAATTAGCTTCATGGCACGGTCAAACAAGCGAGAAAGACGACTATAGCTGTAGGGAATGCCACTTTCATCACATAGCAGGAAATCACCTTGTAAAGAGTATCGAGCTTCTACGAGAGGCCATATCTTACTAGCGATAGGGATGATTCGTTTTCCGGCTTCAGTCTTTGATTTTGTGATGCGGATATACTTCTGCCTACGGTTGATGTCAGTTTTTTTGAGATTACGGAGTTCGCAAGTACGCATGCCGGTGTAGATGAGTATCAGTACAATATCGATATCTGCTTTATTAGCCAGCTTCCAAAGTCGATTGATGGCTTGCTTGCTCATGGCTTGATGTGGATTGACCGGCTTGTTTTTACCGATTCGGATAAGCCCGGTAAAATCATGAGACGTGTATTCCATTTTGCGAGCGTATGCAAATAGCAGTGATAACAGGTTGCGGACCTTTTTCTTGCTTGCATATGACAGACTACCCATTCCATCGATGACGGTCTGCAGATGACTGTATTTGATTTCGGCTACTGGCACGTCATACAGATAGACGCAATGCTTGTATGAGCTTTCATAGCCGTGAATCGTGCTATCAGATATGCTGCTATATTCGATATGTTTTGGGAGCCAGCGTGCATATAATTCTGCAAATGTTATTTTGTTGTCTGAAAGGCGGTGGAGCCCATGAGATTGATTGTAATCAACTTGATAAGCCATTGCTTCCAACTTAGTAGCAAAGTAACCAATGACTTTCTGCTTGCCTTGCTGGGACACAACAAAGCAATACGGCCGCCGCCGTGAACCACTTAATAATTTAATACAACCATATCCATTTGGATTTTTCATTTTTTAGACCTCCAATCATATTGATGGAGGTTATTTTAATGTAAGGAGATAATGCGATGGTAGTATCTATTGCCAATCCTACTTTGACATATTTGTCTATCTACGAAACAACAGGTGAAAGAGTAACCTCTTATGTGACCGGTGTACATGGTGACACGGTGGAAGAACTGCAGACCAAAGCCAAAGTGGAATATCCAGGCAAGGTCCATGTTGTGCAAGACGCTTTGATCTACAACAAAGCCCTGCAAGGTGATTTGCTGTATAAAGATGGAGCATATCAGGCTAAACCGGAACCGACAGAAGAAGAGAAGCGAGAAGCCGAACTGGCAGCTCTTGATTCTGAATATGCTAGAAAAATTAGTGATATCGAAACAGAAATGGCGAAAGCAAAAGCCATAGAAGATGAGGACTACTACAATGACCTCAAAGCTGAGAGAGAAGAACTGGTTGCGGAATACACAGAAAAGAGAGGAGCAATTTAAATGGAAAGATGTTTCCTTTGCCATCGCAAGATGGATAACAAGACTGGACTTTGCACTAATGAGAAATGTATCAGATCGAAGCCGCTGACACCCAAAGATGAAACGGAAGAAAAGAAAGATGCGGAGGATAAAACATGAATGAAATCTTCATTCAAATTTACAATTCCGCCGATCGTGCGATTTGCAGTATCCCGGATGGCTGGCCCTACAAAATTTTTATGGGGATCTTACTCATCGCCATGTCGAAGCACATTATGCTTTTTACTGCATTCGCCGTGTTGGTGGCTCTTGACTTGTTCGCCAAATTTATCGCCCTGTCCTATCACTGGCTGATTGAGAACAACGTGGAAAAGCCCTCGCTGGTTGATTCCATCCGAGGCATTCCAGCGGCACATCGGGCTCGTATCATCAATAGCCATGAAATGAAAACGCAGTTTGCAGGGAAAATCTTTGCTTATATGTTTTTGGTGATTGCTGGCGGTCTAGCCGATATCCTTGTGGGTCATGTCAATTTTGCACAGATCGTGATTGCCTACCTGGCATCCACTGAGCTCCTCAGCATCGTGGAAAATCTGGACGATGCTGGCGTGTCTATGGTCCATAATTTAGCTGCAGTAATTAAAAAGAGGAGCCCAACATGAAATTAAAAGAATGGGTTGTTATTTACGTGGCAGTCTTTTTGTTTACTGTAGGGGATTGGATAAAGGGCCGTTGGAAAAAGGAGGATAACGAATGCTGGTAACTGATTTAAGTGACTGGAATGATCACATTAACTGGTCTCATCTCATCGCCGCAGGAGTCGGTGGTGCGATTGTGAAGATTTCCGAAGGCAGAACACTCAGTAGCTTGCACGGTAAGCATATCGCAGGCGCAGAGGCTAGAGGATTGCCATGGGGAGTTTACTGCTACACCCACGCACAGACCACGGAACGCGCCGAAGAAGAAGCAGCGGTCGTCATTGGCGCACTGGAAACTTTAGGATACGGCGCTCCGCCCTTGGGAATCTGGATTGACGTGGAAGCACCCGAAGTCATTGGACAGGATCCTGATGACGTGACCGCAGTATGCAGTGCGTTTATCTCTGCATGCAACGCCGTCGGCTACAGCGCTGGAATCTATGCGAGCCTCTCAACATTGACAGACCGTATCAACGTTAATGATCTGGCCGACTATGTGCCGTACTGGTGCGCTCAGTATGGGACGAGCGAGTGCAGCTTCCACGACAGCTACCCGGACAATATTCTTGCAGGCTGGCAGTGGACCGATTGCTATAGCATCGGCGGAGAGGCCTACGATATGAACGAATGGTACTAGGAGGAAGAATGTGGAAATCTCGAAGAAAATGGCTCTTCTTGCCGCTGGCGTGTTCCTTGTGGCTTTTGGCTGGTTCTACTTCGCAGGCCGAGGAGATGTATCAAATATCGGAAAGCGAACTGACACAGTTCGAGACGAACTTAGACGAGCTGACGAAGAGCAACGCGACCAAGCAGGATCTCTTGACAGAGCAGAAGAAGCAGTTAGAAACAGCGCAGACAGAGCTGGCAGAATCGAAGAAAACGAACGCCGAGACGCGGAAATTATTAGAGAGTGCAAATCAATCCTTGAAAGAGTTAGAGGACGAGGCCAAAAGGAAAATTAGAGTAAAGACCCGCCAGCGCAATCTGTGGATTGCGATTTCCGGCGGGCTTTTGTATGCATGGATTAAGAAATAGGAGGGGCATGAGGCATGGTCAATCTTTATCAGGGGGATTGCTTAGATGAAATGGGGAAAGTTGCGGATCACTCCATCGACATGATTTTTACTGATCTGCCTTACGGAACAACTCATAATGTATGGGATAAACGCATTCCATTAGAAGGACTTTGGAAGCACTATAAGCGTGTTTTAAAATCGGGGGGTAGTACTGTTATTTTCCCAGCAGCCATTTACCACAGATTTGGTAAATTCCAACCGCAAATGGTTTCGCTATGAGTGGGTCTGGCAGAAATCCAAGCCAGTCGGTTTCTTGAATGCTAATAGAATGCCACTTCGTACCCACGAGAATATCCTCGTATTTTACGAGCACCTCCCGACGTATCATCCACAGAAGCCGCCGGGCAAACCGTACGCTGCCAAGCGAAGCGCGCGGGCTACCAGCTGTCTCTTATACACATCTCCGAGCCCACGAGACCCTAAGACATCTCG
>ENA-UALO01000542-UALO01000542.1-human-gut-metagenome-genome-assembly--contig:-NODE-542-length-14428-cov-10.113685_pt1 | contig 14428 bp, 8 predicted proteins | sample MGYA00243701_ERZ654470 | MGnify/ENA primary metagenome ERZ654470 (study PRJEB26926, sample SAMN06164444) | human gut metagenome | biome: ENVO:00009003; feature: ENVO:2100002; material: ENVO:00002003...
GAGATGTCTTAGGGTCTCGTGGGCTCGGAGATGTGTATAAGAGACAGGCCTATATGTATCCATTGTTTTCAATTCCCAAGGAGCAACATCTATTCAAGCAAGGTGTAACTTTCAGCAAGGTTATGATGCTGTATCGCTTTGACAAGAAACTGCGTTTACTTCTATTCAATGAAATTGAAAAGATAGAGGTCGCTGTGCGTTGCGCTATCGTGAACTTTGGAACGAAAATGACAAGAAACCCTTTTTGGATGACTGATGCCAACAATTTCTCAAATCCGTTCAAATTCAATCGCTCTATACATCTTATAGAAGATGAACTGAACCATACAAAAGAGGATTTCATCAACCATTTCAAAGAAACATATACCAATCAGTACCCACCTTCATGGATGCTGACCGAAATATTGCCATTTGGTGTAATCACCAATATTTATTCTAACATCAAGAATAAGAAGATAAAGAAGTGTATCGCACAGTCATTTGGTTTGCAAGTTGCTCCTTTTGAGTCTTGGCTTACCATTATCACGGTAACAAGAAACTCATGTTGTCATCATGCACGTGTATGGAATAGGACATTCTCTATTCGTGCAACTATGCCTATCAGAATGTCACGTCCTTGGATTTCTTTGCCAACAGATCCATTGAAAGTGTATTTTGATATGTGCATCATCAAGTATTTTCTTGATATTATATCGCCAAATAATGATATGCTAGCCAAGATGCATACGCTATTTTCCAATTATCCGGAGATAAATCTGGCAGCTCTTGGATTTCCGAATGGATGGGAGAGCGAACCTTTATGGACACAAGGGATGTAAGTGCTCTTTCCCTAAGAATTCAAGAATTGGAAAAAGAAAATGCCAGACTTAAAGCGATTCTTGACAAGAATGGGATAGAATATGAAAGTTTAGAATCAAAGACTTATAACTCTAATCGTATAGAAGCAGCATCAGTTTCTTTATGCCAATTCTCTTTACAAGAAAAGGTTTCTATATTTCAAAGTGTATTCCAAGGTCGTGATGATGTTTTTGCTAAGCGTTGGTATAGTAGTACGACCCAAAAGTCTGGCTATCAACCTGTATGCACGAGAGAATGGGATCGAGAATTTTGCGATAAAAGAAAATATAAGTGTGCGGATTGTCCCAACAGGCAGTTCGCTCCTTTGACATACAATGATGTTTTCAATCATCTTGCAGGAAAAGATGTGTGGGGACGTGATGTTATTGGACTTTATCCAATACGAAAGGACAATACTTGCAGTTTTCTTTGCACAGACTTTGATGACAAGAGCTGTGAGTATGGTTACAAGAATGATGTGCTTTCCTTTGTAAATGTTTGCAAAACTTGGAATGTGCCTTATTACATCGAACGCTCACGTTCTGGCAATGGAGCTCATGCGTGGATATTCTTTGATACGCCAATAACAGCTTTCAAGGCACGAAAGTTAGGAAATGCCATTCTTACAGAGGCGATGAATAGTGATGTCCATCTTTCTTTCAAGTCATACGACCGGTTCTTTCCTAACCAAGACACCTTGCCCGAAGGTGGTCTTGGCAATCTTGTAGCCTTACCTTTACAGGGGATGGCTCGACGCAAAGGAAATAGTGTATTCGTTGATGAAGATTTCAATGCGTATGCTGACCAATGGGAATTGTTATCACAAATTCGTAAGTTGTCGGAGGTAGAACTTGATATGTTGTTACGGCTGCATACTGTGCCAACATTGGGCGAACTCTCGAAGACCAGTGAGGCAAAGCCTTGGGAGACACCTCAAATGGATATGATGCAAACAGACTGTTATCCAAAGGAAATAGTGCTGACAAGAGCTAACATGCTATATATACCTTTGGCAAGTCTGTCTGCCAAATGCGTGAACGTTTTCAAGCGAATGGCTGCTTTCCGTAATCCTGAGTTTTATGAGAAGCAAGGGATGCGCCTGTCTACGTATAATATTCCACGTATCATTTCGTGTTCGGAAATAACAGACGACTATCTTGTTCTCCCTCGTGGTTGCGAGGATGCGGTTCGTGACATCCTAACCCTGCATAATGTCAAGGTTTCGATTACTGACAAAACTTACCACGGACGTAGTATAAAGGTTACATTCAGAGGAAGTCTTCGAGAAGAACAGCAAAAGGCAATGGAAGCTTTTGCTGGGCATAATGTCGGAACACTATCAGCAACAACTGCGTTTGGAAAGACCGTGTTTGCCATCGGAATGATAGCAAAGAGAAAGGTTAATACACTAATACTTGTTCACAACAAGGCATTGCTTGAGCAATGGAAGGAGCGGTTGGAATCGTTTCTTAAGATTGATGAAACAATAGAAGAGCCTGAAACAAAACGAGGCAGGAAAAAGAAAACTTCCGCCATTGGTTGCTTATACGCAGGCAAGAACTCGCTGCATGGCATAATTGATATTGCTTTGATACAATCTTGTTTGAGTGAAGGCGAAGTAAAGCCTTTTGTCAAGAATTACGGTATGGTGATAGTCGATGAATGTCACCATGTATCTTCAGTCAGCTTCGAGCAGGTTCTTCGACAAGTGACTGCTACTTTTGTTTATGGTTTGACCGCAACTCCAATCAGAAAGGATGGACATCAACCTATTATATTTATGCAATGCGGAAAGATAAGATTCACCTCTGATGCCAAGAGCCAAATGGAAAATCAAGGATTCAAACGCCTGCTGATTCCAAGGTTTACCTCGTTCCGAAGCATTACATCAGACCGTAAGACTTATGTTCAAATAACGCAAGAGTTATCCGAGGATAAGGTTAGAAATGAATTCGTTATGGAGGATGTCAAGGCTGCGATTCAAAAAGGACGAACACCTTTATTGCTGACAACTCGTACAGCTCATGTCAAGGTGTTGGCACAAATGCTAATGCCATTTGCTGATCATGTTATACAACTCATAGGTGCAGACTCTGCTAAAGAAAAACGTCTTGCATTACAAAATCTACAGTCAATACCCACATCAGAATCACTTGTGATTGTAGCTACAGGAAAGTATGTAGGCGAAGGTTTCGATTATCCTCGCCTTGATACCCTGTTCCTTACTATGCCTATAGCCTGGAAAGGAAATGTGGAGCAATATGCAGGGCGTTTACATAGAGAATGTGAAGGAAAAAGCGAAGTATGCATATATGATTATGTGGATATTCGTGTTCCACTTTGCGACTCAATGTATCGTAAGCGACTGAAAGGGTATATTAAAGCTGGATATGGAAAGGATGTGATATCACCAGCACCAGATAAGAATTCCCAAGAATTGATATATGAGCAAAACAATTACGAAGCGGCATTCCGAAATGATTTGGCAAAAGCCAAACATTCTGTTGTTATCGCAGTACCGAAAGTGAAGTTTAAATATAAACCCTCTATCATGTCTGCACTCGCAAACCTTCTTCATGATGGTGTTTCTGTGGTTGTACATATAAAAGAGGAAGGGGCTAATGAGACAGAACTGTCAAATGCTGGAATGGATGTAGTGTGCAACAAGGAACAAACTCTACAATGTGCCATCATAGACAAATCTATTGTCTGGTATGGAAATATCAACTTCTTTGGCTATAACTCGGAAACAAATAATGTCATGCGAATTGCTGACCACAAAATTGCTGACGAAATGATGGAAATACTATATTCTTGTCATGAAAATAAAGGTAAATGAAAAACAGCCAAGCTTCAATAGCATATTTGAAGGTTGGCTGTTTTTTCTAGTTCAAAAGTTTGTATTATCAAGGATTATTCGTATCTTTACGATAGTTTCTGCTATCCTTGAAAAGCGAACGGAGCAGGAAGTCGAACTCTCTTCTCAGTTCGCCGTTCTCCTCGAAAAACAGTTTGTTGATATTTTGTGCCAGGCTTAAATGAGGTTTGAGCATATTTAGGTAGTAGGGTGTTCCACCTAACATCATATAGCATTCTACGGTCTGATGGCGGTTGAATACGATATGGTTATTCTGTAGAAAATCCTCTGTTTCACCTAATGAGAAAGGTGCAAGATAGATGCTGCGGGTTACCCGGTTGTGTAGCCCTCCCTTATCTCCCAGCAACTTGTTGACCATCCATGAGGTTGCTGAACCGCATACCACGAGCATGAGGTTCTGGTCTGAAGCCCATTGGTTCCAGAAAAGTTCGATGGCGCTGATGAAATTGGAACGCGGGGTATCGAACCAAGGCTGCTCATCAATGAATGCTTTTATTTGAATACTGTAAGCTTTTTTCTTAGAAAATATGTCTGAACAAGGGCGGTAACTCGATTTTTTAGGCGGTTACCGCCCCTGTTCAGACATGTTTTGTTCTTTTTTCAGATGCTGAACTTAGATAATTACCGCCGTTCCGCTGCAAGTTACCATCAGCATGGAGCCGCTGTTACCAACGGTTTCGTAATCCATGTCGATGCCCACGATGGCGTTGCAACCTAAGGATGCAGCACGCTGGCTCATCTCCCTGAGTGCAGTATCTTTAGCTTCGCGGAGGGTACTTTCGTAAGAACCGCTTCTTCCGCCAATCACATCACGAATGCTGGCAAAGAAATCTTTCACAAAGTTGGTACCAATGATGGTTTCGCCTGTCACAATGCCACGATATTCACGGATAGGGTGACCTTCTATGGTTGGAGTTGTGCTCAAAATCATAATTTTTTCCTTTCTTTTTATGTTATTACTCATGTTATCTTATAACTTAGACGATGAAGTAATAGAAAAGGTTACATGGAATTTTAAATTAACTTTTTTATTGATATCATTAAATATTTTAAAAAGACCATAGAAATCTAAACGTAATTCACTAAAATTTCTATTTGCGTATAAAAATACAGGAAAAACTGACAAAATACGTGCAAAATACAAAAAATAGTAATAAAATGTTTTGTTCGTTTAACTTTATTTACTATCTTTGTACCAATTATTAATTTAAAACAAAAGGGACTATGAATTCTAAGAGAAAAAACTACACCATGGTCTTGAATACATCTCTTTTGTGCTTTGCTCTTGCCTCTGGACAAGCAGTCTTTGCTCAAAACAATGTAAACACAAGCCAAAAGGGAGCTGTTCAAGCTCGCCGTACTGCAGTTATTGCCAAAGGTTTCGTCACCGATGACAACCAGGATCCCCTGCCTGGTGTAAGTGTAAGAGTGAGAGGTACCAAATTGGCAACCGTTACTGACATCAATGGTAAATTCAGTCTTACTATGCCTGTAATGGAGCCAGGAAAGGCATATTACCTGGAGTTCACTTACCTTGGAATGGAAAAGAAGGTGGTACGTTACCACAATAGCAATTCCATCAATGTGAGTATGATTCCTGCTGCCACAAGTCAATTGAAGGAAGTTGAAGTTGTGGAGACTGGTTATGGCCGCTTGCCTCGTAAGGATATGGTTGGTGCCTTCACCACTTTGAAAGGTGAAGATGTGCTGATGCCTGCCTACCAAACTATCGACCAGATGTTGCAGGGTAAGGTGGCAGGATTGATGGTAGTCAATTCTTCTTCCCGTGTGGGATCTGCTCCTAAGCTTACCATTCGTGGTAAGGCAACTATACTTGGAAATACCGACCCTCTTTGGGTTGTTGATGGAGTCATCCAGGAAGACCCTATTTCTATCGATGCTACAGCAGCGATGACTACTGATATGAAGGAATTGATAGGTAATCAGGTGTCCTGGCTCAACCCTCAGGATATAGAAAATATTACTGTGTTGAAGGATGCTTCGGCTACTGCCATCTATGGTTCTAAGGCTTCTAATGGTGTGATTGTCATCACGACCAAGAAGGGGTCTGCAGAACGTACCAGTATCCGCTATTCAGCAAACTTCTCTGTCCGTCAACGTCCTAACTACGACTTATTTGATTTTATGAATTCGCAAGAGCGTATTCAGTTCAGTAAGGAGGCGTATGATGCGGGTGTGCGCTATCAGGGTGATCCGCTTCCTCAGATTTATACTTATGAGGGATTGATGGCTATGTTTAACAAGCACATGATTTCCGAGGCCGACTTTATGAAGCAGATGGAAAGATTGGAAACTGTGAATACTGACTGGCTTGATCTCTTGACCCGTAATTCTTTCAGTCATAGTCATAATCTCAGCGTATCTGGTGGTACTCAGAGAGTAACTTATAATGCTTCTTTTGGCTACTCTAATTCTGAAGGTACAGAAATTGGTAATAGTCAAAATCAATTTACTACTCGTCTGAATGTAGGTGTGCAATTCAGTAAGCGAATCCGTGCTTCCTTTAATATTAGCGGTAGTTCACGAAATTCATACGGCTATAGCGGTGTAAGTCCTCAGTCGTATGCTCTTAATACCAGCCGTGCCGTACCTGCTTTCGAGGAAAATGGTGAACGAGCTTTCTATAAACAATATTATACTTATCAGTTGAACAAGTCCCTCGGTTCCAACAATACTTATGGTTACAATGTCCTCAATGAGATGGATAACAGTTATAGTAAGAACCGCGGTAATACCTTCAATGTGTCTGCAAATATTGATTTCCAGCTTCTTCCTTGGCTTAATTATCAGTTGGTGGGTTCTATGGCTCATAGTTCCAACGATTCTGAAAGTTATAAGGGTGAAAGGACTTCCTACATTGAAACCAACTATCGTGGTTATGGAGTAGGTGAGGCTGAACCTGGTTCTGCTTTGTATAAAGCAGCCCTGTTGCCATTTGGCGGTCAGTTGACCAATAATAATTCCAATATGACTTCGCTTGACATGCAGCATAAGCTGGTAGCAAGCAAGACTTTCAATGAGATTCATCGTGTCAATGGTATGTTTGGTTTTGAGATGCGTTCTTCCAAAACATATGGTAAGGGTACGAATGTCTGGGGTTATGTGCCAGAGCGTGGTGAGAGTTTGATCTCTCCTTCGCTTCCAGAGGATATTGTGCCTATCGGAGGTACACAGTCTATAGGTTGGGGTGCTCTTAGAGGTCTCTTTGAGGGTGGATGGAGTAGTATCAACAATACTTCCAATTACGTATCCTTCTTTGGTACAGCTGCTTACTCTCTGAAGAATCGTTATGTTATGAATATGAATATCCGTTCAGATGCTTCCAACCGTTTCGGACAGGATAAGCGTAAGCAGTTTGATCCTACTTATTCGTTCGGTTTCTCTTGGAAGATAGCAGAAGAGAAGTTTATCAAAGACAACGTGAAGTGGCTTGACCAGCTTAACCTCCGTGCAACATATGGTATTCAGGGAAATGTAGTCAATTCCATCAGTCCGGAATTGATAGCTTCTTATGGTGGTTTGCTTCCTGGTTATAATGAATACTATACCAGCATCGCAAGTCTTCCTAACCCTTATCTGAAGTGGGAACGTACCAAGACTTGGAACCTCGGCCTCGATATGCAAATTTTCAGAGCCGTAACGATGAGTCTTGAGTATTACGGAAGACGTTCTAATGCGATTATCGAGCAAGATGTACCAGAGGAATATGGTATGGGAACATTGAAACTCAATGGTGGTATCATCGTCAACCATGGTCTTGAGTGGACAATGAATATCACTCCTATCAAGACCAAGGACTTAGTAGTAAGTGTTGGATTTAATGCTTCCAAGAACTGGAACAAGACTGAGACGGATGATCGCACAGCCCGTGTTGATCAGTTGACCCATCGTGATTTCGTAGCCGGCAACAGTCAGCGCCCTTTGCGTAAGGGTTATTCTCTCTATTCTTTCTGGGCTTATGATTTTACAGGTCTTGACCATGAGACAGGTCTTCCTACCTTTAGAGGTACCCAAGTAGAGGAGTTTGAAAATCCGGATAAGACAATAGATCCATTGTCATTCTTGGTTTATGCAGGTGAATCAGAGCCTTTCTTTACTGGAGGTATCAATCCTCATGTGCGCTGGAAGGATCTTCAGGTAAGTGCGAGCTTTGCCCTGATTTTGGGTTCAAAGAAACGCCTTCCTAACCCATATTCTACCTTTACTTATGGCAAGATGCCAAGTCCGCTGTCCAACCTCAGCAAGGAATTGTTGAATCGATGGAAGCAGCCTGGTGATGAGTTGCATACCAACATTCCTGGTCTCTATACTTCGGTAGCGGATATTCTCAATCTCTATACACCAGATGGCTATTTTACCAATCGTTATGAAATGTGGGCAAATTCAACAGCACGTCTTGTGAGCGGTTCTTTCTTCCGCTGCAATCAGTTGTCTGTGTCTTATTATCTGCCTAAGAAAATCTGTCAGAAGATTCATGCAACAAGCATCTCTTTGAGTGGTAGTACAAACAACCTCTTCGTCATTGCCAGCAAGAAATGGAATGGCTTTGATCCTGAGTTGGGTAACAGTATCCAGCCACGCATTTTCTCTTTCGGACTTAGTGCTTCATTCTAAAAAATGACAATCATGAAAAAAGTTAAATTATATACAATGGTACTCTTGGGAGGCATGCTGATGCTCAATAGTTGCGGTGACTTCCTGGAGCCAAAATCCACAAGTGAGTTTGTCCCAAAGGATGTGCGCTCACTTAATGAAATCTTGTTGGGCGAGGCTTATCCTCGTAACGACATAGGTGGCTTTAATTATTTTCTTACCTTGATGGATGACGACTTAACTGCAACTCTCTATCAGGTACCTGAAGATAATTTCAATTACGATATATTGTTGGCTTCCTATACATGGCAGCCGGATATGTTTAATATGATGAAAGAGGCTGGTAGAACCTCTACGGATATGTATTATACATATTATCGTAAACTGAAGGGTGTGAATGCTGTCATTGATTATATTAATACTGTGACAGGTTCAGAAGAAGATATCCATTATGTCCTGGGACAGGCTTATGCGCTCCGTGGCTTTTACTATCTGAACTTAGTGAATATATTTGGTCAGCCATACAATGAGAATCCTGATGCTTTAGGTGTTCCTCTGAAATTAACAAGTGGTGTAGAGGAAAAACCGATGGCTCGCAGTACCGTGAAGGCTGTCTATGACCAAATTGTCAAAGACTTGCTGGAGGCAGAAAGTCAGTTTAAACTTGTTTCTGAGGCAAGACAATGGAAGAAGGATTACCGTGCAAGTCTGCCAATGGTACAACTGCTGCTCTCTCGTACCTATCTTTATATGGAGAACTGGGAAGAGGCTGCCAAGTATGCGAAGTTGGTGATGAACGATTCGCGGTTCAAGTTGCTTGATCTCAATACTGTAGAAACGGAAAAGAATGAATATGGTCAGGTGGCACGTATCTATACCAATTATCATTCTTATGATGAATCTTCTGAGGTCATCTTCCCTTATGGTAAAGTATCGGATTGGGCAGGATGGGTTGAAGAATATTCTACGGAAGACCCTACGACAGGTTTGCCTCGTAAACCTTATTTCCGTGCTTCTGATGAACTGCTCAACAGTTTTGAGGATGGTGACCTTCGTAAGCAGCGTTATATCGTAAGGAAAGAATTCTCTGGTGAACTGCTGCCTTTGGCTATCGGTAAATTGAAGGTCAATAATAGTTATCGACCTACTGGTGGTACAGGTGTATTTGGTAGAAGTCTTCGTCTTTCTGAGGCATATCTCAATTATATGGAAGCAGAAGCAATGCTCGCCAAGACTGGAGTGGATGCTAATGGAAGTCAGGAAGCACTTCAAGCTTTGGTAGAATTACGTAGTAAGAGATTTGCTGATAACTATGCTCCAAAGGCAGAGGATGTAGCAGATATTGATAAGTTGGTGGAGTATATTCATCAGGAACGCCGTCGCGAACTTTGTTTCGAGAGTCATCGTTGGTATGATTTGCGCCGTTGGGGTATGCCAGAAATCAAGCACGTTTGGTATTCTACACCAACTACCAAGACAACCTATACTCTTCAGGCAAAGGATCCACTTTATACAGTTCCTATACCTGATGTAGCACGAGAATTGAACAATCAGCTGGAGCAGAATCCACTTTGTGCAAAGCGCATAGGTGAGACTTCTGAGTTCACAGTTGATAATACTAACCCGGATAATAACACAGAAGAATGAAAAGATTTATATATATCACAGTTGCGAGCCTCATCACAATGACGGCTTGCACTCCATCCGAAGATCCTATCACTCCATCGGGTAACTACTCTGTTCTTCGTATGGAATTTCCTCAAGGTAACAATTCTTGGGATGAAGATATTAAAGAAATACATGATAAATATGGTGTTTATCTGCTGTATAAGGATATTACTCCTGCCGACTTGAACAGAAAATGGACGGGTATAGGTACGGGAAAACTCTATTATGGCGATGATGTGCCAGGTACAGAAGTGCCTTACTATGTAGATTTCTTTAAGAACAACGTATTCCCTTATGCTTCTACCGAGATGATTCAGAAGAATTTTCCTGTAAAGATTTACTTGCAGAAAGACTTTAGAGGTGTAGATCCTAATCTTGGAGGAGATGATTCTGGTACTGGTGGCACAGGCGGTACAGGTGGTACAGGTACAGGTGTCACAGGTACTGGTGGTACTGGCACTGGTACAGGAACAGGCACGGGCACAGGTACAGGAACAGGCACGGGCACAGGTACAGGCACTGGTACGGGAACAGGCACAGGCACTGGTACGGGAACAGGCACAGGCACGGGCACAGGCACAGGTACGGGCACAGGCACAGGCACAGGTACAGGCACTGGTACAGGAACAGGCACAGGTACTGGTACTGGCACAGGTACAGGCACTGGTACGGGAACAGGCACAGGCACAGGCACTGGTACAGGAACAGGCACGGGCACAGGCACAGGTACAGGCACTGGTACGGGTACAGGTACCGGTACAGATACAGGTAGTACAGAAATTTATATCCCTGATGTAGCTGGCTTTACCCCAACTAAATTCGATGGTTTTGACTATTGGGCAATTAGTTTCTCCAATACGGAATTATATTGGTTGCAGAAACGCGCAGAACTTAAGGATAAGGAGAATAAGACTGATGTAGAAAAGGCGGAATTAGCGAAAGCTAATGAAACAATGGCTGTAAAGCGATTCAGTTTTATCAATCAGTTCCTTACATCTCAGCGAATGGACAATACCTTGCCAGAGCCTGAAGGATTGAGAGATGGAATGGATTTCGTTTCAAGTCTGAATAGAAGTAATCCTAACCACAAAAATTATGTGTTTAATCGTGGTCTTATCAGATGGGTAGATGATAATGGCGTAGAAGAGGAATCTCTATGGAGTATTTATACTTCCTATTATAAGCAGCCGAATTATAATTCCGGTGGTTTTTACAGAGATTTCTTCTCACTCTATATCAGAGCAGCTATGCGATTCTCTCCAGAAGAGTTCTATGAAAAATATCCGAAGGAGAAGTATCCGCTCATTAGTGAAAAATATGAGCTTGTTGTCAGATACATGAAGGATAAATATGGTATCGATCTCCCTGGTATTGCCAAGGGATCAGGTACAACAACTGAAAAATAATGAAAAGTAACATACAAATATCATGCAACAGATACAAATACTGTTGCGTGGTATTTGTTCTACTTTTGAAAATGATCTTTAATCGTAATTGTATGAAGAAGAAAATTATATTTCTGATATTCTCTTTATTTAATATCCTGTTGCCTATAATGGCTCAGGATTCAATCAGTAATAGAGGAATTCTTTTTGAAGATATTTCTTTTAAGGAAGCTTTGGCAAAGGCAAAGGCTGAAGGAAAGAAAGTTTTTATCGATTGCTATACTCAAACATGTGGTCCTTGCAAGTATATGATGAAGAATATCTTTCCTTTGCAGGAGTGTGGTGATTATTTCAATCCTAAATTCGTTTCTCTGACAAGGGATATGGATGTTGGTGAAGGACCGGAATTGGGCAAGAAATATAAGGTGGGTATTTATCCTACTTTCCTCATCATTAATCCCGATGGAACTCTGTTCTGCAAGGAGATGGGGGCGGTAAGACTCAACTCCAATATTACTTTCGTAGAAAAAATAGAAAATGCGATTCAGCGTGCCACAGAGATTAATGAACTGGAAAAGAAATATAACTCTGGTGAAAAGAATACAGTATTGGTACGCAAATTAGTTGACTTGCTGAAGGTAAGTGATTTCCAAAAGGCAGATACCGTACTCAATCAATACCTTAGTTCGCTAAGCATAGAGGAATTGTGTAAGGATGACACATGGAATATGTTTTCATCTGAAATCAATTCTCCTGATTCTCCTGTCTTTCGCAAACTCCTTGCCAACCGTGCTCATTTTGAAAAACTGTTGGGAAAGGATAGGGTAGAGGGAAAGATTATTTCTACCTATCAGAACGAGTTTAATATGTGTAAAATGTTGGATATGCATTTTGACCAGCGAATTGCAGATTTGAAGGACTTAGAGAAGAATGGTTATTCACAAGCGCTCGCATTACGTGAGAGTATGACGCTTCGTTGGATTATCAATGAAAAGCAGGTAAATCGTATCGGAGAAATCCTGTCAATACTTCAGAAACTGAAATCTCTTCCTTCTGATGCAGAGCGCATGGCTGTTATCAAAGAATTGAATAGCTTTGAGCGGGTAGCTAATATAGCGCAAAGGAATAAAGCTTGTACAGAACTGCGAAATATTCAAAAGTTAATGGATGAAAAGAGTGCCAGAGCGATAGAGCGCTTTATCACTCGCATTTCACCTAAGAAATAAAAATAAAAGCTCCATTCGTATCATGTGACGAATGGAGCTTTTATTTATTGTTCTATGCATGAGAAAACCCATTTGGTTTCAGTAACTATTTTGTTTCCTGTTCTTCCTGCATATCCAGATACTGGTTGTCCTTATCGTAGAATTCATACTGAAGGAATGCCAGTTTCTGTGAAGCAATCACATTAAATCCGAAACCATACTTGAACTGCCATTTGCGCTTCAAAGAAATGAAGCCCTTATTGATAAAGGCAGCTACATAAGGATTCACATACAAAGTAAATTTCTTGACGCCAATCTTGTTGACTAAGCGGTCAATCTTTCTTTCCAATTGGTCGGTGAAGAGGATGCTGGACTTGATTTTGCCCGATCCAAAACAGGTAGGGCAAGTTTCCTCTACGTTTACGTCCATAGCTGGTCGTACACGCTGACGGGTAATCTGCATCAGTCCGAATTTGCTTAATGGAAGGATATTGTGCTTTGCACGGTCCTTCTGCATGTTCTTGCACATGCGTTCATAAAGCAATTGTCGGTCTTCCGCCAGATGCATATCAATGAAATCGACAACGATGATACCTCCCATATCGCGGAGTCTCAACTGTCGTGCCAACTCATCGGCAGCACCCAGGTTCACATCGAGAGCATTTGCTTCCTGACCTTTCTCACGAGTGCGGTTGCCACTGTTTACATCAACTACATGCAGAGCTTCTGTGTGCTCAATGATGAGATAAGCACCATGTTTGTAGTTGACAACTCGTCCAAATCCAGCCTTAATCTGTTTGGTAATGCTGAAATTGTCAAAGATAGGCACCTTACCAGTATAGAGTTTAACTATGCCCGCCTTTTCAGGGGCTATTAGAGAAACATAGTTTTTCACCTCGTTCATCACATCTTCGTTGTTAACGTAGATGTTCTCGTAAGATGGGTTAAACAAGTCACGCAGGAGAGCGACGGCTCTTCCGGTTTCCTCGAATGCCAGTTGCGGGCGTTGCTGTGTTTTCTGTACCTTGGCGATTGCATCCTCCCATCGCTTCACCAGGACTTTAAGCTCAGCATCGAGTTCTGCGACACGTTTTCCCTCAGCTACAGTACGTACGATTACGCCACAATTTTTTGGTTTGATACTGTGGATGAGTTGTTTGAGTCGTGAACGTTCTTCACCGCTTTTGATTTTCGACGAAACAGAAACTTTTTCTCCAAATGGCATGAGCACCAAGTATCGACCTGCAAATGAGATTTCACCTGTCAGTCGAGGTCCCTTGGTTGAGATGGGTTCTTTTACGATTTGCACCAACACTTCCTGTCCAGTCTTCAAGACATTCTGTATACTACCTTCCTTTTCGAGGTCAGGTAATTTGGTGGCTTTAGAGAATGGGAAAAGTTTCTTTCTGTCGCTCTGTACTTGTTTAAGATACTTTTGGTAGGAATTAAATTGACTTCCTAGATCAAGATAATGAAGAAAGGCGTCGCGTTCATAACCTACATCTACAAAACAAGCATTAAGTCCCGGCATGAGTTTCTTAACCTTGGCGATGTAGATGTTGCCCACAGAAAAGGAAGCCTCGCGTGGCTCATTTTGATATTCTACTAATTGTTTATCCTCCATGAGCGCGATGGAGATGTCTTTCTGTTGGACGTCAATTACAACTTCGCTTGTCATTTTCTTCAAAAAATCTTTTAATTAGTACTTACAGAAAGGGGGCATGTCAACACTTAAGAGCTGACATACCCCCTCAGTCACGAACTGACTGGGAGCAAAATAGGCTATAAAAGCTTACTTGCTCTTATGTCTGTTCTTACGTAATCTCTTTTTACGCTTGTGA
>ENA-UALO01000544-UALO01000544.1-human-gut-metagenome-genome-assembly--contig:-NODE-544-length-14360-cov-7.335128_pt1 | contig 14360 bp, 9 predicted proteins | sample MGYA00243701_ERZ654470 | MGnify/ENA primary metagenome ERZ654470 (study PRJEB26926, sample SAMN06164444) | human gut metagenome | biome: ENVO:00009003; feature: ENVO:2100002; material: ENVO:00002003...
CAGCACACCGTATTCCTGCTTCTTCGTGGTGATATTGATGATCATGGTGTTTGCCTGATTCATAAACCCATTGAGACCGACAATTGCCATGAACAGATAGCAGCCAAGCTTCATCATGTTTGTGGCTTTGGAAAACGCAAAAACATCCCTGTTTCTTGCGCTTGTGCGTAAAGTATTTTTATTAGTACCACTGATTCTTTTGCTGCCTCTTATATTGCCGGATCCGGTCGTTGCCGTTTACCTTGCAGAGCCGATTACAGATACACTGGCATGTACCGCAACAGTTACAATGGTTGTCAGATATTATCGAAAATACCTGTCATCTTTACAAAAATAACAGTAGATCGTCCATGCGGCTAGATAGAAAAAATCCGCCGCACTCCTGCTGGGAGCGCGGCGGAACTTTCTGGCGGATAGGGTGGGATTCGAACCCACGAGCCGCTTGCGCGACTACCTGATTTCGAGTCTTTTATGCAACTGTGACGGGGGTGTCCGTTTTGGGGTCATTTCTGTAAGCCCCGTACCCGCCGAAAGCCGCTTGAAATCAGGCTTTTTCGCTCAGAAAGCCTTGCGGGACGGGCTTTTTTGAAAGCGGGTTCAAATCGGCATTTTTCCCGATTTTGGAGAGAAATGCGGGAAGATAGGAGAGAAAAATCGGGAGACGGCCATACACCGCAGAATAGAGCTTCCAACCGACGAAAATCTATTTTTGAGGTGTTACAAATGGATGTATTCCCCGTTAACTGGGACAGCGTTCCCGAAGTGATGAACAAGGAGCAATTTTTCCGAATCTGCCACATCAGCAAGTCCACGGCGCTGCACCTGCTCAAAAGCGGCAAGGTGCCCTGCGAGTGGTCCGGCAAGAAAACCCGGTGCTATAAAATCCGAAAAGAGGATGTGAAAGCATATTTGGAGGAACGGGCGATTTTCCCTGAACTCTACTCTGCGCCGAAGGGCTGGTATGGCACCCACTATGTGGCGAGGCTCTCCAAGGAGCTGCCGGAGGACACGCTGCGGCAGATGCACGGCTACTATGAAAAGCTGCTGCGCAAATACCCGGATGTGGTCACGGTAAAGGATGTGGTAATCCTGACCGGCTACACCCTGACCACCGTCCACAACTGGTGCAGCCGCGGGTCGCTGAAAGCCTTCCAGAAGGGGCTGAAGTTCTGCATTCCAAAGATCTTTCTCGTTGACTTCTTCTGCTCCCTTACATTTCGCTCCATTACCCGTAAAAGCCTTTGGCATATCCAGACACTGAACGAATTCAGCAGGAAGATGAAGAAATAATGTGCGATTCAGAAATTCGCACACTCGCACCTGCCTTTCGGTTTTGGTAGACTGTAACCGAAAGGCGGGTGCATTTTGCATTGCAGACCTGCCGGGGAAATTTTGAATGGGAGGATCACATATGAAATCGCTATTTGAGCAGCTGGGCGGCACTTACACAAGGCAGGGCGACTATTGCCTACCCAATGTTTGCTTACCGCCCGAAGAAAAACGCCCCATCGGCATTTACGGCCAGCGGCGGCGAGTTTATCTGAAGGCGCACCACCGGGTACTGTATTATAACCTGCTGACCGCTGGTACGCTGGGCGGGCACCTCGCAGACATCGAGGAGCAGGCGCAGGAACTCTTTCTTCGGCTGGTAAAACAATACGCAGACACCGAGGGCGTGACGGAGGCCTTGAAAGCCGATGACCCGATGGCGTGGGTGCGAAAGATGAACGGCATCCGACATCGGGCAAACGAGGCCGTGATGCAGGAAATTGTATATGGGTAACGAGCAAGCGGGGGTCGATGACCTCCGCTTGTTTTGTGTGCAGAAAAGAACAATGCTGTTTTGAAACGACATTGTTCCGAACTTTGTTGACATTGTTCTTTTATCCGGGTATAATGTACTTGTGATTTTATGCGTGGAGGTATCCCCTATGGCTGAAATGATCTCGGTAAGAGAGGCAGCAGTGCGCTGGAATATAACGGAGCGGAGAGTTGCGACGCTCTGCAAGAATGGGAGAATCGCCGGTGCGGAAAAGCAGGGCAATCGTTGGCTGATCCCCGCTGATACGCAGAAGCCGGCGGATCAGCGGCTCAAGACGGGCGCTTTTCGCAAGACGGAGCGCGCGCCGAAGCTGCCCCTGCCCATCGGCGTGTCCAACTACTGTCTTGCCTCGTCGGAATACTATTATATCGACAAGACGATGATGATCAAGGACTTTATCGACGAGCGTCCGATGGTGACGCTGTTCACCCGCCCCCGGCGCTTCGGCAAGACGCTGAATATGGATATGCTGCGCACTTATTTTGAAAAGAGCGACAAGGATACTTCCGTCTACTTCCAGGATAAGAAGATCTGGGCCTGCGGCCAGAAGTACCGGGATTATCAGGGCAAGTACCCTGTGATCTTCCTGACCTTCAAGGATGTGAAGTTTGATACTTGGGAGGAGACCTTTGCAGCCATCCGGGACATTTTTGCAAAGGAGGCCCGGCGGCACAAAGAGCTGCTGACCAGCGATAAGTGCGACGAGTACAGCAAAAAGGCCTATGAAAAGCTGGCAGACGGCAAAGTCAGCGAGGTAGAGCTGGCTTCTGCACTGCTGGACCTGTCCGCTATGCTGCACAAGCACTATGGCACTGCGCCCATTATCATCATTGATGAGTACGATACCCCCATCCAGCAGGGCTATCAGAAGGATTATTACGACAAGGTCATCCGGTTTATGCGAAACCTGTTTTCCGGTGGGTTCAAGGATAATCAGCACCTGTCCTTCGGCTTCCTCACCGGCATTCTGCGGGTGGCCAAGGAGAGCATCTTCAGCGGGATGAACAACCTGTCCATCAACTCCGTGCTGGACAACAAATACAGCGCCTACTTCGGCTTCACCGCCGACGAGGTGATGGAGATGGCGGAATACTACGGCGCTGCCGATAAGTACGACGAAATTTGCCAGTGGTACGACGGCTACCGCTTCGGCAAGACGGAGATTTTCAACCCGTGGTCGGTGGTCAACTACTTCAGCAACGAGTGCGAGCCGAGGCCCTTCTGGGTCTCCACCGGCAGCAACGATATTATCGGGGAAGTGCTTGCCCAGGCGGACGAGGAGATTTATAACCGTCTGACCTCCCTGGTCAACGGCGAGACCTTTACTACCTTCATCGACACCGGCGTGATCTATCCGCAGATCAAGAGCAATCCCTCCACCATTTACAGCTTCCTGCTGGTGACCGGCTATCTGAAGGCACTGAAAACCACGCCCTCCTTCAGCGGCGATTTTATGTGCGAGGTCTCCCTGCCCAACCGGGAGATTTCTCTGGTGTATAACAAGGAGATTTTGCAGAGGCTGGAGAATCTGATCCCGCCGTCCACGGCGATTTCTGTTCAGGAGGCCATCTTCTCCGGCGATAACGCACGGCTGAAAGCGCAGATACAGACGCTGCTGACCCAGTCGGTCAGCTCCTTCGATACTGCCGGGGAGAACTTCTACCACGGCTTTATGCTGGGACTGTGCGCCCTGCTGGGCGGCGCTTTCGTGACCTCCAACCGGGAATCGGGCGACGGGCGCTATGACATTCAGCTGAAGCCCACGCAAAAGGGTCTTCCGGGCATCCTGATCGAGCTGAAAGCGGAGAAAAATTGCAGCGACGAAAAGCTGAAAAAGCTGTCCGAGACAGCCTTGCAGCAGATCAACGACAAGAAATACGAAACCGAGCTGACGACCGCCGGGGTCAGGACGATTTATAAATACGGCGTGGCCTTCAGCGGTAAAAAGGTCGAAGTGGCAGTTGGATGAGAATTGAAGACAGGGACACACCCTTGCTTGTGTGTCCCTGCCTTTTTTATAACGAATTCATGATGTTCAGCAAACTCTGGTAGCTGTCTACATCGTGGTATACGACATTACTTGTGGACATCTCATTGAACAGCTTCTTGGCGCAAGAGATTTTCGCCTGCTCAATAGGACGCAGCTCAAGACTTTCCATTGTGCCTTTCGTTTCGGCTATGAAGAAAATATGCTTGACCTTGCCCTCATAGAAAGCGATTGCCCAGTCCGGCGAATAGTTGCCCACCGGTGTAGGGATTTGGAAGGCTCTTGGCAGCTTTGCATAGACACACACCTCGTCTGCTGCGTCCAAATCCTCAGCAAACTTTCTCTCGATGCTCTTGTCAGCTGAGCCGTCTGTGAACACATAGTCCTGAATGGCTTTCTTTGCAAGGAACGCCTTATCAAAGCTCTGTGTTGCCTTTTCAGCTGTGAAGATGGAGCTGTCATATTCGCCATCAATGGTATCGTAGGAAATATGCTCTACGATCATTGTGGCTTTCTGTTCGTTGATGAGCCGGATGACCTTTGTGATGAACTCCTCCGGGTTGTTCTTGAACATATAGAGCTTATCCACACGGATGCCTTGCAGGATCGCAGAAACCGTGCGCCGTGTCAGAACGGTACCCTCTGCGATTTTTCCGATGAGGTCATACTTGATCTGACTGGTTTCGGCGTGTTTGAGTGTCTGCGTCCGGGTTTTTTCGCCGGTGAAGGATGCTCCACGCTCGATCTCATACTCATTCATCTCCGTTTTCTGCCGTCCGATGGTGGTCGTGTATTGCAGCTCGGAAACAAAGAGCTTTTCGTCAATATGGGCAATGGCGTTGCGAATCAGCTCGGCGCTGTCAAAATCGACGGTGTAGGCGTACTTGTGGTTGATCTCACGCCACAAAGCTTGAAACTCACGCCTGGCAAAGTTCTCGTTGAGAGGATTTTCCTTGACCTTGGTTTTGTGACCGTCAGAGAACATATCCTTGAGGACACTGTCATCATAGACTGCCTGAATGAGCGTGTGGATGCCGTCTGTCATCGGCTTGAGTTCCTCCGGCAGCTCCGCAACGGTTCCGTTCTTAACATCCTGACGGTACTTGTCCGTCACCTTGCGCTTCATATCCACATAGCCGTTCTGAATGAGGTAGAACTCGATAGCATTGGCTTTCTCGTCGTCGATAAGCGTCGGTACATCGTCCACCTTGACATATTTGCCCTTGAAGTATTCGCTTGTCGCCACCGTGGGTCTGTCATAAAGCACGGTCTTAATATCCGACTGCAAGTCCGTCACAAAGGTCTTATAGCTTTCACTGGCGACTACCGTCAGCGTGTTGATCTCGTGAACGCTGTCGCCGCAGCTCTGCACATCCATACGGTTGCCGTCCTGATTGACGCAAAGGCGCAGACCACGACCGACTTCCTGCCGCTTCGCCGTGTTGCTGTCGGAGTGCTTCAGAGTGCAGATTTGGAACACATTCGGGTTGTCCCAGCCTTCACGCAGTGCGGAGTGGGAGAATATGAACCGTGTCGGCTCGTCAAAGGAAAGCAGCCGTTCCTTGTTTTTCAGAATCAGGTCATAGGCGGAAATATCGTCGGAGAACTCGCTGCCACGCTTGAGCTGACTATCCACGCTGCGCCCGGTTTTCTTATCGATGCTGAAATAGCCCTTATGCACCCGGCTCACATCGCTGCAAGTGGATTTGAGATATTTCTGATACGGCGTGTCAAACATCGTAATGTACTCGTTCAGAATGGCAAGATATTCCTGCTCAAACATCACGCCGTATTCGCCAAGCACCTCGTCGCCGTTTTCATCATACTGGCGGTACTTTGCCACTTCGTCGATGAAGAACAGGGACAGGCACTTGATGCCCATATTAAAGAGCTTTTCCTCTTTCTCAAAGTGGGAGAGGATGGTTTCACGAATCTGAATGCGGCGCATATCCTTTTCGGACACATCGCCCACCACATCACCCGCTTTGATGACTTCGCCGTTGGTGAAGGTCACGGTGCCACGCAGCGGGTCAATTTCGGAGATGGTGTAGCCCTTGTACTGCTCCATTTCCTGCGAAACGAAGTAAAGATCGTCCCCAACACCGAGAATACGGGTTTCCCGGTTGATGGATTTGTTATAGCCAATCTCCAGCTCGATTTTTGCCATCGGCGGCTTCTTGCTGGAAAGAATGATCTGCTCAAGGTAGAGGTAGCTGTCCGTGCCACGGAAGTTCTTGACCTCAAAGCCCTTGACCTCGATTTTCTTGACCAACCGCTTGTTGAAAGCGTCCAGCGCATCCAGCACATAAACAAGGTTGTGCTGCTTGGCGTGGGTAGCTGAGTAGTTGAGTGAGAACAGAGGATTGAAGTTTTTCAGCGCCTTCTGCGTCACATTGCCGCCCATCTTCTGCGGCTCATCCAGAATAATAATTGGTCTGTTTGCCTTAATTACATCGATCGGGCGGCGGGAGCCGAATTCGTCCCGCTTGGAGTAGATGATGCGGGCTTCCTTGCTTCTGCCGTCCTCTTTCAGCGAGGAGGCAAACGCCTGTGTGTTGATAATCATCACATTGATGCCGGAGCTGCTCGAAAAGTTATCCAACTGGTTCAGGTTGGAGCTGTTGTAGATGAAGAAGCGAGCTTTCTTGCCGTAATGCTCCATAAAGTGGTCTATGGTGATCTCAAAGGACTTCTTCACACCCTCGCGGATCGCAATGGAGGGAACGACCACGATGAACTTGCTCCAGCCGTACTTCTTGTTCAGCTCGAACATCGTCTTGATATAGACATAGGTTTTGCCCGTGCCGGTTTCCATTTCAATATCAAGACTGCAACGCCCCAAGTCTTTGACAAGGGAAGCAGAGAGCTTGATGTTGTTTTGACTCTGCAAGGTCTGAATGTTGTGCAGAAGCTGTTCATCGGAAAGCTCTACCGCTTCATTTTTATAACCGGTATCGTTCAGCGGATCGATGACTTCAAGCTCCTCATCGGACATACCGAGGGTCATCTGATACGGCTCCGCTTTGACCTTGCCCCGGTCACGGATATAGCTAATCTTATCGTGAAAGCCCTGCCCCTGAAAGACACGCACAACGGCATCAACCGCATCAGTTTGGTATTGTTGTATTTTGAAATTAAACTTCAATTAGGATGCATCCCCTTAAAGAACAGCGATAAGAATAGTCGCAACAAGTGAAGCCAGCGCAATACCAGCGGAAACAAGAGCAATAACCAACATCTTCGTATTGTACTTCTTTGCTTTTTCCGCTTCCTGCTTGCTTTCTTCCAGTTCTTTTTCTTTCAACAGGTACAAATCGTTAAGCTTAGAGTAGTTATCATTAAGTCCTTCTACCACTTTTTGATTGCCTTCAAGTATTGGCTTTATTTCCTCTGCAAGAATCTCGTTCAGCGGCGTAATGCTATCAAGCATTTCTTGATTCCGCCTATTCATTTCATCAATAAATGAGGTATCTATTTTTGGGGTTAAATCAGGTAAGGTAAAACCGTTAAAATCCATTACAGCACCTTCCTTACGGTGTCGGGGCTGTAGGTGGCGAAGATCTGATCGAAGTTGGTTGCCACGCTGTCGCTTGCCATAGAGCTGTCACGCATTACGAAGTAGTAAGGCTTCTGCTTGGCAACGGCTTTAATGGTTTCCTCGGTCACATCGCTGTCAAAGCAGGCAATCAGATAGTTGTCCTCCACATTGAACACCTTCTTGCCGGCAATGGTGGTTTCCTCGATCTTACTGGAGAGCAGCACGCCCAAATCCAGCATCACCTGGAACAGCAGATCCTCCGGCGTTCTGTCCTCTTTGATGTTATCTTCAAGGCTGGAGAACAGGCTGGCTTCATACTCCGCAGGATTGTAGTAGACCTCTTTCATATTGGAGGTGTCGCACTTGAGAACGCGGAAGCCGATATCAAGGTCTTGCGTTGTCAAAGGACTGTCCTCTTTGATTTTCTTGCCTGCACGGCGGATGCGTTCCTTGCCGATTTCACAGATGGTTTTGTATCCCGCTTTGCGGGCTTCGCTCTTTTCGTCGGTTGCTTCGGGAAGCTGAACCATAATGAACTTGCGGTGCCCGCCATCTTCTGCGTTAAGTTGCATAACAGCGTGGGCGGTTGTAGCAGAACCGGAGAAAAAGTCAAGAACAACAGAGTCTCTGTCGGATATAACGCGCACAAACTGCTCAATATATGCAACGGGCTTTGGAAAATCAAAGCACTTTTCATCGTCAAATAAAACTTTCAATTCTCTGGTTGCCGTTTGGTTATGTCCCACTTCTTCGGCAAGCCAAAGCGTGTTAGGAGTTCTGCCGTCTTGAACATCGGATAAAAATCTTTTCTTCCGAGGAAATGAATTGCCGTCTTCTCCGAACCATACTTGGTTATCCTCAACCAGCCGAATTAAGTTATCCTGCGAATAGACCCAGTGCTTTCCTTGTGGAACATCAAATTGCTTTCCCGTTTTGGGGCTTGTGACAAAGAAATGACCATTACTGCGTTCACCGCTTGCCACCAAGTCACCCGATTGCCACGGTCCTCTCGGATCGTTATCCGGATTCTTATACCGACTGTTCATCTCATCGGTTCGCGGTAATAAGTGTATCCTTATTTTGCTAATTGATTTTGCATAGATAAGTGCATACTCGTGGTTTTCAGAAAAATACTTAGCGTCATTTTTGATGCTGTGAATTTTTTGCCATACAACGCACGCAACGAAATTACATTCGCCAAGCACTTCATCGCAAATATTTCGCATATTCTTATACTCGTTGTCGTCAATGCTTATGACTATCAAGCCATCATCAGACAGCAAATCCTTAGCAAGTCGAATCCGGGGATAAATCATATTCAGCCAATCGGTATGGAAACGACCGTTACTCTCGGTGTTCTGTACCATACGATTGCCGTCCTCATCAAACTGCCCACTATTGGCAAGGTATTCATCTGCACTCTGAGCAAAGTCATCCTCGTAAACAAAGTCATTGCCGGTGTTGTACGGAGGATCAATGTAGATCATCTTGATTTTGCCGAGATAGGTTTCCTGCAGCAGCTTCAGCACTTCGAGGTTGTCGCCCTCAATATAGAGGTTCTCGGTGGTATCGAAGTCCACGCTTTCCTCACGGCAGGGGCGCAGCGTCTTATTGATCGGGGCATTGGCAAGAAGAACGGACTTCTTCTTGTCCGGCCAAGTGAACTGATAGCGCTCCTCGTTGCCGTCCACCACGGTGCAGGCAATCTCCTGCATCAGCACATCTTTGTCAATGGCTCGATCTACAATGGCCTTGCCGTTTGCATCGTATCCAGTAATTGTTTCCGTCACGGCGTTGGGAAACATCGCCGCCAGCTTTCTGAAATTTTCATCAGCCTTGTTCGCTGTTTGCATTCTCAGTTTATCCATTCTCTTGTTCCTCCGTATCGTCAGGTGCAAATAATTCTTTCAGTTCAGCGGCTATTTCTTCGGGAGTCATTGAAGCCGTAGTCATAGCCTTGCGGTCAGCTATGATCGGGCTGTACTCAACGACCTGCTTTTTCGTCAGGTTGTGCCATATAGGAAGGATGGTTTTCCCATTAACGGTTTCTACTTGAAAGAGTCCGTTCAGCTCCGCTTTTGTCCAGTATTTATGTTCGGCAATGTAGTTAGGCGAGAGGATAACAACACCGTATTTTGATTTTGCCAGTCCTCTATCAATCTTCTCACGCATTGAGTCGCCCCATTTGAGCTTATCCGTGTCGTACCATACTTTGAGTCCCTGATTTCGTAACGCCTCTACAAACTCGTCAACAAATGACTCTTTATCCTCGTATGCGTGGGATACGAACACATCATATTCTTCATCGGCTGCTATTGGGGTACTGGCTGATGTGACTACCGGCTGCGAAATTTGCTGCTGGAGTTCCTTTATCCGAGCTTCATAGGATGCCTGAATTTGCCGATTGGCTTTATCCTGTTTCTTTTGCTCGTTTTGCTGCTCCTTTTGGAGTTTCAAATAGGCTTCAGCACGCTTCTTGCGCTTTTCGGCAATCTTCTTTCCGAGTTCGGCGCTGTCCTGACTCTTTTTTGCTTGGTCGGATTCGTGAGTAGCAATCTGCCTCATTTTATTGTTGAGTGTGGAAGCGGAGGTATGGCTGTTTATGCTTTTCTTCAAGGTGTTAATTTTGCCTTGGAGTGTAGCCACTTCTTTGTCCTTTGCCGCCTTTTTCTTTTCGAGGTCTGCAATTTCTTTATCAAGGCTATTTACCGTCCGTTGATATTGCTCACTTGACATATCAGGAACTCCCTTCGTCTATATCAATTCTTTCTTGAGCTTCTTTATCTGCTGCACAAGCTCAAACTTCTTTTTCGGCTGTTTTTCAGCCCGTGCCTGCTTTTCCAGCTTGGCGATCTCTTTTTCAATTTTCTGTCGGTGCTCGTTGGCGGCGATCTGCTCATCAAGGGTATTGCCGTCTGCGATGCTCACGCCGCCGATGTCCACCACGATGTTTTCCCATACTTTATCGAGGTTCAAGCCCCGCAGCTCAATGGTGCAGCTTTCGGTGGGCTTCCAATCCGTCTGCATCAGCTTGGTGTGATAGATTGCCAGCTTGCTTTGCCCCTCAAATTCAAGCACAAACAGGATGTTCTGCGGAATGAGCTTTGACAGTGTGGCAACGCTTCTTTCATCAAAGTCTTTCTTCTTCAGCGCCACAAGCAGGACAAAGAAACTCCTGACTTCCTCTCCGGCGGGAATGTTGATTTTCGCCGGTGTAATCTCGTTGACAATGGTGATCCTCGATATATCGGCGTCGATTTTCTCCTTTGTCGCCGTGTTCATTTGGAATTTCGCATAGACAGCCTTCTTCGGAAGCTGCTTGCTCATTTCGGTTGACTTCGGAAGTCCGAGCATACTCTCACCTCATCGCACGACTAAGAAGCATATCAGTTCAAAGTCGTCCAGTCCTTTGATCTCATTTGCCAGGAAGCTGACCTGACCGCCGCCCAAGAAGCTGTCAATATCGCTCTCGTCCTTCACCTCAATGATGGAAGCGATGGCATCGTCAAGCAGCTTGGAAAGCTGCGACATATTTCTGCCGTCACGGGTTTCTTTGTTAAATGGCTTGTAGGCTTCGGAAATCGGCTCTGTCTTTCCTTTGCAGAGGAAACGCATTTTATCAAGCATCTGCTTCGGGGAAAGGTGGTCGCAGATGACCTCCCCGTCATTGCCGATATACACCATATAGAAGGGGTGCAACCGGTTCTGATTGTCGATGTTCACGCTGTTGGAACGGTTCTTCAAAACATAAATCACACCGGCAGGCGTATCCTCACTTGCAGGAACAACCGAGTGCAAGCCGAAAGGCGTTTTGTCTATGTCAGGGTGGTGCTTGATGTAGTCAAGCAGATCGAGTCGGAACTCGTTTAACCCCAAGTCCATAATGGAGATTCCCGTTGTCATATCCTCAATGTCTACGACCTCATCCTGCAAGCGCTTGAGCTGCGCCTTTCGGTACTCAAGGTCTGTCTTTTCCTCGTCACTGAGCAGGTTATCATCGCCCGTAGCGGTCATATCCACGATTTTCATACGGGTTTCAACTTTTGCTTTCAGATTGATGTAATCATCAAGGGTCACATCAGGCCAGAAGTTCACAAGTTGAATGACCTTGTTGCGGCTTCCGATACGGTCAATACGCCCGAAGCGCTGTATAATGCGGACGGGATTCCAGTGAATGTCATAGTTGATGAGGTAATCGCAGTCCTGCAAGTTTTGACCCTCGGAAATACAGTCGGTTGCAATCAGTAACATCGATCTCCGTCTTATCTCCCGGCATCAGCAGTTCTTTATCCTTCGAGATAGGCGAGAAGCAGGTCAGCACCGTGTTCAGGTCGGCACGGAGCTTGGGGCAAGTCGTCCGACCCTCAACAGAGCCGGATACCATTGCGGTGTTCACTCCATACCTATCCTTAACATAGCGGCTGACATTGTCGTAGAGATAACCGGCGGTATCCGCAAAAGCGGTGAAGATGATTAGCTTTTTATTGCCCTCATTGATGGGATGAGTGATTTTGTTATCAATCACCCGGAAAAGCTCTTGCAGCTTTGAGTCGTGTTCCGGTGTAATATCTCCAACCAGCAAGGTCAGCAGTTCAAGCACATCGGCATCTTTCGCCAGGCTGTCCCTCCACGATACATAGTCCATATCGGCAAGGTCAATTTTGACTTTCCGTCCGAAAGAGAACAGCTCGTCCGAGTTCTGATCCTCGGCATCGAACTCGTCCATATCGGAAATATCCGTCAGATCGAGGGTCGTACCGGAGTGTTTATCAAAGCGGTCAATCGTTTCTATCGTGCTGTTTATCAAATCCTTGATGCGTGTCAGCGTCAGATTGAAAGAATAGACGGAGCTTTCCATACGCTTCATCAGGTTGATGGCGGTCAGGCGACGGATACCCTGCTCACGGTTCGCCTGCGTAAAGCCGACATTGACCTTGTTATCTCCGTACAGCTCAGCATACTTCTCCATCTTACTTGGCAGAATGTAGTGCGTCGGCGTATAGATCGTCAGTGTCAGGAGCATAAGCTGCTCAAAAATCTCGTTGTAGCTGATTGCTTCCTTCAGGTCAGTAAGATGTGGACGAAGTGAAATCGGCTTTAGCCTTGTCGGGAAGGTGCCGATGTCCGCCATATCGTAATACTTCTGAATATGCTTTCTTGAGCGGGCAATGGTCACACTATCCAGCACTTCAAAGAAATCAAAGTCCAGCATTTTGAGAAGGTTTTCAGTCGTGCGGTCGCACGGTTTCCACTTGCTCCAAGTGTTAAACGCCCGCTGTGCGTTCCTGAAAATTTCGTCGATGGAACGGGTAGTGTTGAGCTTTTCGTCTATGTAATCCGTATGCCCTTCATACGCAAGAGCAAGCTGATTTTTCAGATCGTTGAAGCGGTTATTAACTGGCGTTGCAGAAAGCATCAGCACCTTTGTCTTTACTCCGGCTCTGATGACCTTCTTCATCAAGGTAACATAGCGGTTATCCTTGGTGTCCTCGTCCGGGTTCTCAACTAATTTGCCGCCATTACGGAAGTTGTGGGACTCATCAATTACCACAAGGTCATAATTGCCCCAATTCAGTCTGTCGAGATCAAGCCCGTTTGATGTGCCGTGGGTGCGGTTTAAGTCGGTATGATAAAGCACATCGTACCGAAGCCGGTCGGCGGCAATGGGGTTATTGACATAGTTATCCTTATAGGTATTCCAGTTGTTCGTCAGTTTCTTGGGGCAAAGCACAAGAACGGACTTGTTGCGGTTTTCGTAGTATTTAATAACGGCAAGGGCGGTAAAGGTTTTACCAAGACCAACACTGTCTGCAAGGATACAGCCGTTGAACTTCTCAAGTTTGTTTATGATAGCAAGAGCGGCATCTCGCTGGAAGTTATAGAGCATCCCCCAAATCTTGCTTTCCTTAAAACCGGTCGCTTCGTTGGGCAAAACATCTTCGGACACATCTTCCAAAAACTCATTGAAGATGTTATATAGCGTCACAAAGTAGATAAAATCGGGAGAGTTTTCGTTATATGCGGCGGTAATGCTGTCAATTACTTCATCAGTAACGACTTGAAGCACCTTGCTGTCATTCCATATCTCATTAAAGTCGGCAAGCAAAGTACGGGCAAGGGACTCATCTTTCACGATTGTTGTGCTGATTACATTGCCTTTCTCGCAGCCAAGCTCAACCGTAGTGAAGTTATTGATAGGTGTATAGCCGACACCGTCAACTACGATTTGTCCCTGAATGGATTTATCGCTGATATTTGACTTGAAAGTGACTTTCTGTCTGATCCACTCTGCACACTCTCGTGCAATGGCTTTTTGGGTCAGCTCATTCCTGAGCTTGATTTCAAACTCTGTTCCGTAAAGGCTTCTTTCACGGGTCATGCGAGGAATGTAGAACTCACGCCGTTCCTTTTTGGCCTTTTCGGTTACGAAAGTCGGAGAGGTAAAAATAAAGCGGAGTTGCTCAATCTGCGAAAGTTGCTCTTTCAGCTCCTGAAAGGCATAGATAGAGAAGCAAGCCGCCGCAATGGACACTTTGCTGCCCTGCTTGATCTCTACAGACAAATCGTCTTTAAGAGTCTTTGTTGTATTATTTATAAGCTCCATAACTGAATTCTCCCACATTTCAAATCAGTTCTTGCTGCTTGGCAATCGGGAACAATTAGATCCAATAGGCTCGTTCCGTCAACAAGCATTCCAAAGTGCCAATTTGGCACTTTGGAACCGCCGTGTTGGCACTTTGGGATTTCGCCAAAGTATCAATTTGATACTTTGGAAGCCCAAAACTGATACTTTAGGCTTTACAAATCTCCCGCCCGGAAAGCCGAAAGGCTCTCGTAATAGTAGCTCTGGTCGATGCCACTCAAATAGACTTCCCGGCTGTTTATCTCGTCGGTCAGCGCCGCTTTCAGAAGCACCTTGATCTCCACATCCTTGATGGGGCTGCGCTCCATGGCAAGAAGATAATCCTCTTTATCCACCTTGCTCCAGTCCATGACCTTACCAATTTCGGTTT
>ENA-UALO01000571-UALO01000571.1-human-gut-metagenome-genome-assembly--contig:-NODE-571-length-13931-cov-3.874387_pt1 | contig 13931 bp, 8 predicted proteins | sample MGYA00243701_ERZ654470 | MGnify/ENA primary metagenome ERZ654470 (study PRJEB26926, sample SAMN06164444) | human gut metagenome | biome: ENVO:00009003; feature: ENVO:2100002; material: ENVO:00002003...
ACGAGATGTCTTAGGGTCTCGTGGGCTCGGAGATGTGTATAAGAGACAGATAAGAATCCGCACCACCGTCGTACCCTTGAATCCTCTGTTCATCTAAAGAACAGGCTGTTAATAAGATAACAGGAATATGGCATGTTTGCAGTTCGCTTTTCAGACGGCGGCAACATTCAACGCCGTCAATACCAGGCATCATTACATCGGAGATAATCAAATCCGGGACATATTTCATAGCTTTGCGGATACCTTCCGAACCATCTGCCGCTTCAATGACAGCATAGTCTGCATGAAGTAATCCATGAACATACAGACGAATATCCGCATTATCATCAATGATAAGTACAGAAGGTTTGGAAGAATCATAGTTCTTCTCCAGTTCCTCTTCTTCAACGGGCACAGCGTTATTCAAGGGAGATACTTCGGAAACAGAGGTTGCGGAAGAATCTTCCAAAGAAGATACTTCGCAGGTCCGTACCGGTAAATCGACAGTAAAAACAGTTCCTTGCTTTTCATCACTTTCCACTGATATAGTTCCACCGTGCAGTTCGACGAAAGCCTTTACTAAAGCCAATCCTATTCCCGAACCGGCATGATGCATATCTATTTTATAAAAACGATCAAAAATATTACGAATATGTTCGGCAGAAATCATCGAACCAGTATTAGATACAGTAAAACGAATCCAACGGCTATCATCTTTTGTCAAGGTGGACAAACGGACGGCAACTTTTCCATTTTCCGGCGTAAACTTAAAAGCGTTACTCAGTAGATTAGAGACGATCTTGAAGACCTTATCCGTGTCAAACTTCATCGGGAGAGACGTGAAGACCGAGGAAAAAGAGAAATGAATCCGCTTTTGCTCCGAAAGCTCCTTGAAGGAATAAGCCACGTCACGCACAAACGGGACAATATCGCCGGTAGACAAGACCAAGCTATCCCCTTGCATATCGATCTTGCGGAAATCCAATAACTGGTTCACCAATTTAAGCAACCGGTCGGCGTTCCGATAGATCAACTTCAATATTTGCTGGGATTCCATGTCTTTCTCCGTTTTCATCAACTTCTCCAAAGGAGTCATGATCAATGTTAGCGGCGTACGGAACTCATGGCTTACGTTCGTAAAGAAACGAAGCTTCATCTCGTCCACCTCATGCTGCTGACGCACAGTAGCCCGTTCTTGCTCCTCCTCCAACTTCTTTTGCTGGATACGGAAAATAAAACGTATCACGCCATACGCCAATAATATACCAGCTATGATATACAACGCTATTGCCCATCCGGTAGCCCAGAACGGAGGCAGGATCGTGATCTGCAAGCTCGTGATCTCCTTGCTCCAAATCCGGTCGTTATTCATCGCCTTTACCTTGAAAGTGTAAGTTCCCGGGTTCAAGTTCGTATAGGTAATACGACGTTCCAAGGCGCTTACGGTAGTCCATTCCGAGTCGAAGCCCTCCATCTTAAAAGCATATTTATTCTTCAAAGGAAGGAAATAACAACAAGAAGAGATGGTAAAGGAGAAATTACGTTCCGTATAATTCAGTTTCAATTGCTTGGTACAGGTGATATCTTTATCCAAAATCACATGCCCGTCATACGCCTCTCTCGCCGTTATCGGGACATTATTCACCATAAGTCCGGTTATCATCGCCGGTGGAGCATAGCTATTATAACGTATCCGGGCAGGATCAACGAAGGTAAGACCGTTTGTCCCACCAAACGCCAACTCACCCGTTTCCAGCCCACAAGCGCTATTCACATTAAACACACGTCCTTGAACGCCCTCATTCTCATCATAGCTATTCCAATCGAACGTATAATTATTATCCGTATCCCGATTCGGAACGATATTCAATAAGCCGTTCTTCGTCCCCACCCAAACCGTATGATATTTATCCTCCAAGATAGACATGATGCTGTTATCCGGTAATCCGGAAGAATGGTTCAACCGATACATCTTATCATTCAACCTATCATATATATGTAGCCCATGATTACTCCCGATCCATACCCATTGGCGGCTATCACAAAATACGACATTGATGATTTGATCCTCAAACACGGAACGTCCATCCTTCGTGCCGTTAAAAGAAGTAACAGCCCCCGTCTCCGGGTTGATCCAGTTCACTCCTAAAGAAGTTCCAACGACAATATTCCCCTTCTCATCCCCGGAAAGGCTATATACGATATCCGAGTTAATCGCATTCTCCTTATCCCCCATGCGATAATACGTCCATTTCCCGGTAGATTGATCCAAGCAATCCAGGCCGCCTTCCAACGTACCGATCCACAAACGATTCTTGGCATCGACATACAAACTATACACGCTATTATTGGATAAGCCGTCCTTACTGCCCGGGATATCCCGATAATGCTTGAAACGTTTCCCGTCAAAACCGGTCAACCCCTCCATATAAGTACCCAGCCATAACTTGCCATCCAAATCTTTCGCCATACTAATCACGACATCGCCGGAGATAGCGTTCTCGCTTTCCCGTCCCGCCCGGTAGCGGACATACTCCCCGGTTTCCCGATCGTAACGTAATAGGCCGTTTCCGCTAGTACCGATCCACAGATCCCCTTCTTTATCTTCTACGATACAATTAAAGTCATTGTTAAAGATATCCCGCATCAACTCCAAAGGGTACCGGATAGTCTGGAATTTAAAAATGCTCTCATGATAATAGTTGATGCCGTTTTTATAAGTGCCGGCCCACATAATCCCCGTATCATCCCGATACAAGCAGATCACGCTATTCTGGCTCAAACTCGTTTGGTTAAACGGGTTATTTCGTATATAACGCATCCGGTTCAGACGTTTATCCAAGATATTGATACCGCCATGATCGGTAGCGATCCAGATATTACCGTTCATATCCTTCGCCACGTCACGCACCATTATAGAGGATAAAGCGACCGAGGTTTCGGTCGTATAATGTTTCCACTCCTTGCTTTTGGGATTTAGGCGAAAGAGACCTCTACTATATCCGGGATTTAAGAAAAACCACAGGTCCCCGTCACTATCGGCGAACACATAGAATAACTGGGCATTCGCATATTGAGTCAGATACTCATCCCGATAGACAGATTCTCCGGATGCCTTATCGATCCCCTCTACCACTCCCGAGGTATGGACTACATATAGACGATCGCCCACGTCACTCATATCACAAACCCGACCATCCTCTTTATTTAGTGGATACGAATAAATCTTTCCCCTCGCTTGATCATAACGACAAAATTCATTCGTATAGGTAGCGAAATAGAGTTGTTTATCATTGTCGACGAATATCTTAGCGGGAGGATTCTCTAGACGTAAGCTATCTAATATTTCCTTCTCCGGAATAAAACGGTCATTACCGGGCTCATATACGCAAAGTTGGTTCGTATTATAGGTAATCCAAATACGCCCATCAGCGGTTTCTTGAAGTTCGGAGACATGCTCCTCCCTAAAAGGCAACCCGCTTTCCTTGTATTTATAATGCTTAAACTCATACCCATCAAAACGGTTTACCCCAGAAGTGGTACCCAACCACATAAACCCCTTCCGGTCTTTCAGGATACAAGTGATCTCATTGGAAGACAGACCGTCCTGTACTCCCAGACGGTTGAAAAGAATATCTTCCGCCGCAAGTCCGGATCCCAATATTCCCCAAGACAGGATCATTATGATACAGAGTAGAGTTTTCGTTTTCATACTTAGCAAATATAGATATTTCCCGAAAACGAACCAAACCAACCGGTATCTAATTCTGCTGCAATGCGGGTTGCAGTAAACATACACGTAAAGTATCCATATATAAGAACATGATTATTAAAAATTATCCCGTACATTTGTCTTTCGATTGGAATAGAAATGAATAAGGCGCAATGATTGTTGTAAGAGATTTTGACAGACTGAAAGGAAAGGAACTGGTGGCTACGATCGGATTTTTCGATGGTGTGCATCTAGGACACCGTTTCTTAATCGACGAGATGAAAGAGATTGCCAAAGCACGTAACCTGCCATCGGCCGTAATCACCTTCCCGGAACATCCCCGGGCCGTATTGCATGCGGATTACCAACCGAAGCTATTAAATTCTTTCGAGGAAAAGTTACAGCAATTAGAGACTACCGGAGTAGATTATTGCATCGTATTGGATTTTACGATCGAGCTATCCCGGCTCTCGGCCAAGGAATTCATTACCTCTATTTTAGCGAAGAGCCTGCATGTAAAGACCTTATTGATCGGATATGACCATCGTTTCGGGCACGATCGGACGGATGGCTTCGAGCAATATGTCGTTTATGGCACCGAATGTGGTATCGAGGTGCTGAAGGCATCTCCCTATGACGAAGGAAATACGGCCGTCAGCTCTTCCGAAATCCGGAAATTACTTCAAGCCGGAAATGTAGCTGAAGCCGCTTATTTACTGACCTATCCCTATCAATTGCTGGGCCATATCGTCAGCGGCTATAAAGTGGGACGCACGCTAGGATTTCCCACGGCGAATATACGGGTAGATGAACCTTTTAAAGTCATTCCGGGTATTGGCGTATATGCCGTATGGGTGGAGGTGGAAGGCGAACGATATAAGGGAATGCTTTATATCGGTGACCGTCCGACACTCAATAATGGGAAGGACATATCCATGGAGGTCAATATTCTGGATTTCTCCGGAGATATCTACAATGATAGCATTCGTGTCTCATTCGTTCAATACGTACGCGGAGACATCAAATTCGATTCCTTAGAAGAATTGAAAGCCCAACTGGAGAAAGACAGATGCACCGTAAATAATTTATTATAATATGGAAAGATATTACGAAGCGATTGATTTATTAAAAGGCATGATCTCCCGTCCGTCTTTCAGCCGGGACGAGACCGCCGTAGCGGATTTCCTGCAAGCAGAATGGCAAAAGGCCGGACAAAAGGTGTTCCGCAAAGGCAACAACCTGTGGATCATCGCCCCGGATTTCGATTTCGGTAAACCGACCCTTTTACTCAACTCCCATATAGACACCGTCAAGCCCGCTTCCGGTTGGACCAAAGACCCGTTCACTCCCGAAGAGACCGAGGATGATCAATTATATGGACTGGGCAGTAACGATGCCGGGGCGAGCGTAGTCTCCCTCTATGAAGCCTTCTGTATCTTAAGCGAGAAAGAACAACCTTATAATCTAATCTTCCTTGCGTCTTGTGAGGAAGAGGTATCCGGGAAGAATGGCATTGAAAGCGCATTGGCCGAGCTTCCTCCTATCTCCTTCGCTGTCGTAGGTGAACCTACGGGTATGCAACCCGCCGTAGCCGAGAAAGGGCTAATGGTACTGGATTGCACCGCTATCGGAAAGGCCGGACATGCCGCACGTAATGAGGGCATCAATGCCATCACTTTAGCGATGAAGGATATAGAATGGTTCAGCACCTATCAATTCCCGGAGAAAAGCGACTTCCTCGGACCGGTGAAAATGACTGTCACCATCATCCATGCCGGTACACAACACAATGTCGTTCCCGATAAATGCGAATTCACGGTAGATATCCGCACCAACGAATTTTATACGAACGAACAGTTATTCGAGCTAATCAAGGAAAAGGTTCATTGCGAGATCAAGGCCCGCAGCTTCCGCCTTAGCTCCACCCGCACGGATCTGGATCATCCTTTTGTGCGACGGGCGATCTTAATGGGAAAAGAGCCTTTCGGCTCTCCTACGCTTAGCGACCAAGCCTTGATGCGTTTCCCCTCCGTAAAGATAGGGCCGGGAAACTCGGCACGTTCCCATTCCGCAGACGAATACATCAAGGGACCGGAGATCCGGGAAGCGATCGATACCTATGTAAGGTTACTGAATGGATTACAACTATAGCTTATGTTAAAAAAGATACTGGGGACAATAGGCTCGCGTTATCTGATAGCTTTCCTTAACCTAGCGCTGATCTTCATTAATGCGAAGGTGCTGGGAATCGAGGGCGTGGGGATGATCGGGTTGATCGTGGCCTCGGTAAATATAGCGGTAATCGTCAATGGGATTTTATGCGGGAATACGATTGTCTATTTCATGAATCGTTACTCCATGCGGACAATTTTCCTTCCCGCATATCTGTGGACACCTATCGGCTCTTCCCTAGCTTGCGGCTTCATGTATCTTACCGGGCTTTTACCCACCGGCTATCGGCTGGATATCTTCTTGTTGGCGATCTTGAGCTCTACGGTAAACGCCAATGCCCGCTTCTTGTTGGGTAAAGACAATATCAAAGGGTTTAATCTCACGTTTATATTGCAAGGAGGACTGCTATTTTTCGTCTTACTCTATTTCTATTATATATTGAAGCGCCCGGACGTACGGTCGTATGTCTGGGGATTATATGTCACGAACGGCATAGCCTTTATTGCCAGCCTATCGATGCTTGTTCCTGATTTCTTAAAGGAGACATCCCGGTCTTCCGGCAAATCGCTCTACGGTCTATTAAAAGAAATGTTTGCCTACGGCCTGTGGGCCGGCGCGGACGGATTGGCGGAAACCTGTACTACCCGACTCAATTATTTCCTAATACAACGTTTCGCCGGGTTGGGAAGTGTAGGCTTGCTAGACGCTGGGACCAAGATCTCCGAGAGTGTATGGAATATTAGTCGCAGCGTAAGTTTCATCGAATACAGTAGCGTGGCCAAGACCTCAGAGGCAACGGAACAAAAACGTATTACCTTACAGCTTTTCAAATTGACCTTTTGCGCTTTAGCCCTCGTGATGGGATGTATCCTATTGGTACCGGAATGGATATATACGGATTATCTTTTCAGCGCCGAGTTCAAAGGCATACGTAAAGTGATAGGCGGATTATCGATCGGAATCGTAGCGTTAGGCTGCAACAGCATCATCAGCCATTATTTCATCGGCAGCGGAAAGATCCGGTACAGTACGGCAAGCTCGTGCGTAGGGCTTATTGCCTTATTAATCTCCGGCTTTTTACTCATCCCGTCTTACGGGGTCGTAGGTTCCGCTATCACGACCAGTATCGCCTTTACCTCTATGCTGGTTTTCTCATTGACGGTCTTCTCCCGGCAAACACTTACACGCTGGAATGAGTTCCTTCCGGACAAAAAAGACTTCCAAGCTTGCAGAATTCATATACAAAAATCCCTGTAATTCTATCACGAATTTTATCGATAACGCTATCAAGTTCACGGAAAAGGGGACAATTACGCTTGAAATGATTTCGTGCAAGGTACAGCTCTCGGGTTATCAAAACATAGACTGTACCCTATAAACAAACTCCATCCAAACCCAATAACGGATCGCTTTTCCTAAGAACATGGAGATCGCCACGACCCATATATTAGCCCGCAAGAAACCTAGAGCGACAGCGATAAAATCACCGATACCGGGAAGAAAAACAAAGAAGCCCATCCAAGAGCCTTTTCCCTTGATCCAATCCTGCACCTTCTGTAGTTTTACCGGATCGAGTTTGAGGTATTTCTCGATCCACTCTACCTTTCCCAGCATCCCCAACCAATAGCAGCTCATTCCACCTAAGAAATTACCAAGCGTAGCGGCGATCATACAAGGCCAATAAGCCGAACCCGCCAATAATACACCCGTCAATACGACCTCACTGCTAAACGGCAAGATCGTAGCCGCTAAGAAAGAAGCGATAAACACCCCGATATACCCGTAGGCTATAAGAAATTCCATATACGTATCATTAATAATGCGATAAACATAACTACCGAGAAATGGAACAGCCAAAAGATATATTTCCCCCGGTTCACCGTAAAAAAATGGGCGATCAAGATAGACGCCGGTACACAGGCCATTTCCAGAAATTCCTCGGACGACTGCTCATAGATAAAGAACAATCCAAACGACCAAATGGCCATGACAATCAGAAAAGAAAGAAACTGACGAGTACGCAAATTATCCTCATACTCATGTGTAACGATGTTTAATGAGGCAATGATCGTTAATCCCGCCACTAAAACAATCTGTATCCAATCTATAATTCCCGTCCCTAGTACCGCAAGGAAACGGATCTTGAATAAGGAGGTGAAAGGTATGGTAAATGCCGTGAAATCCCATTCCCAGACACACCATCCGAAAACAAACCAATAAACCGTCAAGATTCCGAACAAGGAAGCGACAAAGGTCCGGATATTCAATGTCCTGAAATTATACATCCCCAGCCAAAACAGCGGCAAGAACCAAAGGATGTGTATCCACAACAGACTTCCGATACTGATAATCAAGGATGCGTTATAAGCCTTATCCGTAGCGTCCGGGTCATGATAAGAGGTAAATAACTGATAAAGGGCCAATATCAAACAAAACACCCCGACAGATGTTGATTTCAAGGGAAAGAAATCCGGGTTTGTACTTGTCAACAAGGCATAGAAGAGAAAGGGAAGCAATGTCTTCTCACGAATCAACATCAACGCATAGTTTACCCGATGCACCAGAAACGCACCACCGGCCATCAGCAAAAAACCGATCAAATAGGTAAACAACTTACCCGGAAGAACCAGACAAAGGGCATTCCATAAAGGAGGAGCCGTCACCTCTCCATACACGGGATAACCTACCGAATCCACATACCCCACGATCCAACAAAAAATACAAGCGCAAAGCATGTACAAATGGGTCATAGGTGTCGCTATAGTATATCTACGTCCGTAATATGAAGTTGTTCCTCTTGCCATAATCTTATCTTAGTGTGAAAATACGGTACCTGCGTTAGTGCAAGCACCGGAGCGACGTTCGTAGTGAACGCCGACCGGTACTCACCGTAAACGCCGACTGACGTTCACTGCAAATGCCGACCGGCGTTCTCGATAAACGCAATTATAAATCAAACCCGATATCCCGACGGAAATACTTCTTATCGAAATCGATCTGCTTAGCTCCGGCGAAAGATTGGGCCAAAGCCTCTTCCTTAGTAGCCCCATACGAACTGACCGCGATCACACGGCCGCCATTCGTCAGGATCTGGCCGTCTACCAGCTTCGTTCCGGCATGGAACACTATATTGTTCGAGGATACGCCATCCAATCCCGTGATTACCTTATTCTTCTCGTAAGCCTCCGGGTAACCGCCGCTTACCAACATAACCGTAACCGCCGCACGAGGGTCCTGTACCAATGTACGAGCCGCTAAATCGCCTTCCGCTACCCCTTCCAGCAAATCAACCAAATCGCTTTGGATACGAAGCATGACTACCTCTGTCTCCGGATCGCCCATACGACAATTGTATTCTATCACCATCGGCTCATTCTTCACATTGATCAGACCCAAGAAGATGAAACCTTTATAATCGATATGCTCCGCTTTCAATCCCTCTACGGTAGGACGGATAATACGCTCGTCCACCTTCGCCATAAAGACCTCATCAGCGAAAGGAACCGGGGAAACAGCTCCCATTCCACCTGTGTTTAAACCCGTATTGCCCTCGCCGATACGCTTATAATCTTTCGCTACCGGAAGCACCTTGTAATCGTTGCCATCCGTCAAGACGAATACGGAGCATTCGATACCATCCAAGAACTCCTCGATCACGACCGTCTTGCTCGCGTCGCCAAACATTCCGCCCAGCATATCTCCCAACTCTTTCTTGGCTTCCTCCAAGTTATCGATAATCAGTACCCCTTTACCGGCAGCCAATCCATCCGCTTTCAATACATAAGGAGCGGAAAGAGATTCCAAGAACGCATAGCCTTCCTCTAGGTTTTCAGTGGAAATACTCTTATAACGAGCGGTCGGGATATGATGACGCATCATAAACGCCTTGGCGAAATCCTTGCTACCTTCCAATTGGGCACCTTCCCCACTCGGGCCGATCACGGGGATGGAGCTTAATGCCTCATCCTTCTTGAAATAATCATAAACACCCTTCACCAATGGATCCTCGGGACCTACCACGACCATATTCACTTGGTTCGCCAACGCAAAATCCTTGATAGCGGCAAAATCATCCGCTTTAATATCCACATTGGTTCCTACCAACGCTGTTCCCGCATTACCGGGAGCGATAAATAACTTATCAACTTTCGGGCTTTGAGCGATCTTCCAAGCGATCGCATGCTCACGCCCACCAGAGCCTAATAACAATATATTCATATCTCTTCTAATTTTCAATTCTCAATTCTCCATTTTCAATTCCCAAGGTAGTCATCGAAATACCTCGTAATCTTCTCATGCAAATGCGGACGGTCCTTACCGGTCACATTATGCTCATGGCGAGGATACACAAAGTAATCCGGATACGTATCAGCCTCTACGCAAGCCTTTAAGAAACCAAGGCTGTGTTGCCACACTACCACCGGATCGATATCCCCATGTATCATCAACAGATGGCCTTTCAGATTACCGGCCTTCAGTTTCAGGTTCGCGTTCTTATAACCTTCCGGATTATCCTGCGGGCGATCCATATAACGCTCGCCATACATAATCTCGTAATTGCTCCAGTCGATAACCGGCCCTCCGGCCACGCCCACCTTAAAGATCTCCGGATAAGTCAGCATCAAGTTCGTTGTCATAAAACCGCCATAACTCCAGCCATGTACCCCGATACGGTCGGCATCCACATAAGACAAAGATTTCAGGAACTCGACACCCTTCACTTGGTCCGCCATCTCATTGATACCCAAATTACGATGAATCACGCTCTCAAAAGCATGTCCACGATTTGCCGAGCCGCGGCTATCCACGGTAAACATCACATAACCTCTCTGTGCCATATAGAGGTCCCAACCACGAGCCCCGTTTTGCCAGTCGCCCGTAACAAGCTGTACTTTAGGGCCTCCATATACATAGACAATCGTAGGATACTTCTTCGTCTCATCCAAATCCGGCGGTAAAGTCAACCGGTAATTCAAGCGAGTCTTACCATCGGCGGCAAGGATATGTCCAACCTTGATCCGCGGCATCCGATACGATTTAAAGGGATCCGGAGCAGAAAGTAAGGTAGAAATCACCTTAGCGTCCTTTATACGGACTAAATCGATATCCCTCGGGGTAGAAGGAGAACTTACATAATCAATCGCATATTCGCCGGAGGGACTCAGCAACCAACGGTGCACGCCCACTTTCCAACTCAAGCAATTCATGATATCACCCGTTCTCAAATCCGTCTCCCAAATATAACGTTGCATCCCCGTTCCTTGCATATTCGGAGATACGGGATGAGGTGCCGTTCCCTCGAAAATCACCTTATTTCCGTCTTTGCTAAAGCCTAGCACCTTGGTAACCACCCATTCCCCACCGGTTAGCTTCCTTAATTCCTTTCCAGTCGTATCATACAGATATAGATGGTTATAGCCATCCGCCTCACTCTGCCAGATAAACTTATCCGGATCGTTCGGCAAGAAAAGCACGGGATGCTGCGGCTCCACATAACAACGATCCGTCTCGGTAAACAGATCAGCCTCTTTCTTTCCCGTCAAGGCAGAGTACCGCACCAAATGCATCTCGTTCTGCTCACGATTCAACTCAGCGATATAAATACTCTTCTCATCCGGACTCCAAGCGATATTTGTTAAATATTTCTCTTTCGGCAAGCCTGTCTCCAACCAAACCGTCTGCCCGGTAGCTACCTGATAGACACCCACCGTAACCTCATGGCTCTTCATTCCAGCCATCGGATATTTATGAGGAACCGGCGTAGCGCAACGAGTATCGATATTCACCAGCGGGTAAGCGGTCACCATACGCTCATCCATACGATAAAACGCTAGAGCCGAGCCTTTAGGAGACCAAAACATACCTTTCGTAATCCCGAACTCCCGTTGATGGACAGCCTGTCCGCATACGATTCCATCCTGTGTTTCACGTGTAACAATCGTATTTCGTCCATCCGGGGATAAAATATGCACATTGTTTCCCTCCGTAAAAGCTAAGTTATTCGTAGCCGGGCAAAAGTCATAATTCGCCCAGTTATTCTTCAAAGCATAATCAGCGACTACCTTATTCTTCTTATAGTCATAATGAATCCGGTGCTGTTTGCTAGTAAAAGCCAAGACCGAACCTCTTTCATAGGGTACCGAAAAGCTAGGCAAGGAACCAACCGTCTGCAGATTTGCCGCCGTCAAGGCCCCATTCAGTCTTTCCAACGAAAAAAAGACCTCTTCTTTTTTCCCCGGCTTAGCTCCTAACACGCTATCTCCTTTCACATATAAGTACTCGTCCCCGCACCATCGTAACTGTTTCAAGTCACGAGGTACGAAGCGGCTATACGTTTTTCCTCCCGGAATCAAGTCGTGCAAGGAGAGTTGCTTATCTTGGGCGGTAATCGACATCGTTAATAAAATCAGACAAAGGCTTATGAATAAAGATGATTTAATCCTCATAATCATCATACCCTCTCCGTTTTATAGGCTTTATAGGTTTGCTAAATGGGCGCTTTCCATCCCGCTTATGATCGCCAAACCCTTTCTTACGGTCATCCTCATCCCGATAACGCATTTTCACAGGACGTTCTCCTTTTGGCTTGATCGGCTTACGAACCGGGGCATCCACGAATTTCTTGCGGACCGGACGGTCCTCTCCCCGATCCTCTCCAAAGATACGTTTCCCCGGAATGGAAGCGAAACGCTCCTCATCATCCTCGCTATGGGCAGCGGCGAAACGACGCTCCGGACGATCCACACGACCCGTACGGAAGTTTTGACGATCATTGCCTCTACGCTCGAAAGAGCCTTCCGATCTGCGCGGACGCTCCTCTCCATCCTCATTCAATGCCTTCTTGAAGTCCTTATTAGTTCCCTCAAATAACTCATAGCAACGGTATTCGCACTCCAAGGAACCGTTCATCAATTTGATCTTCTCGCTCGGGCGCAAGCCGATCTTATCGAAACATTCATCTTTATAGCTCAAAATCCAAGCCTTATATCCCATGAACACGTGTTTCAAACGCTCGCCGATCATATTATACAATCCCAATAGATCACGAGATGATATACGCTCTCCATAAGGTGGGTTCGTCACCAATATACCCGGCTTCGGAGCCTCTGTATATTGTTGGAACGGTTTCACCTTCAGATCGATATATTTCATCAAGCCAGCGCTACGGATATTCTCCAAGGCGATATCGATAGCGGCTTGGGAAATATCGGAGCCATAGCAATGGAAAGCGAACTCACGCTCCCCGCTCTCATCATTATAAATACGATCGAACAATTCCTCATCATAGTCCACCCATTTCTGGAAAGCGAACTCTTTCCGATGGATACCCGGAGCGATATTCAAGGCGATCATGGCAGCCTCGATCAACAATGTACCGGAACCACACATCGGATCTACGAAATTAGATTCTCCTTTCCAACCGGTTTTTAGGATCATGCCGGCAGCCAACACCTCATTCAACGGAGCTTCCGTTTGATCCACCCGATAACCACGCTTGTGCAAAGACTCGCCGGAGCTATCGATAGATAAGGTACAATCGTTATGCGAAATATGGATATTGATATATAAGTCCGGGTTATTGACACGAACGGACGGACGCTTCTTGAACTTCTCGATGAAATAATCCACGATAGCGTCTTTCGTACGGTAAGCGACAAACTTCGAGTGATTGAAATCCTCGGAATAGATCACCGAGTCGATCGCGAACGTCTTGTCCAGCGACAAATACTTCTCCCACTCTACCTTTTTCACCTCTTTATAAACGGTATCAGCATCTTTGGCCTTGAAATGATAAATCGGTTTCAGAACGCGCAGGGCAGTACGGCAGTGGAAATTCGCTTTATAAAGCAATTCCTTATCACCCGTAAAGGAAACCATACGACGACCGATCTGCAAGTCGTTGGCACCTAAAGCTAATAACTCCTCGGCCAAGATCTCTTCCAACCCGTATAGGGTTTTGGCCACCATTTCAAATGTCTCGCTCATTTTAATTGAAAATTGAGAATTGAGAATTGAAAATTATTCCCAATTGCGTATTACGTTTTTTATTATCTGTCTCTTATACACA
>ENA-UALO01000585-UALO01000585.1-human-gut-metagenome-genome-assembly--contig:-NODE-585-length-13702-cov-4.052979_pt1 | contig 13702 bp, 10 predicted proteins | sample MGYA00243701_ERZ654470 | MGnify/ENA primary metagenome ERZ654470 (study PRJEB26926, sample SAMN06164444) | human gut metagenome | biome: ENVO:00009003; feature: ENVO:2100002; material: ENVO:00002003...
CTATTATTTATTGACGATAATGAATAGAAATAAAATAAGAGTCTTGGCATTTTATTTGCCACAATTTCATCCAATACCCGAAAATGATAAGTGGTATGGAAAAGGTTTTACGGAATGGACGAACGTAGGTAAAGCTAAGCCTTTGTTCAGGGGGCATTACCAACCACGGGTTCCGGCAGACTTGGGATATTATGATTTGCGAGTTCCGGAAACACGCCAGGCTCAGGCAGATATGGCAAGAGAGTATGGGGTGGAAGCATTCTGTTATTGGCATTATTGGTTTGGGAATGGAAGGCGTTTGTTGGAAAGGCCTTTTAATGAAGTCTTAGAATCGGGTAAGCCAGATTTCCCCTTTTGTCTAGCTTGGGCCAATCACTCTTGGAGAGGTATCTATAATGGAGTTAAGACGAAAGAGTCATTAATCGATCAAACTTATGGTGGACTTTCTGATTATGAGCGTCATTTCTATGACGTACTGCCAGCGTTTGAGGATAAGAGATATGTGACTGTTGACGGAAAACCTTTTTTCTTAATTTTCGCTCCAGCGGAAATTCCGGATTCAAGGGAGTTTATAGACTGTTGGCAACGTTTGGCTGCCCGGAATGGTTTAACGGGTATTCATTTTGTCGCTCATACGTATCAACCAAATGATATAGATAACTTTCTGTCAATGGGATATGACGCAGTTAATGTCGTGAGATTGTTTGAGTACCAGAGAATAGGAATATCTTTTGTACAGAAAGTTCTTAATAAGGTAAATAGGGAGGTTTTTAAACATGGCTTTTGGTGTCAGTACAAAGATGCGATGAAATATTTTTCTGGTAAAGAGGATGAGAGAGAGAATGCTTATCCTACAATAATTCCCAATTGGGATCATTCTCCTAGGACAGGACGTTATGGTGCTATTTTAAAAGATTCGACTCCTCAACTTTTCCAGAAACATGTAGAGCAAACAGTTCATTTGATCTTAAACAAGGATGATGATCATCGGATCGTGATTCTGAAGTCTTGGAATGAATGGGCTGAAGGAAATTATGTGGAGCCGGATTTGAATTTTGGCAGAGGCTATTTGGAGGCTTTACGTACGGCTTTGCAAAAGGATATCAGATAGAGTCATATGAAAAAACGGGCGATTATACTACATCCGGCGATAGCTCCTTATCGAGTTGATTTTTTTAATTCGTTAGCTAAAGAGTTTGATGCAAGCTTTTATTTTGAGTTTGATAATGCTTTGGAACAGGCTTTTGATCAGGAAAAACTTAGAAAACGATTGTGTTTCGCACCTCATTTTCTTTCTTCAGGTTTTATGGGTATTAAGAATCTGAGGCTTGAGGTACTGACTATTTTGTGGAAGAATAAGGCTGATGTTGTTTTTGTTTCAGAGTATAATTTGTTAGGACTTTTAGTATGTTTTTATAAGTTGTTGTTTAACTGGAATCTAACAGTGGTATCTATATGCGATGATAACGTATCGATGGCTCAAGGAACGCATTTTGTTAAAAAGCTTACCCGTTACGTTATGTTACATATCCTTTCGATCGTGGTACTAGCCGATAATAATGTGTTGACCTGGTATGAAAGCAATTTGAGATTTAAGTCGAAATATGTTTATTTCCCGATCATTCAGTCAGACAACTTTTTTAGAGAACGATTGCTAAAAGCTTTATCAATTTCTGTTTCTATAGCTGATAGGTATAGTTTAATAGGGAAAAAAAATATTTTATATGTGGGGCGTTTGGTTGAGATAAAAAACGTATCTCTTTTATTAAAGGCGTTTCGTCAAGTTAACGCTGATTTTCCAGATGCTAGATTGTTGATTGTAGGTGATGGAGATTTACGAGAAGATTTGGAGTCTCAGGTACAAGACTATATATCTGCGGGTTTAATACGGTTTATGGGAAAACAAGAAGGTTTAGACCTATTGGCTTATTATAATTTAGCACAAATCTTTGTTTTACCTAGTTTATATGAACCTTTTGGTACGGTTGTGAATGAGGCGCTACTGTCTGGTTGCTATACTTTGTGTTCATCTATCGCAGGATCGGCTTGTTTAATAGATGAACCCCAAAATGGTTTAGTATTTGATCCTTCTAATGAGTCCGGTTTATACCATAAGCTTAAAAAAGCACTGATGGGTGCTGTTGGACTTGAAGAGATAGCATTGAAAGGTAATAAGATGCAAATTCGATATGCGGAGAGGATGGATTGTTTGTTAAAGTGTTTATATTTGTCAATTAATTGATACAAAATGGATATTCGTTTAATTTGGGAAAGGTTGTATTGGGCGTTAGTAAAGCGTTTTTTGAAAAAAAAGCAGAAAACGTATGGAGACTGGAAAGCGAACGGATACATTAATGATCCTACAGTGAGTTTTATCATACAATCTCATAATAAAAGTGTACAGGTAAAACATGTTGTTAATAAATTGAGAAATTACCCGAGAGCCGAGATTGTTGTAATAGATGATGGTTCGGATTACAATCACCATATCTCCTTGATGCGTTTTTTAAATAGGGGTAATGAGTTTCTACTAAGAGCAAATGATTTGTATGAGAATGTGATGTATGACAAAACAATTCGCATGGTAAATGGGCGGTTTGTGGCGTTATTACAGGATGATGATGATTTTAAGGATTTGTCGTGGGTAGATGACGCAGTCTTTTATTTTGAGAAATATCCTGAGTTGGCCATTTTGGGAGGACGAGATTGCCTTGATTTTGCTATAGATAAACAAAAAGGCAGATTTGATATATTGGATTATGATCTTCCTACGAAGGATATTGATTTTTGCTTTGTCCCTCATGTTAATAGAGCTCCGATGTGGCTTAATCGTTCTCTTTTCTTAGAGAAATTAAAACATATTGATTTTGATTTTGCTCCATTCCAATTCGATGATGTAGAGCTGTGTTTACGTACATGGTTGAATGGTTGCCAAGTGGGTTGGTATAAGACGGGGTTTTCTTCTTTGAGTGCGGGGGGGATGCGTATTTGGAATAACGCTTTTACGCAAGAGCAATGTGAAAAGAATATATGTAAGCTGTATGACCTCTATTCTGATAAAGACGTAGAGCTTCATCGGATAATCAATACTTCTAATAATAACTTAGGATGTCATGGATAAATTATATAATAATCGGCCTAACCTGAACAATTCCTTTTATCAGTGCTTGGTTTTGAGCGGATAAATGAATTGTCGGATATGGAACGGGAGGTATATCAGATCTTGCGAGAGGAGCCTACTATCCGTCAAATAGATTTAGCAAATCGTTTGGATTTGACAGAGCAGTATATCCGGAAGCTTATAAAAAAATTGAAAGAGCATGGTTGGATTGAACGCATTGGAGCTAAGAAAAATGGTTATTGGAAAATAATAGAGAAGCCATGAATATATTGATATTAAATACTTCTGAATTAACCGGTGGAGCGGCAGTCGCTGCGAACCGACTAGCGAAAGCATTGGGTAAATCTGGTGTAGAGGTTTCTATGTTAGTACGTGATCGGAAAACAGACCATGTAAAAGTTTTCTCTGTAAATAATTCATGGATTTCACATAGGCTTAATTCTTTTCGCTTCATTTGGGAACGACTGATAATCTTTATCTGTAACTTCTTTAGCAAGAAGAACCTTTTTCAAGTTTCCATAGCCAATACAGGCACGGATTTATCGAAGCACCCATTAGTGCAACAGGCGGATGTGATTCATCTGCATTGGGTGAATCAAGGATTTTTGTGTCTTTCTGATATTAAGAAATTAGTAAATACCGGAAAACCTATTGTGTGGACTATGCATGATTTGTGGCCAGCTACGGCTATTTGTCATTATCCGGGAGGATGTGAGAAGTATATATCGAATTGTTATCAGTGCCCGATGCTGAAACGAAATCCGTTTTTTGATTTAGCGGCTTCTGTTTTTAAGGAGAAAGGGAAAATTGGGTTATCTAAGATTACGTTTGTCGGTTGCAGCCGATGGATAATGGAAGAGGCCCAAAAAGGCAATTGGTTGAGAACAGCCTGTTTTACCTCGATTCCTAACCCGATTGACGTGACAGCCTTTAAGCGTATGGAAAAGCAGGTGGCCCGTAAACGATTCGGCCTGCCGGAAGATAAGTTCCTTCTTCTTTTTGCCGCCGCTAAGCTTTCAGATACTCGGAAAGGAGCGATTTTTTTGATCGAGGCTTGCGAAAAACTAAAAGAGAAATACCAAGATCGCATAGAAATCGTGTTGATGGGAAATAGCTCGGAAGAATTGATTAGCCAGTTTCCTTTTAAGGTGAATACGCTGGGATATATATCGGATCAAGACTCTATGATTTCCGTTTATGCCTGTGCCGATATGTTCGTTATTCCTTCGTTGGAGGATAACTTACCCAATACGATTATGGAGTCGATGGCATGCGGTACGCCTTGTGTGGGATTTGAGACAGGAGGGATTCCGGAGATGATAGATCATTTGAAGAATGGGTATGTAGCTAAATATAAGGATACTGAAGATCTAGCGGAGGGAATTAAGTGGATAATAGATAGTCGGGAATCTTTACAATTAAGTGAGGCTTGCATTCGAAAGGTCCATGATTGTTATCAAGAATCGGTTGTAGCGGGGAGGTATATTGATTTGTATCGGAGTTTAACTTCGCCTTAGAATGAATTCTTTGGATATTTCATCTATATCAAGAATATAGTTACTTTTGTGAAAAATGGAAGTTACTATATAGTATAGGAAGGAATGCTATGAGATGAAAGAGTATTTATCAAATGTTTTAGAGATATTGGAAGAAAAAGGCGTTTTGAACGAATCGTATGATCTGGAGTTCAAAAGTGCGAAGGGGGGGCTTCCTCGGTCTCTTTGGGAGTCTTATTCTGCGTTTGCTAATTCGGAGGGAGGTACAATTATTCTTGGCGTTTCCGAAAAAGATAATTATTGTTATTTGGATGGTTTAGGAGAGGATGTTGTGCGTAAGTGGCTTGATGATTTTTGGAATCAGATAAACAATAAAGAAAAAGTGAGCGTTAACCTTTTGACGGCTAAGGATGTTCGTATAGAAAAGGTGAAAGATGATATTAATGTATTAATCATAAGGGTGCCTCCCGCAAGTTTTCGTTATCGTCCGGTTTATATAGGAACGGATATGTTAAAAGGAACTTATAGGCGAGATCATACTGGAGACTATAGGTGCATGCCAGAGGAAGTAAAGCGAATATTGGCAGATTCCTTGCCTGATAAACCCGATTCTCTTGTGTTGGAACATTCGACGATAGAGGACTTGGATTTGCCAACATTAGATCAATATCGAAATATTCTTCGAAGTGTTAAACCCATGCATCCCTTTTTGACACTTGATAATCTTCCTTTTTTGCAGAGGTTGGGAGCTTGGAAAGTAAATCGAGCGACAGGAACTTATGGTTTAACTGCCGCAGGATTATTGATGTTCGGAAAAACACAATCAATACAAGAATTTTTCCCGGACTATCATGTCGATTACCAAGAGATATCCAATCAAGGGAGTCGCTGGATAGACCGTATATATCCAGATGGTACATGGGAGGCTAATCTTTTTCAATTTTTTCATAGGGTATGGCCTAAATTAAGTTTTTCTTTGCCCAAACCATTTTTATTGGAGAATGGGAGGAGACGTGATGAAGGTGCTATCCATGAAGCTTTGCGTGAGGCTTTTGCAAACAGTATTATTCATGCGGATTATAGGGGGCAGGGAGGAATTGTTATAAAGAAATATCCGGATCGATTCCTGTTCGTGAATCCGGGTTATATGTTAGTTCCTTTGGAACAGTATTATAAAGGAGGATGTAGTGTCCCGAGGAATACTACGATACAAACCATGTTCTCTTTATTAGGTTATGGTGAAAAAGCAGGGTCGGGTAGTCTTCGGATAATGTCGGCTTGGGCTAGTGCGCATTGGAGAAAACCGTTTATATCTATGACCAATAGACCGGATCGTGTTTGTCTAGATTTAAAAATGGAAGTATTGTTGCCTAAGGATAGTTTGGAGCACTTAGAATATATATTTGGGAAGGATGTTCGTAATATGTATGGGGATGCTTTGGTTATATTGTCTACCGCTGAGATAGAAGGGGTTGTCTCAAATCTTCGATTACAGGGTTTACTTAATAAACATTCCTCGGAGATATCTATTATGTTAAAAGATTTATGTTCGCAAGGATATTTAAATCCAGAGAATAAGGGACGTTGGACTTCTTATCATTTGAATAAGGGAATAGGACTTAAACAAGGAAGTTTATTTGAGAACTTGGATGGACACCTTAATGAAAAGATGGACACCTCGGACAAGAAAGATGGACACCTTGGCAGAAATATGCAAGAAATTAAAAGCTCAGAATTAAAGTCTTATATTGTAGAAATTTGCTCAAGTAGGTATTTAACAATCGAGGAGATCGCGGTAAAAACCCGACGTACTTCAAAATATCTGAAGAATAAGATAGTATCTCAATTATTGAAAGATGGGCTTTTAGAACGTTTATATCCTACTACTCCAAATCATCCTAATCAAGCATATAAAAAGAAACAACAATGAATCAGCAACCTACATTTTCGATCATAACGATCACCTATAATGCGGAGCGATGGTTGGAACGTACGATATTGAGCGTACTTAGCCAGTCGTATCCGAATATCGAGTATATATTGATTGACGGAGCGTCGAAGGATAAGACCGTAGAGATCATCAAGCAATATGAGTCCGGTATCGCTTCTTGGATAAGCGAGCCTGATAAAGGCTTGTATGATGCTATGAATAAGGGATTGAAGCTGGCTACGGGGGACTATGTGTGGTTCTTGAATGCGGGTGATACACTTTATACCGCAGATACCGTGCAAAGAATTGTGGCGTCTTTGAAAAAGAAAGTATCTTTGCCAGACGTGATTTACGGAGAAACCCGGATCGTTGACGCGGAGGGTAGATCATTAGGGATGCGCAGATTGAAAGCACCGGAGAAACTGACTTGGAAAAGTTTCCGGATGGGAATGTTGGTTTGTCACCAGTCGTTTATATCAAAACGGGAGATCGCTCCGTTATATAATACGGAATACCGTTTGACGGCGGATTATGATTGGTGTATCCAATGTCTGAGACGATCGAAAAGAATACATAATACACGTTTGATCCTGTCTAATTTTTTGGAGGAAGGGTTAAGTAGTGTGAACCGGAAAGCTTCCTTAAAGGAGCGATATGAGGTCATGTGTAAGTATTATGGCAAGGTGTCGACGATTCTGTTGCATGGTTGGTTCGCCGTGAGATTCTATTTTGCCAAATGGTTTAAAGGTAGAGTATAAACAATAAATTATAGATAAGTTTTATGCGGAGTATAATGAGTAAATGGGGAAAACATATCGCAGCGATAGCCGTATTCTTGGTATTGACAGTGATTTATTTTTCTCCGGCCGTATTTGAGGGTAAGGTAGTCCGGCAAGGGGATACGGAAAAGGCTATCGGTATGGGGAATAGCCAGATGGATGAATATGAGAAGACGGCCCAACCGGGAGAATTCAGCGCATGGTCCGATGCCATGTTTGGCGGAATGCCTTATGTGTCGGGATATGGAAATCCGGCTCCACGATTTCCCGGATATCTTTTAGTGGAGAAGCCTTTAAAAGCGCTGGGGTATATGGATGCGGGGATGGTGTTTACCGGATTCGTTTGTTTCTATATCTTGATGTGTGTCATGGGCGTAAATTGGTGGTTGGCGATCGCTGGTGCTATCGCTTTCGCTTTAGCGTCTTATAATCTGATCATTATAGAGGCCGGCCATGTCACGAAAGCGTATGTAATCGCTTATATGCCATTAACGTTGGCGGGTATGGCCCTGTTGTTCAAGCGTAAGTATTTATGGGGGGCGGTCGTGTTCTTGTTGGGTGTCGCTTTCTCTATCGCGAATACGCACCTGCAAATCACTTATTATTTATTATTACTTTGCTTCTTCGTTTATTTGGGATATTTGTTCAATAAACTGAAGGAAAAAGCTTATAAAGAACTGGGTACGGTAACCGCTATTATGGCTGGATGCGTGATATTGGCGGTGTTGCCGAATGCCCAGAATATGTATGCTCAATGGGATTTGGGACAGAACTCTATCCGTGGGGCTACGGAATTAACGACAACGACCCCTTCGGGCGAGAAGATCTCTTCCGGCTTGGACAAGGATTATGCGTTCGCTTGGAGCTATGGAAAAGGGGAGTTGTTGACCTTGTTGGTTCCGAATGCCTATGGTGGAAGTTCGGGTGGAATGCTAGGCCCGGATTCTGAGTTATATAAGGAATTAAGGGCGAAAGGCGCTCAAGTCGGAAAAGAGGTACAGGCTCCTACCTATTGGGGAGAGAAGACATTTACTTCCGGGCCGGTTTATTTCGGGGCATTGGTCTGCTTCTTGTTTGTTCTGGGAATGTTCGTGATCCGGAATCCGATGAAATGGTGGTTATTCGGAGGTTCTGTCTTTTTGATATTGCTGGCATTGGGACGTAATTTTGATAGCTTCAATGACTTTATGTTCCATTACTTGCCGATGTATAATAAGTTCCGTACCGTAGAGATGGCATTGGTTATTCCGGGTATGGTATTTCCTATTATCGCTATATGGGGATTGAAAGAGGTGCTATCGGAGACCGTGAGCGATGCCTTGTTGAAGAGAGGATTGATCGTTGCTTTGGCTATCACGGGGGGGCTTTCTTTAATCCTTTGGTTGATGCCGAGTATGCTGTTGGATTTCCGTTCTTCTTTCGACGCTCAATATCAGTTGCCGGATTGGTATTACAACGCCTTGTTAATGGATCGTGCTTCCTTGGCTTCGGCGGATGCGTTGCGCTCTTTGGTCTTTATCTTATTAGGGGCGGCTTTGTTGTTCTGGTTCTATACTTCGAAAGATCGGAAAAAGGTGGCGACATTCGTAGGGATCGGTGTTGCGGTCTTGATGTTGGTTGACTTATGGACGGTGGATAAACGGTATTTGAACGATAGTAACTTTATCCGTCAGAAACCTACAGAGGTATATAAAGAGACGGTAGCCGATCAAGAAATCATGAAGGATAAGGACCTTTCTTATCGTGTCTTGAATTTGAATAATCCTTTCTTGGAGACAACGACCTCGTACTATCACCATTCCGTCGGTGGTTATTACGCTGCGAAGCTGAGACGGTACCAAGAATTGATCGACCACCGTCTGCAAGGAGAGCTTAACTCGGTTATCGGGGCTTTCCAGAAAGCGCAGACCGCAGAGGATTTGATGGGGGCGTTCGCTGCTTGCCCGTCCTTGAATATGCTCAATACACGTTATATTATCTATAATCCGGGGCAACCGCCTTTGAGGAATCCGTTTGCTTTCGGCAACGCTTGGTTTGTGGATAAAGTGGAGGTCGTGGAGAATGCGGATGCGGAAATAGCGGCGTTGAATACGATTAATCCGTTAACGACGGCGGTTGTCGATAAACGTTTCGCCAATGAGGTGAAAGGTTTCACGCCTCAATTGGACTCTACCGCTACGATAACATTGGATAGTTATCGCCCTAATAAGTTAGTTTATACGACGAAGACGAATTCTGAGCAATTAGCGGTATTCTCTGAGATCTATTATCAACCGGGATGGGAGGCAACTATTGATGGTAAGCCCGCTTCGCATTTCCGGGCGGATTGGATATTAAGGGCTATGTTAGTTCCTGCGGGCGAGCATCAGATCGTATTTGAGTTTAGACCGCAAGGTTATATTACGGCGGCTTATATTACCTCTTTCAGTTCGTTGATTATCTTGTTGTTATTGATTGGTGCGGTAGGATATTCGGTTTGGAAAGCTAGAAAGCAAAAAGAGATATAAATTCCGGTTGGTTGTAGAGACGGGGCACGCCCCGTCTCTACAACTAGATGAAACCGCTATTGATAAAATCGAGCAGTTTTCTCGTTAGGGTTTCCCACGAGAGGGCTGCTTTTTCTTTGGATATGTTCGCGGGGATGGTGGCTTGCTGTGAGGGGGTGAAAAGTTCCTCGATACCTTGGGCGAGGGCCGTTGCGGATATCTCAGGCACTACGATGCCTGTACCCGGCTTTTCGATGCTGTTCTTGAAATCGCCTACGGGAGTACTTAACATAGGTAAATCGTAATTGTAGGCTACGGATACGACACCGCTTTGAGTGGCGGAGCGATAGGGGAGTACCAAGGCATCCGCCGCTGAGAAATAAATGGGGATTTCCTCGTCGCTGATATATTCACAGTGGACGAATATACGTTTTTTTGCCGGAGATGCATCGATCAAGGTCTGATACTTCTCAAAACTTCCGTAACATTCACCGGCTATAATGAGATGGTAATCCTCGTTAAGCTGTCCCATCGCTTCTATCAGCAGGTCTAATCCTTTATAATCCCGTATCAGTCCAAAGAATAGAAGATTCTTTTTGGACGGATGGATTCCTAATTTCCGGCACGCCTCGTTCTTGTTGATCTTACTCCCGAAATGATTGTAAAGCGGGTGTGGGTTCTGGATATATTTAGCGCCCGGGTAAAGTTTCCGCAAATCATACCGCACGTTATCGCTCATCACGATAAAGCCATGGCATTGCTTGAAAAGTAACGAAGCTAAAGGCTTGTCGAAGAAACGCGGCTCATGGGGAATTGCGTTGTGGATAAGGGTGATTACCTTGCAATGCTTCTTCATCCGGTTCGCTACGTGGGCGTATCCGGGAACGAAAAAGGACATCCAGTAAGAGATAATCAGTACGTCCGGCGCATAGGAACGAATGGCGTTTACGGTACTGAAATAACTAACCGGGTTGACGCTATCTAATACTCGCACGCTCTCGATTTCGATCGCACGGTCTCCCGCTTCTACGTATTGAGTCTTGCCGGGAAATAAGATATCCGGATAAAGGCGTTTGAAGTTGAAAGCCTTTACTTCATGACCTTCTTTTACTAATTCCGTATAGAGCATCCCGCTGAATTGGGCGATACCGCCACGATAGGGATAAATGGGGGAGAGAATAGCGAAACGCATGGTAATTGAAAATTAAGAATTGAAAATTGAAAATTAAGAATCGAGAACTACAGGAGCTGTCCTCCCTTCATTTTCAATTCTCAACTTTCAATTTTCAATTAATTAGTATCTGTAATGATCAGCCTTGTACGGTCCTTCTACCGGTACGCCGATATAATCAGCTTGCTTTTGTGATAATGTAGATAATTTCACGCCGATACGTTCCAAGTGTAGGCGGGCAACTTCCTCATCCAAACGTTTCGGCAAACGATATACGCCTACCTCATAGGCCATTTGCCATAAATCCATCTGGGCAAGAACTTGGTTCGTAAATGAGTTGCTCATTACGAATGATGGGTGTCCCGTAGCGCAACCTAAGTTTACCAAGCGTCCCTCTGCCAATAAGAAGATGGAATTTCCGTTCGGGAACGTATATTTGTCCACTTGAGGTTTGATATTCGTGTGCTTGATATTCGGATAGTTGACAAGCTTGTCCACTTGGATCTCGTTGTCGAAGTGACCGATATTACATACGATCGATTGATCTTTCATCTGTGTCATATGCTCGATCGTGATGATATCGCAGTTTCCGGTGGTTGTAACGAAGATGTTACCCTCTTTCACGGCCTCTTCCATGGTCGTAACCTCGAAACCTTCCATAGCGGCTTGCAGGGCGCAGATCGGATCGATCTCGGTCACGAGTACACGGGCCCCGTAAGAGCGCATGGAGTGAGAGCAGCCTTTACCTACGTCACCATATCCGGCAACGACTACCACCTTGCCGGCGATCATTACGTCCGTAGCCCGCTTGATGCCGTCCGCCAAAGACTCACGGCAACCGTATAGGTTATCGAACTTGGATTTCGTCACGGAGTCATTAACATTGATAGCCGGAACCAGCAACTCACCTTTCTCCATCATCTGATACAGACGGTGAACGCCGGTGGTCGTCTCTTCCGATACCCCTTTCATCTCGGCTACCGTACGGTGCCAACGGCTGTTATCTTCTTGAAGGATACGATTTAATGTATCCAGGATTACCTGTTTCTCATGATTTCCGCCTTTGCGGTTGATAGTCTCCGCATCGTTCTCCGCACGATAGCCCATGTGAATCAGCAAGGAAGCGTCGCCGCCATCGTCAACAATCATGTGAGGGCCTTTACCTTCCGGGAAACGAAGCGCCATGTCCGTACACCACCAATACTCCTCCAGCGTCTCGCCTTTCCAAGCGAATACCGGTACGCCGTCCGCTGCGATAGCGGCAGCGGCATGATCTTGTGTGGAGAAGATGTTACAGCTAGCCCAGCGAACGTCCGCTCCCAACGCAACTAATGTTTCGATTAACACCGCCGTCTGAATAGTCATATGCAGTGAGCCGGTGATACGTGCGCCTTTCAAGGGTTTCTGATCGGCGTATTTCTGGCGTAGCGCCATTAATCCCGGCATTTCGTGTTCGGCGATCTCGATCTCTTTGCGACCGAATTCAGCCAAACTCATATCTGCCACTTTATAAGGCAGATTAGTTGGAAATAATTGTGACATAAATTAATACTATAAATGGTTGAGACGCAAAGGTACGAAAAAGCGTTGATAGTAGGTGTTCTTTATCTATGAATTTCCATCTAGGGCAGAGGCTTGCCGAGGGGTAGGTGGGTTTGTTACTGCAACCTGCCTTGCAGTAGTTCTGCAACAGCCATGCAGCATTACTGCAACCTGCATTGCAGTAACACTGCAATGCCGTTGCAGTATTGGACTCTCTGTAGTTTTGCGATTTAATGAATACTGAAGGCTCCATCTACCAATAGCGCGTGGCCATCTACGAAGCTCGCTTGCGGGCTGCATAGCCAAAGTACGGCGTTGGCGATCTCTTCCGGTTTGCCGAGCCGCCCTGCGGGAATGTCGCGCACCAGCTCCTTCTCCAAGGAAGGGTCACGCCGCATTAAGTCTTCCGCCATCGGCGTACGGATAACGCCCGGACATACGGCATTGATGCGGATATTCTTTGCCGCATAGTCGATAGCGGCGGTACGTGTCAGTCCGATAACGGCATGCTTACAGGCTATGTAGGCCGCTTGCCCCGGAAATCCCGTGACTCCACCTTGCGATGAGGTGTTGACGATGGCGCCGCCGCCTTGTTTCAGCATTTGCAGGATCTCATAACGCATGCAGTTCCAGACACCTTTCAAATCCACAGCCACGGTACGGTCGAATTCATCGTCGGTGATTTCCGCCATTGGGCGTTGCGGTGTTTGTATGCCTGCGTTGTTAAGAGCCGCATCCAGTCTTCCGTAGGTAGCTACGGTCCAGTCGATCATCTCTTTTACGGCTTGCGTGTTTGATACGTCGCACCGATATGCTACGGCCTTCTGTCCCTCGGCTACTAATTTCTCTACTTGTTCTCCCGGCTCACGGATGTCTGCCAATACGGTTATGTATCCAGCCTTGGCGAAGGCTTCAGCGCAAGCGAGTCCGATACCCATCGCTGAACCGGTTACTAAAGCTACTTTCTCTTCCATTGTCTTTGTCATGATCATTTGATTTACATTTTGTTATTATTTATGTCGCGAAGATAAGGAGGGAGTGGTATAGAGGCTTTGTTATGTGGTTCAAATAGCTTTGTTGTGTGGGCCATTATAAATATTATATATCCTCGGTTGGCGGTACGCCATACGCTATCTTATAGATTTTCGAGAAATGGGAAAGGTTCTTGAAGCCTACC
>ENA-UALO01000586-UALO01000586.1-human-gut-metagenome-genome-assembly--contig:-NODE-586-length-13691-cov-11.428131_pt1 | contig 13691 bp, 16 predicted proteins | sample MGYA00243701_ERZ654470 | MGnify/ENA primary metagenome ERZ654470 (study PRJEB26926, sample SAMN06164444) | human gut metagenome | biome: ENVO:00009003; feature: ENVO:2100002; material: ENVO:00002003...
TTATACAAACTTCAGAGCCTTTTTTATTCCAAAATTACGTTAAATCACGCTTGTGAATTTTCACTTGCGAAACTTTAGTTAATAATAAGCTTTATAGTTGTAATCTTGTTTGGTTGTTCGAAAACAAAAAGTAATCAGGTTGATGCATGGCTCTTCGAAGTCATTGATAATTATCCTCTCCCAACATTCAATAATAGTTTTTTTGCTGAAAATTATCCTCGGGTAATACAATTTAAATACATGATTAAGAATAATACATCTGACACTTTATTTGTACCGATTAATGTGGTTAATGGTTATAATACATTTCATTCTAGAATTAAGATGGGGATAGGTACTCATTATTTTAATAATCTTCTAGATCAAAAACTTACTATGGGTAAGAACGATGTAATTTTAGCTCCAAATGGGCAGACAAGTGTAACGATAACTTTATACTCTCAAGACATAGAAAGCCTCCATCTAAAGAAAATTGTTTCTTTGGAAAATATTTTAAGAAAGGTATCTTTCCGCTATTTTTATAGTAATTCAGACGTATCTCATTATTCCCCCATTGAGCTAATTTTTCATAATTCAAATGAAACGGACTGGATAGATATAAAAGATATTAAAGAAGAGAGGGAGAAGCAATGGAATGTACATTATGATTCTCTTCGGAATATACTATTAGTCAATTATATTCCTATGACTAGAATTCGAGAGGTTGAAGGGGCAACTTTTTGGTAGTTACAACGACACAGCCAAGGGTAATAACTTTGCTTATAAGTATGAGGACAGTAACCATCCGACGGCTCCAACGCAGATTGGTCACGACCATTATACCTATGATGCCAACGGTAATCCAACGCTGGTAACGAACGATTCAGCGAATACTACCCGTGAGATGCACTGGGATGAGGACAATCGCTTGATGGTACTCTCTGATAATGGCAAGACGAGCCGTTATACTTACAATGCTGCTGGTGAACGAATTATGAAGAGTTATGGTACAATGGAGGGTGTGTATATCAATGGAGCTCCGCAGGGAATCTCCTTCCATGAGACAGAGGGAAACTATCCCCAATAAAATTGAGAATACGATAATAGAACAGTCACGAAAATTAAATATAGAAAAGAAATGAGAAAGAAACTATTTTTTTTATTATTATTAATTTGTATTGCAAATTCTTTGCCTGCAAAAGATAGACGAAAAGCTTCTTTTTGTCAAGTTTTGATTCCTAAGGACATTGCAACACAACTTGATGAAAGTTATGGTAAAGAATTTGCTAATGCAAGTGCAAATGTGTACAATTTACTTAATAGCAAGGAAAAATATTTGGTAAATGGAATATATGCTTTTAAAGGACAAGGACCACATTTCCCCCGAAAAATATTTATTTATCGTAACAAAGAGATTTTCTTTTTTCAGAATATTGGCGCATTTAATCCAGACGGAGTTATTAAAGAGTTCTCTATATTTTTATCCAAGAACAAATTAACTAACACTGAGATCATCATGTATCTAAGAGCTATATATGAATATCTAAAAGATGAAAATGGTATGGAGTATGGAAGCGAAATAAAGGAAGATAAATAGAAGGGTTGGATTAAGAATGCTCAATATGAGTGAGCTATGCAACATTTACGGTATCAGTGGCAATAACGTTACGGCAGGACAGAAAGACTATAATGTTAGAATCTATAAAAGATGATAAAAACAACCGTGAATATTCTGGTTCTTTTTCTAGAGACGGAAACGGAGTAAATGCTGTATTCCCTATAAATATTGCAAAGTAATTTTTATACGATGAAAATACTATTTATATTAACATTGTGCTTCGTCTTTCACCTTGGATAACAGTGATATATGGTGATACCAAGATATTTGGGCAAGCGGTATTTGCACAACCTCCTTGCCTTCATTCTCTAATTCTGCAAGCGACTCTTGCAGAATTGGCAGTTCCTTTAATTTGGCAAGTGGCACTTGCCAAATTGGAAAAGTCGGATACGCTTCAGCAAATCTTTTCATGTTCCTTAGGTTGCGTTCCGAATACCCTCTGTCATCGGGGAAACGAGAGCAAAGATCTTTTGATAATTGGGCTATTACCTGTTTTCCCCAACCTATTTGTTCCAGTTTCTCTATAATTTGTTTCCCTATATTCCAATATAGCGACAATGTTCCCATATTGACACTGATAGCTGTTTTCAACTTTGCAGTATCAATCAGGTTTTCTATGTCTTTACGCCATTGATTATAGCCAGTAGGCAACAATGTATTGCCGTCTTTTTTTATATTGTTCATATTATTATTCCTTTCCTACATTAGCATTAAAACCGATGCTGTCCAACTGTTTTATAAGTTCTTCTTCTAAACGATGACTCTCTGTGAATTGTTGTGCAAGCGTAGTTCTATAATCATTCATTCGCTTACTTTCAGCCACCATTCCCCCATGGTTGTTTGGCTTTTTTACCTCCACGAAGCAAAGAGGTAAACCATTGACAAACAAAGTGATGTCTGGGCGGAATTCATCTTGACCATTCTTGCAAGTGAACTCAGCCGTAAAATGAAAAGTGTTGGTTTAAATCTTCCATAACATTCAATTTGTTGCTTTAAATGCAAATATAGTGATTTCTTTTTATAAATATATGTCTACAGATTAATCTTTAACAAGATATAACAAAGAAAGGTTGAGTAGTTGCGTTGGGTAATGGTATAAAATCGTGTGAAAGAATGTAAAATGAAGGCGTGCTTTTGGCAACCATTATGAATTAGCATCGAAATACGTTGCCAAAATGTTGCCAAAAATATCAAAAGAAAACTCCTAACCGCTCATTATCAAGCAGTTATGATTTTATCATGTGCGCCTGATAAGCAAATATGCCCTGTGTTACGCTGGCGTTAGGTGTATATTGCATGAAAGAAGCCACGCCCACATCATTCATCAGCAAGGCAACGGCATCTTCCTGTTCTAATGTTGCACGAACAGGATAACGGTAGTCGGGCGTTAAAAGGATGCGTCTGTCCCCTCAGTACTGTAAGCCAAAATCTTCTCTGGGATTTCATTTGTCGGATTTAAGTTCGTTGACACAAACAAGAAAGCCTCATTATTCAGACCATTCCATCTGCATTTCCACGCAGAACTTCCTGCCTCTGACATCTGTGCAGAGTACATCCACAATGGTGTTCTTATCCCCTTCGAGCTGGAGTACAAGTTCTGTTGGCAGATACTTGATTTCGTGTATCTGCTCTTCTTCGCTGAGTGACAGGAGGGCGTTCTTAAAATTCTCTACCACAAAGATACGGTTTTATGTAAGGAAATGCAGAATATATTTGCTTTTTGCACAATTTGCACAAAGATCTATATAAAAATGATCTGTTTTTTGGCAGTTTACTCAAAAATCATTATCTTTGCTCCCACAAATATGGAACAAGGAAGAATGATCCTACTTCGTATAGCAGGCAGGACTACACAGGGCAAAGCATACTTCGGCAAGGCTCTAAGTAATCTTCTGTCAGTAAAAGTAATAATTCTTGAAGCTTGGCAATAAGTTCATTTGCATTTAGTTGTTTGCCTGTATCCATAGCGGTTCTTGTTCCCAGCCAAAAGGAAATCCAAGAGCCGCCAGGTCTATCTCTGGAAACTTACTGAACAGATTGTGCATTTTGGCAAGCATATCATTGTTGGGAGAGATAATGTCAAGGAAATACTTGATGATGCACATGTTATAATAGATTCTACGCTTGTCCGTAGGAAGTGTAATCCACGGACGAGCCATGCCTCTCATGTCATTTGGAATAATCTTGTTGACTTTGTTCCAAACACGGGCGTGGTGACAACAAGCATTGCGAGTAAGTGTAAGCACAGAAAGCCAAGACTCAAACACCGGAGCATGAAGACTGAAACGCTTGGCAATCTGTTTTTTCAAACCTTTGTCTTTTAGATTTCTATAGTACATATTCACGCTACCCATTGGGAGTAGCTCTCCAAGTATCCATGCAGGTGGAAACGGTTCGGTGTAAGTCCTTTTGAAATGTTCTATAAAGTCTTCTGTGGAATGTTCGTATTCCTTTGTCAACATAGTCATGCTATTGTTGAAAATAGCTTGGTTATGAAAGTATGAGGGATTGGTAAGCCAATAAATGTCCCCAGTTTGTTCTGCCGTCATATTCATCACGGCTTCTCTAACGGCAATTTCTATCTTCTCAATCTCATTAAAGAGAAGCAGACGCAACTTTTTGTCAAAGCGATATAGCATCACTACTTTGCTAAATGTAGCACCTTCCTTATACTGATGAAGTGTCTTTGGAGTTTTCAACAAGGGATGCATATACGCTGACAATCGATAATAGCCAATGCTCTCCAAATACAATTGAGCCTTTTGCCTATCATTAATTATCAATCCACGATTTTTTAATAAGGTTACAAGTTCTCGTGGGGTCTTGTAATCTTTTCCGAAATTTCTCTTTGCCATAGCCTATAAACAAAAAAGCCCAGCCTATTTAAGCATTGTAAAGAGGCTCGGCTGGAACTAACACTGCAAAGATACAAATAATCATTGAGAATACAAACTTTTTGGAATGAAAAATCACGCAAAAGTGGATTTCTTTTACAGATTTGCGTTTAATTATGTTAAATCATAGGTTAAAACCGCATTTTATCTATCAAAGCGAATGGCTTTTTGAGATAAAAACATTACATTTGTAATGTCTATACCCGTACCGAAAGCCCCGATGGGCAGAGGTTGGGCAGACATATATACATATAAGGCGTAACTGTACGCTTTGGTTTTGACTTGTTAGAACTTCGCAAACTCTCAACTGTTCGTCAAAGACAAAGCAACGGGAACGCCTCATGGAGTGTATTATATACGGTTCTCATTGGCTTCGGACGTTTCTATCGTTCGTTGTCAAGAGTGCTTTTTATATACTTACACTGGCGTGGGGCTTTCGGCGTTGCTCGTTTCGGACGAACAGGGCAATGCGAAGGCCTTAACAAGTGGAACGAGTGACAGGACTGGCTCCACGCTTTCATGTATATATACCAACCATTTATTAATCATGCCAATATGGTAGCCGTTGGCAAAAAAGAAGAATAGTTGGTATGAGTAGTATAAAAGTTCCAATCACAAAGACAGACAAAGGCGGTTTCCAAGTAGCCATTGACTTGAACTTATATAGTGAAAAGGCTATCACTGCTACAATTTACAAATACACAGACAAGTTCTTTGTTTATCAGAACACGATGCCAAGTAATGATAAACAAGTCTGTGTGATTTTTGAATCAAAAGACGGTGGACTTGAAGAAAATATCGTTAAGCAATTCTGCAATGACTTGATTGACCAGCAACTTCGTGAAATTACAACGGAGAAGTATGGACATATTCGTGATTTGATAGTAGAGGAAGCGTTTAAACCTGTATCAAAATGAAAAAAATAGTATTGTTTTTTGCATGCATATTCTCTTTTACAATAATCGCTGCTAATGGTTTCCATTTCAAGAAATATAATAGAATTATAATTGAACAATATTTATCAAAACGATTTCATCAAAAAATCTCAGGATTCAAAGCCGATACATTGTTTGTTACAGAGTTGTGGGCAGGTGGAGCTGGCTTTCGTAGACCAGAAGGCCCAACTATCCCTAACATAAAAGTTTATCAAACATGTTTAAGAATCAGTTTCATTGTACCAAAAGATGAATATGGAGCAAAATACCGAGCAAATTATTATGTTCCTTTTTCATTTTTAAAGGGCACGACAACAGAATGTTTCATTAAAGATGATTGGTTAGGTGGTCCTCATATAACAACAATAGGATGCAGTTATACACCTGAAGTTTGGTTTGAAAAATTAGTTAATACAATTTGTTTTTACCAATGAACGAACAATACATAACACTCCCGTTCCGCTTCGCTCGATTTAACGAAGAAGAATATCTTCTATCGAATGATGTAGGAGAATATATTTTCCTAAAGAATGACGACTTTCACAAATTCGTCAATGGAGAACTTGACCCTACAAGTGACTTATTCTATGATATAGAGTCAAAGCAAATAGCCACAACAGACAAGGTTGAAGATGTTGTAAAAATGTTAGCAACCAAATTCCGCACAAAGAAGAGTATCTTGGAAGATTTCACTTCTTTGCACATGGTTGTGCCAACTTTGCGTTGCAATTCAAGCTGCATTTATTGTCAGGTAAAAAGACATGAAAGTACAGACCATTCAGCAGATATGACAAAGAAAACTGCAAAAAATATTGTCAAGACAATCTTCATGTCTCCTTCTCCATGTATCAAAATTGAATTCCAAGGTGGTGACCCTTCGACCGATTTTGAAATGGTGAAGTATATCATAGAAGAGGCTGAATGGCAAAACCTATTCAAGAAACGTGAATTGGAATTTGTCATCTGTACAAATCTTACTTTACTCAACGAGAAGATGGTCAAGTATCTAAAGAAACATAATTGTATGATTTCTACATCTTTGGATGGTCCTAAGGATTTGCATGACACTAACAGACCTCTCCAAAACAAGAACCTTGACCACCACGCTATCTTTGAGAAAAATCTACAGATGATTCGTGGTATTTGGGGCGACGATGAATGTGCATCCGCTTTAATGACAACCTCAAAGTATAGCCTTGGAAGATTCAAGGACATCATAGACGAATACATCAGATTAGGTTTCCATAACATCTTCTTAAGAGCACTGAACCCTTACGGTTTTGCAAAGCAGCATAAGGATAAGATTGCCTATCCGATTGAAGATTTCGTAAAGAACTACAAAGAGGGATTGGACTATATCATTGAACTCAACAAGAAAGGGACATTCTTTGTTGAAGGATATGCAGCCCTACTTCTTCGCAGGATTCTGACTCCTTTTGCGACAGGCTTTGTTGACTTGCAATCTCCTGCAGGTGTTGGCATAGCTGGAGCAATATATGATTATGATGGTAGCGTGTACGTTGCTGACGAAGGAAGAATGATGGCTCGATTCAAAAACTATTATTTCAGACTTGGCAATGTGAATGAGGATTCATATCAAAGTATGTTCAATGGAGAAAAGCTGCATGAGATTATCAGTAATGCTTGCAATGAATGCCTGCCAGAGTGTGCAGAATGTGTATTCCAACCTTACTGTGGTGCTGACCCTGTAAGAAATATGTCGGAACAGGGTGATATGGTTGGGCATCGTCCTACAAACGAGATGTGCAAGAAGAACAAAGCTATCATGCATTATCTTTTTGAACTTCTCCAAAGGCACGACCCTGAGATAAACAGAATATTTTGGTCTTGGATAAAATAGCGAGGTATGAAACAAGTTAAATCATTATACAACTCTAACGCAGAGGAACTTCTTGGACGAGTAACACTTAGCGGTAAAAATATATTTAACCGTTCAGCATATATCCTTGTGACCAATGAGCAGAATACGCCTAAAGGTTACAAGGCTATCATTTCAGCACATGATTTCTCAGACAAGATATCTACACCATGCATAAAAGTTGACAATATTTCTGACTTTAATGAAGGTGATGTGATAAACATATCCCCTAATGGAGAGGTGTGTTTTCTATATGAAATCAATTCTGCATCCAATGCAATCTTTGCTACTGCTCGTTGTAATCATCGTTGTATCATGTGTCCTCAACCTCCAGTGCAGCAAGAGAAGGACAGAACTGATTTTAATCTGAATTTGATTAAACTGTTCGATAAGAATACACAAGAAGTCGGAATTACTGGTGGTGAGCCAACTATGATTGGTGACAGATTATTTGAGATTATACGCCAAATTAAAAAATCATGTCCTAAAGCTGCCATAAGCATACTATCCAATGGAGTGAAATTTGCTGATATTGACTACGCTGCAAAGTTAGCAGCTTGCAACCATCATGATTTACAAATAGACATTCCTATCTTTTCAGATATAGCTTCTATCCATAACCATATAGTAGGAGCTAAGACGTTTTACAAAACGGTTCAAGGTTTGTATAATTTGGCACAGTTTGGGCAACAGATAGGTTTGAGGGTGGTTGTCCACAAACAGACCTATAAGAGATTGCCACAGTTGGCTGATTATATCTATCATAATTTCCCATTTGTCACCCAGGTAGCTTTTATGCAGATGGAAACTACAGGGTTGGCAGAGACGAATTTAAAAGACTTGTGGATAGATCCATATAGCTATAATAATGAGCTGAGAGAAGCTGTACTCCTTTTGAACGACAGAGGTATAACGACTTATATCTACAATGCTCAATTATGTGTTCTTCCACCAGAATTGCGTCCATTTGCAAAGCAATCAATTAGCGAATGGAAAGATGTCTATCATCCAGTCTGCAACGGATGTGTTCTCAAAAATGAATGTGGAGGTTTTTTCTCGACAAATAAAAATAACATAAGTACACATATCCATAAAATAGAATGTACAAATTCATGTACAGAGTGAATTATTAACAATATTGTCAAATTTAAAAACGGAGGTATCAATGAAGAGACTAATGTTTTTGATTGTTTCGGCATTTATCGCTACAACGAGTTATTGCGCCAACGTTTCTGATAACATCATTAACGTATTGGGCAATAATGACGAAACAACACAAATTGAGAAGCAGAAGAACCAGCCTTTGGTTTTGCAGAAAGCCATTGACATGGTAAAGAGTTCTCTTGCGGGTCACTATTCGCATAGTTCTCATTCTTCACACAGCTCTCACAGTTCGCATAGCTCACACTCGTCTCACTATTCAAGTCGTTACTAAGGATAGTGATTCGTAAGATCATTGCGAGTTGTAAAATAATTTGGGAGGGGCGTGTTCGAATGCGCTCCTCCCTTAATATTTCATCTACTCAAGCCTTTCCTCTTCATTGGCTTCACCATCTTTCGTTGCCTGTCGCAAACATCGTCTTATACATTCTATCTTATCTTCATCATTCTCATGTCTCCAATCCTTAGTATCGCCACTACTACCTAGGCTTTCAGCAAAGTTTGTTGCTTCGTTGATATAGCTGATTTGCAACAAGTACATTGCCAATGGATGATTTTATTCCCATAATTAATAAAGCTCATGGTAAAGCTATCGTCAAAGAGACGGCTATTACTCTCAACGTATTTACCATAACCAGTTATTATTTAGTATGACGTATTCTCTGTACCTTCCTCTCATCCTTTCTCATCAAATAAGGTGAAGGGGGTAGTTCTGGAAGCGCATCGTTGATGGCATCAATCTGCCATAATCTTCTATTCATTTATCTATCATTATAATGATATTTATCCATTATATCAGCCTTTATCTTCAATATACTGATATTTATGGTTGCAAAAATAATAAAAAGGAATGAGACTGGCAAGCTTTCAAGAGATTATTTTTTTCCTTTCTATTTTTTCTGATAAATGACGTACTTTTGATGCTCTTTTTGCACAAAGTGCCCAAAAATCACTCTGTACTATGGGCACTCAATGCTCACGTGATGAGCAGTGAGTGCTCGTCTGTTGATCCATCGATGCCCATCAGTTGGTCCGTCTGTGCCCATCAGACGAGCACAGACAAAGAAACGTATTTATAGGATAAGACAGGCACTAACAAAGATGCCAAAAGGCATAGAAAAGCATCTATACCTAAATAAATGTTTCTCTCTTATAGAATAATTTTCTATTCAACGACGTTGAACCGACATTCAAAGACGTTGAACCGCCGTTCAAAGTCGTTGAACGGACATTCAAAGACGCTGAACGAAGAATTCTCCCTGGTGCATAAACAATTTATATCAAGAGAAAAATCACATCTTGCTATATAAGAAAAAAACAGCAATAGCTACTACTGAAAAGTATAGCCATTGCTGTTTTTTATATCGTTACTATATTTTATCACTACTGCACGATCTTGAAACGAATACGCAATGAATGGGCATGCTCATCCCAATTTGTTCCGAGCAATACAAACTTACCAATCTGCGCCGTAGAACGTACATGCTTGCCAATACATGGACAAACATCGTAATCACCAATGCGTACCAGACGCAAAGTTTCACTTGCATCATCCGGCAAACGATCAATCTTAACATTCGCAGGAATATGGTCGCGATCCACAAACTCATAGGTCACAGGCATATCTTCCTCTATCAAGCGATTCATTTCCGTTTCTATCGCCTTTTCCTCCTGACGAGTTGGCTTATGATCGACAACAAAAGTCATCTTACTCTTCTTACGCTCAATATGGGCATTGCGACTACGCTCGCAACCAAACATGCGAACCATCAACTGGTTGAGCAGATGCTCAGCCGTATGAGCAGGAGGGAATTCCTCCTTGTGGTGCTCATTCAATACGAAATCAATTTCCTCCATCTTGACATTGAATTTATAAATTCTTACTCCATTGGCATCCATTGATATTGGGAACACGCCATCCTTCTTCAGTTCTACCTTCTTCTTACCACCAGAGAACAGTTCTGTGACAAGAACCTCTTCTTCCTTGATTTGGAAGAAATCGAAAGCGTGACCAGGAATGCAAACCTGCAACTGACGAGTCTCTTGAGAGAAATTGAGCACGATGAGCATCACCTCATCATCCTTCTTGCGAAGGAAAGCAAAGTTGGTACGCGGATCGAAGCCTTCAGAACCCGGATTCACATACATCAAATCGAAGGTTTCACCCTCTCGAATCGCTTTCTCCTCATTGGCGAGACGTAGAAGCTGGCGATAAGTGGCTGCCAAATACTTCTGTTCTTGGGTATATACTTCCTCAGCATTTTCCTGATAAGCATGCGTCAAAGTCTCAGGACTCCAATAATCAAATATCGTAGTGCGGCCATCTCTGCCACTGAATCCTTCCTTATCCATACCCTTCTCGCCAAATTCCTGTCCGCTATAAAGCAAGAAAGGATTCTTCTGGAAGAAGAGACTCATGGCTGCTGCTGGAATCGCCTTCATAGCATTACCACAGAAGAAATCGCTGGCGATGCGCTGCTCATCATGATTTTCCAGGAAATAGAGCATGTGCTCGCGGATATCATCCACCACCTGCCATTCATGAGTGATACTGGCAGCAGGACGCTCACCACGGATTACTCCACGCAGACAATCATACATACCCACCTTATCATATAGATAATCAAAACCAGACTTCACATAATTGCGATACTGACTTGGATCATAAACCTCTCCAATCACAATAATATGAGGATAACGAGCTTTCAATATCTGAGTAGCATACGACCAGAATGCAGTAGGTACCATTTCTGCCATATCACAACGGAAACCATCAATGCCCTTGCTTGCCCAATAAAGCAGGATATCTGTCATCTTGCCCCATGTACTTGGTACTGGTTCATAGTGATAACTTCTACCTCCCGCATCACAATAATCGACACCATAGTTGAGTTTTACGGTCTCATACCAGTCATTACAACCTGGGCGATTATCAAAACGATCATTTCCCGTAGCCTTAGCCGGACTTTCTGTATATGGTTCAAAAATCTTAGAATCCTTTTCAGAAAAAGGAACTATTGCCGGTTTAGAATAACGGACTTCATTCAGGTCTAAGTCACCCCAGGCATAATAGAAATTATTCTTTGTAGAGAAGTGCATGTTCGTATCATCATCTTCTCCTAAATCTCGTACACCTGCTGGTTTGCAAATAGAATGGTACTCACGGGCCACATGATTAGGCACGAAGTCCATGATGACCTTCATACCAGCCTTATGGGTTCTGTCTATAAGACGTTCCCATTCAGTCATTCGCAAGCTTACATTCTCCGCTAAATCTGGATCAATATCATAATAGTCAGTTATAGCGTATGGAGAACCTGCCTTTCCTTTCACCACCTCTGCGTGTTGGGTAGGAATACCAAAAGATGAGTAGTTTGTTTGGGTAGCGTGACGAATAACTCCAGTAAACCAAATGTGAGTGAAACCCATATCATGTATGCGAGCCAGCACATCATCGGTAAAATTATTCAGTTTTCCGCAACCATTCTCCTCAATTGTTCCGTTCTCCTTTCGTGTGTTATTCTTATTACCGAAGAGCCTCGGGAGAACTTGATAAATTACAATTTTTTCCTTCATTTAGCGGTTCTACTAAAAATGAAACGATTTATCTTCTCGGCAACGCCTTTGCCAAGAAGATAAAACGTAGGATTATTTTTTTAAACGATTAAGCAATACCGTGAGCTGCAACAGTCTTATCGATGCGACCAATCATTCCCTGTAAAGCCTTACCTGGACCGCACTCAGTAAAGTCATCAGCACCATCTGCAATCATAGCCTGAACAGAAGATGTCCAGCGTACAGAACTTGTAAGCTGTGCAATAAGATTCTGCTGAATCTCTGCAGGATCAGTATGAGGCTTACCATCTACATTCTGATATACAGGACACTTAGGAGCAGAGAATGTTGTCTTCTCAATAGCTGCCTGAAGCTCATCCTTAGCAGGCTGCATCAATGGAGAGTGGAAAGCACCACCTACCTTCAAAGGCAAAGCACGCTTAGCACCGGCAGCCTTCAGCTTCTCGCAAGCTGCATTGATAGCATCCACGTTACCAGAGATAACGAGCTGACCAGGGCAGTTGTAGTTAGCAGCAACTACCACGTTGCCTTCTGTGCTTACCTCAGCGCAGATTTCCTCAACCTTCTCATCTGGCAAACCGATGATGGCAGCCATGGTACCAGGGTTAGCCTCGCAAGCCTTCTGCATGGCATTGGCACGGGCAGCAACGAGTTTCAAACCATCCTCGAAAGCCATAGCACCGGCAGCAACCAATGCAGAGAACTCACCGAGAGAGTGACCTGCAACCATAGCTGGCTTGAACTCCTCACCCAGGCAAAGAGCAGAGATAACAGAATGGAGGAATACAGCAGGCTGGGTAACCTTGGTTTCCTTCAACTGATCGTCGGTTCCGGCGAACATGATATCAGTAATCTTGAAGCCGAGAATCTCGTCGGCCTTATCGAAAAGTTCTTTTGCCAATGCGTTGTTATCGTAGAGGTCCTTACCCATACCTACGAACTGAGAACCCTGTCCAGGGAAAACAAATGCTTTCATTTTATCCTATTATTTTTTAAGTTTATAATAAATATTCCTGCAATATACATGAATTCTTTGAATCCGACTGCAAAGGTACAATAAAATTCTGAGAATCAGCAGAGAATATTAAAAAATAAAGTTATATATTCTAAATTACTACAAGAATGGTAAAAACTTTCCATTCTGAATGCGGAACAGGCATAAAAAAAATCCCTAATGCCTTGCGGCAAAAGGGATCTTTATATTAATTTGCTTTACAGTGCGAAAAATATCGTACTTCATACAAATTGATTGAGCTAGGATTATTCAGCTGCTGGAGCCTCTTCCTCAGCTGCAGCCTCAGCAGGTGCCTCAACTGGAGCCTCCTCAGCAGCAGGAGCTGCAACAGGAGCGTTCTCAGCAACAACATTAACTGGAACCTTAACCTCAACCTCCTTGTGGTAGTGTACAGTAGCCTCGTACTCACCAACCTTCTTAGCATCCTTCATAGTGATGATCTTGCGATCAACCTCGATGCCCTTCTTAGCGAGTTCCTCAGCAACAGTTGCAGCGTTAACTGAGCCATAGAGCTGACCAGTAGCGCTCACCTTAGCAGCAATAGTAAGAACAATGCCCTCGAGAGCCTCGCCCTTCTTAACAGCCTCAGCCTTGATAGCCTCAAGCTTGTGAGCCTGCTGCTTCAAATCCTCAG
>ENA-UALO01000595-UALO01000595.1-human-gut-metagenome-genome-assembly--contig:-NODE-595-length-13616-cov-4.781506_pt1 | contig 13616 bp, 15 predicted proteins | sample MGYA00243701_ERZ654470 | MGnify/ENA primary metagenome ERZ654470 (study PRJEB26926, sample SAMN06164444) | human gut metagenome | biome: ENVO:00009003; feature: ENVO:2100002; material: ENVO:00002003...
GGTGCCCACGGTACCAGCCAGCGCGGTGCACACCGCCTGAAAGGGGGTCATGGCGCCATCGGAAGCGTCTTTTTTGCGGAACATGCGTCCGATGGTGATCTTGATGGCGTAGGGAAATTTGCGGATCTGCAAAAAGCCCGTGCGAACACTCAGGAGCAGGCCCACGCCGATGATGCACACCATGGCGGGCACGCCCCAGATGAATTGGTTGACCGCTTGATTGACGGCCGTGATCGTCTCGATCATATTTTTCCCACATCCTCTGTTAAATTGCGCTTTTCCAGCCGAAATGCCGGAAAACAAACATCTTATTCTACCGCAGTTTTTGCGTACTGTCAAATAAAATGCACAAAAAAGAGGGAGGGTTTTTGGCAAACTCTCCCTCAACTGCTTGAAACTATTTTATTTTACTTGGCCTTCGCCGTCCAGCGCTTTCAAGAAGGCTCAGCACTTTCCAACTGCCTTGCGGTACACCGGGTAAGCCACGATGGCGGACAGCGCTTCGGTGATCCAGAATGCATGCCACACGCCGTTGGCACCAAGGAAATGGCACAGCACAGCGGCCAGCGGCATGATGAATACGATGTAGCGGCACAGCGAGATGACCAGCGATTCTGCGCCCTTGCCAAGGCCTTCCAGTGCACCGGAAGAGGTGGTGGATACGGCAGAAACCACAAAGCCCAGACAGATGATGCGCAGGGCAGTCTGGCCGATGGCGACGGTTTCGGGGTTGGAGGTGAACAGCTGCATCAGCGGGCGGGAAGCGAACAGGCAGATGACCGTGCCCGCAGCCATGATGGCAGCACTCATGATGAGGGTGAGTTCGTAGAGCTTTTTCACGCGGGCGTGCTGTTTGGCACCGTAATTGTAGCCAATGAGCGGGCGCATACCCTGCACGATGCCGTTGGCGGGCAGATACAGGAAGGTCTGCAGCTTGTAGTAAATGCCCAGCACCACCACGTAACTCTGGGAAAAGCCCGCCAGCAGGCCGTTCAGGAAGGTGACCAGCAGAGATGGCAGGGCCAGATTGAGGATGGCCGGCACGCCGATGGCATACAGTTTGCCGTCCAGTGCGGCATCCGGGCGCAGGCAGCTGCGGCGCAGTCGGATAGGCAGCTCAGTACGGACGTAAACGAAGAGGTAAACGCACAGGCTCAGCAGCTGGCCGATGCCGGTGGCAAGGGCCGCACCCGCAATGCCCATGGCAGGCACCGGGCCAAGGCCGAAGATCAGGATGGGGTCCAGAAGGATGTTGCACACACAGCCAAAGATCAGCGCCGCCATAGTCACCTTCATGCGGCCCACGGCCTGAAACATCTTTTCAAAGGCCAGTGCCGCCATGTTGATGGTGGCAAACAGGAATACGATGGTGGAGTAGGTGATGCCGGATGCGATCAGGCCTGTGTCGCTGGTGAACCGGCGCAAAAAGCCCGGCATGATGACAATGCTGACAATGGTGATGAGAATGCCGTGCATCAGGCTCAGCGCCATACCGTGGGTGGCGGCAGTCTCGGCCTTTTTGTGGTCGCCCGCGCCAAGGTACAGTGCGATCATGGCATTGATGCCGATACCGAAGCCGATGGCGATGGCGTTGGCAAAATTCTGGATCGGGAACACCAGCGACAACGCAGTCATGGCGTCTTCGCTGATGCGGGCCACGAACAGGCTGTCTACAATGTTGTACAGACTGTTCACCAGCATGGAAATAACATTGGGCAGCGCCATGGATACCAACAGCGGCAGCACCGGTTTTTCTTTCATAAAGGTCTCGTTCATAGTGTTTGCATTGCTCCTGTAGAGAAAAGGAATGAATTACTGCAGCCGCGGAATCGTCAGGGCGAGACTGCTCGAAAACAAACGCAGACGCAAAAAAGCCACACAATGGCTTTTTTGAAGTCATTGTGTGGCGAAAAGTAGCATATCGCTGTAAAAATCCACACGAATTTTATTAACTGTAGGATAACACGGCTTCCGGCAGATGTCAAGGGGTCAAACGGATAAAGTATGACTTTTATAGACTTGACCATTTTTCACCGGGAGGCTAAAATAAAAATAGATACTTTATAAAATAAGGAGAATCCTGCCATGAAATGGATGATCGCATCCGACCTGCATGGGTCGGCGTTTTACTGCAAAAAAATGATCGAAGCCTTTGAACGGGAGAGAGCAGACCGGCTGCTTTTGCTGGGGGATCTTTTGTATCACGGCCCCCGCAACGACCTGCCGGAGGGCTATGCCCCGAAGGAGGTCATCCCACTTCTGAACGGGCTGAAGCCGGCGCTTTTGTGCGTGCGGGGCAACTGTGACGCTGAGGTGGATCAGATGGTGCTGGATTTTCCCATTCTGGCCGACTATGCGGTGCTGCCGGTGGGCAGGCGGCTCGTTTACGCTACCCACGGTCATGTGCACAACCTGAAAAACCTGCCGCCGCTGGCTCCGGGGGATGTCCTGCTGCATGGCCACACCCACATTCCGGCGTGGACAGAGTTCGGCGAAGGCAATCTCTACCTGAACCCCGGTTCTGTGAGCATCCCGAAGGAGGGGAGTGCACATAGCTATATGACACTGGAAGGGGAGACTTTCCTTTGGAAAACGCTGGAAGGCGAAGTGTACCGGGAGCTGGAGCTGTGATGGGGGCAATGGAGCTGGAAGAGAAAACGGTTCAGATCCGGGATGATTTCGACCCGGACAAAATTCTGGAAAGCGGCCAGTGCTTTCGCCCCCGGAAGCAGGCGGAGGGCTGGTATCGGTTTGTTTCCGGGAGACAGCTGCTTTACCTCAGACCACTGCGCAGCGGAACCTACACGGTGCGGTGTGAGCCGGGCGCATGGGAAACCTTCTGGCACGGTTACTTCGACCTTGGCCGCAGCTATGCCGCCCTGCGCGGAAAGCTGGACAGCCAGGACGACTTTCTGCAGCGTGCCATGGAATATGGCCGGGGCATCCGGGTGCTGCGTCAGGATGAGTGGGAGATGCTGGTCAGCTTCATCATCTCGCAGCGAAAGAGCATCCCGGCTATCCGCAGGGCGGTAGAGCTGCTTTCGGAGCGGTTTGGCGAGCGGCTGGGCAGCGATAGCGAAGGGCCGGTGTATGCGTTCCCGACAGCAGAAGCGCTCTGCTGTGCCGGGGAGCAGGCGCTGCAGGAGTGCGGTCTTGGCTACCGCACCCGCTACGTGCTGCATGCGGCGCAGCAGGCGGCAGAGGGTACACTGGACCTGAAGAAGCTGGCTTCCCTGCCCGATGAAGCACTTTTTGCCCGTTTGATGGAACTGGACGGTGTTGGCAAAAAGGTGGCAAACTGCGTGTGTCTGTTCGGCTATGGCCGTGTGGGCCGTGTGCCGGTGGATGTCTGGATCGAACGGCTCATCCGGGACGAATTTGCCGGGCAGGACCCGTTCCCGCAGTTCGGGCTGGAAGCAGGCATCGTGCAGCAGTACCTGTTCTTTTATAAAAGAAGCGTGGGATAAGAACCGCGGAGCCGCAGGCAGGAGCGTAGGACCATCCGCTAAGCAAAAAAGGCAACGGCTTCCTCTGTTTGAGGAAAACCGCTGCCTTTTGATCATTTTACCGCCTGCTTTAACCGTTCCAGATCTTCTGCATCCGGGTGAGAAAGGGCGTTGTCAAAATTCTCGATCAGTGCATCCAGATTGGGCAGATGGATCGGCTGCTTTTTCATGCCCTCATACCGCTGGCGTACCGAAAGCGGCATCTTGCCCTGACACATATAACGGCCGAAGACCGTGTTGCTCCTGTCCAGTGAACGCTCCACCTTTTTCAGGATCTTGTTGAAATACTCCTCACTGCCGCCAAAGCCGGCGGTGCCAAAAAGGAAGATATTTTTGCCGTGCAGCTGCTTCAAAAAGTCCAAAGTGCTTTCGTCAGCGTTTCCCTTGTCTGTCCAGAAGCCCACATAGAGGTCGTCCGCTTCCATGGCAGCAGGGTCCGGGGTGCCAAAATAGCAGCAGTTTTCCTGTGGCAGACAGGCGTGCAGCGTGTCTGCCAATAATTTTGTGTTGCCTGTTTTACTGCTGAATACGATCGCGTAGCTCATAGTTTCTCCTTTGGTCGGTAACAACAAAAAACACCACACGTTTCCGTGCGGTGCTTTTCCTTCTGGTGGAGAATACCGGGATCGAACCGGTGACCTCTTGCATGCCATGCAAGCGCTCTCCCGAACCACGCACTCACGCACCCCCACGCAAAGGTGCGAGAATGAACGATATTTAGCGTTAGAACGTTTTATTTCGAGAAAGGCACATTCTCACCCAAAAGCAACTCTGTTGCTTAAAGAGTTTTATTGACGATGTATAGTTTACAACCTGTCTCTAGGTGTTGTCAAGATGTTTTATCCCCCTTTCGGCACCAAACAGGTTGAAATCTTCTTATTTATCAAGCGGAAAAGCGCAATTTTGATTTTCAAAAATCGGAATTGCGCTTTTTTATTTCAAAAAATCTATTGCGAGGAGGTTTTCTACAATGTCAACATCTTACCGACGCTATTTCAGAGCACAGCCACATGACCCTTGATTACTTCTACGGACAAGCCGGAGAACTTTTCTCATTCTACCGCATCCCGAAAGCACTGTTTCAGGAACCACGATTCCAGAACTTGTCAACCGATGCCAAAACACTGTACGGTATCCTGCTCGACCGCATGAGCCTTTCTGCTAAAAATGGCTGGCTGGACGAGCAGGGCCGGGTATTCATCATCTTCACAATTGAGGATGTCAAGAGGGCGTTGTGTTGCGCAGACAACAAAGCAACCAAGTTGCTCCGGGAACTTGAAAAGTTTGGTTTGATTGAACGAAAACGCAGAGGTCTGGGAAAGCCAAGTTTGGTGTATCCGAACCCTCTGTGCGACCTGTCTGCGGCATTTCGTAGAAGCCAAGGCTTTCAAAATCGCTCTCGTGCCGAGCGCAGACAGGAGTATGGACACCTGCACCGTCTGCCAGACCCGGCGCGGTCACGATTATGTTGTCATGCACCGCTGATGCCGGTGCTTCATTCCAATCATGGGAGGTGATGCTCGTACCGTATAAATAAAACAGCTTTCATATTTTAACAGAAGTCTGCTGCCTAGGAGGTACAGCGGGCTTCTTACATATCCAGATGGAGGTTTCGCAATTGGAATCCACTCTGAAATTCCAACGCGGAGACATCTACTTCGTCCGACTTGACAGCAGCACAGGTTCCGAACAAAACGGAACCCGCCCTGCGGTCATCCTGCAAAACGATGTAGGAAACACCCATTCACCGACTTTGATCGTTGCGACTTTGACAAGTAAGACAGAAAAGAAAGCTGCACAGCCGACTCATTGTCTGGTGGAACCGGAAAAGCTGGAGCCATCCATTGTTCAGGCCGAACAGATCTTCACCATCGACAAGAGCCGTGTCCAGAATTTTGTTGGGCACCTCACCCCGGAAGAAATGAGCCGGGTCGATGATGCCGTAAAGATCAGCCTTGCCCTGAACCCGATGGGGAGTATGCACATTCTGGATGAGATCATCGACAAGATGGTTCGCCAGATTTTCTCCCGCTTGAGAGGTATCCCAAAAGAGCAGCTTATCACCAGCCGCTATGCGAAGGAAACTGCGGAGCGCAAGAACCATCTGCAAGCCCTTCAAGCAGAACGCGACAAGGCCGAAAAAGACTTGCTCGCCTTAAAAACTGAGATTCTGGCTGTAATCAAAGGGGAGAGTGCTTTTCCGAAAGACACTCTTGCCGAGATGATCGCAGCACAGGAAAAGAAGCACACGGAGTTGGACACTCTGTGTGAAGAAGCCAGTGCAGAACTGGAGCGAAACGCTGAATTGATGGCAAATGTATCGCAGCTGTACGAAGAATTGATCTCTTACGCAGACCTGTACGATAGTGCCAGCTTTGAAGCAAAAAAGATGATCGTCAGCCAGCTTATCCGCAGGGTAGAAGTTTATCGCGGATACCAAATCCATGTGGACTTCAACTTTGATCTTGCACAGTATTTGGAGAATAGCGATGAACTTGCTTGCTGACAAACACAAAAACACCGTTGACTTCGATTTGAAATCAACGGTGTTTGTAACTCTTATTTGAGCCAATGGTGGAGAATACCGGGATCGAACCGGTGACCTCTTGCATGCCATGCAAGCGCTCTCCCAGCTGAGCTAATCCCCCATAATTTTCCAGAAGTAGAAACCTCTGGAAAAGAGATACTCAAACAAGAAACGTTTTATGAAGTTCAGTCGTGGGGGTGCGTGAGCGCACTGCTTGGGCTCCCAGCTGAGCTAATCCCCCAGATGTTTGTGCCGTGCCTGACGACAGGAGTAATTATACCAGCGCTTTGCCGGATTGTCAACAGCTTTTTTGGGATTTTCTGCAAAAAAATTCCCGCCGGGGAAATGCCCTTCCCGGCGGGAAAAATGACTGCGAAAAAACTTACGCTCTTGCGTTCTGCGGGTCGAAGATCTGCGGTGCGACACGGATCAGGATCACCACAAGGACCGTGGTCAGAATGGCTTCGGGCAGCATGTAGGTGGCGTTGTACACGGCACTGTACAGCCAGCACAGACCGTCCACGCTCATGTTGGAGATGCCGGGAAAGCCGATTTCGGTCATCCAGCTGAAAGCGTAGTCGTAGTCCTTCCAGACGATGTAACCGGACAGAAAGCTGCACAAAAAGCGCAGCAGGCACACCACAAAGGCGCTGACACCGACACCCACGGTGCGGCTGCGGAACGGCTTTGCGATCAGGCAGGCAAAGCCCAGCACCGTGAAGGCCAGAAGGTAGTCTAGCAGCACGCAGCCCACCTGTGCCGTGAGGGTCTGGCAGTATGCCAGATTGCCAAGGCCCTGCACAAGCTGGATCAGGCTGTTGACGAAAGCGGTCATGATGCCCCACTTTGCGCCGTGGCGGTAGCTCATTACCAGAATGGGCACCATGCTGAACAGGGTGATGGAACCGCCGTGGGGCATGAGCGGGATCTGGATCATGCTCAAAACGGTGGACAGAGCGATCATCAGTGCACCCTCCACCAGAATGCGGGTCTTGGAATAGGTTTTGGTCATAGGGATTCCTCTTCTCAGAACGATAGTACACAAAAACAAAATGCGCCCGCTTTCCAGCAGGCGCACGGGGTTTGTGAAAGAACGGACAGTTCTGCAAACTCCCACGCCGGCATTGTCCGGTCAGGTAAAAGGGTACTCCGCAAAACGCGGATCTCAGCCTTTCGGCACCCCTGTTTTTATGTCCATGCAAAAGTATAGCGCGTCCGGCGCAAAAGTCAAGCCCCGGCGGAACATATCTGCCCCGGCCTGTGCATAGGCTGTACCATAAGTTCACAATGGGAGGAGTCTGGATATGAAGGGAGACCCCGAACAGAGGGCGGTACAGCTGGGCGAATATATCGCGGCCAACCGGGCCACAGTGCGTGCGGCGGCAGCGGTGTTCGGGTGCAGCAAGTCCACCGTGCACAAGGATGTTGCGGTGCGGCTGCGGACGCTGCAGCCGGAGCTGTTCCGGCAGGTGCGGGCGGTTCTGGCCTGCAATAAGGCAGAGCGGCATCTGCGCGGCGGTGCGGCCACCCGGCGCAAATACAGCCGCAGATAAAAGACGGCACACTTCCGAACAAAACGGAAGCTGTGCCGCCTTTTTTAGGTTCAGTCCCGGGTGCGGAACTGGCTCAGTGCGCCTTTTTCCAACCGGCTGACCTGTGCCTGACTGATGCCGATCTCCCGCGCCACCTCCATCTGGGTCTTGCCCTGCAGGTAGCGCAGCTCCATGATCCGCTTTTCCCGCGGGGTCAGCCCGGCCACGGTCTGCCGGAACTGCAGCCCGCTGATCCAGCTGTCCTCGCCATCCGGGTCGCGCACCTGGTCGATGAGGTACATGGCATCGCCGCCGTCGGTATACACCGGCTCTTCTAGGCTCACCGGCTCTACCACCGATTCCAGTGCCGCGGTCACCTCCCGGCGGGACAGGCCTGCCTCCCCGGCGATCTCGTCCATGGTGGGTTCCCGGCCCAGCTGCTTCTCCAGCGTTTCGCGGGCCTGCATGGCCCGGTAGGCGGTATCGCGCAGGCTGCGGCTTACCCGCAGGGCATTGTTATCCCGCAAAAAGCGCCGGATCTCGCCGATGATCATGGGCACGCCGTAGGTGGAAAACCGCACCGGCTGGGCAGGGTCAAAGTTGTCGATGGCTTTGATGAGCCCGATGCACCCCACCTGAAACAGGTCGTCGAGGTTTTCGCCCCGCTGGGCAAAGCGCTGCACCACGCTCAGCACCAGCCGCAGGTTGCCCTCCACCATGCGTTCCCGTGCTCCTGCATCCCCGGCGTGGGCTTGCAGGAGCAGCTGCCGCTTTTCGCTTTCGGACAAAACAGGAAGCTGCGCCGTGTTCACGCCGCACAGTTCCACCTTATTGTACATCCAAACGCCCCCGGTCTGTTTTGAAGTTCACCGGGAGTATGGCCGCAGGGGCAAACCACTATGCGTGGAAAAAATTACACGCCCACCCGGCAGCCGGATGAGCGTGCAAAAAAACCGCAATTGCAATTGGTACATAATTATGGTATGCTTTAAACGCAGCCGCAAGGCTGCCACGAGGCGCTGCGTCCCACAAATGCAGGCGGCTGAGCTCCTTACCGGCACCTGAGTGCCCGGTGGAGCGAATTTTTCTTGAAATCTCGGCCTCCCCCGGACGCCCAAGGGCGGAAAGGGGGGATGCACCATGACGTTTGAACAGGTCGTAATGCTGCTTTCGCTGCTTGGCGGAGCAATCTACGTTACATTTCAGATCACATGGACTGTCTCGCACAGGGATGATAAAAAGAAAAAATGACCGCCTCACAGTTCCCCAACTGAACGGTCATTTTTTCTGATCAATCTGGTAAGGAGCTAGTCGTTTGTATGGGCCAGCGCCTTTTGTGTTTTCAGTATAGACGATTCCACGCGGTTTGTCAAGGACAAGGCCGCGCTTTTTTATTGCCCTTCCAGTTGGAGCTTCAGGGTCTGGATGATGCGCTTTTCAAGGCGGGAGATGTAACTCTGGCTGATGCCCAGGGCGTCGGCGGCTTCCTTCTGGGTGCGTTCCACGCCGTCGGTCAGGCCGAAGCGCAGCTCCATGATCCGGCGCTCCCGGGCCGAAAGGCTGCTCACGGCGCGGCGCAGACCGGCGCGCTCGGCGTCCTGCTCCAGCTGCTGGCCCACCATATTCTCGTCGCTGCCGAGGATGTCCGACAGCAGCAGCTCGTTGCCGTCGCCGTCCACATTCAGCGGCTCGTCAAGGCTGGCCTCCTGGCGGCGGTTGGAGGTCTTGCGCAGGTACATCAGGATCTCGTTGCCGATGCAGCGGCTGGCGTAGGTGGCCAGCTTGATGCTGCGTTCCGGCGTGAAGGTGTTCACGGCCTTGATCAGCCCGATGGTGCCGATGCTGATCAGGTCCTCGGCGGGCACACCGCTGTTCTCGTACTTTTTGGCAAGGTACACCACCAGCCGCAGATTGTGCAGGATGAGCGCATCGCGGGCGTCTGCCTCTCCGGCGGCCATGCGGGCCAGCAGGGCTTTTTCCTCGGCGGGGGAGAGGGGAGAGGGCAGGCTGGCGGTGCCGGCCAGATACTGCACGCCGCCGCAAAACCGCAGCCGCGCACACAGGCGGTGCCAGAGCTGCCGCAAAAACTGGAACATGAGCAGTCCTCCCTATAATAAGTATTATAAGAGCAGCTGTGCCGCATCCTCGCCGTACAGCAGCTCCCATGCAGGGTCCGGCGGCGTGGGGCAGCAGAACGCCGCCAGCAGCCCGCCTGCGCGGTCTTTGCCCAACTGCAGGGCAGCGGGCAGGGCAGGCAGCATGCTCTGGCCGTGGATGCTGCGGCAGGGCACCAGATGTACCCCCAGCTCCGGCGGGGGCGGGGCTGTGCTGTGGGCAAACCAGCCATCGAGATACTGCCGGGCTGCCTGCGGCAGGCGGTGCCGCACCGCCGGGTACTGCACCAGCACCACGGCCTTGCCGCTCAACGGCTCTTGCAGGGCAAAGCCGGTGTCGTGGAAGGCCTGTACCGGCAGCTGCACCCCGGCCACCTCCAGCGTGGCGGGCACGCTGGGCGCGCCGCTGCGGCCAAAGCAGTACAGCAGGGCCCGCAGTACGGCATACACCCCCGCACAGCTGGCCAGCAGCCGCCCGGGGGACAGCGGCAGGCTGACGCTCAGGTTGCGGCTCTGCACGCCGGGCAGCACCACCGCTCCGCACAAAAGCAGGTTGAGCAGCGCATACCACGCACACAACCGGGCAAAACGCCCCCGCCCGGGCAGGCCGTAGGCGGCGGCCACCACCGCGCAGCCTGTGAAAATTTTATAACCAACTGCCACGGCTCCCGGCAGCTCCGGGGCCAGCAGTACCAGTGCCGACACTGCCGCCAGCGCCGCCCCGGTGCACAGCCGCACCCCGGTGCACACGGTGGCGCACAGCAGACCGGCTGCGGTGAGAAACAGGGCAGCAAGGACAAAATTGGTCAGCAGAAGCTCGTCGAGGTAGATCACGCTTTTCAATGCCGCAGCCCCCTTGCAGCCAGTGTACCGCCCGGCGGCGGCAAAGCTTGTCGGAACCGGAAAACCGCCTGCGGACTGTACAAAAGCAATACTTTTATAGACCTTGTTTCACATTTTTTACACTTTTTGCAAAAAGGTACTTGAACATTTCTGGAAAGTGTGGTATATTATTGCCATCCTAGTAAGGATTGGTGAGCACACGAAAGTGAGCTCGCAAAATATCTTTCTACATTTTGAAGGGAGTAATTCATTATGATGATGCCTGCAAACTTTTCCGCAATCTCTGAGAACGAGATGACCTACGTCAACGGTGGCACTTCTCTGGCTGAGATCCTGGCCCCCGAGCTGAAGCTCGAGAACTGGCAGGAGTTCAACACCAACATGGTTACCATCATCGGTAACAGCTTCCTGGGCAAGTACGTCGAGAACACTGTCGGCGTTCTGTTCAACGGCGCTTACAAGCCCGGCAACCTGGGCAAGGCCTGGTTCAGCTCTGTCAGCAAGTACTACAATAGCGGCTACGATGCCGTTGTCGGCAACGGAGTCGACGCCGGGATGACTTATGGCAATACTGCTCTGGGTACTTTGAATGGTGCTCTGAACGCTGGCCTGCGTCTGGCTGGTTCTGCTGCTGCCATCTACAACCTGGCAACCGCCAACGTCAAGAACGGTCTGCCCAGCCTCTTTGACTTCGAGAAGAAGGAGGAGACCGTCTTCTCGAAATAAGACTGTCTGATCCTGGCTTTCCGGGGGCCTGAGCAACTGCACCGGTTTCCCCGCCGCACATGCTCCGGATGCAGACAGGTGCGCACCTGTCTGCTGAAAAAGTGCTTTGCGGTTGCGCAGCCGCAAGGTGCCTGACAAGTATGGCAGACGGCAGAGTGCCCTGTGGTATCTCAGCCCCGACAAAAAACGATATGCAGTGTGTTTTCCGGCCCCGCTGCAAAGCGCCGGACCGGTGACAATGCCTCGTTATGGTGTGCCCGGAGGCGTCCTGCCTCCGGGCACATTCTATTTTTCGCATCACCCATTACTGCTACAGTAATAGGTGATCAGAAGCAGAGAAGGTGTGCTCTGCCCTTTCTCTGCCTGTGATTGCCTATTACGGCCTCCCCTTTGCGGAGGAAATTCAACGATAGGACAAAGAGGTATTTCAACATGAACGAGATCAAAGTTGCTGAAAACAAGACCCTCAAACTGACCAATGTCGTGGCACGCCGCATCGCCCCCGAAGAACTGGGCAACATGATGGTGGCGCTGACCCAGCTGCAGAACTTTATCAAGAGCCACAACGCACAGCCCATCGGCCCTCTGGTGCAGGCCCTCAAGATCGGCCCGGCCCCGGAGCATGCCCCGGAGCTGTACCTGATGCAGCAGGCCACCCAGCTGATTACCCAGACCGAGCCCGGCTACGAAGTGGACGCCGTGCTGCGGGTGAAGAACTGCCTGTACGCTCATTATACCGGCCCCATGGCCTACAGCCAGCTGGCAAGCTCCAAGCTGCAGATCCTCGCCTTTGAAAAGGACCTCAAGCTCACCGGTGACAACTACACCATTTTTGTCAGCCAGGACGACGATGACGCCGTGGTTGACGTGTTTATGGAGACCAAGTAACTATGACAACGACCATCCAGAACCTCGATGATCTGCAGGACCGCCGCATTATGATGGACCGGGACGTGCCGCCCTACGGCTACGCCTTCGTCATCCTGGTGGGCATCTTCATGATCTTTCTGCTGGTGTGGAGCACCCGCACCAACCGCATCTACGTCAGCCAGAACTCCGGCACGGTGCAGGCCAGCAACAAGACCTACATCATGTCCAGCTATTCCGGCACCCTCACCGAGCTGTACATCTCCGAGGGCAGCTATGTGAACGAGGGCGACCTCGTGGCCCACATCAAGAGCACCGACCTGGACATGCAGCAGGACAATCTGGAAAGCCAGCTCAAGATCTACCAGACCCAGGTGGACCAGTACAATAAGCTGCTGCAGTGCATCCAGGACGACACGAACTACTTCAGTGAGACCAGTGTCGAGGATCAGCCCTACTACTACCAGTACGAGACCTACAAGAGCCAGGTGGAGCAAAAGACCTTTGACGCTTCGGCTTATCAGGCGGCCGGTTACACCGACGCCCAGATCAAGACCATGATGGAGCAGAACCAGAGCGAGATCCAGGCCCTGTATTACTCCACCATGCAGTCCATCTCCCAGAGCATCACCAGCGCCCAGAGCAACGTGGACAACGTGCAGGCGCAGATCGACGCCCTGAACACCGGTGCCAACGACTACTATCTGTATGCCCCCACCTCCGGCGTGATCCACATGGACAGCCCCTACAAGGAGGGCATGGTGCTGAGCGCAGGCTCCCCGCTGGCCACCGTTGCCAGCGAGAACGATGACCTGGAGATCGTGGCCATGGTCACCGTGAACGACCGCCCGCTGCTGCATGTGGGTGACCCGTGCAAGATCGCCATCACCGGCTTGTCGGAGTATTCCTACGGCACCCTGACCGGTACCGTGACCGCCATCGACAGCGACGTGACCACCAGCACCAGCGCTTCGTACTACAAGATGACCATCAAGCCGGACAGCACCTATGTGGTGAGCCGCAGCGGCGACAAGGTCGATCTTTCCAACGGCATGAGCGTGACCGCCCGCGTGGAATACGATCAGGTCACCTACTTTGAATATGCAATGGAGGCTCTGGGTGTGCTGTTCCGCTGATGCGGGCACCGTTTCCGGCGCTGAATCCTTCGCTCCATTTTTAACACCCAGAGAGGTACACGAACCATGAAATCAACCGCAAAGACCCTGGCCCTTGGCGCGGCACTGCTCTGCCTGCTGGCCGGCGGCATGGCCCTGCCGGCATCGGCTGCCGTGCCCCTGACCGGCACCGCCGTGTCGCTGCCCTGGAACAGCGACAACAGCGTGCCTGCCGAGAGCATTGAGGCCGGCACCTATTCTTCCAACATGCTGTTGGGCGAGACCCAGCAGCTGTCGCCCACGGTGCGCCCCCGCAACAGCACCGACTCCGTCATCTCTGTCTCTTATACACATCTCCGAGCCCACGAGACCCTAAGACATCTCGT
>ENA-UALO01000596-UALO01000596.1-human-gut-metagenome-genome-assembly--contig:-NODE-596-length-13600-cov-9.700111_pt1 | contig 13600 bp, 15 predicted proteins | sample MGYA00243701_ERZ654470 | MGnify/ENA primary metagenome ERZ654470 (study PRJEB26926, sample SAMN06164444) | human gut metagenome | biome: ENVO:00009003; feature: ENVO:2100002; material: ENVO:00002003...
ATGGTCGCGCATATACAAAGGTTATCAAGATGGTTAAGAGCCCTAAGACTGGTGCTTACATTTTCGATGAGAAGATGGTACCTAACGAGGCTGTTAAGGATTTCTTCAAGGACTAATCATTTAGTACTTAATATATTCATGGGTCGTAACTCTACCGAGTTGCGACCTTTTTCTTTTTCCTTTCCTTTCTTTTCTTTTCCTATCCTTCTCCTTCCTCATTTGTCATTCTTTTAATCTTTCTCATTTGTCATTTCTCCTTGTTTCTATGAAAAAGTTGCAATATAATTTGGTGTTGTTAGCTTTTTCTATTATCTTTGCAGAAAATATTATATCTTATGGGATTATTCGGTTTTTTTAATAATAAGAAAAAGGAAACTCTCGACAAAGGACTCGAGAAAACCAAGGAGAGTGTATTCAGTAAGTTGGCACGTGCTGTAGCAGGTAAATCAACCGTTGATGATGATGTACTCGACGATCTGGAGGAGGTTTTGATTACCTCTGATGTCGGTGTGGAGACTACGGTGAAAATCATCCGCCGCATCGAAGAGAGAGTTGCTCGTGATAAGTACGTTTCTACCTCTGAACTTGACAGAATCCTCCGCGAGGAAATCGCTAATCTGCTCTCTGAAAATCATTCTGATGATAATGACGATTGGGATTTGCCTTCCGATCACAAACCTTATGTCATTCTCGTTGTCGGTGTGAATGGTGTGGGTAAAACTACTACCATCGGCAAGTTGGCTTACCAGTTTAAGAAGGCTGGCAAAAAGGTTTATCTCGGTGCCGCTGATACCTTCCGTGCAGCTGCAGTTGAGCAGATCTGCATCTGGGGAGAGAGAGTTGGGGTGCCTGTGGTGAAGCAGCAGATGGGTTCCGATCCTGCTTCTGTTGCCTTCGATACCCTCCAGAGTGCTAAGGCTAATGGCGCCGACGTGGTGCTGATTGATACTGCCGGACGACTGCACAACAAGGTGGGACTGATGAATGAGCTCAAGAAAATCAAGGATGTCATGAAGAAGGTTTTGCCTGAGGCTCCTGATGAGGTGATGCTCGTGCTTGATGGCAGTACCGGACAGAATGCGTTTGAGCAGGCTAAGCAGTTTGCCGCAGTCACTAACATTACATCCTTGGCTATCACCAAACTTGATGGTACTGCCAAAGGTGGTGTGGTAATCGGGATCTCAGACCAGTTGAAGGTGCCTGTGAAGTACATTGGACTGGGTGAGGGAATGGAGGATATGCAGCTCTTCAATAAGAAAGAATTTGTAGATTCTCTCTTCAAGAAAGACTAAGTCCTCTTTCTAATGACAAGGACTATTTTCAGTGAAATACAAAGACGCGTCTGTCTTTCTTCTCTCTATATAAACGGAACAAGGTCCTCTCTATAAGACGGCTTGGTGATTTTCAAAAATTAGAATAAAACGGTAGATTAAGAAAACGTGAAAAAGAACGAAATCGATATAATTACGATGGGCTGCTCCAAAAATCTGGTGGACAGCGAGTTGCTGATGAAGCAGTTTGAGGCAAACGGCTATCACTGTGTGCACGATTCCAAGCGCCCACAGGGTGAAATCGCAGTCATCAATACTTGCGGATTCATCGGGGATGCCAAGCAGGAAAGCATTGATACGATCCTGGAATTTGCGCAGCGCAAGCAAGAAGGTAAGGTTAGAAAACTCTATGTCATGGGTTGTCTCTCACAGCGTTATCAGAAAGAACTTGAAGCTGAAATTCCTGAAGTTGATAAGTTTTACGGCAAGTATAACTACAAGCTTCTTCTCAGTGAACTGGGAAAGGCTGAGGTGCCTGCTTGTAATGGTCGTCGCCATCTCACCACACCACGACATTATGCTTACGTGAAGATTTCCGAAGGATGCGACCGCCATTGCGCCTATTGCGCTATTCCGATTATTACCGGCAAGCACGTAAGCCGCCCGAAGGAGGAAATCTTGCAGGAAGTTCGCGAAATGGTAGCGGATGGTGTGAAGGAATTCCAGATTATCGCCCAGGAACTTACCTATTATGGGCTTGATATCGATGGTAAGCATCATATCACAGATTTGATTTCCGACATGGCTGATATCCCTGGTGTCAAGTGGATTCGCCTGCATTATGCTTATCCAAACCAGTTCCCGATGGATTTGCTTGATGTGATGCGCGAAAAGCCAAATGTCTGCAAGTATCTCGATATCGCACTGCAGCATATCAGTGACCACATGCTCGACCGTATGCATCGCCATGTGACCAAGAAGGAGACGATGGAACTGATACAGGCTATCAGAGAAAAGGTGCCGGGCATTCATATCCGAACCACTCTGCTCGTCGGTTTCCCGGGAGAAACTGAGGAGGACTTTCAGGAACTGATGGAGTTCGTGAAATGGGCGAAGTTTGAGCGCATGGGTGCTTTCGCTTATTCTGAAGAGGAAGGTACCTACAGTGCCAAGCATTATGAAGATGATGTTCCGGAGGAAGTGAAGCAGAGCAGACTGGATCAGTTGATGGCGCTTCAGCAGGATATCAGTGCTGAAGTGGAAGCTGAAAAGGTGGGCAAGGTGCTCAAGGTCATCATCGATCGCAAGGAAGGCGACTATTATATCGGTAGAACGGAATTCTGCTCTCCTGAGGTGGATCCTGAGGTGCTGATTCCTGCCACCAAGCGACTGAGAGTGGGTAACTTCTATGACGTGAAGATTACTTCAAGTGAAGAGTTTGATCTGTATGGAGAATTGGTCTAAGGATCTTTTATGGAGAATTGATATAAGATGAACAATAAACAATACATCGCTGAGCTGGCTCGCAAAACCGGTTTCTCACAGGAGGATACTCAACGCCTTGTGAGAAAGGTGATTGATGCGATGATAACTCAGTTTGAAGAGGGCGAACAGGTGACGATTCCTGATTTCGGCACCTTTGAGGTGAAGAAACGACTGGAGCGCGTAGTGGTCAATCCGCTTACGAAGAAGCGCCAGTTGGTTCCTCCGAAACTTGTGCTCGGATTCCGACCTGTTGCTTCCGTCAAGGAAAAAATAAATAATGGAGGGGAGGAAGATGAGTAAGTCGAGTTTGTCTGTTTTGGCTAAGGCTGTTGCCAGCAAGCGTGGACTTACCCAGGCTGAGGCTGAGCGCTTTATTGCCACTATGTTTGAGGTTGCTGGTGACGGCATCCAGGAGGACAAGTTGCTGAAAATGAAGTGGCTGGGTACCTTCAAGATTACTTCCGTGAAAGATAGGGAAAGCGTGGATGTCAATACCGGTGAGCGAATCCTGATAGAGGGGCGCGATAAGATTTCTTTTACTCCGGATAATATCCTGAAGGAAATCGTCAACAAACCTTTTGCCCAATTCGAAACCGTTGTGGTGAATGATGGTATCGATTTCTCTGATATTGACGAGAAATTCGCCAATATGGAAAGGGAAGAAGAGGAACTGCAGCTTCAGAAAGAGCAGGAATGCCATGATGAAGAGGTGGTTCAAGAGGAGCAGAATGCGGAACAGCCTCAGAATGAAGATCTGTCTCAGGAGGAAGAGCAGCCTCAAGAGAGTCTGTTGGATGCAGAGTTGCAGTCTCAGGAAGGTGGACAGAAGGATGAACTGTCTCAGGAAGCGAATACTCCGATTTCAGAAGAAACGGTTGCTTTGTCTTCAGAATTGAAAAACGCTGAGATATCAGAAGATAATATTTCTGTGACTTCTGAAGATAATATCTCTCAAACTTCAGATGATACTATTTCTAAGACTGAAGAAAACGGTATTCCGGAAGAAGTTGGAATGCTGATTTCTCATTTGAAGGAAAATAAATCTGAAGCAGAAGAAATAGAAAGGGTGGAAGAAGCTAAAGTTAAAGAAGAGGCAGAAGTTCCAAAAGCAGCAGAAGTCCACGTTGAGGAAACGCCTGCAGAGGCGAAGGTTGTCGCTTCGCAATCGAATGTGGAGAACAAGAAGCAGCCAGAATATGACGAGACACTCAATGAAGACGAAGCTTATGCTTCAGACCGTCACCATTTCGTGATACCAAAATATGTGGTCGCTTTAGTATCTGTGGTCTTTGTTGCTCTGTTGGGTGGCCTATGCTGGTTTGCCTTTATTTACGGCAAAATGCAGGCTCGACAAGAGCAGATGGAGATGCAGTTGAAGGCTATCAAACCTCAGCCTCAACCAAAACCTAAGCCAACGGTAGTTGCTCCTGTGGATACAGCGAAGTCTGTTGCTTCCTCGGATGATAAAACTGACGCAGAGAACGTTCAGGCTAATGGTGCTCAGGCAAACAATGAGCAGACAGACCATGCTCAGTTGGCAATGAAGAAAAAGGCCAAGCAGGACAGCATCCGGATGGCTCAAGCTAATAATGCCGTGAAAATGGCTGAAAAGGCTTCTGTGTATCTCAACGATCCTCGCATCAGAACAGGCGCTTATCGTATCGTGGGTGTAGAAAAGACCGTGACGGCTAAGAGTGGTCAGACTTTAGCAGGATTGAGTAAACTCTATTTGGGACCTGGCATGGAATGCTATATGCAGGCCATTAACGGATGTTCTGAGATAAAACCGGGACAGAAAGTGAAGATTCCAAAGCTGGAACTGAAAAGAAAAGGAAAAAAGAATTAAATCTGCAATGATACTGAATCTATTTTCATAGTAGGATATAAAATTCCCCCGCTTCATCAGAATCAAGCGATTCTTGTGGAGCGGGGGATTTCTTTTTCTTAATCCAAGAAGGGGATTTCTTTTTCTTCTTGGATTAAGTTTTATAATTCAAAAATACCCTTCAGGGCAGCGCGAGCAATCTTTTCGTATTCTTCACCGAGGTCAGCAAAGCGCAATACACAGTTGGCAGCAGCATGCTTGATACCCATATTATCGCCTTGTAAGGCAACTGCAGCCTGGTCGAGAAACTCATTGATGCCTCTCTCGTTAGCTTCCTGTCCGTTGGCGAAAAGTCTTGCCAACAGTTGGAATCCTGCTATCTCATAAAGCGTCTTGTCTGTGGCAATCCACTCATAGGCAATGGCAGGAGCATAATCCACATGCTGCAGAAGATTGAATGCCAGCATCTCAGCCATTTCCTGGCTCTTGACCTGTTCCATCCAAATGTCTGTGATCTCTGGCAGCATCTTCTCTGCCGGCATGATGAGGGTGGCAAGAATCTTGCATTCACGGATGTCTTCCTTCCAGAGTTCAATGGCCAGTTCATAATCCTTGCCATATTCCAAGGCCATCTTCTTCAGTTCTATGAAAGGTACGCCCCAGTTGATCTTATAGCCTAAGCCTTTCTGGGTCATCGACTGAGAGGTTGGACCACTCATTAAGAGGCGAAAGCTTCGCTTGATCTTCATCAGTTTCTGATGAGTTTCTTCATTCATGTTTATTTCCTTTTAGAGTTTCTTTACTGATCTGATTCCAGCTTTCTGCTACAGTTTTATCACTTCGCAGAACATGCCGTCAAACTGTTCTTCGATTCCCTTTGGTTCTTCCTTGAAGATACCATAGAGGGCACTTCCGCTACCGCTCATGGAGGCGTAGACTGCACCTTGGTCGTAAAGTTTCTGCTTGATGGCTGCCAGTTCCGGGTGCATCTTGAAGATAGGTTCCTCGAAATCATTGATTAGTTCTTCTTTCCAGGTTTCTATCGGTTGGCGCACGATATCACGGCAGCTCTTGGCTGGTTTCTTTGGGGTGATGGCACTGTAAGCCTCCTTGGTGCTTACGGCAACGTCAGGTTTTACGACACAAAGATAGTATCCATGCAGATTGCCATCAGGACCATCTGCAGGCATCAGCACATCTCCGATACCCTCCGCATAAGCAGGTTCTGCTTCGATAAAGAAAGCACAGTCGGCACCCAGTCGGGCTGCATAACGTTCCATTTCCGGATTACCGATATTGAGACGGAAACGCTCATCGAGAAGTCTGATCATGAAGGCTGCATCCGAAGAACCGCCGCCAAGACCGGCTTGAGAGGGGATATGCTTGTAGAGGTGAGTGTGGATGCGTGGCAACTGGTAGTCGGCTGCCAGAATATGGTAAGCCTTTACCACCAGATTTTTCTGCTCATCACAATCCACAGCATTGCCTGTCACCTTCAGGTCGCAGGCAGTATCGCTCGGAAAATTCTCATCCATGTATTTGATTTCCAATGCATCATACAGTGGGATGGGATAGAAGACGGTTTCCAAATTATGGTAACCATCCTCTCTTTTGCTTACGATGTTCAAGCCAAGGTTGATCTTGGCACATGGAAAAACAATCATAGGCTATTTCTTTTTAAATTACTTGGCAGCCTTGCGGAATGTCTCGTTGTTAACTACGATCTTGCCTTCCTCAACATCGATGATTGCCTGATCCTTGATATCTGTATCCATACCCTTGCTTGCGAGCATGATGTTTGCTTCAGAACCCTGTGGCTGTACCATGAACTCCCACTTGTAGTAGTTCTTCTTGTAGTTCTTTGTGGTAACAGTAAAGTCGCTGTTCAAAGTGATGACTGTCTTCTGGTCAAGACTTGCATAGTCACCTGCAGCCTTCTGCTGGAATGCAGAGTCTGTGATAACTTCTACTTCTACTTTAGCAGGTTCTGCTTTAGTTTCTGCCTTTTTGTTGCCGCAAGATGCTGCGAATACCAACATGCCCATGCAGAGGGCCATCATAATTGACTTTTTCATACGTTAAAGATTTTGTGTAACTAAATTATTGTTGCTTAAATTTAACTCTTAATTGATGTAAGCTAAGATTCCACTGACTGTCAGCATCACCCAAATGGAAATAAGTCCTGTATATATCGGATATCTCTGATATTTGAGTTGTATGCCACCCGGCTTAAACTTGTCTGTATAGTTTCTTGCGAAATATCGGAAGACATAGTATGAAGCCGTAGCCGTAATCAGTCCGATGAGCATGCCCACAAAGAGATCGCCTGGATAATGCACTCCGAGATAGATGCGGGAGTAGCTCATCAGAAGTGCCCAGATGGTGAGGAATACCGTCAGCTTGGTGCGCTTCACCAGAAACATTGCAAAGAATGCCATACTCCAGGCGTTGGCTGAGTGGGAGGACGGAAATCCATATCTGCCACCGCGATACCCGAATACGACATGCACCATCGGCGAGATCGGATTGTCGGGGTTGCTTGGTCGCATGCGTCCTATCATCGGTTTGAGGAGGGTAGAGGCTGTCTGGTCGCAGATGAATATAATGGCGACGATGACCAGCAGACAAGTGACGGTTTCCTTGATATGGAAATTGCGCAGCATCACATACAGGAAGCTTGCGTAGAATGGTATCCAGACAAACCTGTCAGAATACATGGTCATGAAGTAATCCCAATAATGGTTGTGGAGACCATTGAAATACAGGAATATATTTGTATCTATTTGATTCAGATAATTAATGATTCCGTCCATGTTTAAGTTTTATTTTGTACTGATGTCATCGTAAAGTTTCTGCAGGTAGGCCTGGCCGCGTTTCAGGTTATAGCCTTTCTTGCCCTTGTCATACACTATTTTCCCTGCCTTGTTGTCATATATGATTGAGTTTTCTTCTGTGACGACCCCAAAGGCATCCGGCACGGTGAAGAAGGCAAATTTCGGTGTGGCATCGCTCAGCATGTTCTTGGAGAACAGGAAGTCATCGTGCTTGATACCCAACTGTCCTAAGAGTGTAGCTGCAATGTCGTGCTGGGTTCCTATCAGATTGATCTTCATCGGTTTGGCGATGGTGCCACCAGCTATGATAAGCGGTATCTGATAGCGGCTTCTGTCGAAATTGTCCAGATGCTCTTTATAGGCTCCCACATGGTCTGGCACCAACACTACGATCGTGTTCTTCCAGCGTGGCAGTTTACTGTATTGCCTGATGATGCTTCCCACCACACTGTCTGTATATGCGAAGGCATTGAGTCGCTGGTCTTTCAGTCTGCGGTAAGGCACTTCGAAAGGCTCATGACTGCTGGAGGTCTGGAAAACTCTGAATTTCGGAGCTCCGTTCTGCTCCTTTCGGATGTCATCCATCAGTCTGTTGGCTACCAGATGATCGTGAACGCCCCATTTGCTGAGCTTTTCATCTATTGGGAAATCTGCATCCGAGATGATCTTCTGGAATCCCTGTGATATCAGGTAGGAACGCTGGTTGGCGAAATCCACATCTCCTCCATAATAATAAGAGGTCTGATAATGACGCTGGTTGACCAATGATCTGGCGATGGAAGGCAGATGGGCTGTCTTGGCAGGATACCTCATGATGCTGGTAGTAGGCTGCGCTGGATAACCGCTCAGAATGGAAACCAGTCCTCTATCGGTGCGGAAACTGTTGGCATAGAACCGGGTGAAGAGTATACTCTGGCGGGCTATTGAGTCCAGTTGTACAGCCACATCCTTCTGTGTTCCCATAGACGGCATGAGGTCGCTGGCGAAGCTTTCCATGATCACGATAAGTATATCGGGTGTTCCCCTCATGGCCTCTGGCTTGAGCAGTGGATAGGTATTTTCATCGCTTTGACAGGTCATGGTGGCGAAAATCTTATTTGCTTCCTTCTCGTCCATGAAGCGATACTGCTCAGCGAAATTCTCCTGATGAGCAAGAGACTCCATCAGACTGAACATCGGGTTCACTGCCGAATGGTTTACGTAACTATTCTGACTGAAATATACTTTGCCGGTATTGGCGGTAGAAACCGTTACGCCTCCTCTGATAGGAAGGAATAGCAGACCTGTAAGCAGCAACATGATGATGGAAGTGCGCCCACGGTGTCTGTCAAAATCACTTGATGTACTATATGGTCGGCTATAAGAACCATATCTACGCTTTTTCTTTTCCCTGATGGTCAGCGAGAGCACGAACCAGATGGCTGCAGCACAGAGTATCAGACAGATAAATCCTAACAGGTCCACCCAGATGCTTGTGCTGGCAAAGGCATCGGCAGGTGACGTGAAGAAATAGAAGAGCGGAGTACTGTCCAAAGGAAAATTCCAATAGGGATACAGGGCTATGTTGAGCACGAAGCAGAAACTCATAAACACTGCAATGATGCCAAAATAGATGGAGAATACAGGACGTATGATTTCTTCCTTGATCCAGATAGAGGCAAGAAGCAGCAGGGCGGGGATGGCCGTAAGGTATCCCGCCATGGAGAGGTCCAGCTGCAAACCGTGCCAGATGACGGCCAGCATAGTACTGAATGGATTTTCCAAAGGCTGGGCTGCTGATGCATGAGTTAGAAGCATGAACAATGGCTTCTGCAGCACAAACAGCACTACCAATATGAGATATATCTTGAAAAAACGCTTAATCTGTTTCATTCTGCCAAATTTAATAGCTGTTACACATTATTATATGTTATAATATACCTATTTATAATCCATACACATGTAGGCTTGTGATATACTAAGATGATGTCTGAGTAAATCACATGTTGTATATCATTCATCATAGATATATTTTTAGATATTCAACAAGTCATAATATGGCTCGTATTTTCTGCAAAATTACTCAATTTCTTTCATATAAGCAATTTATTTGACTTAAATTTCAAAAAAGAGTAAAAAAAATTTGGATGTTTAGCGAAAAAAGACTATCTTTGCGAAAGAAACAAACAAATTTTATGATATTAACAACATAACATTATGGCTAAGTATAATATTACCCCCAAGAAAGAAAAGAATGCGCGATACCAAACGCTTCTGAGTGAAGAGACTAAAGACCGCTTACGTGATGAGATTTTGAGAATTGTAGTTACTGAAGGTAAATACAAGGACAAAGATTATAATACACGTAAGTTGGCAGAGGATTTGCATACCAATTCAAGATATGTATCTGCTGTTTGTGCTACTCGTTTCCACAAGAACTATCCTGAGTTGGTAAATGATTACCGTGTGAACGATGCAATGTCACTTTTGACGGACAAGCGCTATCTGAACATGACCATTGAGGACATTGCTGAGATGGCTGGTTTCAGCACTCGTCAGAGTTTCTACTCTAATTTCTACAAGCGTCTGGGTGTTACACCACGCCAGTATCGCCTGGATCACATTACCAAGTAGATGTGAATAATTCTGGGGAACATATCTTGCAAAATTCGCGCTTTAAGCAGAAAAATAATATATTTCTATAGAATAAAAGCCAATTGGTTGGATTTCTGTTGTTGAAATACGGCCAATTGGCTTTTGTGTTTTTATTCAATCGTAATCTGATGAATAAAGTCTATGATTTCTTTCAAAAGGGAATTATTCTATTTTGTAATAGACTCATATATTAAATCCCTTTATTTCAGATTGCAATTACTTTCTCAAGAAGCTCTTGAGGATTTTGGTCTTTGCATTTTTCCCAATCTTTCGAATCGCCTTGTCTCTGATCTGTCTTACTCTTTCCCGTTTCAGATTCATATCTTCTGCGATTTCAGCCAGAGTGATATGGGCGATGCCTATTCCATAGAATTTTCGGATGATTTCCTGTTCTCTTTCATCCAATGTGGCGATGCAGTTCTGCAAGTCGTCCATCATCTGTTGGAATACGGTGCTCTCGTCTGCTATCAGGGCATCTTTGTTGATCAGAATGTCGAGTAGGGTATAGTGAGTGCCCTCGCTCAGTGGAGCATCAATAGATACAGCGCTGTTTGCAGAACGTGTCATCAACTTGCGGTCGCTTTTAGGAACACGGCATACACCGCTTTGCTGCGTGATGGCCTTTTCCATAGCCTTGCGGATGAATGGGGCTGCATAACCTACGAAATTGGTGCCGCGGTCGGCTTCAAACTTCTGGGCAGCCTGCAGCATGGCGATGTAGCCTTCGCTTACCAAATCGTCGAATTCCACACCTTTACCCACATATTTGTTGGCTACTGATTTCACGAAGTTGAGGTTCTCGCCAACTAATTTTTCTATATTGTTTTCTTTCATAATCCTGTTTCTTTGGTTTCGTATGGCAAAAATACTATTATTTTTTTATACTCCCAAATTTTAATCCCAAAAAATGAGAGAATGAAGGGATTATTATATTCGTTGGCAGATTGGAGGTTGCACAACAAAACGAGGGCTTGCCAGTTTCCCGACAAGCCCTCTCGAATTTTTCATCTTATTACTTATGCTCAAAAACCTGTTTCCTAACATGAACTCTCTTATATCAGGTACAAATTAATGAGATATGTAATGTATTATTTGAAATATCTCTTGTAGAGACCAGCGAAGCCTGCGCAGTGGCGAGCCTCATCCTTAGCCATCTCGTGTACTGTATCGTGGATTGCATCAGAACCCTGCTCCTTAGCCAACTTGGCAATGCGGAACTTGTCCTCGCAAGCGCCCTTTTCTGCTGCGATACGTGCCTCAAGGTTGCTCTTGGTATCACCCAAAACCTCACCGAGAAGCTCTGCAAAGCGAGAAGCGTGATCAGCCTCCTCGAAAGCATAACGCTTGTAAGCCTCTGCGATTTCTGGATAACCCTCACGGTCTGCCTGGCGTGCCATAGCGAGATACATACCAACCTCACCGCACTCGCCGTTGAAATGGTCCTTCAAGCCCTTGATTACGTCCTCGTTGACGCCATCCTTATAAGCCTGACCCAGTACGTGAACAGTTGCGAAAGTCAAATCATCGTCAACTGCACTTTCCATCTCCTTGAACTTGTCAGCAGGAGCCTTACAGATAGGGCACTTCTCAGGTGCTTCTGTTCCTTCATAGATGTATCCACATACGGTGCAAATAAATTTCTTCTTCATAATGTTCTTGTTTTATAAGTTAATAATTCTATTTCTGTTTTTGTATATACTATATAATAATGTGTCAATGTGATGTCTGGCGGTAGCTCTGCTTATTTTGCCTTGTGCTTCTTTTCCTCGTTGAGTTTAGCACAATCAGCGCAAATTCCCTTGTAGTAGAGTTGTTGTTCATCTACGATATTCCCCTCTATCACCTTTTGTTTGGTCATCTTGGGTGCCTTCTCATCGAAGAGGTCAATCACTTTTCCACATTTCTTGCAGAAGAAATGAACATGAGGAGTTGTGTTTCCGTCGTAACACACACGATGCTCGTCAATGGTAATCATTTGAGCAGCATTTTTCTCGCTCATCATTCTCAGCGTATTATATACTGTAGTCTTGCTGAGTGTAGGTATAGTCTTATACAGTTCTTGGTAGACATCATCGATAGTCGGATGAATAGGATGCGTCAGGAGATAATCCATGATAGCAATTCTCTGAACCGACGGACGGATATCGCATTCGATAAGTCTATTGTATGCCACTTTGCCATTATTCATATTCTGTTGCTTTTTGATTTCGATTGCAAAGATAGAAAGAATTTTTGAAACCGCCAAATAAAAATTGGAAAAATTACAAAATAATATTGTAGTTTTTCCAAAATCTAAATAAATCCATATAAGTAATGGAATATTTGCTCTTTCTTGATGGAATCTTTTAGAGTTCGGTTTGTATGTACTATTTTGCTATGTGATGGCAATTTTTTTCCTTGAAGGATAATTTTTTTGCCTTTGTTTGAATGTGGTTTTATAGCTGATTTGTTTTTTGCTGTCTGCCCATGATTTTTTTTCTGCGTGCCCACGGAGAAATTTTTGCTTGCCCAGGGAAAAATAAAAGTGGGTAGGGGGTGTGGTATTTTCTCCTTGATGATGAGAATGCAATATGATATATTTTCTTTTTTTACATATTGTATGAAATGTATAAATAATTGGATGTGCGCTTGGGAGGTTTGCGCAAGGGATGATGGAAAATTTAGTGCAAAAAAAAGCGATGACCTTCACAGGCTACCGCTCCAAATCTTCAATAGGTATTAGTTTCCTTTAAGGTAAAAAGATTGTTTTCAGGATAACGATGCAAATATGGAGCCTTTTTTTAAACCAGCCAAATAAAAAACTATGCCATACAACATGTTTTTAGAAATTTCTGTCTTTTTTGGCAGATTATTATTCAAAATGCTCTTTATCGGCCTCATTACATATACAAAGATAGCAAAAGTTTAATTTGAAACAGCATTTTAATGAGTTTTTTCTTTTCCCAAGAAATGTTCGTCCACTTTATCGCGGTGTTTCAGTACCTTTGCATCTATAAAGAAAACAATCTCTTCAGCGATATTAGTTATATGATCTCCGGCACGTTCCAGCTTACGGATAACGGTGCCGAGTTCCAGGCAAGTCAGGAAATTATCGGGGCTGTCTCACCAATGGACAGCCTCTTTTTGTAACCTACAGTTTAATAGTAAAAGAAATAAGACAGACCCTTATTCCCCTCTCCTCACTATAGGAATTTTCCTATTACAAATAGGGAAATTCTCCTTTACAAATAGGAATATTCCGTTTATTGTATCATTCTCTCCACTTATCTTTGTGACATAAGAAAAACAAATTTTAAAATTAACGGATATGAGAACAAAAATACTGAAATACTTCGGAATGGTAGTTGTACTGATAATAATGGTTAACCTAACCTCCTGTGAAGTATCCATAGAAAGTTGGTACGATGATGATGATTACAGCGAAATATATTACAGAACCACTCGGGAACTATGCAGCCGGACCTGGCAGGAAACTTGGGAACAAGACGGTGAATACTACACACAACGACTAGACTTTTACGAAAATAGAACAGGCACAGACATCATACGAA
>ENA-UALO01000598-UALO01000598.1-human-gut-metagenome-genome-assembly--contig:-NODE-598-length-13590-cov-4.459032_pt1 | contig 13590 bp, 10 predicted proteins | sample MGYA00243701_ERZ654470 | MGnify/ENA primary metagenome ERZ654470 (study PRJEB26926, sample SAMN06164444) | human gut metagenome | biome: ENVO:00009003; feature: ENVO:2100002; material: ENVO:00002003...
TTATCATCCTGTGTATATTTCTCATTATATTTTATTGTCTTGCCATCCACGGTGGCATCACACTTGAAGTAATGCTCCGGCCGCAGATCTCCCTTCACCCAGTGATTCTTCTGATAGGTTACCTGAATCTCACCCTCATTTTTACCGGAAGTGGCAGGATCATCCTTGCAATCCATCAGGGTCTTGTAGCGGTTCTCGCCCAGGAGCAGCTCTCCGGTCTCCGGTACATACACGATAGCCTCAGGGTTACCGGCTACCTTGCTGTAGGGATCCGCGGTAGAGGAAATTTCCTCAATGGCCGGCTGGTGGGTATTCTGATCCGGCCATGTTACCTCCTGATAGCTGCCATCCGCCTGTTTCTCCTGAAAAGAAATGGAGGGAGTGCCGTTCTTTTTACAGTCATTATAGGACAGCTGAATACGATATACCTCCGTGGCCTTGACATCCTGTTCTGATATCTTATCAAAGCCCGCATCTTTATAATTCGCTGCGGTGATATCCAGCAGTTTACCGGTATTTACCTTGGTCAGCTTAGTGATGGAGCTGTTGCCCAGCTGCTCGGTGATATTGTATTCCGTGTTGTATTCCTTATCAAAGCTTAAGGAAGTATCGGTACGATATCCGGTAAACACATAGCGTCCGGCGTAGTCGGCATCGCCGGTGCTGTAGACTTCATCTCCAAGGGCTTTCAGCTGTTCGAGAATGATCTGGCGGTCTTCTGCCTTCAGGTCTCCATTGGAGCCTTTCGTAGACTGTTTGATCATGCTTGTGATGATCTCTGTCAGATTCTTCAGTGCATCTTCCGTCACGTCCAGCCAGCTCTCCGCATCGGGGATATTCTTGCTGTAATACTGGGTCACTTCCGTAACATTACTGCGCAGACGCAGGGCACGGATGGATACCACCGGGTCATCGGAAGGGCGGTTCACCTTCTTCTGGGTGGACATCTGTGTGCTCAGCTTATCCTGATATACTTTGTTCGTATTGATATTGGACAGATTATTACGCTGCATGATCTTGTTCGTAATTCTCATTTTGGTCCTTGTCCTTTCTCTCTATAGAATTCCATACGATTTTCATACTAGACTCCGGTCTCCAGGATCAGTCTGTCATAGATCTCCGTCAGGGTCTGGATCATCTTGGAAGCCAGATTGTATCCGTTCTGGTATTTCACCAGGTTCACCGCTTCTTCATCCTCATCGACACCGGAGATGGAGATTCTCTGATTATCGATAGTAGCGGAGATATCCTTAAAGCTTGCATAAAAGGTATTCGCTCTGGAAGCGTTCAATGCCACATCCGACAGAATACACTGTAAAAATTCAGAAGCATTACATCCTCGGAAACTCATCTTCGTCTTATCTGTGGCAAGATTCTTCAGATCGTTCAACAGGTCGTTCTGTTCCACGCCGTCCGCGGCATCCTTACGGTTCGCCATCAGTCCGGGATCCTGTTCGATAGCCTCCAGAATGTCAAAATTCTTCGCGGTCAGACGATAGTAGCTGTCATCGTTGACCTTTACCGTCATTTTGCTGGCCTTTTTTTCCTGCTTGTCATATCGCTTTGCAGCGTCATCCAGCAGGAACTGCTCACCGCCGGTAGCTTTATTGCCGGTGAACATCTTCACGCCGGGATCCCCGTTTCCGCTGTAACCGGAGGTGAGAATATCGTTGAATTTCTGAGAGAAGGTACGGATCCACTCATTCATCTGGTTCATGTAATAAGGGATGCCCTGATAGGACAGGTCGGTACCGATCTCTGCCTTTTTCCCTACACGGTCATTGGTAATTCCCCGGGGATTCTTCTCACTGTCCGATAAAGTAAATGTATAGGAGTAAGTGGCGTTGCCGTTCGCATCATATTCGCAGGTATATTCCCAGGAATCATAGTAGAATTCCTGATTGCCCAGATCCAGGATGCCTCCCTGATCCGACAGATTACATTTATTCAGATCCTGCAGATAAGCCTTGGTTACTTTTACGGTTACGGTATCATGGGTCTTGCCGTCTGCCGTGGTCGTCGTGCCGGTGGCGGTCACCTGTCCGGTGAAATTCTCGCCGTTGTTGCCGTCACGCATCTGGATCAGTCCTGCCAGATCACCGCCCATGGATGCATTGTACAGGTTGAACTTCTGCCCGTCCGCCCAGTAGACTTCATAGAGACCGTCGATATCGGTCTGGTTTACTTTCTCATAGGAGGTTCTTGCCACACATTCGAGACCGTTGTAATCACTGCCATCTACCAGCATCTGGCCTCCGGCGATCTTGACCATGTATCTGTTGGCACCGGTCTCACGGTTCTCATTGTTGGCATCGATGATCGGTGTCTCTTTGACTTGCACGTCCACGATCTTGGACAATTCATCGATCAGCAGGGTTCTGCGGTCGCGGAGCTCGTTTGCTTTCACTCCGGTCAGTTCGATGGTATTGATCTGTTTATTTAAAGTAGCGACTTCGCCGGCGATGGAGTTGATCTCATCTACCTTCAGCTTGATCTCCTGGTTGATGTCTTTCTGAACCTTTTCCAGGTTGCCCGCCATGCCGTTGAAATACTCAGTCAGTGCTCCGGCATATCCTACGAACTGGGACTTGGCGGTAGCGCTGTTAGGATCTTTTAACAGAGCCTGCATACCGGTCACCATCAGCTGATCGAAGATGGTCTTGAAGCCGGTGCTTTTGCCGTCATCATCAAAATACGTCTCCAGCTGCTGCATGTAATACTGCTTCATATCGTATTCGCCCAGCTGTGCATTGTTGTCCCAGAATCTTCCGTCATAGAACTCATCGCGGACGCGCTCGATGGCCAGTGTCTCTACACCGGCGCCGGCACAGCCGTAGGTCTGGAATACCCGCAGTGCATTGGATGCCTGCTGGGTTACCTGCTGTCTGCTGTAGCCTTCCGTCTGTACATTGGCGATATTGTTGGACGTGGTGTTCATGGCAGCATTGCTGGCCAGCAGTCCTGTATATGCAATATTTAATCCAAAAAATTGTGAGGGCATTCTATATCGCCTCCTATACTCCTAATGTGGAAATAATATGTTCCAGCATCTCGCTGATCACATTGATATATCGACTGGATGCGTTGTACGCATTCTGGAACTTGATCATATTGGACAGTTCCTCGTCCGTGGAGACACCGACCACCTGCTCCCTGGCACTCTGTGTTGCTTCCACGGTGTTGACCTGGTTCTCATAAATGCTCCGGAACACATATCCGGAGTTTGCTACCTGTGATACCAGATCCGTATAATAATCTACAAAAGTAGTCTTTTTCTGTACGTTGGGATTCAGCGTATAGGATTCTTCGGTAAACGCTGCCTTCAGTGCATCCGCCGTTTTCTTATCCTCCGAACCGTCCGCCAGTCGGAATCCCAGCTTGGAGGGTTCCTGCATGAGAGCTGAATTGACTTGCAGATTACCAATGGTATAAAGGCTCTCAGGGCTGTCGGCCTTTTCCTCGTTCATGACCCAGTAGTCCTTGCCGTCTTTTCCGGTCACCTTACGATAGCCGTCTGTCGTCACCTTGGTAAATAACTGGATCGGAGTACCGTCTTCCATGCGCATATAGCCGTCGGAATCCACTGCGCAATATTTAGCATTTTTAAGTGTCGTACCGTCTGCCAGCTCCAAATCTCCGCTCTGTACCCCGGCTGCCTCTGCCAGGATATCATTGATCTTCGTCACCACATTGTGGATCATCTGGTCAAATTCACCCTGTATGTTCATAACGACCGATTGGGATACGCTGTCGTATTTTCCCTCTGCCAGGTCGGTATAGTTGGCTCTGTGATCACCTCTGGCCAAAAGCATAGCCTTCAACCCGCCGATGTCAGTTCCCAGATCCGATGAGATCTCGATGGAGAGATCAAACACTTCCGCACCGTCGATATTATAGACTCTGGTACCGTCATCCCTTGTAGTATAAGAAGCATTCATGGGCCAGAACGGTGTCACGAAGCCGGTAGCTTCGTCCGTCTTCATGGCGATCTCATAGCAGGTTCCGTCCTTGACGAAATCCACACCCTCGATCTGTACGGATACACTGCCGTATCTGTCCTCGGAAAAGCTCATATTGGTCAGCTCTGCCAGTTCATCGAGGATCTGATTTCTCGCATCCCGCAGGTCATTGGCATGCTCAATACCGCCGCTCTCAATGGCACGGATCTGATCATTTAATGTCAGCAGCTGGTTGCCGTATTTATTGATCTTATCCACATTCTGTCTGATCTGTGTATTCAGGTTGTCCTGATAGGAGCTTAAGCCATCATATACCGCACTTGCTCTCTGCACGAATTCGGATGCTCTCTGTACGATCAGTCCCTGCGTGACGGAGCTGCTGGGATCCTTGGAAAGCTCCTGTACTGCAGTCCAGAAATCGGTCATGGTCGTCTGAAAAGCCTCGCCGTTCAACTCTCCCAGCTGGCTCTCTACTTCTTCCATGACTTCCGTGGACACTTCATAGAACATACTGCGTCCGGATTCCTTGCGGTATGTTTTGTCCAGGAAATAATCTCTGACCTGTTTTACACGGGAATATGTGACACCCAGACCCGTCTGTTTGTTGGCAATAGACTTCGGGTCTGTAGATAATGTGACATAAGCTCTGTTAGATTGCTGTACCTGTTGTCTGGTATAGCCTGTGGTGTCCACATTAGAAAGATTATGCGCTGTGGTATTCAGCGCATTCTGACTTGTCTGTAATCCGGACGAACCTATATATAAACTACCCATTAATGGCATAAACTTTCACCTCTGTATCAGGGGATCCTCAGATCCCCGGGATCCGGTCTTACTGCTTGGCATCGAATCCATGGTCAATGACCCCCATGGTATTGCCTGCATTGTAAGCTCCCCGGTTGTAATTCGCTGTCTCGGGTGCAGCCTTGGATGCCTGGAGGAGATTCATCTCGAACTCCACCATCTCCAGTGCACTGTTTAACAGTTCACTGTTCTGTTCGTTCACGCGCTTCAGTCCCCGGACTGCTGCCTGTAATCTGTCATGTGCTTCTGCCAGTGCCTGCTGCTCCGCAGGGCGTGCAGATAACATAGTGATCAGATTGGGCAGCTTCAACTCTTTAACATCCCTGTTCAATACATCGGCTATGTCCGCAGTCACTCCCGCTCTCTGTCTGTCGAGATTATGGATCCTGCTTACAAGCTCCTGCTCCTCGTCCGTGATCTTCTGTAATTCTGCAAGATCACCGCCTGCTATGATCGGTGTCTTACGCTGTGATAACTGAAGCAGAGCCTCGTACTCCGTACTCTCTCTGCCTAATACATCTATCAGGTTTTCCATTAAACTAGCCAAAGAACTACCTCATTTCTTCCTGTTTCTGAAGCAGCTTCTCCGCAAAGCTTGCATTATCCACTCCATAAGTACCGTTCTGGATCCTTGCTTTAATGGGAGCCGTTAACTCTTCCCTGATGTCAGGTGCGGCTGCCACTGCTGCCTTAGCGGTCTGGAAATCCTTGCCCTGGCTGCTGATCTGCAGTCTGTCCGTGTGTGTGGCTGTCTTAGTCTTCTGTGTTCTGCTTAGCTTCTGAGACTGATACAGCTGCTGTACCTGTGTATACGCTTCAATACGCATATCGACTCCTCCTTCCCGAATGTGATTCGTGTTTCACAATATGTATCGGACTAAATTGCAATTACTTTATAGTTCCCGCAAAAAAATGTAACGATCCCATGTCTGTGACATTCGGATCGTTACCTCAGATTTTTTAATATGCGTTCTCTTTGCAAAGTTCTCTGTCCACCTGTTGTACGCGGTAAATCTTATCATCTACCGTCACAGAGACCACAGTATCATCATGAGCATACAGTCCCTCTTCCACATAAGAGAATTTTTCCGGGATCCTGCCCTCCTCCAGGATCCGGATCAGTGCTTCTACCCTTGGTCCATGTAGCGGATTGCATTCTCCGATACAGGTGATCTCATCCTTCAGTACGCAGTCCATGGATTCCGTGCTGACACCGTCAAAGGACAATATCATGATCTCTCCTGCCGCCAGGTCACTGCCCACGGTTCTGCCCGCTGCGCGGATGGCTTCCATGGCTCCGAAGGCTTCATTATCGTTCTCACAATAGACCACGTTGATATTGTCATATTTTTTCAGAAAAGCCTCCATGACCTCCTTGCCTTTGGCCTGGGTGAATTCTCCAGATACCTGGTCCAACAGATCCCAACCGTATTTTGCCACGCCCTGTTCCAGTCCCCTGGTCCGTCCGATCTGGGCAGAAGCACCGATGTTTCCCTGAATATTTACGATATGAATATCCTGTGGGGCAATTCCCTTGTTAACAGAAAATGCATTCAGCCACTCTGCCATTTTCAGGCCCTCCAATTCAAAATCAGACCCTACAAAGCAGGTAAACAGACTGTCATCCTCCACATCCACCTTCCGGTCCACGATGATCACCGGGATCCCGGCATCCTTCGCCTCTCTGAGCACCGTATCCCAACCGGTCTCCGTCACCGGTGCCAGCACGATGTAGTCCACCTCCTGCTGGATAAAGGTTCGGATGGCCCGGATCTGGTTGGCCTGCTTCTGCTGACCATCCTCGAAGATCAGGTCGTACCCGGCCTCTTTTGTAAAGGTACTTTTCATGGACTCCGTGTTGGCACTGCGCCAGTCGGATTCCGCTCCCAGCTGGGAAAAGCCAACAACGATACGATCCATCTGTATCTCTTCCGATGTCACCGTGTCATCCGCAGTACTTCGTCTGCTGCCACATCCGGCCAGTATCATTCCCAGCCCCAGCAACAGACCTATCATCCATCGTCTTCCTGTTCTGCATTTTTTCATATCTGTAATGTCATCCTGTTCTGTCATTCTTCCCACCCGGAAACCACTCTGTCATTCTCTCATTTTCCGGCAGGTTCTTTCTCTGTGTGAAAATACGCCACAGAGTTCTCCAGTTCCCCGGAGATCTGTTTCATTTTATCACAGTTTGCGCCCACTGTCTGTATCTGTGTCAGAATTTCCTCAATGTTTGCATTCACCTGCTGATTGTTGGCAGCATTTTCCTCACTGATAGCACTGAGGCTACCGATATTGCCCAGAATATCCTCTTTCTGCTGTGACAGACGTCCGGTCTCTCCGGCGATCTTGCGGATCTCTTCCGCAGAATGTCTGATACTTTGCTCTAACTGCTGATACTGCTCTCTGGTTGCAATAATGTGATCCTGTTCCTCCCGGATGATATCCTTTACCACATCCGCCTGTTCCACAGTCTCACCGGATTTCTCCGTGATCCCCTGTGCCAGTTCCTTGATCTGTTCGGCCCCGGCGGCACTCTGCTCCGACAGCTTACGGATCTCTTCCGCTACCACTGCAAATCCTCTTCCTGCCTCTCCGGCTCTGGCGGCCTCAATGGAGGCATTCAGACTTAAGAGATTTGTCTGTCCGGAAATGGAGAAGATCAGAGCTACCGCTTCATCGATTTTTTCAATGTAATCGTTGGTCTCATGGATCTTGGACGTAATAGTATCCACGGATTCCACGGAACGGCTGCTACCGGTCAAGATCTTTTCCATACCTTCTCCGGCTTTTCTACTGTTGTCCTGCATCTCCTCCGAATCCTTCTGCAGTTGTCCGGCACTGGCACTGATGTCGTTGACCGCCGCACCAATCTCGTCCATGCGGTCACTGATGTTCTGTACATTTTCCGCCATTTCTTCTGCTGCAGCGGACAGCTGATCCACGGCCTGACTGATCTGCTCCGCCTGTTCCATGGTAGCATTGCTTCCCTCTGCGACCTGCCGTACACTGTTTAGAAGTTCTCCGGATATCTCCTGCACACCGCCGATGACCTGCGCCAGATTCCGCTGCATCTGCGAGGTATTCAGTAACAGATTACGGATTTCACGGACGATACTGTGGGATTCTTTTTGGGCACTCAGATCACCTTCTGCCAGGGCATCCACCCTGGCGCCAGTCTCCTTCATCCTGCTCGACAGTGCTCTGCTCAGGAAAAAGCAGATGGCACCAAACAGAAGCACTATCCCCGCTGCGCAGATCAGGAATACAACCTCGATTTCCCACAGAGCATCGGTGATGTCATTTTTCCGTTCCGCCGCAAAAGCTACCGCAGTGATCCGTCCGTCATTCATAATCGGGATATAATAACCATAATAAGCATTTCCATCTATCACTACATTTTTATCATAATAACCCTCCGTCCCACCGCCTGACACAAGGTCCTGATCCATGGGGATTTCACGGATACGATAGTCATTTTCATTTTTAATGGATGTGGTAGCCGGAATGCCATCTGCAAGAATGGCCATCTCCAGGTCTTCTTCCTTCAGGCTGTCCAGGTACTCGTAATAACCGCTGGCATTCATTGCCGTGATCTCATTTTCCTTACAGTATTTTGCCAGATTATCCGCAGTTACATGCAGTGTGGTCTGCACACTGCCTTCCAGATTCGTTCTGGTCAGATGTAAGGATGTGGTGCTGAGGATCACTGTTGCCAGAACTACCGGTGCCAGTGCCAGCAGCATCAGCAGCAGGAACAGGCTGCATCCCTGTTTTTTCGGAGTCTTTTGTTTTTTTACCTTCGTCTTTTTCATAACTTTTACCCCCCTTAATATCCAGTGGATTACTTTTACTAGCGGAAAAAGAGTGTGGCTGCACATCAGCCACGCTCTTTTCATTTCGTTCTTCTCCTTCCTCCAGCAGAAGGAAACTACTCTTATTTATTTCTGCAGCATTTTCTTTTTTCTGGCGATCACCACGCTCTGTACCACCAGGAACAGACACAGCATAGCTGCAATGGTGATACCGGTCCACCATGCCTGATCCAGACCTGCACTGGATACGATGTTCTGGATGGTGCTTAAGGACAATACTCCGAAGAAGGTTCCGATGATATTACCAACACCGCCTGTCAACATTGTACCGCCAATGATAGAGGATGCAATGGCATTCATCTCCATGCCTGTCGCATGAGAAGCCGAACCGCTTCCTACATGCAGGAAGTATACATAGCCACCGATGCCTGCCAACAGTCCGCAGAGCAGATGGGACAGGAACTTCGTTCTCTTAACATTGATGCCCAGCATCAGTGCACTCTGGTTGTTGCCGCCCACAGCATAGAAACTGCGGCCCATCTTCGTCCAGCGGAGCATGACAAACATCACTATGACTACCATCAGTGCTACTATCACACCGATTTCCACATAGGCATTTACATAATTTCCCAACTTGTTCACAGATCCCATCCCCGGAACGAACACACGTGTCTCCTTCAGTGCAGTGAAGTTTTCATTCGCCACATTGAAGGGCTTAGTATTTACGATGGTGGTCATGCCTCTGGCAAAGAACATCCCGGCCAGTGTCACGATAAAGGGCTGGATATCCAGGTACGCTACCAGGAAGCCCTGTACGATACCGAAGGCAAGGCCGATAGCAACGGCGATCAGCATAGAAATGAATACATTGCCTCCGCCAAAGTCCAGGTATACCGCACAGCTCATACTGACCAGTGCTACCACACCACCGACGGAGATATCGATTCCACCAGTGATCATGACTAAGCTCATACCGCAGGAAAGTATGATCAGAGCTGCGTTGGCGTTCAGGATATTGAAAAACGTCTGTGGCTTTAAAAAGCCTTTTCCCTGGAACACGATAGCTCCGATATACATTGCAAAAAATACTACAATTGTGATGGTCAGCAGCAGATTGGTATCTGTCATATTTTTTAACTTCTTACCCATTTCAGCCAACCTCCTTTACGGTCTTACTCTGCTTCAGCTTCTTGCCAACAGCGGACAGCCACTCTCTTACCTTTGGCGTGCTTAATACCACCAACAGGATAACTACCACTGCTTTGTAAGCGGGAAGCGCATCCGACTGTACGTCAAATTTGTATAAGGTGGTGGTCAGGAACTGAATAACATAGGCACCCAGGATTGACGCTGCCATGTTGAACTTACCACCGCTTAAGGAGTTGCCGCCCAGTGCTACTGCCAGAATTGCATCCATCTCGATGTCCTTTGCGATCACAGAGTAGTTGATGGAGGACAGACGGCTTACCTTGATCAGTGCCGCTACCGCCACACACAGTCCTAAGATCACGAAGGTCAGGAACTTAATAAATGTGGGATTCAGTCCATTTAATTTTGAGGAATTTTCATTGATACCAACGGACTGGGTGTAAAGCCCCAGTGTCGTGAACTTCAGTACCAGGAAGATCACCAGTACGCACACTGCCGCAATGAAAAACGGTGTGGGAATGGGGATTCCGGGAATAAATCCGCCGAAATAACTGAAGGTCGGATCACTTACAATAGGAAGTTCGTTGTTGTTGATCCATGCAGCGATGGAACGGCCTGCCGTATAGAGGATCAGCGTCGCTACCATGGGCTGGATCTTGAAATACGCTACCAGCACACCGTTAAATGCGCCAAAGAGCATTGCCACCACACAGGCGATCAGAAAAGCTACGATAATGGGAGCCTGTAAGGTATCGGGTCTGGAATTGGTACCGCACAGTACCCGCAGGATCACACTGCCTGCAATAGCGATGGCCGCGCCCACACTGATATCCTGTCCGCCGGATGCGGCAGTGACCAGTGTCATGCCGATAGCCAGGATTGCCAGTTCGGAACCGTAGTCTAAGATTGTCATCAGATAGCCGGACAATACCGGATCTCCTGCGCTGTTATATCCCAGTGTGATCTTGAAAAAGCTGGGATCCGCGATCAGATTGAATACTGCCAGAATGATCAGGGCTGCAATGGGAATGAAGATTTGCTGCCGGAACAATCCGCTGAGGAAATTTTTATTCTGTTTTTCCACTGTTTTTTCCTTACTCATGTTTACTCTCACCTCCGGCAATCGTACTCATAATCTTGGTCTGGGTCAGATCCTCCCCGGACAGCTCTCCTACCACCCTGCGGTCTCTCATGACTATCAGCCGGGAACAGGTACGGAGCATCTCGTCGGTCTCAGAAGAAATGAAGGTCACGCTCATGCCTTCACCTGCCAGCTTCAGTACCAGCTTCTGGATATCCACCTTGGTGCCGACATCGATACCTCTCGTAGGCTCATCCAGGATCAGATATTCCGGATGGGTCAGAAGCCACCTGGCTAGAATTACCTTCTGCTGATTACCGCCGGACAGTGACTTGATGGGAGTCTCGGCGGATGCAGTCTTAATATCCAACAGTTTGATGTATTCGTCTGCAAATTTATTAGCTTCCGCCCGGGAGATCGGTCGGAAGAATCCACGAAGCACCTGTAGTGCCAGGATAATATTCTCTCTTACGGACAAGTCACCTACGATACCGTCCCGCTTACGATCCTCCGGCAGATAACCAATGCCATGACGCATAGCATCCAGAGGCTTAGTGATCTTCACCTGTCTGCCATTCTTTTTCACTGTACCGCCAATGATACGGTCGGCACCGAAAATAGCACGGACACATTCGCTTCGGCCGGATCCCAGCAATCCGGTAAATCCGTTGACCTCACCCTTTTTGATATAGAAATCAAAAGGCTTGATCCCGGCGTCACTGCACAGATCCTTGGTCTCGAATAGGGGCTCTGTGCTTTCCGCTTTCTGATCTGCTTTCTGTTCACCCTTGATGTCGGACAGGTCATCCAGCTCCTTGCCGAGCATCTTGGATACCAGCTGTACTCTGGGCAAGTCCTTGATGGCATATTCGCCTACCAGTCCGCCATCCCGCAGGACAGTGATCTTGTCACACACTTCATATACCTGATCCAGGAAATGAGTTACGAAGATAATACCCACGCCTCTGGCCTTCAGATCACGCATCAGACCGAAAAGCTTTTCTACTTCCTGCTCATCCAGAGAGGAGGTCGGCTCATCCAGGATCAGTACTTTACAATCCATATCTACAGCTCTGGCGATGGCCACCATCTGCTGTACAGCGATAGAGCAGCTTGCCAGCTGTTGGGATGCTTTCGCAGGGATATCCAGATTCTGTAAAATCTTATCTGCGTCCTCATTCATTTTCTTCCAGTTCTGATAGATTTTGTTGGAACGTCCTATGTACATATTCTCTGCCACGGACAGATTCGGACAGAGTGTGATCTCCTGATATACAGTACTGATGCCCAGCTTCTGTGCCTCCTGCGGAGAGTGAATGGACACGGCCTTGTCTTTGCCGTCGATGAAGATCTGTCCTTCATCCTTGCTATAGACACCTGTCAGCACCTTGATCAGGGTTGACTTTCCGGCACCGTTTTCTCCCATCAATGCATGGATCTCACCTTTGTTCAGATGAAAATCCACACCCTTCAGAGCTCGTACACCGGGAAAGCTTTTGTGAATATTTTTCATTTCCAATACTGTGTTATTGTCCAAAAGTTTCACCCCTTAATCTTCTTTGATCTTTGATAAAAGAAGCGCGGAGCTAGCATGCGCCGCGCTTCTGGTCATTTACATCAGACTAGATACCGTAGTTGTCTACATCTTCCTGAGTAATGGTGGTCGCATCGAAGCCCTTCTCGTCCATGATGATGGTCTTCTCGGAGATGGTCTCACCGTTCTCCAGCTTTTTGATGATCTCATCAATATAGGAAGCCTGGAAAGGATTGCACTGTCCATCGTAGTTCCAGTTGCCTGCCTTCAGTTCTTCCAGAGCCCACTTGTTGCAGTCAAAGCCCATAACGATAACGTCTTTACCAACACCGTGGGAGATATTAGCCTTATCCAGAGCTGCTACAGCACCCTTAGCCATATCATCGTTCTCAGCGTAGATTACGTTGAAAGGAGTACCTGCGTCGATTACAGACTGTACGATCTGCTGTGCTTTCTCTGCGTTCCACTCAGCGGTCTGCTGTGTTACGAGATTGAAGCCGTCGTTTGCTGCCGCGTCATCCAGGGCACCGGTACGTCCCTGCTGTGCTGCAGAACCCATAACACCCTGTAAATGAATGATGTTATATTCACTTAAGTTCTGGCTCTTTAACCAGTCAACTGCGGTCTGGCCTTCCTTTGCCATATCGGATACGATGGATGCCTCATACAGGCTCTCATCTGCATCAATGGTACGGTCGAAGAGGATAACTCTGATACCTGCATCCTGTGCATCCTTCAATACGGAATCCCAACCTGCGGTATCTGCTGCGGACAGAAGCAGATAGTCAACGCCATCCTGAATGAACTTCTGTGCTGCAGTAATCTGCTCATCGTTCTTTAAGCTGTATGCAAAGGATGCTTCATAGCCGTTTTCCTCGGTAAACATTGCCTTCAGGTCCTTGTCATTTGCGGTACGATATCCGGATTCATTCGGGTCATTATTAATGATACCAACCTTGATTAACTCACCTGATGCAGAAGTATCTGCTGCTGTGTCTGTAGAAGCAGATGCGCTGTCTGATGTACTTTCTGTGTCTGTCGATGCCGTAGATGAAGCCGGTGCGGAACCGGATCCGCATGCGGTTAATCCAATTACCATTGCTGCTGCCATTGCCAAAGCCATAAGTTTTCTCTTCATATGTTATAACCTCCCATTAATGAAAAATAGTCTCATCAAAGACTGATCTCTTTGATAAGACTATCATAACTTTTCCGGCTGAAAATACCATGAAGATCCCTATGACAAAA
>ENA-UALO01000605-UALO01000605.1-human-gut-metagenome-genome-assembly--contig:-NODE-605-length-13358-cov-9.621213_pt1 | contig 13358 bp, 10 predicted proteins | sample MGYA00243701_ERZ654470 | MGnify/ENA primary metagenome ERZ654470 (study PRJEB26926, sample SAMN06164444) | human gut metagenome | biome: ENVO:00009003; feature: ENVO:2100002; material: ENVO:00002003...
ACGCGCTTTGGATGCTTCTATATCATTCTTTGTCCATTTTCTATACACTCAGCAACCACCCCATCCTTTGATTTAAGATAAAATCATTCAATCCTCATACCATTCCTTATAGGCCAGTATCCTTATCCGTAATCGTTCTCTCCTGTAAATGATAATTTAGCTGCTTAGTCGCTGATGGTGGCTTGACCGTTCATCAGCATTGGCAGGAGCCAATCTCGCAATGCTCGTAGCTGGTTGCTTTCTTTGTAATTCTTGGAAATCAGCGTGAAAAGCGGCGTAACACGCTCTGTATAGTCAGCCACTTTGCCAAAATCCAGATCACACACAGGAAGGCTTGCTATATGACTTGGATAAATGTGTGGCTGTGCAGAACCAGTTTGGATTTTATAGATATTATTCTGGTGGCGCTTCAAAAGCGCATGCCAGAAATAAACGTAGGGTGTCATCTTGAAATCTATGAAGGACGAATCAGATGACCAAACAGGCACGCCCCACAAATTCACAAATCCGGCGTTCGCTCCAGAGCTCGAAATAGTTATCACAGGCGCTACAGTATTGGCTGCATTGTGGTATGTCGATGGCACCAGTCCTCCCGCAACGACCGGAATATCGCCAGGAATTGCATCTTTAGAGAGAAGAGCCGTCCCACGTTGAGGTACAATGAAGTCACCAATATGTTTAGAGCCGGATATATCCTGGAACATGAAGTCAAAAAGCAGTTGCGCTTGCTGCGCTAAATTATCATTTATCGCATTATTAGTTGAGATTTTCTTGTCTATGGCTCCTAAAATCCCAGCTATCCGGTCTTGCTGTTCTCGTTTCACAGCAGGAATCGTATAATTCGGAAAATCTTCAACAGATATTCTGTTGACAGTGCTACCCTTTATTGTATTACGTCTTATAAATGCGTCCCATTCGGGTGAACGAAAATAATAATATAACCACTTAGTATTGATTGCTTCGCTTCTGTTACGGATAACAGCAAGCCGCCGACCAAGACAGCCATAAAATCCCTTAGGGATAACAGCATATCGTCCCAATGTAGCTTCATATGAGAATACAATATCACCCTCCGTGGGGGTAACTCGCCGTGTCCATTTCTTATAATCCTCAACGGAGAGATGCGCAAAGTCAGCCTCGTTTAGCCTACCATCCTCCGTTATAGCATCAATTCCGAGATACACAGGTCCTGATTCTGTTTTTGTCGGAGTGGCGTGTGGTCCATCAATAATATCACACACATCTCTTAAAACTATTCTCTCCATTACAATCCTCTCTATCCAATGTATTTTTTGTGAGCCAGTTTGACATTGCTCTGTTTTACCATTGCATAATGCATTGTCGTGTCAATGCGCTGATGCCCGAGCAAATGTTGTAACTGTTCAATCGGCATTCCCTTGTCTATCGCCATCGTTGCAAGCGTCCTACGGAACTTATGCGGGTGTACCTTCGGTATGTCCAGACGTTTTCCAAGCTCACGAAGTCGCAACTCAATTCCGCCAATCGTCAGCCGTCTATGTGGAGACCGCAAGGAAACAAAAAGTGCCGATTCACTGTCTGTTCGACTCTGCAAATAGTTTTGCAGATGAATCTTTGTTCTTGCGTCAAAGTAAACAATTCTTTCCTTGTCTCCTTTGCCGAAAACGACGCATTCTCGCTCGTCAAAGCGGATATCGTCTCGATTCAGTCGTACCATTTCTCCAACACGCATACCAGTAGAGGACAGCATATCGATCATTGCTAAATCCCGCAAGCTATCGCAGTTATCTCTCATCTTTTCGAGTGATTCATCAGAATAAGTCTCCTTGATGGTCGCAGCGGACTTCACCTTGTGAATCCGGCGTATCGGGCTTTTCAGAATATAGTCCTCATCCTCAAGCCATGTGAAAAAGCTGGATAGGATACGCCTGATGTTGTCTATCGTCACCTTGCTTGACTTCTTCTCAGCCTGATAGTCGGTGAGGTAAGCTCGCAAATCATCCGTTGTGATCTCCAACACCTGCTTTCCAATCTTATCTAGCATTGTACGAATCGTGGAAGCATAGTATTTCAGCGATTTTTCAGAACAACCTTCAACCTTCTTGGCTGCAATAAACAGCTCCTCAATCTTTCTATTTGAGGTATCGTCCTCCTTGGTTTCTGAACAGTCAACCGTTACAACTTCGACCTCTGAAAATGCAGCTGCAAGAACCTTTTGCAGATGTGCTGTCTGCGCATTATTCAGCACGGACAACATTCCTTGGATGATCTGATTAACTATTCTTTCTTTCATGTCGTTTCTCCTTCTGTTAAGAGAACGACAGCAACGGCAGTTCCTTATTTCTTCACTCTCGCCGTTGGTAAGAGTTTCTTTGTCCTATGCTAAATGATAATTTAGCTCAGCAGCTTCGTCTGCTCTATGACTATTGGTTCACGCAATTTGACTTTCCAGACGAGAGCGGTAATCCATACCGGTCATCTGGCGGTCAGATGGTGTGGAACAACGGGTTAAAACGCAAAATTCCTGAAAGTTGGTGTGTGGTGCCGCTTGGAGAAGTTAGCTCCTTCCGAAATGGCATCAACTATGACAAAAACACCACAGGTGATACAACATATCATATTGTTAACGTTCGCAATATATCTTCTTCATCAATTCTGTTAGATGAAAGAGAACTTGATGAAATTTGCCTTCCTTGTACGCAGGCAGAAAAATATCTCGTTTCAAATGAAAGCATCCTCATAGCACGAAGCGGTATTCCAGGGGCACCAAGAATCCTATACAATCCCAGTAAGGATATTATCTTCTGTGGTTTTATCATCTGCGCAACTCCGATAGATAGTATTTTGCAGCATTACTTAATGCTTTTTTTGAAGCAGTTAGAGGGAAGTACGGCCACTCAAACTGGTGGATCTATCCTTAAGAATGTAAGTCAGGATACATTACGTGATCTATTAGTTCCGATACCTTCAAAGGATATACTTACACAATTCAATCAGCGCGTAGCACTTATCTACGAATTTATGCACAACAATCTGGAAGAGACATCAAAACTTCAGCACCTACGTGACTGGCTACTGCCCATGCTGATGAACGGTCAAGCCACCATCAGCGATTAAGCCGCTAAATTATCATTTATTTTATTGTTCAGTGCTATTTTTCTATCAATCTTCTTGAAACATTCAGCAATTCGCCTCTGCTCATTCATTGGTGGAAGAATAACATCTGTATCCATTAGGTCACTAATGCGAATCTCTTGTATAATACTTCCTGTTGTATGCAGCGATGCCATTCTAACAAAATAATCACTCGCCATATACAGACATAGATAATCAGGTAAAATAATTTTCCGATTCACTCGTATTGAAAATATAGATTCGCCTATATCGTAGTCATCTGGTTTCTCACATATCAAATGACAATGTCCGATAGGAGCTCTGCTAGAAAACAATATGTCACCTACTTGGATATCAGACCTTCTATGGATAATTCTTTTTGCTTGTTCATCTATAAAGTCACATTTTGAAAAATCAATTGTGCCAAACTGTGTCAAGTTCTTTGCTGTAATATATTTGAGGCTACCATGGCCTAGAGAAAAATGGTTTCTCGGATTCAATCCAGTGTTAAGCTGCTTTATGCACTCACTGAATTTTAGAATTTGCCAGCCATTGGTTAATAATCTCTCATTGCCTATCATGCTAAATCGTCCCATCCTTATGCCATCTGTGAGCAAATTCAAATCTGCTCATACTTCACCCTCTTCAGCAGCTCCATAATCTCCTTTTGCAGAACGTTTCCTTCATCGAAGTAGCTCTGCAAATTCGATGTCAACTCCGACATTTTGCTCTCAAATTCTTCCTGCGTAAGCTCCACATACTCAATCTTCACATCAAAGTACTGACCGGCTGCAAGAGAGCACTTTTTCGCTTCAATATCCTCATAGCTTACAGCAACCGAAAAGTCCTCCACTGTCTTCTTGTTGAGAAAAGTATCGACAATCATATCAATCTCAGAAGGTGTCAGGCGAACCTTTTTGTTGTTGCCCTCTTGGTACTCCTCACCGAGCTTTGATGCATCGATTAGGATAACTTTATCTGAAGACTTTGAATTATCGAAGAACACAACGGATACATTCGTACCGGTATTTGCAAAAACATTGGACGGCATACTGATAACGCCATATACAAGTCTCTCGTTTACAATATGCTTCAGCAGTTTGCCCTCGACGCTGCTCTTTGCCGTGAGGAAACCAGTTGGAAGTACAATCGCAGCTTTTCCGTTTGGTTTCATCGAATTCAGCACATGCTGAAGGAAGCATGTGTAGATGGACATGCTCTCTTTTTTCTTCTTCGGCACATTTGGGATACCTGCCCAGAAACGGGCTGGCATAGCCGCAAGCGTCTCTCTTGTCTCAGAGAAATCCAAGTTGAATGGAGGGTTGCAGACCTCATAATCAAATTGCCGGAGAGACTTTCCATCATCGCTCATATGGAACGGATCAGTCAAAGTATCTCCCTGGATTGCATGATCGAGCGAGGAAACCAGACCATTAAGAATCAGGTTTAGCTTGAGCATCTTATTACTCTTTTGGGAGCGATCTTGCGCAAAAATCGTGCAGCGATCTTCACCAATCTGATGAGCAAGTGCCATTAGCAGTGTACCGGTTCCGGCTGCCGGATCGTAGCACTCGATGTTATGCAAATCCTGTCTGTCACCGACAAGAAGTCGAGCCATAATCACGGCGATTGCATGGGGCGTGTAATACTCCGCATATACGCCACCGCCGTTTGTGTTATAATCCTTGATGACATACTCAAATACACCTGCAAAAAAATCGTAACTCTCTGCAAAAGCGTCCTCAAAAGAGAAATTGACAAGCTTATCAACCAAAGCTCTTGCAAATGGAGCTCTTTGTGCGTCATCAGTCACGAAATTGGTGAGCTTTTCAAACAGCGGAATTTTGGTGTTTTTCGTTGTTTGCGTGGAGAAAATGTCGATGTTCTTGTCAGCAATATCAACCATGGTGCTGTCGAAGATCAAATCAAAATCTCCCTTTGCCTGCTGGTTCCACAGCGTAGAGATCAAATGCTCCGGATAAAGCCGTGGAATATCAGGAGATAACGAATCCAGAAGATCAAGCCGGTCGTCCTCCGGCAGTTCGGAATATGCGGTTTCCCACTTTTCAGTACTGGCAATACGAGAATCCTTTTTCTTGATCTCATAGCCAAATTTATCGTTCAAAAACTTATATAGAAATATCTGAGTAATGACCTTGTACTCGTTTCCGTCGTTTCCCATGCCGTAATTGTGGCAGACAGCTTTCAGGTCATCTATCAACTTATAGGTTTGTGCCTTAATATCCATTGGTTTCTTCTCCTTATGCGGCAGGATATGTTTCTCTGTATTGCTCGAGATACTGCTTTGTAATTCTGCTCTGAATAAAAACTCTGTCTTCTCGGGAATTGACAACCCCCAAGGTATCCATGCCCGTTTTAATTTCCGTCATAACCGTCTGCTCAAAATAGGCATCTTTTTTCAGAATATCGTTACGATCATAAACCTTACGGTCAATATCGCTTTTTATGGTCATCAGTGCTGTGACAATGCTTTCGTCATATTCTGAGAGCATGACCGGTTTGCCTGCGCTTTTACGCTTCTTATTTTCTTCCCGGATTCGTTTATGAACACGAGCGAATTTTGCATCGCCGTTGTATCGTCTCAACAAGACTGCATTCTTTTTCTGTAGCTCTGCCAGCTTTTGGAGTATTTCATCCATAGCTTTAGAGTAGGAGTTGAACTCATCCATATTTTGAGGAGTAAAGCCGTGCTCATGAAACCGAGCATGAAATGCTTCTCTCAGCGTGATATATTCTGGATCTTCCGGGTCAATATTCTCCGCGAATTTACGCACCATCCTTTGAAGTTTTTCATTAAGCTCCTCGCCACCGGATACCATTTTTAACTCCTCTTCACCGATTTTGCTGAAGTTAAAAGTAATGTCCTGCATGGCTTCATTGACCATGATGCGTGTAGCATCGTCATCAGCAAAGGCTTCCCGCTGATTGATGATATTGATGTGTCTTTGCACTTCTGAGAGGATATCCTTCAGGCGAGAAATCTCGAAATTTGCGAATGCAGCCTTCAAGTCATCATCACCAAAGGTTCTCACAATATTACAGCAGTCACGCACCTCAATCAGTGCTTTTTTCAGGTCAAGAAGAACCGACTTGTCCTCGATGGTGGAAATCTCCGTGCTGAATTCCTCTGCATTATCAAGCGGATAATCAAAAAGCACTTGTCGAGCTTTTTGCATACGCTGAATCAGCTCAGCAGGGTCTTCCATAACCTGAGCAAAAATATTGGCCTCGTTTCCTTCACCTACTTCGTCAGGGTCATTGAATTTATTGAGTTCTGCAAGGTATGCGGCATTTGTTTCATCAAAATTCTTCTTGATGTCGGCAAAATCGATGATGTATCCATACCGATTATTCTTATACGGTCTGTTGACACGAGTGATTGCCTGAAGAAGATTGTGGTCTCTGAGTTTTCGCCCGAAATAGAGTCGCTTCAATCTCGGAGCATCAAATCCAGTAAGCAGCATATTGTACACGATGAGCATATCCACCTTAAAGTTATCCTTGAAGTCAGTAATGACATTTTCACGGGTGTCCTTGTCGTCGCTATCATATAGGATAAGTCCAACCTTGAAATGGCTCTTGCTGGACGCATCTTTGTTCAGTTCATTTTGAATCTCGTCAAAATACGCAAACAATCTGCGAGCCTGTTCACTTGTCTCGCAAATGACCATGCCGCCTAATGTATCATCTCCTCGAATAATCCGGAAACGCTTCAGGTCAGTGATGATATACCGGAGAAGTTCTTTTACATAGTTCGGATGCTCAATAATATCATCCTTTTTGACATCCTTCTTTTGTACCAGGTTCTCAAGGGAATGGTAGATTTCTTCCAGCTTCTCTTTGTAGGAAGTTTCGATATCCTCTCGAATAATTTTTAATGTATAACCATCTTGAACAGACTTATCGTAATAATATGTGTGCAGGTAGTTGCCGAAAACACGCCATGACTCGCGCTCACTTTTCAAGAGTGGCGTTCCTGTCAATGCAATCTTTATGGAGTTAGGGTCCGCATCGAACAAATTGGCGAGGAAAGAACCTTCCGGTTTATATCCACGATGTGCCTCATCAATAATAAAAACCCGTTGCAGGTTAGTCGCATAAGATGGAAGTACAACCTTATCCTGCCGTTCCTCAAATCGCTGAATGTTAACAACGGTAATTTCAGGTTCTCCGGTTGTTCCTTCCTGGGATTGATTTGTCCGAAATTGCTCCATTAACTCAGCTCTGGAACTTGCGGTTTTAACAACCAGTCCTCTTGCTGTGAACTCCTCCTTGGACTGCTTCATAAGGTCAAGACGGTCAACTATAAAGTAAAACTTCGTTACCTTGTTAATGCTTGCAAAATAGTCCGTGAGCACATAGGAAAGATGGAAAGACAGAGCAGTCTTGCCGCTTCCTTGGGTATGCCAAATAATGCCAGAGGTTGTGCCTTCAGAGATACGCTCTCGAACAATCATTGCAGCAAAAAACTGCTGATATCGCATAATGTGCTTCTGGTCTATTTGCTCGATTGTACCGTCATCAAGCTCCTTCGTCTTGTGGTAGTAGGTGATTCCATATTTAAGTAGGAAAAGTAGTCTATCCGGGCTGCACATTGATGTGAGCACACGGTTTGTCGGAGTCGTTGTCCGTAAGTTGGTTTGATATTCAGGGCTTGTATGAATGACCTGATTGTTGAAATCAGAAAGAATCTGCTTCTCAACTTCAGGGTCAATATCCTTATATGGAAAATCTCTGTTATACGGTGCTACATCAAGATTCAGCGGATTTTCTTCTCTGAAGCAATTAAAAGGAGAGCCTTTCTTTGAACCAGTGCAATAAAAGACACCTTGAATAGGCACGATACCCCCCATAGCATCGTACTCCATGTTGTTTGAGAAGATCATCAACTGCGTAATATTTATAAACCTGCGAAATTTCTTATTGGGAAACCGCAGTTTGTTCATGCGCTCAGCTTCGGCAACCATACCACCGATATTATTGGGCTTTTTCACTTCGATAAACACGAGAGGAAGCCCATTCACAAACAGCGTTATATCCGGTCGAAATTCATCCTCATCACGCTTGCAGGTAAACTCCGCCGAGCAATGAAATGTATTGTTTTCCGGATGCTCAAAATCAATTAGCCTTACTGGAGAAACAGCCTTAAGCCGCTTATAAAAACTTTCTCCAATATCATCGTTATCAAGCTCTTGTCGGATTATTCTGAGCATAGCTTCCGCTTCTCCGGCTCGTTCCGGATTGAGCTTTGCAAACTGAGACTTAAAAACTTCTATGAGGATATTTGTATCCGGGTCGTAAACAGTGCCAGCCTTATCTTCGGTAATTTTTCCAAAGTATGTGAAGCCAATTCGCGTCAAGTGGACAAGCGCTGGCATTTGCACCCTTGTTGCTTCATTCCACTGAGTTCTTTGACCTGACATATTATTCGCCCCCTATATAGCCAACCCACTGTTCTTCAATGAATTCATACGGTTGATTATTTTCTTCGCAGAAAGACTTGATTGCTCTCATAGCTTTCACGCTGGGTTTTGCTTTGTTCAATTCCCAACGGTTGACCGTAGACAGCGCAACATTTAGCTTCCGAGCAAATTCCTCCTGCGTATAAAAGGATTTTTGCCGTGTAATTCTAATTGTTTCCCCCAAGCTCATTAAGCAACCCTCCTGCGATTTTTTCCTTTATTTTAGCATCAATTAGGCGTTTGGTCAATGAGTCAAACTCTTCTGCAAGCAGGGCTTTCGTGACACGAAAGCGATTTTCTGCTTGTTGGGGAAACTCCCCAATCCCCTTAGAACGCTGCCTGCGGCATCGGGCTGCGCATCCGTTTCGGATGCTTTAACGGCAGTTCCTGCCAAAGAAAACGCCGGAGTGAATCATCACCCCGGCTTCAAAAAACATTTACTTGTGCTTGCGGCCTCCACGCTTTTTGTAGTCCTCGTCTATACGCTTTTTCCAGTCTGCGCTCAGCGGGGCACTGCACCGGACAGAGCTGATTGCTTCGCTGACCACCTCATAATTCAACACGGTTCCTTCACTGTCGCACTGATAGTTGACTGCACGATCTGCGCCGATTCCGAACTGGCTTGCGGTCTCTACTGCGTCAATATTGGCACCAAGGAACAAAAACTCCCACCCGTATTTTGCTTTCTGCCGCTCGATCATCTGCTTCACTTTTTCGCTGTTGTACCGACGGCTGGCATTTTCCATTCCGTCCGTAGTGATTATAAACATGGTGTGTTCCGGCACATCCTCCGGTCTTGCGTACTTATGAACATTTCCAATGTGATGAATCGCACCGCCGATGGCATCTAAGAGTGCTGTGCATCCGCGAACCGCGTAATCACGGTCAGTCATCGGCCGGATGTCCCTTACATTTACACGGTCGTGCAGGACTTCGCTCACATTGTCAAACAGTACAGTTGAGATCAGTGCTTCGCCCTCTGCTTTTTTCTGCTGCTCAATCATAGAATTGAATCCGCCGATGGTATCCCGTTCCAATCCGCTCATGGAACCGCTGCGATCTAAGATAAAAACGATTTCTGTTAAATTCTTTCTCATATGCTTGTCCTCCCAAAAGATTATGGCTGCTCGGTTTCGTACCTTACAGCCATAGTATAGCGATTTTCTTTTGTGGAGTGGTCGCATGGAAAGCGACATTTCTTTGTCCTTATGCTCCGATCAGGCTCTGGTCAAAAGCAAACAGTGCCTCGTTGATTTCATACACATTGTAGTTTCCTCGTTCGACAAAATATTCCACAATGATGTCGAATTTACTCGAATGGGAAAGGGTAAAACCTGCCTTACCGAGCATTTCCTGCATCTGGGCAAGCGGCAGCTCCAAAGCCAGGGCAAATGCCAGCACCGTTGGTTTGGATGGCTTATAAAATTTATCCGAACGGATCTTCGAGAAGAGTTTCCGGTCAATGTTTGCTTTCTTATAACACTGGGCATCCGTCATGCCGCTATCATCAATCTTCCGCAGCAGCATTTCCGAAAAGCTCTCATCAATCTGTCCCAGTGCCTCTTCCAAGGATTGACTGCTGCAAGATTTACAGATTGCTTCACGCAGCAGCGGAGCAGGTGCAGCTTCAAAGCAGGATTCCTCTGGCAACGCTTCGAGCCGCCTTCTCTGTTCTGCCCGGCTGTCGGTGTATTCCTCCACATACCGGTCATCTATGTACGCCGCGATATCCGCAAAAAGTTTTCCGCTAATCTGATATGCCTTCCGGTCAAAGATAACGATGTAGACCATCATCTCATTTTCCAGCAGGAACGTACTGATGGTATCGACTGCAACCTTCAGAGCCTGGTCTTTTGGATAGCCGTAAATGCCGGAGGAAATCAGCGGAAAGGCCACCGACTGACAGCCATTTTCTTTTGCCAAGTTCAAAGATGTCCGATAACAGGATTCCAGAAGCTCCTGCTCCCGATGCTTGCCATCCCGCCACCGCGGACCGACTGCATGGATCACATATTTGCAGGGCAGGCGGTATCCCTTTGTAATTTTTGCACTGCCGGTTTCGCAGCCATGCAGCGTACTGCATTCTGCAAGCAGTTCCGGTCCGGCCGCACGATGAATGCAGCCATCCACACCGCCGCCGCCCAAAAGAGAAGTATTGGCAGCATTGACGATTGCGTCAACGCTCATTTTTGTAATATCGTTTCTGATAATCTGTAAGGGCATTGCTTATTTCTCCCCCCTTCTGCCGCCTCGTTAGATATGCTTCTTTTTCAGTTCACGAATCAACATCTCAACCTGTACTCCTGTAAGGAATGGTGTTTTGATTGTCGATGCCCAATAAAAATTCCGCTTCAAAATTGTTTTAATCTCATTCGGAGAAAGAGCAGGCAATGCTTTAACATCTCCATTGAAATTTTCCGGCACAATCATTCTGACACTATGATATTTTTCATCACCCACTTCCGTTGGTGTGTCTGTAACTATCTGTCCAACTGCAATAATTCCTCTTCCTTTGGAATAAAAAAGAGCATAGTCATCTTTGCGAAAGCTGTCGATATACCGTTTGGCATCTCCATATGCCGCTATTTTGTTTCCGAGAATCATCTCGGATTCATTTGTATCTGAATACGAGATATTCGTATCAAACATGATTCCTTTACACGCAGAAAACTTCAAACGATTATTTTCTATTTCTGTCAGAAACTTCACCCAGTATAAAACATTCTCCGGAATGATATGAGACTTATCCGGATTGATCGCAAATTCATAGATAACCGTTGGATCTGCTACTTTCACATTTGAATATTTCTGTGCATTCTGAACGTTTCCTTCTGTTGTAAGCAAATACACTTCACCATTCAGGCCGGAATAGTCATCTGTATTGAGATCAACATCACCCTTCTTTACCTGAATGTAAATATGCTTTCGGTTCAGGTCATTTGGATCAACCAAAACGCACTCATACTTTGGCGTAGCAATTTTATTTGTCGATGGAATGCAAACGTAACCTTTCGTATCATACAGCCACAGCGCAAGTAAATCCTCAACATCTTCCGGCTGAAGCAGGCTGTAAAAATGCTTCTCACATAACGAGAGGGCTGGATCGGGATAATTGAATAGATCCAGCGCTGAATCGTGGACACGGTTATACAACATCTGACTGTATTCTTCCACTCCATTTTTCTTAATTCTCTGGATGGTTGAACCCATAATAAATGATGTTGCCACAGCACCAGGAACAGATTCTTCATCTGCCTTATCTGTAGCTGGATACCAGTCTATATTGGTCAACTGATTCGCTGCATCCATCTGTACTGCATCTTCGCGAAACACCCAGGTACTGTTCGCCTTAACTCTCGCAATATAGTATTTCCCTTCATTTCTTGAGCGCATCCATAGGAGGTCTCCTTCTTTCACATCCTCTACCATGCGGCATACACTGTCGAATGATTTGTACTGAGTTCTTGCCAGATTACAGTAATCCAAAAATGTATGTATCCCAGAACGTTCTGCCTGGGTTAATTCACGAAGACTCCATCCCATTGCTGCGACATGATTTTTCAAGCAATAGTCGGCAACATTTGTGCCTCCTGTATTCACCTGTAATCTCCATACTGCCATCTTGTCTTCCTCTTTCTTTTTGTATTTAGAACATTCTCATCATTCGCTTCGATATTATTATATATCTTCCAAACATAGAATGACAGATGCAATGTACATTATTATGCACACAGGGTGCCTGTATTTTGATACGCGCAAAAAAAAAGCAGCGCAGGAAGATTTTTCTGTCCTGCACTGCATTCCATCATCTACTATTCTCTCTATTTTCTTCTCCCTGCTCATGCATCTGCTCTTTTTTCTGCTCGTCCTCTTTTAGGATTTCCTGCACAATCTTCTGTGCCACAAGCCAATCTTGCATTTCCGATTTGGTCTTGCGGTACTCTGCATAGGAGCTTTTCTTTCGTTCCAGAAGCATTGCATACTCTGCGTTCAGCTCGCTGATGCGCGGGAGCTTTTTGTCAGAACCGTTCTCTTTCTTATAGGCATCAAACGCCTTTTTTGCTGCGCTGCGCAAGGCCAGCATATCCCGATGGGCTTCATAGAACTCCCGATTGTAACCGGATGCTTTATATGCGGCAAAAACATCTTTTGTCTTGGCATAATTGATTAGATGCTTCCGCAGCACCGACACTTCTGACATCCGTGCCTCATCCGCCTTTACAGATTCCAGCAGCGCATCGCATTTTTCAGAAATTCCATCCGCCTTTTCCTTCAGCTCTGCATAGCTCTTGATTCCATGCTCTTCCATGAACATCATGGCTTTTGCCATCTGCTTCAGATTGAATACTTTCGCCCAACGCGCATATCCCGCGCCTTTGCCTGCTTGCATTTTGGCACGGACATCAATAAGGAACGACAGCTCTGCCTTTTGATGCACCTGTGCTGACCTTGCGCTTGTGCGGGTTTTCTCTGCAAATTTGCTTTTATGAACCACATTCCCAGCAATCACTTCGCAGAGTTCTTCGACCGAATATCCTTTGCCAAGAGAGCGGAAGCGGGCAAATCTGGCATGGCCTTTTCCCCGCAGTGCAGGCTGTTTTCCATCTTTATACTCGTACCCTGCTTCCTGCAAAATTCCAATCAGTTCCCGGAAGTCTTTCGGTTTTCTTGCCAATGCTGCATCAATGGCCTCGCAGATTTCATCCCGCTGCGATTTTTTCACCGGGTATTCCGTTCTCTTCTGCCGCTCTCCATAGGGCTTCCGGATAATGACCGACAACC
>ENA-UALO01000606-UALO01000606.1-human-gut-metagenome-genome-assembly--contig:-NODE-606-length-13354-cov-5.163095_pt1 | contig 13354 bp, 17 predicted proteins | sample MGYA00243701_ERZ654470 | MGnify/ENA primary metagenome ERZ654470 (study PRJEB26926, sample SAMN06164444) | human gut metagenome | biome: ENVO:00009003; feature: ENVO:2100002; material: ENVO:00002003...
GTGGATGTGCCGGCAAGAGAAGGGCGTGATCCGAGGACGCATGCGATTATTCGGATCAAGGCGCACAAGAAGATCAAATTTACGCCGAGCCAGCTGATTTTGTAAAAGGGAAAGCGGGGTACGACTATGAGCATCGCGGGAGCTATTGCCTTAGGATTCGGTATTGGCATCATCGTGGGCGGCTCAGCAGGGGCGATGATCGCCGCCTTGCGCGTGGCAGCCGCACGCGGAGATGAGAAAACAGAGGCCGAAGAGAGTATAATAAGGGCAGAGGATTTCAATGATTTCAGTAGGAGACGGGCGGATGACGGAGCAGGACGTGTGGAATTTCCTCAAAGAAGGGGAAGGGAAAAGAAGGCGGCTAAAGGCGCTGGAGGCTAAGAAAGACAAGATCGAGAAGGACGCATATAGCATCAAGGCGATAGACTACGAGAAGCCGAGGGTTTCCGGCGGTATGCTTTCTGACGTATCGGACAAGCTGATCCAGAAGGAAGAAGAAAAGAGCCGCATCAAAGCAGAGATCGCCGAGCAGGAAGCGGGGATCTATGCTTGGGAAACAAAAGCGCTGCGCATGTCTCGATATTGCGATAATGATACGCAGGCCGCACTATTCGTCGAGAGATTCGTCAACCGAAAGTCGCAGGCAGAAATCCAAAAGGAATACCACTACGCGGAGCGCCAGCCGTACAATATCTATAATCAAGCCGTCGCTGCCATCGCGCGGAATTGCAAGGAATAAGAAAACGCCAGTCATTTAGAGCACCGAGTGACTGGCGTTTTACGTGTGAAAAAGTTTGTGAATATGTGGATATAAAGAATATTTTAGATAAACCCGAGAAGGCCGCCAAAATTCTAAAGGCTGCAGAAAAATAGCGTTAAGGCAAAGAGTGCACAAAAGTGCAGACTCCGATGTGCTATAATGGCATTGTGAGAGGTTCGATAAAGCAGAGGAGCTTACGAGACACCCATCACACACAACTGCATAGGCCGCCACCACGGCGGGCGTCATGTGCTGGCGCCTGCCGCGTGCGGCACACAATGGTAAAGGACAGCTGAGAGGCCGTCCTTTTTGATTGTGCGGGCGCATGGCCCACGGGTCCTTCCGGCGTATGGAAAAGCCTGCGGTCCTCGCGACCCCAAAATCGGTCTAGGTACAAAAACTTTTTGGCCCTTGTTAGTAAAAACGGAGGAGGTGACATGGTTGGCTACTAGAGTAAAAGACAAAGAAGGAAAGATTCGCACAGAAAATACAAGTAGACAGAAAATCACCAAGGGGATCAACCAGGTCACCACCACCCAGACGCAGATGGCGCGCGCGCTCAAGATTTCACAGCAGCGGGTGAGCCAGATGGCGAAGGATGGGACTCTTCCTATGGATGAGACGGGAGCTTTGCTTCTGGTGGACGGGCTCCGGAAGTATTATCAAGGCACCGTATCGGGGGCTGCCGGGCTGGAAGAAATCGATTTAGAAAAGGAACGGGCACTTCACGAAAAGGTCAAGCGAGAGATCGCCGAGCTGAAACTGGACAAGATGAAGAAAAACGCCTACTCTGCACGCGTGGTGGAATATGTAATGACGGCCATGGCAGCGAATCTTCGGACACAGCTTCTGGGACTGCCGTCGAAGCTCGCCCCCATGCTGGAGGGGAAATCCAAAGAGGAGATCTATACAGCCATAACGAAGGAAATCGAGGAAAAGCTGTCAGAGCTGGCGGCATATTCTCCGGATCTCTTCGACGAGGAAGTGGACGAGGAGGATGGCGATGAAGAAAGCCAGTGAGCTGTGGAAGTACGTTTCCATGCGCGGCTTGAAACCGACGCCGAAGACTTCGGTTTCCACGTGGGCGGACAATTACCGCGTGCTTTCCAGTACATCGGCAGAACCGGGCCGATGGCGCACCAGCCGCGCACCGTACCAGAAGGACATCATGGATGCCTTCACACAGCCGGGAATCCATCGAGTAGTGGTGAAATCGTGCTCGCAGGTCGGGAAATCGGACATCATGAACAATGTCATTGGACGATTTGCCCACCTTGATCCCTGTACCATCATGATGATCCAGCCGACGATCGAGATGGCGCAGGATTTCTCAAAGACGCGCATTGCGCCCATGATCCGTGATACCCCGGCGCTTTCCAGTCTCTTCTTGGATGTCAAGACAAGGGACAGCAACAACACGATTTTAAATAAAATCTTCCCGGGCGGCCGCCTAGTTATGGCGGGCGCCAACAGTCCGGCGGGGCTGGCATCTCGTCCGGTGCGCATCCTGCTCTGTGATGAAGTGGACCGTTTCCCGGACTCCGCAGGGACGGAAGGCGACCCAGTAGACTTAGCGTCGAAACGAATGACGACATACTGGAACCGCGTCATGGGGCTTTTTTCTACCCCGACAAATGAAGGAGCGAGCCGCATCGATATCGAGTATGAGGCAGGGACCAAGGAAGAGTGGCGGCATCAATGCCCACACTGCGGCGAATTTTGCAAGTTGAAATACAGCGACATGGAGACGGATGCGGAGCGAGTAGAGGGCACCAGCCGAAAGACTTATCTTATAAAATCCGTCAAGTGGCGCTGCCCCTATTGCGGATTCGATGCCACGGAGCAGGAAATGAAGCGTGCGCCGCAAAAATACATAGTCACGAACCCGAAAGCATTGGGGAATGGATGCCGATCCTTTTCACTCAATGCTTTTTCTTCGCCATGGATTTCTTGGGCAGAGATCATGCGAGAGTGGCTCGAAGCGAAAGGCGACCCAGAGCGCGAGAAGGTCGTCCAGAATACCCGCTTCGGAGAGTCATACAGTTCGCCGAAGGCCTTCGAGGACGAAGAAATTTTTCTGAGGCGGCGCGAAACCTACGGAGCAGAGCTCCCACAGGGCGTGCTATACCTCACGGCTGCCGTCGACACGCAGGATAACCGCCTGGAATACGAGGTTTGTGGATGGGGCGAAGAAGAGGAGTGCTGGGGCATTCGAAAGGGCGTCATCCTAGGCTCGCCGGGGAGCGAAAACACGTGGGCGCAGCTGGATGCCGTGCTGGATCACCCGTATTCCTTTGCTGACGGCAAAAAACTCAAGGTCGTGCGGACGTTCATCGACTCCGGCGGCCATTTTTCATCGGCGGTATACGCGTATTGCCGGGCGAACATTGCAAAGCAGCGCTTCGCCATCAAGGGTAAGGGTGGTATCCCAGGCATGCCCCTTTATGGAAACAAACTGGGGAAAGCAGAAGACGCGACGCTCCCTCTGGTGATCCTGGGCGTTGATGACGGCAAGGAAATGGTACTATCCCGCCTTTCCATCAAGGAAGCGGGGCCGAAATACTTCCATTTCCCATTGGACGAAGAGGGTGTGAACCGCCGCGGGTATGATGACATCTATTTCAAGGGCATCATCTCCGAACACAGAAAGCGCATCAAGAAAAACGGCATTTTCCGCGAAATCTGGGAACCGACGGCGGGCGTCAGAAATGAACCGCTCGACCTTCGCGTCTACAATCTCGCCTGTATGCTTTCTCTTCCGGCGGGATGGGAAGAGAAAGCCGCCGCGGCGCTTTCGGGGAATACGCGCAACGAGCACCGGGAGAAAGCGCGTGCCGTGCGGAATAGTAAAAAGGCCGCCAGCAGGCGGCAGATAAACATCTGGTAGGAGCAAATATGAGCAAGCTGCAGAATGAACGGCTGAAGAAATACATCGAAGCCGAAGAAGCGATTCTTTCCGGGCAGTCTTACACCATCGGAAACCGCACGCTCACAAGGGCGAACCTGGCAACCGTTGAGCGGGTCATTCAGGAACTCATCGCGGCAGGGGCGACAGTAGACGGCGAAGAGACATCCGGCGGGAGCACGAAGCGCATCGTGCTTCTGGATTAAACAATCAGTATAGCACAACGCCATGAGGCAAAAGAGTCAAAAAAATACAGATTTGTATTTTGCAGATCCACATTTTCGGACTAGGAGGGACGTCAGATGAAACGACGGATGAAACGCAATAATAACAGAATCAGGGCGCCGAACGGCACGGGAAGGCTTCGTGTGCAGAATACGGGCTATTCAGAGGGCGGCGGAAGCCGCACCAGCAACATCTTGAAAGCGTGGAACCCGATACGCTCCAGTGCCAAGTCGGACATTGATGCGAATATCGGCGCACTTCGTGGGCGAAGTGCGGATCAGGCGACGAATACGCCTATTGGCGCAGCAGCGATCGACACGTCGGCGATGCACGCCATCGGGGCGGGGCTTACCGTTTCCCCGCGTCTGCAGTTCAAGACGCTCGGCATGAGTGTCGATGAAGCAAAGGAGTGGGAACGGGAAACTGCAAGGGAATTTGACCTATGGGCAGGCTCTACGCAGTGCGACCTATACCGAAGAAATAATTTCTACGACCTGCAGAACATCGCCTACACGACCTACCTGACGGACGGAGACTCCTTCGCCCTCTTCCGGCGGAAAGCACCGAGCGCCTACATGCCCTATTCTCTGCGCATCCAGCTCATTGAGGCGAATCGAGTATCCAATCCGCTCGGAGCTGGCGTTATGGGGTATCCGGGACCGTTTGCCGTAGAAATGCGTGCGCCGAACGGAAACCGTATTATCGACGGCGTAGAGATTACAGAAGACGGAGAAATCACCGCCTACTGGATCAGCAGCAAGGTGCCGTATGATCCGACGGATTTCGCGCCGACCACATGGAGCCGCGTCGAAGCATTCGGGGCGCGCTCCGGTATGCCGAATATCCTGCAGATCTGTCACGATATTCGCGCGGAGCAGTACAGAGGCGTCCCATACTTGGCGCCCGTCCTCGAGACGCTAAAGCAGGTATCGAGGTACACGCGGGCGGAGCTGACATCTGCCATTATCAAGAGCTTTTTCGCGCTCTTCTTCACCAGTAGCGCGGCCGGACAGGACTTAAATAGCATTCTCGGCAGCGAGGATCCGAAAGAGCCGGTGGTCGATGTGGGTGAGTACGGTCTCGCGGCGGGCACGCTGAATGCGCTGCCGCGCGGCGTAGATGTAAAATCCGTCGATGCCTCGAATAGCCAGAGCACCTTTGAACCTTTTGTGACGCAGCTCATCAAGCAGATTTCGGCAGCCATCGGGCAGCCGTATGAAGTGCTCTTGAAGTCCTTCACATCGTCTTACTCCGCATCACGCGCAGCACTGCTGCAGGCATGGGATGAGTACAAGCTGAGAAGGACGTGGTTCGCAAATGATTTTTGCCAACCTATCTATGAAGGCTGGCTCTTAGAAGCGGTCGCCATCGGACGCATCAAAGCCCCGGGATTTTTTGACGATCCGCGCATTCGCAGAGCCTACTGTCATGCAGACTGGTTCGGCCCGACAATGAGCATCCTGGACCCGGTAAAGGACGTGAACGGCAGTGCCATGCGTGTGGCTTACGGTCTGTCTACACGGACAAGAGAAGCGGCAGAAATGACGGGCACCAATTTCGATGAGAATATCGAAGCGCTGGCATACGAGCAGAAGCGGCAGGATGGTCTGGGATTAAAATTTGCCAAGCCACTCGTACTGGCTGGAGAGAAAGAAGGTGAGACAAGTGAGTAAATTCTGGAAAATCAAAAACGAGGCCGGAAGCGCCAATGTGGAGCTTTATCTCTACGGGCAGATTGCCGAGGGATCATGGAATGAGAACGACAAGGGCGCAAAAGAATTCGCAGACGATCTTCTGGCGTGCGAGGGGAAAGACATCACACTCCGCATCAACAGTCCCGGAGGAAACATCTTCTCTGCGCAGGCCATCTACAACGTGCTGAAGGCATACCCCGGCAAGGTGACCGCCCATATCGACGGCATCTGCGCGAGTGCTGCCACGGTCGTGGCATGCGGCGCGGGTAAAGTCGTCATGCCGAAGAACGCCTTGTACATGATTCATAATCCCATGACCTATGTATTTGACATGGTGGACGCGGAAGCACTCAGCAAAATGGCGGATACACTGGCGAAGGTCAAGGAGACGATAGTCAACGTATACAAGGACCGCGCCGGGGACAAGATGAGCGTGGATGAAATCATTCGTTTCATGGATGAGGAAACGTGGATGAGCGCCGAAGAAGCGCTCGACAGGGGGCTCATTGACGAAATCGATGATTATGCTATCGATGCCCAGATGAAGAGCGGCCTCGTAGTGGTAAATTCTATTTCCATGCCTGTCAAGGAACGGGAAGCCGAAAAGATCCGGCGGGTAATGGAAGCAAGGAAAAGGAAAGGAACAAACGAAATGAATGACAGTGATCTGATCTCCAAACTCAAGGCGCTCCTCGGAGACAAACCGAAAGCGCCGAAAGAAGAGCCGAAAGAAGACATCAAGGCAGCCGCTGAGCGCCAGCGCATCACCGACATCGAAGCACTCGCAGGCGAAGAGGCGAATCCCTACGTGGACGCCGTCATCGCATCCTGCAAGGGCGTGCCAGGTATGACTGCTGAAGCGGCAAAGCCGATCGTGGATGCAGTGAAGCGCGTCCATGTAGAACCAAAGGAAGATGAAAGACTGGTGGCCATCCGCGCGCTGATTGAGGATAACATGCAGTCGGGCGCGTCTTCCGTCAAGGCGGAGCCGAAAATGGCGGGCGTGAATGCTGACAAGGCAAAGAGTCAGGCGGTGGTCGCAGACATCGTCGCACGCATGAATAAGTACAGGGGGACAAAATAATGGCAATGAGAGAAACAACCAAAATGGAATACGACGGCCTGCTGGCAGGTGGTATCACTGCCTTCACTAAGAATGTAGCCATCACTGCGGGCACCGCAATGAAGCGCGGCACACTGATGACCGTGACGGATGGAACCGCAGCCGCGACCGCGAAGGGCGGTGCGGCTGACTCCATCCTTGCCAATGACGTGGATGATAAAGCGACGGCAGCAACAGTCTACATTACCGGCCGCTTTCATAGAGAAAAAGTGATCGCGGCAGAAGGTGATACCGTAGACGCACACGAAGAAGAACTTCGCGGCAAGGGCATTCTCTTCGCCGCTCTGAAATGAGGAGGACAAAACAATGGCTATTGATTACACAGAAACTCTGCAGATGATGGAAGCGGTAGAGCGAGCTACACCGCCAGCCGCCTTCCTGCTCGATACCTTCTTCCCGCGCATGCCGGCAACGGCCACTACCTCGAAGATCTCAGTACAGTTCCGCAAAGCTGCCCGCCGCCTTGCGCCATTCATTGTGCGTGGAGCGAAAGGCATTGACATGAAGCGCGATCCCATCCAGGAGGAAACCTATGCACCGCCGATGATGGCGGCGCGCCGTGTACTCGATCCGGATATTATCGCGCAGCGCGGGTTTGGTGAAGGTTTCTACTCCACCAAGACTCCGGCGGAACGTGCCGCCGATCTGCAGGCGCAGGATCTTGCCGACCTGCAGGCGGATATCATCAACCGCAAGAACAAAATGGCTGCCGATATCCTGACCACGGGCAAGTGCGATATCATCGGTCTGGCAGACGACGGGAAGAAAGAACTGATCGACACCGTGGACTACGGTTTCGACCAGAAGCTCATCCCGACCACGAAGTGGGACCAGGCAGGCGCGACCATCTACTCGGATATCAAGGGCATGTCCGAAATGATCCAGCAGAATGCCGGCCAGATCCCAACCGCGATGATCATCGGCCGTCATGTATTCGACTACATGCTGAACAACGATGAGATCATGAAGTGGCTCGCTGTACCGTCTCGCGATAATCTCAGCCTTATGTCCATCGCACCGCGCATCGTATCTCCACAGGTCACTCGTGTCGGTCTTATTCAGGCGCTGAACCTTGAAATCTACACCTATGGCGAAACCTACGTGGATGACGATGGCGTGCAGAAGCCGTTTATCGGCGATGATGATGTCATCATCGGCATCACCGGTCGTGGCCGTCAGCTTCACGGTGCCGTCACTCTGGTCAACGAAGCGGGCACCGGTTATGATACCTTCGTTTCTCCGTACGTACCGTACAAATTCGGCAATAAGGAAGACCAGACGGTCGCCCTCACCATGTTCTCTCGCGCCGTGCTGGCACCAGAATGCGTCAGTGATTGGGCGATTATCAAAGCCAAGGGCGAATAAGGAGGCACCATGTTCATTCTCGTGAAACGAAACTGCCTTTCGGCCTATGGAAAGATTTTCCGCCGCGGTGAAGTGGTCGAGCTGGATGACGAGACAGGCAAGGCACTCCTTGCATCCGAAGACTACACAGAAGTCGTGCCGCAGAAAAGCGCAGCAGAAGAAGCCGCTGAAGAACCCGCAAAAACACCCGTGAAAGCATCAGCAAGAGGGAAAGGGAAAACGGTGAAGGGCAAAGGCGCAGCGGACAAGAAGGCGGAAAGCGAGGATGCACTGCCCGCCCCGGATGTAGAAGGCACTGTCGAAGGTTGATTTCCTTCAAAGAGCAGGTCGAGAAGGATAACGGAGATACCTTCTTGAACCTGTCGGAATTTGGGGAAGAGCATATGTTGAACGATACACTCTGTACATGCATCCTGCAGGGGGACACCATTCAGCAGGCCTTGTCCATCGGAGAAGGCATCAGCAAGACCTATCCCACCATCTACGGCGCGGATCTGACAGTCAATGTAAAAGCATCTGACCTCGAAGAAGAGACGCCCGTCTACGGGCAGCTGTTCACGGTGGATGAGGAAATCTACATCGTGCAGAGCGTGAAGGAGGATATGGGCATGCTGACCATCGGACTGGTGGCGAATGAACGATGATTACCATTTCATTTGACCAAAAGCGCATCGAGCGCGCCAAGACTATGCTCGCTCTTGCTCCGAAAGAAGCGGACCGTGCAGCCGCCGCTGCCATCAACCGCACGCTGACACACGTGCCGAAGGAAATGGCGAAGACCGTGCGAGAGAAATACATCGTCCGTGCGGGAAGCGTCAAAAAAAGCCTTCGGAAGAACCGGGCGAGCGCAGGGAAGCTCGCGGGGGAAATCATTTCTACGGGCAAGCCCATGCCGCTCACCTCTTTCAAAATCGGAGGTGGGCGGCGCGGCCCCATGCGCGTGAAAGTGCTCCGCCGCGGGAGCCCAAAGCCCGTCAAGGGGCTATTTGCCCGGCAGTTTCCGAAAGGATACGCCGGTCCCATGAAACGTGTGGGCGGCGCGAGGTATCCACTGAAGACTCCGGCGGGCCCCAGCATCCCGCAGATGGTCGGGAATGAGGAAATCTTCTCCAAGTGGGGCGACGAAGCGGAGGAGTTCCTGAATAAGCGCTTCACGCATGAAATCGATTTTCGCTTTTCTAAGTTGTTTGGTTAGGAGGCAGCATGACACCGATAGAAGCCATGGAGAACGTCGCCGCGCGCATCCGAGACGTGGTGAAAGAGTACAGCACACACCAGAGGCTGGGCACGCTCCCTGTCTCTGTCTATGCGGGCTATCCGCCCTTTTCTACAAAACCGGAGCAGAGAGAATCCTACATCTACTGCTATGCGGTCAAGGTGCATGACACCGAAGACCGTTACAGCCTGGTGGATATCGAGATCGGTTTCTCCATTTTCGATGAGGATCCGAAAGAAGGCTGCCTCTCTCTGTACAATCTGATGGAACATGTGCGGCAGGCGCTTCTCACCAAGCGCACGTTGGGCAAAAGGAGCCGTCTGCTGTTTCCGCTGGAAGGGGAAATCGTAGATCCGCAGCCGTTCCCGCAGTGGCAGGGACGGCTGAATGTTTCCTATACCATTGCGCAGCCCGAAGAGGAGGTGGACTTCTGAATGGAAGTATCAAAGCAGACGATCTACATAGGACCGTCGCTCTCTGGCTCGCGGCTGGCACATGCCACCACGTTCATCGGGGGATACCCCGCGCACGTGCAGAATATTCTGGACGAGCACCCATGGATGATTCATTTATTCGTACCGGTGACTGAGTATGCGGAAAGTATGAAAAAGCTGACGAAGAAAGGCACCGCGCTTTATATTTTTGCAAATCGATGCAAGGAGGTTTAAACATGGCATACAAACACGGCGTATATACTGGCGAAATTCCCACCAGCATCATCCCGCCAGTGGAAACCGATGCAGGCCTGCCCGTCATTTTCGGGACGGCGCCCCTGCACCTGGCATCCGATCCGGCGAAAGCGAACCGCCCCGTCCTCTGCTATTCCTATGCAGAGGCAGTGGCAGCCTTCGGCTATTCGGATAACTGGAAAGACTACACCCTGTGCGAAGCGATCTACAGCCAGTTCGCCCTTTATAACCGCGCGCCGGTCGTGCTGGTGAACGTACTGGATCCAAAGAAGCACAAGAAAGACAAGAAGAATCAGTCGCTCACCTTTACAGACGGCGTGGCAGCCATCAAGGATGCGGTTCTTCTGGATACGCTCAAGCTGAAAGTGGCAGAGGCTGGCGAAGCGCTTGGCGAGAATGATTACACGGCAGCCTACGATGATGATGGTACGCTGATCATCACCGCACTCGACACCGGAAAGCTGAAAGATGTGACTGCGGCATTCGCAGACTATACCTATCTCGACCCAAGCGCCGTGACTTCGGCGGATATCATCGGCGGCGTGGACAACGCGACGAACGAAAAGAAAGGCCTTGAAACCCTGAATCAGGTCTTCCCGCTGACCCGCCTTGTGCCGGGCATCGTCATGGCTCCGGGATGGAGCCATGATCCGGCGGTCGAAGCCATCATGAAAGCGAAGGCAGGAAATATCAATGAACATTTCACCGCACTCGTCCTGGCAGACATCCCGTGCGGCGAAGGCGGCGTCACCAAGTACGGAGACGTGCCGGCGTGGAAGAATAACCACAACTACACCGGCGTGAACGAAGTCGCTTGTTGGCCAATGGTGAAGCAGGGCGAGAAGATTTACCACATGTCTACCCAGCTTCTCGGCGTCATCAGCACCATCGACAGCACGGATGAAGATGGTGTGCCGTACCAGAGCCCGTCCAACAAGTCCATGCAGATCGAGGGCCTGTGTCTTGAAGATGGCAGCGAAGTCGTCATGGAACCGGAGCAGGCCAACTACCTGAATGGGCAGGGTATCGTGACTGCGCTGAATTTCATCGGAGGATGGAAGGCATGGGGGAACAATACCGCTTGCTATCCGGCGGATACGGACGCGAAAGACCGCTTCATCCCGCTGCGCCGCATGTTCAACTGGCACGCTGCGACCTTCATTCAGACGTACTGGCATAAAGTGGATAATCCGACCAACCGCCGCCTCATTGACAGCGTGATCGATTCGGAAAACATCCGTCTCAACGGCTTGGCTGCTAGAGAAGTCATTCTGGGCGGCCGCGTCGCCTTCCTTGAAAGCGAAAATCCGAAGACCTCACTCTTAGACGGCAAGGTCAAATTCCACACCTATTTCACCCCGCCGATCCCGGCAGAAGATATCGAGAACGTCATCGAACTCGATACCGACTACCTGGACAGCCTTTTCAAATGATAAGGGAGGGCACATATGCGAAACGTACCTGAAAACTTGATCAATTTCAGAGTATACGAGGACGGCGGCGCCTTCCTCGGTATCTCTGACGTCACATTGCCAAAGCTCTCTGCCATGACACAGACCATCAAAGGCGCGGGGCTTGCAGGCGAGCTCGAAGCACCGACAAGAGGGCACTATGGTTCATGCGAGACGGAGCTGAACTGGCGCACCATCGAGAAAGACCTGCTCCACCTGGCGGCGAATAAAGCACTTTCTCTCGATCTGCGCGGCGCAGGGCAGGGGTATGACTCCGAAAGCGGCGAATACACCACGCGGAAGATCAAAATCCTGCTTCGCGGCCGTCCGAAGGAAGCTGACCTTGGCAAATTCGACGTAGGAGCGACCACAGACAGCAAGACCACGCTTGAATGCGATTATATCAAGATCGACATCGACGGGGAAACCAAGCTCGAGCTGGATAAGTATAATTTCATCTGCAAAGTGGATGGCGTCGACTATCTGGAAGACGTGAGAGACGCGCTGGGAATGTAACGAAAAAGCCCCGCATATCGCGAGGCTTTTACATTTTGCTATACAAGGAGGAATCATGGCGGTTACAGTCAAATTAAAGAAGGCAGTACACGTCAAAGGGAAAGAGACCACGACCGTGGTGCTCGATCTCGATAAACTTACCGGGAACGATCTCATTGCGGCGGAGTCTGAAGCGAGAGCACTTAAAGCAGGCGAGGCGTCTGTATTCGCGTCCATGAAATTTCAGGCAGTCGTTGCCGCAAAAGCTATCGGATGTCCGGCGGATGATCTTTTTGAATTGAGTGCGAGCGATTTTAAGGCCGTGGTAGCGCCGGTGGTAAATTTTCTTATGGCGTAGTGGATAAAACCGCAGGAACACGCCCCATCAAAAAACTGGCGTTTCAGATGGCAATGGCCACCTATACGCCAGTCGAGTTCTATTTATCTATACCGCTGCCTTTGCTTATTGAGTATGCAGAAATCACCGAAGAAATCTGTCAAGATAGGAAGTAGTTTCGTTATTCGGCTTTTTCCTGACTTCTCGAAGGAAGAGATACGTCGTATAGAGGAAGAACGCAATCCCGCCAAGCACGCCAGCGGTGAAAAGATAATTCCCGATAAGCACCCACTCAGACTTTGGCATGCCGCAAAGCTGCATGATCAGGATCGGGATGAGAGGAAGCAATAAGCCAATGACGATGCAGGCAAAGAAATAAATAGCCAGCAGGATAGCGAAAAGCGGGAACGTGGCGCCGACCAGAAGGGCAACTAAAAAACGCATGAGCATTCACCTCGATTAGAGCTTTCAATCATTATCTGAGCGCTGGCGTTTCGCTCTTTCTGCGGCTTCGCGGGCTTTTGCTTTGCGCAGCCCATCCTTCCAGCCGCCGACGAGGCAGCACTTCACGTTGTAGCAGATGCGGCCAATAGGGTGGCGAAAAAGGAAGATAAAGAAAGCCCAAGTGCCAATCACACAGGTCCATCCATAAAAGGATAGGAACCATGTTGCGACGATGGCGTAAGCAAACATGACAAGGAAGAAGATCAGTCCGAGACAGCCTAGCGTATCCACGAAAATCACCACTTTCTAGGCATGGCAACCGCTGAAAATTCAAAACAGTCCAGTGATTTTCTTTGATTATATCACGAAAGGAGGGGGCTATGGCAGGGAAAGGATTTTCTTTTAATTTTACAATCAACGGGAACCTTGCAAACGGTTTTTCTGCAAGTTTCGGGGAAGCTTCGAGCAAAATCGGGAAATTGACATCCCAGATTAAAGAGTTCGGGAAAGTCGGGCAAGGCATCGACGGCAAGACAATAGCCAAGAACGCATTCGGCGGGATCCTTGCGACCGGCGGGGCAAAGATGATTGGCATGGCAAGAGGCATTGGTTCAGACTCTGTCTCTTATACACATCTCCGAGCCCACGAG